>Ga0209020_1000036_pt1 | contig 164276 bp, 137 predicted proteins | sample PinacodermBB_FD_187298 | JGI IMG/M metagenome (GOLD analysis project Ga0209020, IMG submission 187298) | Host-associated microbial community of the marine sponge Aplysina aerophoba from Gulf of Piran - sponge pinacoderm, lysed by bead... | ecosystem: Host-associated > Porifera > Sponge >... | reverse complement strand
AGCAGAAGTCGCGTGATATTTCACGCGACTTCTGCTTATGTCAAGATATTAACATCTGTGAAAAAATAAAACAAAAAAACTAAAACTGAACCCCTCTGAGTGATTTCTTGCTAAAGAAAATAATCTCCCAAAACTTAAATTTCCTTGATAAATCTTCACAGGACTGCTAAACTATAGGCGTGAAAGGTAAATGAAGGAAAAAGGAGGATAAAAAAGGGTGAAACGTTTTTTTTCTTGTCTTAATAACAACAAAAACCAAGCCCGTAATGTAATGGAGGGCGACTCTGAAGAGATACACGTCAAAGCACAAACCCCGTCGTTCCTCCGCAAGGTAAAATTAAAAGATCTGTTTGTGATAGGATTCAGTCTGTGTTTCATGATTGGCACTATTGCTGTTAGCGATGCGGCTCCAAAGAAACGCATTGCTGTTCTCTATTTTGAGGATCACAGTCGCTTTGATTCTCCTACCGGATGTGGTTGTGTCCCTACCTTCATCGGAAACATGTTCAGCACAAAGAAACGATGGGATTTGGAGGCAGGATTTGCCAAAATGCTCAATCGGAAACTCGTCGAAACGGATGTGTATGAACCCGTTAGCAAAGATGAACTCCTCGATGCTATGGCACTTATGACGCTCTCACGGCAGAACCTAAAGAAACTGGATCAGGCGCAACGCGCGGTGCTTGCGAAGCATCTCAATGCAGATGTGCTTGTGGTGGGCGATATCCGAAAATTCAATCAAGAGCGATTAAGAACTAACGCTTCGCGCACGCTGCGGGAAGGTGGACGTGAGGCACAACGAGGCTCTGCAAGCGCAAGTTACCTTGCTCCCGTTATTCTGCGCGGATCTCTACACCGTGCCACCATTAATCTGAACATAAAATTTTACAATGCCTCCGGCAATTCTGTGGCTGAACCTCGAATTTCCGCCAGTCGAGACCACGGGTACCTTGGTACAAAATTCGCTTCCCTTGAAGCCAGTGCAACGGAGGAAGGAACAAATCTCTCTTTTGGTCAAACAAGGGACACTCAGCGGAAGAATCCACGTCCGATTGTCAAACCAACCGAACTTAATGCAATCCAGTTTGCGAGTGCTGAATACGACAGAACCCTTTTCGGAGTGGTAACCAATGAGGCATTAATCAAAGTCGTTTTAGCACTTCGAGATAGCGTCGGGCCCAATTTCATTACGCCTTGGGAATCGAAGAACACAACTGCCAAAGAAGGTCAGGAAACTTCGACAACGGCATCCGGTGAACCTGTCAAAGGCAAAATTCAGTACGTGGACAATGAGCATCCGGATAAGATTTATGTCAATATCGGTTCCAGCAAGCGGATAGCGATCAACCAAGAGTTCGCTGTCTATACCAGAGGCAAGCCGGTACGAGATTTAGATACCGGTGAAATTCTAACCTATGTACCAAAGCAGATTGGGCTTGTGGCGGTTTCTGAAATCCTGAATGATAAGGTTTCTATCTTCCGAATTGTTGAGACGACGGAATCCCTCAAAATAGGCGATACTGTTCGCGAGATTACACCCGATTCTGATGACTCCGCGGAATCTGCTTCGGAAGCAGACGCGCCTGAAGAACAGCAATGAATCTCAAAAGGTTTTTAATTATTCCTTGCGGTTAAGCAACGTGCGTTTAAACTATTGAGTGCGTTTCTTAAATCCGCCTTCCTTGTGCAAGCCTATGAAGGCTTGCAGGACAATGTTTCAGGCTACGGTTTTGGTGTTTTAAATCTCAAAAGGAGTTATATGATGTGCCTTCCGACTTTTAACGGTAACTGGATTCCCGTAAGGAAGAGAAATATAATACAAGGACTGGATTTAGTCTATTCCGAGACTAAATCCTCTCGCCCGTTACGAAGATGGGACAGGCGGTCTGTCCGCTACGATGGCGACTATTGTGTGAAGATTACATCGCTTTTCTGCGTTTTAATAGTGTCTCTCGTAATGCTTTTTGGATGTGCCGACCCGGGCGGAGAAAAGAAGAGCGAAAAGGCAGATGCTACTGCCACGAAGAAAATCAAGATCGGTTTGTCTATGGATTCGTTGCGTGTGGAACGCTGGCAGAAGGACCGAGATATTTTCACGGCTGAAGCCGAGAGACTCGGTGCCGAAGTTATCGTCCAGTCTGCTGATGGAGATGAACGTCGACAGAACGAGCAAGCCGAGAACATGATTACCCAGGGTGTGGATGTTCTCGTCGTTATTCCGAAAGATAGCGTCGCTGCCGCCCAAATTGTCCAAGTTGCGCACGCGGAGGGGATCAAAGTCATCGCCTATGATCGGCTCATCCGTGAGAGTTCACCCGATCTCTATATCTCTTTCGACAACGAACAGGTTGGATATTTGCAAGCCGAGTACCTACTGCGTCAGAAGCCAGAGGGTGCTTACTTCCTGCTCGGTGGTGCTCCAACTGACAATAACGCACAACTCCTCCGACAGGGACAACTCCGCGCCTTGCAACCCGCAATTGACAGTGGTGCTATTCGTTTGGTGGCAGGGGGCGAGCACTGGGCGGTTAATTGGGATCCGCGCGACGCACTCAAAAAGGCGGAACAGGTCTTGACACAGACGAACAACCAAATAGACGCTGTCGTTGCGTCAAATGATGGCACGGCTGGTGGTGTTATACAGGCACTTGAAGGACAGAATTTGGCAGGAAGCGTTCTCATTTCAGGGCAAGATGCGGAACTCGCCGCGTGCCAACGAATTGTCAAAGGCACGCAGACCATGACGGTTTACAAACCGATCCATCTCATCGCAAGGAAGGCAGCACAAGCCGCTGTCGCACTCGCAAAAGGTGAAGTGATCGCTGAAGCTACACAAACCGTTAACAACGGCAAAATTGAAGTGCCATCAATACTGCTGAAACCTATTCAGGTTGACAAGGAAAATTTAGACGCAGAAGTCATTAAAGATGGGTTTCACACACGCGAAGCCATTTATCAAATTTTTTAAACTATTAAATCTGGGCACCGTTCCACTTCGTTTCACGGTGGTTTTCGGTTAATCCCAATCGCTTCTGGGTCATGGAAGGTTTCTTAATGATTCAGTATCTGCAACTACTATAAATGCCTATTTTTCTCATTGGAACAAACGCTCCAGACATTGGAATCAACGATCGGCTGAGTTGGGTTTGGCGTTCCGATGCTTATCAAAATCTCATTATCATTGTATGCCTTGTCGGTGCCGGATGGCTTCTCCGATACGCCTCGCAGCAAGAGTATTGGCGAAACGCAGCGAGGCAGATTCGTAGGAACTACCTCGCTATTGTTTGTCTTTTCGTGCTCTTAGGGTACCTTCTTGTCGGTGTGTTGGATAGCATCGGTTGGCGCGACCCGCTCATACGGCAGACCGATCAAACACTTACTCGAAATGAAAGTGGTGCCGTTGTCTATAGACCGAGAGGTTTGAGCCTCCTTGATAGGCTTTGCACACCGCTTCGGGAACGAACCGAGAAGACCTATTCTGCCCCCTTGGCAACACATCTGTATGTGAAAAGCACTCTCCAAACACCTGATGGACGCACGGTTCGCGACTATCCGTCGCTTCAGTATCCCCGTCGCCATCTCCTTGGCACGGATAAAGTGGGTAGTGATGTTTTTTACCGTGCGCTGAAAGGTATCCGTACCGGACTCGTTATCGGTGGATTTACCACCTTGATTGCTGTTCCATTCGCCATATTTTTTGGTGTCATCGCCGGTTATTTTGGTGGTTGGATAGACGATGCCGTTCAGTACATCTACGCCACGCTTGATTCTATTCCATCTATCCTTCTTATTGTTGCCTTCATGCTCCTTTTCGGGCAAGGATTATTCAATCTCTGCCTCATCATGGGTATCAAGAGTTGGACAGGATTGTGTCGTATCCTACGCGGTGAAACCTTGAAACTCCGGGAATTGGAGTACATCCAAGCGTCCGAAGCCTTTGGTGTACATCGTGGGCTCATCATTCTCAAGCATCTCGTTCCGAACCTCATGCATATCGTGTTGATTTCCACTATCTTGCGGTTTAGTGGATTAGTGCTGGCAGAGGCGTTGCTGAGTTATCTCCAAATCGGTGTTGAACCGACAACGGGAAGTTGGGGCAATATGATTAACACGGCGCGCTTGGAACTCGCTCGCGACCCGGTTGTTTGGTGGAATCTCACCGCCGCGTTTATATTTATGTTTGGATTGGTGCTACCTGCGAACCTCTTCGGCGATGCCGTCCGTGATGCCTTAGATCCGAGGTTAAGGACAGAGTAGATAAGCGAGGATTGTAGAGACAGATACGAGGGCTCAACAAGGACAAGTAAGAGTCGTGAATATCGGTGGACCTCTTGACAATTTCATTACATCTCGCAGCCAACGCCCGGATTTTAGGCATGTTGATTTGAACCCCGGTCCGAATACAATTGTTGCCAATGTCAATCAAATAGGATTAGAAACTATTTTTCAGGGGCATGTTCGGTTCTTAGGAGCGTCGAATGTTCCTTTCATCGAAGTGCCGACAGGAGCGTTTGTTGAACCAAGTGCTTTTGTTAGGCAGGCACATAGTCTTCAGGTGAGACGAATTGTTATTACAACAGGACACTTCAGCGAGTTTCCAATAATTGATGCTCTAAATAAAGTAGGTTTCTCGGTACAGCGGAGGGTCATTCACCAACGAACGTTCATTACAGCAAGACGTTAACACTAGGGAGGGCTAAAATGTCAGTGCCACAACTCATTCACCAAATAGACGAAGTGATTAGAGATGCAGGCACATCTCGGGAAAAAAAGATCGAAAATCTGCAAGACCTCGCAATAACATGCTGGCAGGAAGTTGTTCCAGAGTATGAAAACCCAGAGACCTCTCAGAATCCTGAATCTGCTGAAATACAAAAGCGTTGGGCAAGAGTCCGGGATGAAGTCGAGAAGTATGAAACGAAATCCCAAATTTTGTATGTTCTTGACTGGCCCGCTTCTAACGGTAATTTCTACTGGGTAAAGTAGTTAACATTAGAATAAACTGTAAGAAAATCAATAGGAATTCATGTTAAGCAAGTTAGATGCTTAAAAGCAAACAACGGGCAGTGATGCCCGTTGTTCTTTTTTCGGTATGTTCTGGTGAGATTAGTCTTTCTCGTATTCTTTGAGGAAGCCTCTGAACTCCCGACGGTGCTTTTCCTCGTCAGCGAGAAGTTTGATGCAGAGGTCTTGCGTGACGTAGTCAATCCCATCGCACAGGCGAATAATCTTATTGTATTGTTCAATCGCGCAATTTTCTGCTTCGATAACCCCATGAATCGTTGATACAACGTCCGTTGAATCTTCTGGTGGTTGAAGCGAGGCTTGTTCGGGTTTAAAGGCAAACGAGCCGGGAACTCTCCCGTCAATTTCCTTGATACGGGCGGCAAGTTCTTGTGCATGTGTGATTTCTGTTTGAATATCTGTTGCAAGAGACTTTTTGATTTCTTCGGCGCGAATGCCGTCCAAATCGACGGAAATGGCGAGATAGTTGATGGTCGCCTCCACCTCTAACCAATAGGCACGAGTAAGTTCTTTGACGATCGCTTCGTTTGTTACTTGAGTCATGATGATGTCTCCTATCATGAAATATTAGAATTCCAGCTTTTTATGAGTGTATCTAATAGTATATCACACGTTAGAAGGGATTTCAATCCTTTCTGTTTCAAGAATATGGATGTATTTCTATGAAGGATTCAGACTCGGCATCACCCACAGGTAGCCATCTGGATGCGGCAGAACTTCAAACGGGATGCCATAAGTTTCTGATAGTAGATCCAAGGTTAGCACAACTTCAGGTGGGCCGCATGCAACAGAAACTCCATCTTTCAATAGCAATAGTTGGTCAGCATACATTGACGCGAGGTTCAGGTCATGAATTGCCGTGATAGCGGTTTTACCGTGACCACAAATCGTTTTGCACAAATTAAGTATCTGCACTTGGTGTTTTGGATCCAGATGGTTCGTTGGTTCGTCTAACAGAAGTAGGTCCGGTGCCTGTGTAAGGATCCGTGCAATATCAACACGGCTTGCCTCACCACCGGATAGCGTTGGATAGAGCCGTTCGGCGAACATGTGGGCTTCAACCTGACGCAATGCCTCCTTCGCAATTAGGATATCCGCGGTGGTTTCTTTTGTGCCATTGAGATATGGATGTCTCCCAAACAGGACAATCTCCAAGCTGGTAAATGGGAAGTTTATGTCCCTTTTTTGTTGGAGATAGGCTCGAAGACGTGCCAATTTTTGAGGGCTGTAACTATGAATCGGTTTGCCGAGGATCCGAATTTCCCCAGTTGTTGGTAGAAGTTCTCCCGAAATTAACCGCAGAAGTGTCGATTTCCCCGCGCCGTTGGGACCGACGAAACTCCATAGCATCCCTTTTTCAATTATGATATTAATGTCGCGGACTAACCAATTCCCGTTAATGCGATAACCAATCCCTTCCAATTCAATCATCTTTACCTCTAAACACCCTTGTAGATAGGTTTTCCTATAGAAACACCTCACGTTTGAATCTGAGCAGTAACCACAAAAAGAATGGACCGCCGATCAGTGCGGTGACAATGCCAACGGGCAATTCGGCAGGAGCGACAACGGTTCGTGAGAATAGGTCTGCCGAGACAAGTAGTATTGCCCCGCCGACTGCTGAACCGGGTAGCACATACCGATGATCTGCCCCACCCAGAAGCCTCAGCAGATGTGGCACAACGAGTCCTACAAAACTGATGCCACCTGCGGCGGAGACCGCCGCTCCTACCGTTAGCGCAACGCCGAAGACTGACCACCTTTTCAAAGTTTCCGTTGAAACACCGAGATGGTAGGCTTCGGATTCTCCCAGACTCATCGCATTCAATGCGGTTGCCTGCCTTAACAATACGGACAGTCCTATAATGGCAATCGGTAGTGTTACGAAAACAACGGGCCACGTTGCGCCGCCGAAGCCGCCCAGCAACCAAAAAGTCAAGCTGCGCAGTTGCTCATCGTCAGCGAGAAAGGTCATTAAACCGATACCCGCGCCAGCGAAACTATTAAGCGCGATGCCTGCTAACAATAGTGTCAGTGTGCGAACTCTTCCTTGCTCTTCTGCAATTTTCCATACACTGATAGTTACAAGGACTCCACATCCAAATGCCGCGACAGGAAGTCCCCACACTCCCGTGGATGTGGAAATCCATCCTACGGTTATTAGATAACTTACGCCTATAATGATTCCAAAAACGCAATGAGTGCATCCCGTTCCGTTTTTGACATCTGTTCAACGGCTCGCCGTGATGCTTCTGCTTCGCCGCCATGCCAGAGAATCGCTTCCATTAAGTCCCGCGCCCTGCCGTCGTGGAGAAAGTTGGTATGACCGTTAACCCTTTTCACCAAACCGATGCCCCACAACGGTGGCGTCCGCCATTCGCGACCGCTGGCATGGAAATCTGGACGATTGTCCGCTAAATCAGGTCCCATGTCATGCAACAGCAAATCTGTGTACGGATGGATTGTTTGGTTACTCACTGAAGGTACACCTGCTAAAACACCCGTTCTTAATGTCGGAACATGACAACTGGCGCATCGCGCTTCGGCAAAAAGTTGTTCACCGTGTTTAACCTCTGGATCGTCCACGTCCCGCCGTGCTGGCACCGCCAACGTCTGAACATAGAACGTCACCACCTCTAAAATCTCGTCACTCACCTCCGGTGTTACGCTGTGTTCAGTGAGTTGTGATTGTCCCGCCGAGTTTTCTGTTGAGAACAGTGAGGTCGTGATGCCCATATCGTCGTTATAGGCTGCTGCAACCTGCTGAAGGAGTGTCGGTTGATTCGCTTTCCATCCGAAACGTCCGAGCGTATAACGCTTTGCTACGACATCCCATACGTAATTCGGCTTGCCTGAGATACCGTCCCCATCGACATCGGCTTCATCTGCATAAGCAAGGATGGTTTCTTCACGGATCGCTTCCAGCAGCCCGAGTCCAAAGACGGCTGGCGCAACACGTGGTGATACTTCAACATTTTCTGGTAGTGGTTGATAAGTTTCTGTAACAGTGTAATTCGGATGGCGCAGGTGCACACGCGTGCCATCTGCTGTCGTCAGGGGCTGCTCGGTATACTCAATCTTGACGTTACCTTCTGGGTTTGCTTCAACGATAGCGCGATTGTTAAGCTGGGTCCCAAAACCGGGCACTGGGGTCGGTGGCTTTCCTTCGATCGTATCCTCTGCCTTTGGGAGACTGAGCCTGAAAAGCAGGGACACGAGTCCCTCGTCTGCCCCCGGTGGTCGCCCGCGACCATCACGAGAGTGACAGTTAATACATGAAACGTTATTGTAGATGGGTCCGAGTCCGGGGTTTACCACTGCCGGAGCTGTCACAAAAACTGCCTCAAATTCGACATCGCCTTCCAGATGCTTCTGGAGTGCTACTTCTGAAAGATTGGGTGCAGGGATTGAGAACGCATGGCTTGAAGCATCGAAGACAGTCGTCTCACCACCCGAAAGCTCACTTGTTGAAAATACTGGTGTCGATTCTATAGCCACGGGGGACTCAGAATCGCACGCGCTTAGCAGAATTGACACCGAGAGAATTAGATAGAATAAACTTTGAGAATGTTTCATTTCTCTTAACTGAGACGGCACAACGGAGCGTGCCTACTACTTTGCAAAAACGAAATGGTTTCTCTTTCGTGTTTGCGTATTTCGGAATTAGAACACTTTCACAAGATATGTTAATTAAACTCACTCGATTGGACGAGCGGGAGTATATCTTGTTCGAGTGTCTGTTGTATCTTGCTGACAGCGTCGATTGCAGCTTGGACAGTCCCACGGTTCGCGGTAATCGAGTCGCGGAACGGATTCGGAATTGCGCCGATGGCATCAATCGCTGCCTGCACCTCTTGCTGGAAACGCGCATCTAAATCAGGATATTGACCGTTCACGAATTCGTTGAGACCTTGTCCATCGCTTGTGAATTTTCCCATATAGACGTTCTGAATTCCGCGAATGTTGTCTTGGAAGTCCGAGATGGAGTTGAAGCTAAACTGAGATTCAACAAGGGTTGTGTCCGATTCGTTGTAGGGATCAGAGATCTTACCATTCGCAACTTCATCGGCAATGACGATCATGCCGTTGACCATTTCTTGCACTGCAGCACTCTGCGATGGATAGATAGCACTTCCCACACCAGCTTGTGCAACTGCCCTGCTGAAATTTTCACCTTCTGGTGCCCACGCCAACCGTAGTTGTGAGGTGCTCGCCTTGAGGTTCTCTGTTGTCGAAACGAGGTACTCCAGTTCACGTGAAGTTATATCTGATGCTTTCCGTTGATCGCCATCGCGGAACAGGAGGAACTCGATCGTGTGGAAACCTTTTTGGGTATCTTCTAATCCGCTGACGAAGTCTACTGTTAAGGTATCACCACTGGCCAAAACGGATTGTAGGTTAACATGATCGACGGGCCAACTGTCTAATGCCGGATCGAGTCCTTGCGTGTCAACGGGACCGAACAGGAACGCTTCGCTCTGTTCCCACGGTGTTCGCGTTGCTTTCCATGCCTGTTGCGCTTTTTCAAGGTTTGCTTGTGAGCTATCCGCCGCCAATGCCTTGACAGCTGTCAAAAGTTCTTCTGCTTTGTTGTCCAAATCGGTGTATGTGGCTAACACGACGGTATTCGCGAAATCGTTGAGCATGATGCCTGCATCAAAAGTTTCGCCTTGTGCTTGTTCATCGCTTTCATCTTCATCATCGCTACCGCATCCCACGACAAAAGCGGATGCGAGTAGCAAACAAAAGAGCACTGTCCAAATCTTATAGAGTTTCATAAAAATCTCCATTTTGTATTTTTGATTACACGCGATATGTGTGTTAGTATTGAAAACCGAAACCAAGCGAAAAGGTATTTTCCTTGTTTTTGTCCTTTGTTGCTAACCGCCGCAGTGAGTAGTGACTCTTGAAAACAAGTTGCGGGTGGACGTGGTAGTTAATCCCAAAAGTCCACGTGGTTCTTTCCCACCGCGGATTGTCGAAGATAATACCTTCAATACTCGCCATTGTGTCGTAAAAATCGTAACGCGCGAAGACATCTAAAACCTTGTCTGGAGGTGTGTCCTTCAGGTCTTGATGTTCCGTGCTGTTGTTGGGTTGTCTGAAAAATGATAAGATATCGTAACCCGCCTCAATATACCAACCCACAGCTGAACTCCCTATGGGTGTTCGCTTTACATTGAGATTATTGGAGAGCGTCCGGTTGACTTTAGACAAACGATCCGCGTTTTCGAGTGCTCCCCAGAGGAATAATCCTCGCACCTTCACTGCATTTACCTCATAAAATCCATGAAGGCTCACTATCCCGACGTACGCATCGAAATCCACATCAGGTTTCGGTCGGTTTGCCGCGGTGTCTCCGTAATAACCAGAAATACCGCCGGTCGCGTTTTCATGGAACACATAATCGATCCGTCCGACGAATGCGGGTGCCTCAGCGTTCACAGTTTCAAACCGCAGTTGGTGTCCACGAACGATCCAGTGTCGGGAACTAAAACCCGTTGAATCTAATCCGTTGACAATTTGTGCTTGATACTGCAGCGAACCGAGTGAACCGAAAATTTCGACACCGGTTTCATGCCAGATAGTCGGAATGAGATGTGTCTCTGCTTCGGGACGCGTCGTCGTAAAGTAGTGTTGCGGTCGATGCCGTTTCGCAACGAGTCCTACAGGGACGATGATGTGCCCGACTCGGAGATTATAGGAGGGTTGAAAGGAGAAGACAACAGCAAGCTTTTCGACGATAACTTCGCCACCTTTTTCGATCTCTGTCTCAAATTCGCCGAACTCTTCAAATTTGTCGAATTCCATCGTACTGCCAGTGCCGCCGTGCTCAATCTCAAGTTCCGATTCGAGTCGGATAGTGTCGTTAATACGGTATTTCGACGCGATGACGAAGCGTTCCACGTCAGTAGCAGCACGTCTATCTGGGTCAAGTTCCCAGTCGAAGTGGGAGTAGTTAATCACACCGTATCCGGAGACCGAGAATGGGTTCGATTCCGCAATAGCACCTACACTGAGTGAAATAAACATTCCGTAAACCGCGAGAAATCTTATAGAATTAGCCAACTGTTTCTTCCTAAACATAATTTAAATTATGATATTGAGACTCATTATCATATTTGGTCGCTGATTGTTCGGTGAAATGAAATTCTGAATATTTGCTGGAGATTACGCTTCTAAAAATTGATAACGAATCTCATTATCTTTTAATTATACACACAATTCCCACGAAAGTCAAAAAAATCTCGAGAAATTCGCAAATAATTGCATGAATTGTATTAATTATACGCACAATTCCCACGAAAGTCAAAAAAATCTGCAAAAAACGTTACTGTTAAAAAATTTAGATTTTGTATATTCTATAGAAATTATAGAATGTCTCAATCGGGCATTCAGGTCTCAGCACTTGGTACGGAAAGCATTGAAGGCAACCCTCAACCGTTTTTTGCTTGCTAAGGCAATCCAAGAACTGTGAGGCAGTAGGTTGTCGAATGGATCCCTTACGGGCAATAAACTGTCCCCACAGTGCCCAAAACGTGGTTTCATAACCGACGGGTTTCGCCGTCTTAACATAGTCTGGTGGAAAGAGTCTAAGGTAGGCTGGTATGTTGTAGAGCCAAGAACCACCTCGCACCGTTTCTACGTCAGGATGGTTCGCTTGGATGTGTCGAAACATCGCTGATAGCTCCGACTTTCGGTAGATCATTCTTTCTTTACTTAGGGTACCGTGTTCAGAGGTTTCACGATTTTCAAAGTGAAGCCGAAGTTTTCGTGTGTTGCGCCACGGGTAGACGTAGGAGAAACACCCAAAGAACTGTCGATTATCGGAAGGGTCTGGTTCCCCAGCCATTCGCTGGAGATAGAAGTCATATGTCCACTCTTCGGGAGTATCGGACGGACGGAGACCTTCGATGAACACATCCCACAGTGGATTGGGGAGATCATGGGAGACTCGCAAGTTGAACAGAGTTCGCAAGATTGTGTAGTCTATTAACACATCTTCCAAAGCCTGATGGGAGACTTCAGCGATTTTCTGGGCGAATCTAATTTGTAATATCAAAAAGTCCTTCGCGTATTGTATCAGAATTCTACCTCGTTCTGTTCAACCGACCGTTTTATCCTTTCGTTGATGTATGATGACACGATTGCCATCGGGGTCTTCGATAATTGCCCAAAAACATACAGCGGATTCACCTAAAGATGAGTGGATATGAATTCCTGATTGTTCTAATTCTTCTAAAGCAGCCTTCGCATCCTTAACAGCAAGCGCGACCATTCCGCCACCGGGTTGTGTGAAACGGTCGCCCTGCCCTAATACCAACGTGCCGGGATTTATCTCGAATTCTGCCCATGTCCCTTCATGCACCAAACATGCCAGTGGAATCCCAAGCATATCGCGATAAAAGGTGAGCGATTTCTGCATATCGCTCACCGCAAAGAAAGTAAAGTCGATACCTAATACATTCACAACTGCAGTCTCCTCCACTCGCCCCTACAATAATGGTGTACTAAGCGGCAAGGGTTTGGATGGGATATTCGCTATCGTGTTCGGGGGCTGTCCAGAACGGATGCCAATCTCTGGCTCGATCCTTTCCGATGTAAAGCGTCTTTCCGATAACCGCCCACGCTGTTCCATTGGCTGCAAACGCGATATAGCCGGTGCTAATCCGATCAGTGGATTCTGCGAGCTGATCGTTGAGTTGCGTCCACGTCGCACCGCCGTTCTCCGAACGACAGAGCCAAGCACCACCGCCTCTGGGTCCGTTCTGGACTGTGGCGATCAATAGGTCCGGGTTTGCTGAATGCACAGCAATAGCCGTGCCATAGCGACGCGGCAACCCTTCGATCCGATTCTCCCAAGAGTGCCCACGGTCGGCACTGACATAAACACCGTTTTGCGTGTTCGCATAAACTCGATTATCGTCTGCAGGACACGTAGCGACTTGGTGTACATCTTTATGAAGTTCTGGCGTGACAGGTTCCCAAGAGATTCCTTCATCGTTGGAACGCATGATACTTCCGACGTGGATATCTGCGTAACAAAAGCCATCTTGGGTTTTGGCAAAAGTCCGTACAGCTGGTGGTCCGCCCCACGGCGTATACCAATCTTTCCGACATTCTAATTCGTCAAACGCGACAATCCGTTCTGCCGGTCCTTCTTCTCCAATAAGACGATAGACATAAGCACCCTCATCTGTTCCGATGAGCAATGTCAACGGATTCTCACGAACAACGAGCAACGAAGCGATTGGATCCTCTATACCTGTTGGGATTCGTTTCTCACCATCTTCCGATAAAACCAGTAGCGTCCCATCCGACAGGGTAGATACCACGGCTTTGCCGCTTGACAGTGAAACCATTGCACCATGAGGTGCCATTCCGCCGAGAGTGCCTTCATAGACGAGGGTGGGTTCACTATTTCCATCATCTCCAACGGCATAGATAGCGTTGTAAGTTGCGATAAACATTACGTTTTCTCCTTTACATCGTTTACCTCTCCATAGGTCTTTAGAGAAAGTGTTATCATTGAAATATTAGCATATTTTTGGATTCTATCCTAATTTTTATGTCGATTAGAGTAAGGATAAAATGTGACCAAAACCTCTCCAATTAAGGCACATCTTGTGAGAATAGCGAAAAGACGATGGTATCCGAAACCCTTCCCTCGCTCGAAGAACTATTTTTTACTCTTTTCTTCTCAGAGGGATTGAGTTTTTCAGCGACTCGGGCGCTCGCGATGTTGTCGATTGAAGTCACCACATCAATACGTTTGAGTCGAAGATGCTCGAATCCAAAGCGAACAAGAAGTTTGGAGGCAGCAGTTGCCACACCTTGCCGTGTTCGAGAGGTTCTGACCCAATACCCAAGGTTTGCTGTTTGGTCAACCCAATTGACTTGGTCCAAGCCACACCCACCCAGAACACTACCGGTTCCTACATCGGTAATGGCAAAGTGATATTCGCTTTGTTGTTCCCAGAGTTTTGGGACCGTTTTTTCAATCCACATCCGTGTTTCTTTGATTGAGTACTCTTGATGAAGCCACGGTAGATGACGCGATACCTCTGCAATTGACTCCCGCGCAGCCTCAAAACAAGCGTGAACGTCGCTGGGTTGGTAGGTCCGAATAGCGATTGTTCCATCGCTGAATTCTGTTGGAGTCTGCATAGTGACTGTCATTCGTGTAACCTTTTCGTTAGCAAGAGTAGGTTAGGTGAAAGTTTGACTATTGACGTTTTTTTCGAGAACTCACATCTAACAGCGCCTGATAAAATTATAATTGCGTAAGTCCTGCTACAAACAATACGGTCTCTCTGTTAGGCATGTAGCATTTTCATGAATATGTCGGGACTCGAAAAGTCTTCAACCCAAAATTTGCACTTTCCCTTTAACCGTTTTCCGACTCCTATGAAATGCCATCCCAATTCTTTGGTCGCCTGCATATCCCATTCGGCATCGCCTATATATACGATGCGATGGAAGCAATTCCCCAACGCAAATAAGCATTTCTGCATGATTACTACGCGCTCGTCTCCGTCATCACTGGAGGTCAGAACCGTATTCTTCAAGTTAAATCCTGCGTGCCGAAGTTTCATTTTCGCGGTGTGTCTCCAACCCCCTGTTGCGAATCCAACTTCATAGCCATCTGAGGTGAGGAGTTTGTCTATCAGGTGAATAGCCCCTTCCTTTGGACGGCATTCGCCACCGTTTTGAAGATGCTGTCTAATCAATTCGCCGAATTTCGTGCGGACTTCCTTAATTTGCTCCTTTTCCTGAATCTTATTCTCTGCCATGATTTGTCGCAAACTACCTGTATCGGTCACGTTTTTGTATTTGCTCCAATCATCATGGATATAAACTTCACCCAAGACTTCTTTTATGGCGGAGATGTAGCAGGCATCATCGAAACCAAAGCTTTCGACAAGGGTGCCGTCGATATCAAATATTGTCGCAATCATTTGTTATAATTCCTGTTCTTCGTTCTCGTCTATGGTCGGTGCTGACGGCAATCTTGGTGGAAAAATAAGAGAATCAGTTATCGATAATTGTTGATAGGTTTTCAGGACCTCTTGCAACTGATTGTAGAATCGCTCGCATTCTTCTTTCGTGCCGAGCAACTCTATGCTGGGCGAATTTGACAGATTAATATGCAACTCGTACGAACGATGCCTCCCTTTGATTATCTGAATCTGGTGTACATACTGAATATTCACCATCCCTCGGTAGGAAGAGTTATACTTCCCATCTTGGTTGATGATCTCAATAAACATCGTGAATCTCCTTTAGGTTTTTGTGACGTAAATAATAGATAATTGCGACCTATTCTTTTGCCTCAACATCCGTGAGGAGTTCTCGTCCGTTCAACGGCTGGACGGGCCGGTTGTTATCATGGATAATCGCTTTAAATGCATCAATTTGCGCTGCAGACATCTCGACCGGTGTCGTCAGCACAAACCATTTGACATCTTCTGAACACGGTGGTGTCGTCAGTGAACCGTCGTAGCGATAGGTATTGGGAAGAGAATGCGGCGACGCGTCGGTTATCTGTCCGTTTGGGGACAACATCCTATTAAGATCGAGGGTGCTCTCCTCAACGCGTCGCGCTTCACCTGGGACCGTAGGCAAATGGCTCCAGACAGAATCAAATGCGGCGTTGGGACTGCCCTGCTCGATCAGCAATCCAACGACTGCCAAGCTGCCCTCCTCACTTTTGTGAACAAGGTGCATCTCCATGTCAAACTGTTTACCTGCCACCGTATGTTCGCTCGGTGCGTGGAAATGGAATTGGAGTAACGGGTGCCGCGTGTCATCGACCTGAATCCAACTCCCTTCAGGGCATGCGACCTCGATCGTATGACCAGTGTTACGGATGTCTATACCTGTTGTCAAAGGGTACTCGTAGATAATAGGTGAGAATTTTACGCGTGTCGGATTCACAAGATCAATTGGGGATTGGTGTCTCCCTTCGGCGCAAAGGATATATTCCTTGCTGAGTTTTCCCCAAACGTCCGGTCCATTTTCCGTTTCGTAGCCCCATTCCACCTTTTCAGTATCGGCGGAAATCTTCTTTTCGTTCATACAACATATCATACAGATACAAATGAGGAGACCGTGAATCAAAAGTACTGTGTAGGTGCGTGGCTTTGTCCAGTTATTCATCAACTTGCCTCCAGTGTCCTTTCTATAATAGGACTTACGCAATTTCCTATGAGTATCCACGGCCCGCACACCGCTGGCGAGGTTTCAAACCTCGCCAGCAAAGGGGGCTGCGTAAGTCCTGTATAATTTTCAAATTGGTTCATCCATAAGCCATTTCTGGGTGTTTCCCCAGAACACGGAGTAGGCGTTCATCGGCACCTTCTAAGACGTAATCGGGCATACGGTAGTTTAGATAGGGCCAGAACCGCTGTGCAACAAAGCGTTGCCCGTAGACTTGGTGGAATAGGTATCGGATCCGATCTGATTGATTTGGTGCTCCTCGATGCCAAGTCTGTCCATTGAGTAGGTAGAGGTCCCCTGCTTTCATAAGGAGTGAAACAGGTGCTTTGCCATTGAAAGTTGGGTGTTCTGGGTCATCGGGTTGTCGTCCAGAGTAGTGACTACCGGGAACGAATTGGGATGGACCGTATTTAACATCATCTTGGTCGGTCAGAGCGATTTGCACGGACATACGGAGCACAGGCATCCGTAGTCTTGGGTCATGGCGTTCCATCTTTGGCGTGATCGGAAATTCCACGCCATCATCAATGTGGAACCGGTTGATTCCTAAATCCTTCCGATTGAGAATACACCCTTGAGCGATACAGTGGCAATGCTCACCTAATACATTTTCAGCGATGCTAATAATCGGTTCACGCACCAGCAGGTCACGGAACATGAGGTCACATTCAAAAAGGCGATGCACCACGATAGGGTCTTTACCATCTGGTGTCCGAGTGGCTTTGACATTGCGCATCTGCATAAAGTAAGGCTCGGCGAAGATTTCGTCGACGCGATCAACGATCCGTTCGCACTCTTCGCGTGAGAGCACATTTCTGACAATCGTCACGCCGTTTTGATAGAAATCCTCCAAGATAGCGTTCAAGGAGTCTGGAGGTAGAAGTTCAGCCGGAAGTGCTTGTTCTTTGGTTTCCATTGTTATGGATCCTAATGTGTAGGTTGGGTTGGATGGTTCCTACGTCCTATTCATGCTCCATAGAGAGGCTACACTAAAACAAAGGAAACTGCCTGCCTGTCACAAACCGGACGTGCAGGCAGTTCTGTCAATTTCTCGATTCCTATTTACAACGCGAAGGTCTTCTCATCATCGAGAGCCATCAGTGCGAACCATGTATTGATGTCCGTACGCTCTGGAGCAATCCGGCTGATCATCTTCGCCATTAGTGCCTTGTAGCGTTCATCTGTAGGACCCATCTGGATCATTCTTTCGTTGTAGGCTTCGATATCCGCTTCGCTTTTGGGATGGTTTGTCTTCAACCACGTTTCAAAGTCTGCATCGGTTGACAATGTTTTCAGTGCCTCAGTAAATTCTGCGGCAGAGATCCCTAAAAAAGCGAGTGTCGCCCGATCAATTCCTGAATCCTCACCATAAAAATAGGCACCGAGTGTGTTGCTATTAGACGCGCGACCTTTGTCAATCAACCGTGCGAGTTGAACCATGCCGTAGACATCGGTGTTGTAGGGACTCCGTGGCGCGCGGCGATTGAGGTCAACGATACCGAAACTCAACTGATCGTCCACGTCCTGAAGTGCTACCCACGTGGTAATGTCTGTGCGGGTCGGATCTACTTCTTGGCATCGCGCTTCAAACCGTTCCCGTGTTGCTTCATTGGGTCCATAGTTTACCAACGTTTCGTTGAATTCATCGATCTCGTCCTGCGATTTACCGCAGTTTTCCAGGACCCACGCACCGAGTTCGAGATTATTCGGGTTGTTGACTGCTGCTTCCTGAAAATCCGTGGCTGAAATACCGAGGAATGCTAAAATGCGTACATCTTGCCCGGAATTGTCCCCGTATAGGTACTCACCGATTTTGCCTGCCCGTTCTGCTCGTGCTTTGTCTGTCATCCGTGCGACACCACAGATGCCAGCGACATCTTTAGAGCGAGCACTGCGTGGCGGTCCGGCAATCAGGTCGACCTGCCAGAAACTCCCCCAATCGTCAAGCTCCATCGACTGCAATACCGTCGTAATATCGGTTCGTCCTGGGGCAAAACGAGCGAGTCGGTCCTTCAACCGTTGTTTGTGTCCTTCCGTGTCAGGCAGTTGGCTGAGGGCGGCATCGTTAAACTCGGCAATCTCTGCTGCCGTCTTTCCACTTGTTTCAAGCACCCAATGCCCGAGTGCCGCATCGTCGTATTCGTCAGCTGCTTCAGCGTAAGCATCGTCGGAAATCCCTAAAAACGTTAAGACGCGCTGATCCAAACCAGAACTCTCACCGTAGATATAATCACCGAGAGTTTCCTCGTTATGCGCGCGTGCCTTGTCTGTCAGCCGTGCCACACCTACAATCCCGGCGATTCCGAGGTTTGAAGGGCGACGTGGCGGTTGGCGTGTCAAATCCATAATTTATGTCCTTCCAGTTCAAGAAATGGGGTGTTATGTCTTTTGCCGATATTTTATCATGCCAATATTTTATCATTGTTACAAAGCGTGTCAAGAGAAAAGTACACCGATCTCCTAATTTGCCTTGCCAATTTTCATCGGACATTATATATTTATGTCAAAAGTTCATGGAGGCATACAATGGGATTTCCTGTTTACGATTACCGCACGGATATACGAAATGTGTTGGTGACACCGCAAATTCGCTCTCGGTTTTTAAGGATGGAACCAGGGCAAAGTGCTCAACTTCATAGTCACGACTTGGGGCATGAAATTTTCCTAATTCTGGAAGGGCGCGTCGAATTTGAGATTGATGGTGAAACTGAAGAATTGGGACCAGGACAGATGTGTGTTGCTATAGCAGACCAGCCGCACGTAGTACGAGTTCTCGGTGATGAACCAATGACAATGTATCTGTCTGTTACGCCACATATCCACCCCACGCACACACCACGTACAGAAGAAGGCGAACGGTTACCGCACAATTTTGCCCCACCTCGTGCGTACGATGTTGAGCCGGATATGCAGGTGTCAGTAGCGGAACTCGTTGCGCGCCAGATACATGCCGCACAATTGTTGGAAGAACTTACTCGCACCTGTGCCTCAGTTCAGCAGGAGATGGGCACTCAACTTAAGACAGCACTCGCTGAAGGTGATGCAGATGCCGCCACCGCAGCGCGTAAAGCAATGTGGGAAGCCATCTATCCAGTTTACAAGGCTATCGCTGAATTAGGTGAGGTCTGGAATGCGCTTGCTCCGCGCGTAACCCAGTAGACTATTTTTAATTTGTTTTGTTTTCGTGTTTGTGCTATACTTAAGACAATAAAGGGTATGTTCGCCTAATTTACGGAAAATTATCTAAATTTGAACCGAATTTGATTTGACAACGTTTTAAAATTAGGATAAACTTATCTTTTAACCTTAAAAGTCCCGTTTGAAAGGCTCGCCTTGCGCTCTGATTCCAGTGCGCTCGTGTGGAAGAATCTCCCATATTTATTGCGGTTGAAATCTTTTGTCAAATGAGGGCTGATGTGAAGTAGCGAATTTTGTATAGAAAATCGAAGAAAATAAAAGAAAAAAAGATGGCTGGAATGAACCTCAGTGGCTTTATCACAAGCCCAACCCCAGTCAAAATTTCTATAAATCCTTAACCCTTAAACCGTCGCCACGAGTTGCGAGGAGACGTAAAACGCTTGTGGAGTCCGTATAAGACCTCATTCGGAGGCAACGGACGTTGAAACAGGAAGTCAGACAGGAAATCTACGGATTTCTGTAAGTTCTACACAACGGCTATAATCTTTACCGAAAGGTAAGGAATGTCAAACATATCAATGAATTAATTATGAAGGAGTGTCTTATGAAAGACCAGCTTTTTAACAGGAAATTCCTTTTTTCCTTATTAGCTGTTGTAATGTGTTTCGGGTTTACAGCAATGAGTTATGGTCAAGCCGTCGTTTCTGTAGATCCTGCTGAAGTAGAGTCCCCGGCGGTCGGGGAAGAACTCGTGGTGAGTATTAATATAACGGGTGGTGAGGGGGTCGTGGGCTACCAAGCAACCGTAAATTTCGATCCAACTGCGCTTGAGTACGTTTCTGCTGCGAACGCCGACTATCTGCCCGTAGGCGCGTTTCCTGTTGTAACACCAGGTGGTGATGGCAGCGTCTTAGTCGGTGCTGGCGGGGCAACTCCTGCAGCAGATATGGATGGCACCCTCGCTACAGTAACATTTACAGTTGTTGAGGCGAAACCATCTACTATCGGTTTGACGGATGTTCTTCTCTCCGATGCCACTGCTGCTGCATTAGAAGTCACGACTATGGACGGTATGGTTACCGTTGATGGTGCTGGTCCAGCAGCCGATGATGATGCCGCCGCAGATGACGCAGCTACAGATGATGATGATGCAGATGACGCAGCCACAGAAGATGCCACAGAAGATGCCGCTGGTGATGATGCCGCCGCAGATGATGCAGCTACAGATGATGCCGCTGTCGAAGATGCTGCTCCTGAAATGCCAGTGAGCCAGATGTTCGAGATTACACTCATGAACCTCACTAAGGGTGTACACGGTGAGAGCGGACAAACGCTTTCACCCGCGATTTTCGCAGCACACCCTGCCGGTGTTAAACTTGCCGTGGTCGGTGAACCCGCAAATGAAGCAATTGTTTTAATGGCTGAAGGTGGAGATACGTCAGGACTTGAAGCACTTGCAGCGGCTGCTGGCGCGGATATCCAGATCGCTATGAATGCGGATATGACGCGACGGTATACGATGCCGGGTCAATCTACGACGGTTACCGTAACTGCTGATATGGTGAATTCTTCGCTGTCTGTCGGTTCCATGTTAGTCTCAACGAATGATGCGTTCATCGCTGCGATTGATGTACCCCTCTTTGATGAAGACGGTATGCCTGTCACAACAACCATTGACTTGATGGCGTATGATGCCGGCAGTGAAGATAACACAGAGATGGCTTCTGATATTCCGGGTCCTCTGGGTTTAGATGAAGCGACGGATCCCCCAGGAAGTAATGAACGGGTGCCAACCGTAGATGGTGTCATAGCAGCACACGAAGGGATTCAGGGTGTTGGGGATGTGACAGAAGCGTTTGCATGGGAAGAGCCGACGGCAATGCTGACGATCACGCCAGTTGAAATGCCCACAGAACCGGTTGTAGAAGAACCGATGCCGGAACCCGTCGTGGAAGGTCCTGGTTTTGATGTGACGCTTGAAGCGGGTTTGAACATGATTTCGATCCCACTGATGCCGGCAGAACCCTACACAGCAAAATCACTCGCAGAAATGCTGGGTGCAACGGTTGTGATCCAACTTGATGCGGCAACGCAGGGTTTCGTGGGTTACACGGTAGCCGATGAAGGTGATGGTTTTGGTATTGACGGTGGCATGGGTTATATCGTGAATACACCTGCTGGAGCCGCAGTAAAGTTCACGGGTGATGCATGGGACAACCAACCTGAACAGCCTGAAGAACCAGCCGCTGAAGAGGACGCTCCTGTTGCTGATGCAGATGCAGATGCTGCTGAAGAAGATGCCGCAGATGCTGATGCCGCTGAAGAGGAAACTCCTGTTGCTGATGCAGATGCTGATGCCGTTGAAGAAGATGCCGCTGAGGAAGATGCTGATGCCGTTGAAGGAGATGCCGCAGATGCAGCCGCTGAGGAAGATGATGCTGCTGAGGAAGATGCTGTTGAGGAAGATGTTGCAGATGCTGGTGGCGATGCCGCTGCCCCCGCTGCCCCTTCACTCGCAACCTATAAAAGTGCCTGGGCGTTCGTCGTTACCAGTGACATTCATGGCATGGACACTGGCACGGCATATACCCTCGTGGCAGAAAATCTTCGCACAGGTATTATTGCCACGGAGAATGTCACAAACGCAGCGAGACGTTCCTCTGCTGTCTGGGCAGATCTGAACCGTAAGAGTGTCGTTGAAGCGGGTGATAAACTCAAAGTCGCCCTTTACGACGACAACGGTAGAATCGTCTCCGGTCCGTTCCAACGCACGGTTACGACATCAGACATTCGCAATGCGTTCCTGAATCTTCGACTGAATGTCGGAGATGTGCAGCCGCAAGACACGTTACTTGCGCAGAACTTCCCGAATCCGTTCAATCCAGAAACGTGGATACCGTATCAGTTGAACAAAGCGACAGAAGTGAAGATCGATATTTATAATGTATCGGGTCATTTGGTTCGTTCACTGGATTTGGGATGGCAACCGACAGGATCGTATATGACGCCGTCGAGTGCTGCGTACTGGGATGGTAAGAACGCTGTAGGCGAACGTGTAGCGAGTGGTATCTACTTCTATACGCTACAGACATCAGATTTTGCTGCGACCCGACGGATGGTTATCCTCAAGTAGGTATAGCAGCCAAAATTTGCTATTAAAAAATAAACGCCCCAATTTGCCGGTTGAGCTAACCGCGAACCAACGCCGATTAGCAGTCGGCGTTGGGGCGTTTTTTTATGTGTACACGAAGGAGAAGTTTTTTGAGTTATCCAAAAAATAGTTTACTTGTTTGGGCAGTGCTTGTGTTACTTTTCGTTGCAAGCACTGGTAGTGTGCTTGCCTTCTCTTTCGGACCGCCGGAGGAGAAAACGGGAGCCCCCAATGAAGGCACTTGTGCTCAGGTAGGATGCCATACTGCTAATGATCTCAACGTCTCAGGTGGTTCGCTGATATTAACTGTCCCGGAAACCTATGTCCCGAGTGAAGTGTATACGATCATCGTCGATTTGTCGCGTACTGGGCAAAGTCGTTGGGGATTTGAAATGACTGCACTGGATGCCGATGGTGCGCGCGCTGGTTCGTTTGCTGTGGATGCTGCGGGGGCTACGCAGTTATCGGAAGCAAATAGTAAGCAGTACATTAAACAGACTTCTATTGGAACTGCTCAAGGCACAAACGATACCCACAGTTGGGAATTCCAATGGACCGCCCCCGATGCTGATATAGGACCCATCATGTTCTACGCTGCTGGAAACGCCGCCAATGGTGATTTAACACCTGCTGGAGATTATATCTACACAAAACAAGCGGAATCAACACCCCCTGTTCCCATAGTTGCGGATGTGTCCTTGGAAATCGTCGGAGATACAGTACTCTCTACAATGAATGCCGTTGAAGGTGTAAATTATACCCTCAAAGTCACGAATACCGGTAATATGATGGACACGGTAATGCTTGAAGCCTCAGCAGAGGTCGGCATTGAAGGCAGTGTCCTTGGCACGCTCAGCAACAGATCCGTTGAACTTGAAGCCGGTGCAGATGCAGAAGTAACATTGAAGGTGGCAGGGGACTTATTCACAACACCCGGTGATTATGACATCAATGTGACAGCTACCTCCGAAACAGATAATACAATGACTGCCGAAGTCACAACCACAACAACTGTAGAAGCACTGCCACCACCGCCACCACCTCCAACACCTTGGGATGTTAATGGCGACGGGATGGTGAATATTCAAGATTTGGTCTTGGTCGCGAGCGAATTCGGTCAGTCTGGAGAATCCCTTAAAGGGGATGTGAATGGTGATGGCAGCGTGAATGTCCTTGATTTAGTTCTTGTTTCTTCGCATTTTGGTGAAGATACAAATGCTGGTCAGTAGGACGGGCATTTCATAGAAGATTGAGAAAGCCGGACTTGGAATGAAGTGGAGAGCTTACTTGGGCATTTCTTTAGCCCAGGAGCAATCATTAGAAAAGGAAAATTAAAAAAATGGCATCTAAATATCGCGTTGGAATTATCGGATGTGGTGGTATCGCCAATGCTCACGCACGGGGTTATCAAGGTGTTGAGCAAACAGAGATTGTCGCACTTGCCGATCCAGTTCAAGTAGCTCTTGATAAGTTTGCAGGAACCTACGACGTATCCGCTGAAAACTGTTATTTGGATGCGCGCGAAATGCTGGACAACGAAAACCTTGATATTGTCAGTATCGCGACGTGGCATAAACTCCATGCACCAATGACAATCGCAGCGTGCGCGCGAAGTCCAAAGGCAGTACTTTGTGAAAAACCGATGGGTGTAAGTCTCGGTGAATGTGACGAAATGTTGATCGCCGCGAATCGAGGCAGTGTCAAGGTGGTCATCGGACATCAACGCAGATTCAACTCCGCATGGACAGATGCACGCAACCTCATTGCTGAGGGGGCAATCGGCGAACCTCGACAGATTGTTTGTCACGGGGGTCAAGGGTTACTGAATGACTGTTCACACCTCTTTGATATGATGCGTTATGTCATCGGCGACCCGGATCCGCGATGGGTTATCGGTAACGTTGAACGGAAGACGGAACGTTACGAGCGGGATATTCAGATTGAGGACCGGAGTGCTGGAATTATCGGCTTTTCAAACGGTTGCATCGGCATGCTCTTGCAGGAGATCGGCAGGCCGAACTATCAAGGTGGCATCGTCTATGGGGCAGATGGTATCGCTGATGTAACGGAAGGGCGTGTCCGACTCCTCAACAATAAGTCCGCAGACTGGGAAGAACGTCCCTCTGATGGAAGGGATCAGCACGTCGCACAAGCAACCGAACTGGTTGAATGGATCGAGGGTGGTCCTGAACACCGTGGTGAGGCAAGACATGGGCGTGCTGCTGTTGAAATTATAATGGCGATCTATGAATCCGCACGTATGCACGAAGTCGTCCAATTGCCGTTGCGGACGCATGCCAATCCGCTGGATTTAATGATTGAAAGCGGAGATTTGTCTATTGAACGTCCGGGGCGTTACGACATCCGTGCGTTTTTGTTGCACGGCGAATCAATGAAACCGAAGTAATGGCGTATTCCCCAATGATTAAAAGTCTCTTGTAACTGACGACTGATAACTAAAAGCCTGCGTAGCGGGCGTACTGAAAACTATTAAAAAATGCAGATTACACAAGGAGTTAGTGTTGGTTTGTCAGCACTGCAACGTAACAAGTTGCGCTCTGTGCTGACAACCCTCGGAATTATTATCGGTATCGCAGCAGTTGTGGCTGTCGTTTCTGTTGGCGGCGGTGCAGAACATCTTATGCTCGCTGAACTGGAGCGGATTGGTGGCGCGGGACTGATTGTCTGTTTTCGGAAAGGGGAATTTCGTAGAGAGGATGGTTCCTACTACGAAAATAAGCATCCAGAGTATATTGAATACGAAGATCTGGATTTTCTCCTTGAGAATTGTCCCTCTCTTAAAGCAGCTACAGCGTTGGGGGAGATGACTTTCACCGTATCCCACAAGCGCGTGAATCAGTCACTTCAGGTCGTAGGTGTTACACCTTTCTATGAAGAGGTTAATAACTGGTACATTCAAGCCGGTAGATTTATTTCGGAAAGTGACATGGAGCGGAGAGAACCCGTCTGTGTCATCGGTTCTGAAATCCAAAAAGACCTGTTTGAGAGGGAAGACCCGATTGGTCTTGAATTGAGAGTCGGTGAGGAACGTTTCACCGTCATTGGTGTCATGGAGGAGAAGGGCAACAGTATGGCGAGTGAGGGATGGGATAATCGGGTAATTATTCCGCTCACTACAATGGAAATTCGGTTTATTGGGCAGCGGAAAGGTTGGTTCTACTTATGGGCACAAGCCGAGAGTTATGAAAAGGTGGAGCAAGCCGTTGCTGAGATTAAAGTCGCTATGCGACAGCAACATGGTGATGAAAAATATTTTGAATTTTTCACTGCTAAGGAGATTATAAAGCAGGTAGGGAATGTCAGTCGGATTGTACAGATACTCTTGGGTGGTGTTGCGAGTGTTGCCTTGTTCGTTGGCGGCATCGGAATTATGAATATTATGCTGGTCTCCGTAACAGAGAGAACCCGTGAAATCGGCTTGCGCAAAGCCCTTGGGGCAAAACGTCGCGACATCCTGATCCAATTCCTCATTGAAGCCATCGTTTTAAGTATTTGCGGTGGGCTCATCGGCATTCTTATAGGAAGCAGCCTCGCCTCTGTTTCCGGTTTGATCATTTCAAAACTCATGAAGGCGAGTTGGCCCGCTGTTGTTTCTGTCCAAGCCGCTTTAATCGCGTTTAGCGTCTCGGCATTAATCGGCATATTTTTTGGACTCTATCCAGCGAATAAAGCCGCAGGTCTCACCCCAACAGAGGCACTGCGTCATGACTAAAATCACATAATTTTACGCCTTCCTCGCAAAATCAAAGTTTAAAGTAGCAAATTTTGGCTTGAAGTTACGCCAGAAAAAGGAGCACGTGCTGTGTCAAATCGAACAACGAAAGTTCGCGCGGCTGTCGTCGGACTCGGTTGGCCCGGGATGCAACATCTCAAAGGTTATACTGCCGATCTGCGTTCAGAAGTGATTGCTGTCTGCGATTTAGATAAGAAGCAGGTCAAGCAGGTGGCATCGGAACATAAAATACCGAATACGTATACCAACCACTTGGAGATGTTGAAAAATAAGGATATTGATGCCGTTAGTGTCTGTCTGCCGAACTTTCTCCACGCCCCTATCTCTATTGACGTTTTGAACGCTGGCAAGCATGTACTTTGTGAAAAGCCTCCTGCTCGAAGTGCACAGGAAGCGAAGGCGATGGCTGATACAGCCACTGAAAATGGAAAGACATTAATGTACGCCCTCGTGCAACGGTTTGATGGAAGTACCCAACGACTCAAGCAGTTGATACGGGAAGGTGAACTTGGTGAAATTTACTTCGGCAAAGCGGGTTATGTCCGACGGCGTGGTATTCCTATCGGCAAGGAAGGCTGGTTTGTCGATAAAGAACGCGCAGGGGGTGGTGCTCTCATTGATATTGGGGTCCATGCGTTAGATTGTGTTTGGTGGCTCATGAATTCTCCGAGACCTGTTGAAGTTATGGGAACGTCATATACTCACTTCAAGCATCTCGTGCCTGATGACGTTAAATACAATGTTGACGATGCAACCTTTGCACAGATTCGCTTTGAAAATGGCGCGACTATTATCCTTGAAACGACGTGGGCACTGAACTTACCGGGCGACAATTACATTAAAGTGGCGGGAACGAAAGCAGGAGCGACTCTCAGTCCGTTCACCCTTTATACAGAAAAGGATGGTAAAGAGTTGGATAAACCGCTTAACGCATCTTCGATTAACAGTTTTGACGAAGAAGTTAAACATTTCGTTGAGTGTATTGTTGAGGGTAAAGAGCCTATCTCTTCAGCGGAACAGGGCATTATGCTGATGCAGATGCTTGACGGCATCTACGAATCCGCAGAAAAGGGACGATCTGTGCCTATCGCAGATTTAAGTGCCGCTACCGGATGAAATCCCTCTATTTGGCGGTCCAGGTCTATCTGGCGTTTATAAAGAAATCGTTTCAGAGAAGGATGCAATATCGGGTCGCAAACCTTGCAGGCTTGACGACTAATTTCTTCTTTCTGCTGGTGCATATCTTTGTCTATACTGCTTTCTACGCAGCGCGTACCGTTCCCCAACCTCTCAATTTGAATGAAATTATCACCTATTTCGTTCTTTGTCAGGTTTGTTTAATGCTCATGCCGATCTGGGGTGCTCAATCTGAAATTACGAACGCGATTAAAGACGGCAGCGTTGCGCTCCAATTAACCAAGCCGGTAGACTTTCAGGCGTATTGGTTCGCCGATGAATGTGGTAAAGCCTGCTATTACTTACTCATGCGGGGATTTCCGACCTTTCTTATCAGTATTCTCTTTTTCAAGGTTACAATTCCGCAGCAGCCCATCGTTTTGGTAGCGTTTACAGTTTCAATGATGCTCGCTATTTTCATGAGTAATGCTATCACGATAACAATTTTTAGTTCTGGGTTCTGGACGCTGGATACAACGGGAATTTCTGGAATGTCTGGTTCCATAATTATTCTATTTTCCGGAATGTTGGTTCCAATTGCGCTGTGGCCTGAATGGTTGGCGCACATCGCCGGATGGCTGCCCTTTGAGGGATTGATTGATATTCCATTTAGTATCTATTTGGGCAAGATTACAGGTATTGAAGTCTGGATTGCTATAGGCAAGCAGATGGGGTGGAACCTCTTTTTTATTGGCTTGGGACGGTTTCTCTTAACCCGTGGCTTTTCGCGGCTGGTGATACAAGGCGGTTAGTAGAATAGCAGTCAGCAATCAGCAGTCAGCGGTTGGTAAAGAAGGTGTTTGCTTGGGTGTTTCCTCGTTTCAGATTACCTCTTAACCGACAGCCGACAACGAATAAAAAATGCACCATCTTTCTCTCTACTTCCATTTTGTCAAACTCCGCATCCGGTCACAGATGGAGTACCGGCTCTCGTTTGTTTTTGATCTGTTTGCTCAAGCGAGCATTTCTGTCATCGACTTTTTCATGATTGCTCTCCTCTTTAACCGTTTCAAAGAGTTAGCAGGATGGAGTCTATGGGAAGTTGGGTTCCTCTACGGCATGATTGGTATCTGCTTTGCCCTTGCTGAGATGGTTGGGAGGGGTTTTGATGCCTTTCAGAGTCATATTGTGCGCGGCGACTTTGATACAGTTCTCATCCGTCCTCTTGGCACTTTCTTTCAAGTGTTTTCGCATGAATTCCTGCTTCGTCGGATAGGACGTATAGCACAGGCACTGGTTGTATTCCTTATTGCCAATTCGCAGATAACTATATCATGGTCACTTACCAAAGTGGGGTATCTGTTGATTTCGTTGGTAAGCGGGACCTGTTTTTTTGTAGGTCTCTTCGTAATTGGCGCGACAAGTTGCTTTTGGACTGTCCAATCAATTGAGATTATTAATATCTTCACGCACGGCGGCGTTTTCATGGGAAGTTACCCATTTTCCATTTATCGATGGTGGTTTCGACATTTTTTTACTTTTATTGTTCCATTGGCGTGTGTTAACTATTTCCCAGCTCTCTTTCTGCTCGAAAAAATTGGATCATCAGGAGGTTCACCTGTTGGGGTCCTGTTAGCACCGTGTGCCGGTTTTCTGTTTCTCGGTATCACCATGCTATTTTGGAGATGGGGGGTCTTACACTACCAAAGCACGGGGCACTAATTTATTGGGTTTCGGTTTCCCCGTTCTCTACTACGCTTACGAATAGGTTTTCGGTTATTAGGTCTTTCTTAAAGTCGGAACCGTAGTCCGTAACGAAGTGGAGGACGGATTTGAGAAACGGACTACAAAGACACAACGACCGCTATTTCTCCGCAAGGTAGGTTTAAAAGATGATCGAGGTTGACAACCTTAGCAAAACCTTCAAGGTTTATCATCACCGCAAAGGATTTTTGGGGAGTTTTGCGAACCTCCTTTCTCGCAAACACCGCATTGTCCAAGCGGTGGACAGAATTTCATTCGCGGTAAAACGTGGCGAAATTGTGGGATATTTAGGACCAAATGGTGCGGGAAAGTCAACGACTATCAAAATGTTGACTGGCATTTTGGTGCCGACATCCGGCAGTGTGGCTGTGAATGGGTATGTCCCCCATCGGCAGCGGAAGGAGAACGCCAAACACATTGGGGTCGTGTTTGGACAAAGATCACATCTGTGGTTCGATTTACCCGTTCAAGAGTCGTTTGAACTCTTACAACGTATCTATCGGATTCCAGAGACGCAATATCGCTACAACGTCGAGATGTTTGACGAATTGCTCAGTCTTGGCGATTTTTTTCAGACCCCTGTTCGTCAATTGAGTCTCGGTCAACGGATGCGTGCCGACATCGCGGCTGCCCTACTCCACAATCCAGATGTTCTGTTTCTTGATGAACCGACGATCGGGTTGGATGTTGTTGCTAAGTCGCGTATCCGACAGTTTATCCAAAAAATTAACGCTGAACGACAGGTCACAGTTGTGTTGACAACACACGATTTAGACGATGTCGAAAAATTATGCAAGCGCGTCGTTCTCATTGACAACGCCCGTCTCTGTTTTGACGGAGAACTTGCCACACTTCGGCGGTTACTTTCGACAGAACGGCTTTTAAGTGTTGATTACGCCGAAGTCTACCCAGACATCAGTATTCCCAATACTCACGTTACTTATCAAGAAGGTGCTCGTGTGCAGTATCGATTTTCACCAGAGGAGATCAGTACGGCGGATCTTATCGGTACAATTCTCCAAAGGTTCAAGATTGTAGATATATCTGTCCAAGAACCTGATATTGAAGAGTTAATCAAAACCGTTTACGAGGATAATCTCACGCTTGAGCGTAAGTTGGCAGTACCAAGATCTCCGGATACACAGGAGAATTGACTTGACAGACCGGAAATCTATGGGGTAAAATGTATAAATGTTTTCACGAAACCTAATTTCTATAACCAAAAGGAGCAATTAAAAATGCGTCTAAGGAATATCAGAATAATCTGTGTACTCGCTGCACTCCTCACAGTGTTCTGCTATGTGACAGCGGCTGATGCACAAGATTTTGTAACCGATGGACTCGTTGCTATATATACGCTCAATGAGGCGGATATTGACGGCAAGACTGTCAAAGATATCTTCGGTGGCAAAGATGCGAAGATCGAAGGCACCCTTAAATCCGTCGAAGGTGCGGCTGATGGCACGGGAGAAGCGTTGGAATTTGAAGGGGATAGTTACATTGAAATTCCAGCGATGGGTGAGTTTGAACATGTGAGTATTGAATGCTATGCACTTGAAGGACAGTTCGGCGGCATTCAAGGCATTGTTTCGACATGGCAGTGGGCGGCTGGCAAAGTCCACTTCAAATTTGAGGGCAACGAGATCCAGGTGCATAAGAACGACGGTGTCAAGATTCGTTTAGCTGCTGAAGCCGACACGTGGTATCACATCATTTACACCAGCAATACCAAAGACAATGAGTTGAAACTCTATGTTGATGGTGAATTGGTTGATGAAGGGAACGCCGGCACAACCCCTGAACTGATGGACGAACGCCGTATCGGTAGCGAACACGACGGTAGATTCCTGATCGGTATGATTGATAACGTCCGTATTTATGACCGGATTCTTGACGAAGACGAGGTTGCACAGAATTTTGAGTCGCAGAGCGATCAATTGCCTGTGGAACCTGCTGGTAAACTCTCAGCCACTTGGGGTTACCTCAAAGCATTGAGAAATTAAGAGTAGGAGGGATTTGTAATCCCGATGTCTTCGCGCATTCAGAAGGCTGTTATTCCTATTGCTGGATACGGGACACGCCTTTTCCCCGCAACGAAAGCCGTGCCGAAAGCACTTTTTCCAATTATCGCTCAGGATGGTATCGCAAAGCCGATCATTCAGTTGATTATTGAGGAAGCGTTAACGGCAGGTGTGGAAGAGGTGTGTCTCGTTGCCCAGCCTCAGCAAGTTGAGCCGATTGCCGACTATTTTTCCAGTGACGTTGCGGATGCGATTCGCGAAAAAGCGGAATTAGCAGCGCAGACGGATCGATTGGGAGAAATAGGCGAGCGGTTGCATTTCGCGATTCAGGCGGAACCGGAAGGATTTGGGCACGCCATCTATTGTGCAAAGGATTTCGCCGCTGGCGAACCTGTCATGATTCTGCTCGGGGATCACCTCTATATTTCCGAGTCAGGTGTCTCTTGTGCTAAGCAATTGGCGGATGTTTATACACAGGTTGGGCAATCTGTCACGAGTCTTGATCTCTGCCATGAGAGTGAACTCTCGCTCAACGGCATCGTTCACGGTAGTCCTTCCACTGAATCCCCGAGAGGCTTTACATTAGCACAGATCTCTGAAAAGCCGACGGTCGAATTTGCGCAGGGGCATCTTCGCGTTGATGGAGTCCCTGATCAGCAGTATCTCTGCAACTTCGGCATTGATCTCCTTAACCCCCTTCTCTTTGACATTCTCGACTACAACTACAGACACCGAATTGTGACGCACGGAGAGATTCAACTGCGGGATGCAATGTCGGAAATGATAAAACAGGAAGGTATGTACGGTTACCAAGTCGCGGGTCAGCGTTACGATACAGGGAACCCACAGGATCTGCTGAAGACCGTAAATGCCTTTGGTCTCCACGGTCCCTATCGGAATGTCTTAATCTAACGTTTCTCCAACCTCTAACGAAATGATTTCCACATCCTGAGATGCCGTCAACTTACGGAGTTCTTCGGGTGTTCCTGTTAATAGTGGGAAAGTGCCGTAATGGATGGGCAGAATCGCTGGAACATTGAGTAATTGCGCGGCATAGGCGGCTTCACGCGGCCCCATGGTGAAATGGTCGCCGATGGGAAGCAACGCAAGGTCGGGTTGGTAAATCTCACCGATAATCCGCATATCCCCGAACACGTTCGTATCCCCGGCGTGGTAAATTTTGTAGCCGTTCCCGAATTCAATCACGTAGCCTGCGGGTTCACCCAGATAAACTGTCGTACCGTTTTCCTCTGTGAAACTGCTACTATGGTTTGCTGAGACCATCGTTGCTTTCACGTCCCCGACAGTGACAGTACCGCCCTTATTCATTCCAATTGTGTTCTCAACGCCCTGTTTACCAAGCCATCCTGCGATTTCAACGATAGACACAACTGTCGGTGTATGTTTTTTCGCCAGCGGCACCGCGTCGCTAATGTGATCCGCGTGCCCGTGCGTTATGAGGATAGCATCGAGACTGTCGAAAGTCTTGAGCGCATCGGGACACACTGGGTTGTTGGTTACCCACGGGTCTATGAGGAGCGTTTGTTCTTCTGTTTCGATTTTGAAGGTGGAGTGTCCGAGCCATGTCAGGCGAATACCGTTGTTAAGTCTCATTTTTTTAATTATTCCTTGCGGTTCGGTGAGGTGGGTTTCGTATATGACTTGCCTTTACGTATATCCGCCTGCGCCGTTGTTGCAGGCTTAGGTTTTTGTTTGGAAAGAATATATTGTTCTTAAGGTCGTTTGCCAAAAAGAATCGCCTTTAGTCTTTGGGCAATAATTTCTACCTCTCCGGGCATTAGGGTTTGTCCATTGATGATGACACCATTTTCCCCTGATCCTGGAATGTCAATAGAGGGTTCACCTTCTGCGAGTTGCTGAAGGATTTCGTTCCGTGTAATCCCGAGCTGCTCTGCATCAAATCGGATTTCAGTGCGGGGCATCGGTTGTCCGGCTTCGGAGGGGAAGATACGATGGACTGTAACGCCTCGGATGTCCGAGAACATTTCGTCGTAGTAGGTGACCTGATCCTCGTAAGATTGCTGTAATTTGTCGTGGTCCTGGTTCAAGTACCATTCGACAGCGGCAAGTAGCCCTACCAGTTCTTCTTTCCCGACTTTCATTCCTCGACCGATAAATGGATGCGGTGGTCCGTTGAAGGCGATAGCCTCAATCAACGATTTTTTTCCGACGATTAACCCGCTGCTCTGTGGTCCGCACAAACCTTTTCCACCGCTAAAGAGTGCCAAATCAGCACCCATCTGTGTGAAATGCCATAAGTTTTTTGGTGGTGGTAATTGTGCAGCAGCATCAACGATGAGGGGGACGTTATGTCTTTTCGCAATCGCGATGGCTTCTTCATAAGGCACCCAGAGGTGTTCTCTACTCGGGTTTGCGAAGTAGAAGATGGCAGCGGTCTTCTCTGTAATGGCGTTTTCTAACTCGTCAGGAGTTGTACCCTTTTCATCGCCTATCTCTACAAATGTGACGCCGACCTGCCGAACGGCGTAATCGTATCCGACACGACCGTGACGATGCACAATAACTTCACTTTTCATTGATGCGTCAAGATGAGGCAACTTTTCGCGTTTGTCAGCATCAAGTCCAGTGATACACGCCGCGGTGCTGAGGGTCAGAGCAGCGGCGGCACCACAGGAGACATACGCCGCTTCATTGTGGGTGAGTTTCGCAATCTCTTCCCCGACCCGTTTTTGGAGTTCAATGATGTCTATAAAATGCTTGGCGGCATCTGCCATCGCCTCGACAACCTCAGGTGGCATAATCGAGCCCCCGAGCCGTGTGAGCGTCGCATTGCCGTTGATGACTGTACGGATGCCTAAGCGTTTGTAAATGCTCATTTTTTAGTAGTCGTTAGTTATCGGTTAAGACATGTGGCGGTTGCGTTTTGCGTGAATTCCACAAGAATCTCTTTAACTAAAAACTGAAAGCCTGCGTAGCAGGCGTACTGAGAACTATTTACCCAACTTCTTCGCCGTCTAATTTACCGACGTGGAGGTCGATCTCATCGCGCGATTCAATCTTGTCCACCTTACCATCCGCCATGTGGAAGATGCGGTCAGAGACATCTAACATCTTGTGATCGTGCGTTGCAGTGATGATGGTTACGCCGTTTTCAGCATTGAGTCGACGGAGTAGGGCGATGATTTCGAGTCCGGTTTTAGTGTCTAAGTTTCCCGTCGGTTCATCGGCGAGAACAATCGCAGGATCGTTCGCAAGCGAACGTGCGATTGCGACACGCTGTTGTTGTCCACCGGAGAGTTCTAACGGTTTGTGTTGCACGCGGTCACCCAATCCGACGAGTGTAAGAAGGTCAACGCCTTTCTCTCTGCTTTCGTCTGCACTCATACCGGCGAAAATCATCGGGAGTGAGACGTTTTCGAGTGCAGTCATAACAGGAATGAGGTTGAACGCTTGAAAGATATAGCCGATCTTTCGACAGCGGAGCCATGCGAGTTCGTACGCGTCAAGTTGTGCGATGTCCACCTCGTCAATGTAAACCCTACCCTCGGTCGGTTTGTCTAAACCACCAATCATGTTGAACAGTGTTGACTTCCCTGAACCGGAGGGACCCATAATAGAGATATATTCACCGCGTTGGATTTGGAAGTTGACACCGCGGAGAGCATCTACGGTCTGTGTTCCCATTTCATATCGCTTGATGAGGTTCCGGACGCGAACTGTATTTTCCTTTGGAAGGACGCGTTGAAACTTCTCTGGCGTTTCGGCGAGAATTGCGGCAACATCGCCGATTTCTGTTGGCGTATTCATTTTTTTTCTCCTTTAGTGGCTATTGGCTATCAGCCAGAGGGTTTGGTAATACGGAAAAACACTTGTGACTGCCACACGCTCTACTGACAACTAATGACTAAGAGTTGATCGCCACTGGGTTACTTATCGTTTCTGTAGGAATCCAAGGAGTCCCGATTTTTCAGGTTCGGGTTCGGGCGTTAGGGGGGCATTCTGTTGAGGGTTAGGAATGGCGAACCCTATGAAATTCCGTTTGCCAAGTTGCTGCATAAACGTAAAGAGGGACGTTTCCGCTTCTTTCCGAGTCAACTGGTACTGTTTTTGGACCCCTTTTATAATCTGTGAAATGGTATGCTTACCGTCGCACATCTGCCACACATAAGTTCCGATAGAATCTAATACAATAACCCGTTTATTAGGAAGCATAAAGAGCTTACTGGCGAGTCGGACCCAGAATTTATCGTTCTGTGGGACGACGAGAGAGGCTTCGCCTTTGTCGTCTGTCTCCCAAGTTATCAGTTGATTCCGCACGGGAAAAGACTTCATCACCCGAGTCCGGTCCATATCTGGACGCTTCTTGAGTTTGAGGGCATATAGAATTCTGTTCAACATTTCTAATGGTTTTCGGTGCGAAAATCTGCCCACGCAGATTTTCTTTCAGTTATCAGTCACAAGAGGTTTTGTTAAACGAGGGAACACCCAAGCAAAAACACCTCTTAACTGAAAATCGATAATCAGGAACTTATACTATTAGTGGCATTCAATACTTTTAGCAACCTTTTGGACGGTCGAGCGTGCATCGGTACTACCGATGGACTGGATAACATAGATACGGTTGGAATGACTGCATCGCCATAGGTGAAATGCAAGTGCTGTCCTTTTGGATAACTTATCAAGTGCCAGCACGGGACTGAATGGCACACCATCATAGAGCCGCGTCTGCTCCCCAATAAGCGTCAGGCGTTCATCCGCCGAATCTGTATCGGATGTTACTTCAAACCCGTAGCCACGAATCGCTTTTGCGTATTTGGCGCGAAACCATGCCTCTAATGGGTTTGGCGTATCTTTATAGTCGTTCAGCATCACCTCTGCTGGTCCGTACCGTTCCACGCTAAGCCGTCCTTTGTCGGACGGTAGGGGCGAGGTTACCTCGCCCCTATTTTCTACAGAACCATTCTTCCCAAGGCGGCTGCTTGCCAGTTTCGCAAACTTTACTGCCTTTTGAAAGTGAACAGGCTTTGCGGCGAAGGCAAACAACAAGTAGCCACTGAGCAATTTCTGGCGTTCCAACTTGTATTCTTTCGGAACCCCTAACTTAAGCCCGTAAGCACTCCAAAGCGTCAGTGGTGCGTCTCCGCGGTCTGTAATTGATTCAAAAACCCTAAGGACTATGGGTCGCCAATTCTCCTTGAGTCGTCCCATCACCTGCACGATCGTAATCCGTTTTCCGGTGTGGAAGATCAACCCATTCGCACGAATACTCCCCTTCCAACTAAATCCGAGAACGGTGCGTCCCTTAAAGAATTCCTCTTCTTTAATGAAGTTAACGTTCCGACGGAAGGAGAGCTCGGTGCCTTTCTTATAAGTCTTGCGAATCAACTTGAAATATTCGTCAAGCGTCGCATGAAGGTCTGGCTTTTTGCGTCGAGTATGTGCCCATTTGAGTTCAAGGCGAGGCATCTCTGCATCGTCAAGTCGGAGATATCCTGTTTTCTGATCTCCGCTGAGTCCACTCAGTTCCCATGTCGCGGGTATTTCCAGTTCTATGCCTGCCCACCCAAAAACAGTCCATTCCATATCTTTAATTTTCCTTGCGGTTCGGTGAGGTAGGTCTCGTAATGGGTTTCCTTTACGTAGACCCTCCCTCCACCACGTTACGGGCTACGGGTTTTAATTTTATCACCAAACCGTGTAGCCTGCACAACGGCGCAGACGGATATGAGGAATACACGTCAAGGCCGAATGTTCGGTGTTTCTCCGCAAGGTAAAATTAAAACGGTTTGACGATTACGGCTTTAGAAACAAGGGCAATTGCGACAGTTCCCATACCTATAAGCCCGACACCGCAGGCAAATCCTGCTGCCAGGACCGGATTGAACATATACCAACGCCGCAGCCCGAATCGCTTAATCATGTAGAACCGTCCAATGACCGCACCGAGTAGCCGTGCAACCATGCTTCCCGGATCCGCGCCGATACCGCCGATAATTCCGTAGAACCACATTGAGGGTAGTTTAAATACCCACAACATCCCATAGATTGCTATGCTTGAGGTGAGCCCTGCGGCGACATAGTCACCGCGAATTGCTTGAAGCATCTGGCTGTTTCCATCCCGTAGCGACGTTTTCCACAGACATTCATTTGTGGCGTTAATGGGCCACATCATCTGGGCAAACGGATACTGTGCACTGGGGATAGGTGCAATCTGCCAAATAAAGTGAAGCACCACAATTCCACTGACAAGTAGAATTGGCATAATCAGCAGTGTACCCGCGAGATTTGAAGTGAAGGTAGTCCCTGTCAATTCAAGTACTCGCCAACTCTGGGTGCCGCGTCCATAATCTTCGTCTGGCAGTGGTGCGAACCAGATATCTACCTCTTCATAACGGCTCAAAATAAAGGTAATTTCATGGAGGTATGGAATTTCAAATAGGTCGCGTCCCAAGACACCGAAGGTCCGTGCGGTAACATACGAATTGATCGGTGTGTATAGGAATGCGTAGCCAAGCAAGAAACTCAACGGGAAATTCGGGACCATCCAGTGGATGAGCCAAATAAATCCACCCATACCGACGAGCCACATTAATCCCATCAACCATATCGGGAAATCGCCACGGTTCGGCGGTGTCGCGAAGGATCCCCGTTCGCCAGCAGCTTTCTGGGTCTTCCGTAGTTTGAAGAGCATCGGAATTGAAGCTGCCATTCCAACGATCGCGAGGCTAAAATTCTTACCCATGCCGTAACTAATCCAGAAATCCAATCCATTAAACAAGCCTACACCACGAACATCCAAACCCGGGGACCATTGGTGGAGAATCTCGTAGCGGTACAGAATTTGTGGGTTCACGATAAATTGCGATGCCATCGCGGTAAGGAACTCTGCCATGATAACCGGGAACGGCATCACGAACCCAATGAGCATTTGTCCAAAATCGGTTCGAAGGGCAAAAACGCCTGTTGGTGCGAAACCTTCGATACTTTGTGTGAAATCTATCCACGGGATCTTCAAAATCTGAATCGGCTGGCTCATCATAACACCGGTGAGCGAAGGCACACCGATATAGAGGAACCCCCAGATTAACCCTGCCATAGAGCCGATAGAGAAGACACGCCACCGCCAGGTCTCTTCTTTACCTGTTGTTTCTGCGAGTGCGGTTGCCCCTTGCGCACTAATCGGTGCCATGGGGTATGGGAGCCTCTCGAGGTCCGCTGTGAGTCGAAACAGAATATACTGTCCACTCACAAATCGCAACGTGCCGAGCAGTTTTCCAACAAGATAGATAGCGATGGGCAGAAACCAGTCTGGATGCAGCAGACTTCGCGTGAGCACACCGACAGAATCACCTGCTGGCACAATCCACTCCGGGATTTTGTCCGCGATTTCATAAGAGGCTGCTTGTGGCGTGTTGATAAAGTAGGCGTACCAGATAAAGTTCCGGTACTGAAGTCCACTTCCAACAGCTGCCCCTGTTAGCCCGAGGAGCATGTAAAGCTCCTGTCGCCGGGCAGTTGTAAAGGAACGCCGCGCGAGTTCAGTGAATAGAATAACGGCAACCCAAGGTGCTGCACCAGCACCGGATTCACCCGATACATAACTAAGATAAATGGACCCTGGCATCATCAACAAGCCAACGAAAAGTGCTCCAACAAACACCTTAACTGTTAGCCCCGACTCAAAGGTACGAATACCCCCTTCGATGTCGTATCGCTGTGCCCAAGCTTGCCATTCATCTGCTTGTGATACTCGTTCTCTCGCCAAGTTGAATGTTCTCCTTTCTTTTGACAGGGTCCCCACCCATTACTGGGAAGGGGGGTTGGTCGGCATTTTCTGGTCTCGCTCTGTATCAGTCTATGAGGACTGCACGTGTGGCAAGTCGAAGGACCCTTCCAACCCTACGGGTGTTTTGTTTGTCCGTCACTCTTCGTCTCATTCTTCGGTGTTGTCGGTGTTATCGGTATCTCGTAGTTCTTCCCAGAAATGCGCCAAGAAAATACCAATTGTCAGCACAAGGCCTGAGAACATCTGCCATTGCCAACGTCCTTCGAGGGCGAGAACACTGAACAGCCATAAGAAGGTACCAATGATGATAATAAGACTTGCTACTTTTTCCATTTTTTAAACTATGGTCCTCTGAGCATCGTTCCACTACGTTTCACGATGGTTTCTGGTTAATTCTGTGCTGGGTTTGGGAACTTGTACATGCTCCTAATTTTCGTTTGGACTCCACCGAAAACCTGCCCAAAACGTAGTGGAGGACAGCCCAGATTTAATAGTTTGAAAAATCTTAATCCGCGGGTGTCGGTACGGGATCCATTTGTGCTGTTGCTTCTGCCGAACCATCTGTGCCTTCAGTTCTGCCGCGTTCATGGAATTCTGCTCGGATATCGACACTGAATGTCCGCCAAATCAGAAGTTGTTTCCGCAGTAGGTTAAGGAACCGTCGGTTGACCCGTTTCCAAGAGGCGATCTCTCCGCTCTCGCGGTGCACATCCAATGTGATTTTGTAGAGGTCTTCCTCTTCACCACCCACTGGCGATGTAACGAACTGAATAGACTGGCTCACACCCAAATCATAAGGTGCCAGCCATACCATCATCCCAATTTGATAGGAATCTTCGGCTTCCAATTGGCTGAACGCAACCTGATCTGTGTAGAAATCACTGGCGGATTCGTCTGCATGTGCATCAAAATAATCTCGCATAAAGACGTTCAATCCGAGTGCCTCTTCTTCAAGGACAGTAAAGGGTAAGTTGAAGTGCCATACATCCCCTTCGGGTTCTGGAAGTTTCCATTTACGTTCGATGTCGGGCACTGCCATCCGTGAAGCTTTGATTGCTGGATACAGCGTGCTCAACAGCACTACAACCATAACGATGATCGTCGCAACAACAGTGGACATTGATGAGTAGTTGAGCGTCAGCCCAGCAAGCCAGCCGAAATGCACGAGGGTTGTTGCTATCGCTTGTCCCATGAGATAGCCTAATACCGCTCCAACAATGGCGTATACACATGCCTCGGCAAGGAAGAGGAAGGCGATATGCACAGGCGCGAGTCCGACGGAACTGTAAATGCTGATTTCACGGACCCGCTCATAGACGGCTCCAAGCATGGTGTTAAGGACGATAAGTGCCGCAATCAGGATCGGCACAAACAGGTTACCCATACCGCTGAAACTTGTCATTCCGATACTGCTGTAGAGGTATGTATCTTTATCACGTCCCACAAAGAAGTCAAGGGCAATGCGATTCATGAGCGGTGCCATGATAAGGTCTAACTTATCTATTGCACCTAACAACTTCGGATCATCTTCTTGCGGTTCCATGTTAACAGCAACGCTTCGGAGTGTGCCCCCTTGATTCATAACTACCTGATATGGCAGGATGGCGATACTGTCTGGCGTGAGATGGAGGTACTTCTGTAATTCACCTTCAAGCGTCTCATCACCAGTGGCACCGCGGCTCCGCTGCTGTTGCATTAACTGATAATCGACAGGTGTAAGTTCTTCACCATCGTTATCAGTGAGGTCCTTGAAACCGATACCGAGGACACCAACGACAGTAAAGTCTGCGCCGTAAACAGAGACGGTGGCTTTACCCATATCGCTTTCGGTTATCTTTAGCAACTCTGCCATCCCTTTAGGAAGCACAATGGCGTAGGGCCACTCTGTTGGCCATTCGTCGGCATCTACAGGGTCGAACCATTTTCCGTATTGGAGGTATCGGTCGATACCACTAACACCGGGTTCGGATTCATTCATGCCCACGAGCATGTTTGCGGCGAAAGTCAACGCTTCACCCGTGAGTTGGTGCGTCGGAGGCGATGGATCTGCTACGTTTGACGTACGTGTGAGTTGAACAAACGATTGATCGCCAGTTCCTGAGGATTGATACCACGCGCGCGGCGCGATGGCATTCCGGACGACCAAGATGGATTCTTCGTCTACCTGCTCAATGAAGCCGCCTTCTTCTAAAGCCCTGCGTGCTTCCGAGATATCAATCGGTTGCTGCCCTTGTTTGACTAAAATTTCGTTCTTCCGTTGCAAAAGTCGTTCTAAGGCGGTAAATGTGATCTGCGTCTTTTGCATGTCGTTTAGCACAGAGGTAAGCACTGGTTCCTCAAGTGGACGCCAATACTGGTCACGGATAAGGAGTCCGGTATAGCGGGGTGTCACTTGCGGGAGACTCGTTCGATTTGGGTGCATAAACGTTCGCACGGAGGTAAACGAAATAACAGTAAAGGTAAGGATTACCAACGTGCAGCATGTCAGGACAGTTCGTCCTTTCCGTTTCCGCATGTTGGAAATACCTAAACTAAATGCGGCAGCACTCGCACTCAACCTGCCGACATCGGCTTTATAAACCTTGTTTCCCTCTTGCCGTATCTTTTCGAGTTGCTCCTCAAATTTTCGGACGATGATACTGATGACAATGACCGTTAAGGCAAGTACTACGAACGCGATCAGAATAATCACAGGTGTAGTCGTAATCTGGAATGCGGGGTGAACTTGGCTTAGGAAGAAGAATACAAGTAAAAAGATGCCGAATGAGCCCAAAATCTGCTTGTGGATACTCGGGAAGCCGAAAATGAGCCGTTCCATAAAGTACGCGAACGGCATCAGTAAGGCGAGATAGAACATTACACCGTTAACGACATCATTACCCGTCTGTTTAACATCCGGGTATGCACGGGATTCGTAGCCCCATGCGGCACGGGCGAGTTTGAGGGCTTGTTGATAGTCGCTTTGGAGTAATTCAGTCTCGGCGCGTGCAAGATAATCGTTCGCAAATTGATGAAGTTTGTCAAGTCGGTCACTGGAGATACCGAACCGTTTATAAAGTCGTGAGCGGTTCTCATCGAGCCACCACATATCTCGGACAACGACGTACGGCGTGAGGCGAATCTGCCCATTTTCTCGGACGACAAATCCTTCACCGGTGTAAAGTGTAGGATTCTTCATACCGCTCTTTGTAGCTTTGATGAGAAGGAGACGTTTACCGATCTGTCCGTATGCCATCCCGATTTTAATGCGGGAGTTAGGTTCACTATACACGAGGGCGATAGGTTCGGCTGCGGATACACCTTCCTGCTGCCATGGTTTAGACATCCCGAACTTCTCCGGCGAACTATCCGTGAGTGCGTCATAGATTTCGAGTTCCCGTAGCGTCCGGAGATACCGCTGATCTACCAAGTCGTAGATGGTTGTGGATACACAGGGGAATGTAACAACACGACAACCGCGCCTGCGGGTATTAATGGGAACTTTATTCGGCAGTAATTTCGCACCGTAATTCCCTAAATCTGGGGCATAGACGATGTCCCCTGAGTCCTTGTCAAGGATGTATGCTTCCACTTCTTGGGCACCACCAAGACGGCGTGTGGCTCTGCCTTCCATGGCTAATCCAGCGACTTCAAAGTTGCCCTTGTTATCACCCATCACAAACAGGTCTCCACGGACACCCATCATGGTTTTATTTTTTCTGCGGAGCGTCAAGATAGGATAAGGCACCGGTTTATTGGGTAGTGCGGACTCCCGTGCGTCAAATTCAACGACATCTCCAAAGAGGTTGCAGTAGAAATTCCCCACGCGTGCGGCAGTGGGCATCTCTTCGTCCCGGAGTGCTTGGATGAGTAACGATGCCAATGTCTGTGATTGTTGATGGAGATTACCGCCTTCTCGCAAGTCGACGCGTTCAATCGTATCAAGTGGGGTGTCTGTTAAGACGCGGGCATCCTCAATCGTTGCAAAGGCGATTCCGGTTTTTCCGACAAGCGTTGCAACCTCACTGTCAAAAGCGATTTTACCGGGGATATAGGTTTTCCAAGTCTTTCCGCCGCTTGCGGAAATGGCGTTAACGAAATTTGACTCACCGCCGAGTCCTGCGATTGAAATAAGTGTTTTGATATCCTCAATTTCTTCTTCGGAGAAAGAGTCCGGATCTTCATGTCGAAGTCGGAGCATTGCGTCCAGTTGCTCACGTGTACGGATGTTATTCTTTCGATTCTTCTTTGCAGTACGGACATCGTTTCGGATAAAGCGTTCAACCTCTTTGCGGATATAATCCATGTCTTTGAGCATATCCTCGGAGGGTTCACCTTGATTGCGCCACTGCTCGAACTGCATTTTCATCAGTCGACTTACCCCACTGAGACCGGTGAGTTTGTTGAAGTGCGAACTCAGTAGCGTTTCAAGCGTCTTTCCTTCAAGGGCGGCTTTATCAGAGATCCCATTAGCAACTGTCCATTGACGTGCCATAACGGCTTGTCGAATTTGGTCATCTGTCCACTGCCAAAGTTTGCGGACGCGGACACCAAAATCAGCATCCTCGGCGTAAGAGGCAAGCTTATTACCGATGCTTGCAAACTCGCGACGTAATACAAATTCGGGTTGCTGATCGTAGAACCATCCCTTGTTGAACACTCCGAACTGATTCGATTGTGAAGAGAGGTCAATACTGATATAGAGGGAGGTATAATACCGGTTGAATAGGTCTTGAAGTGCGATAGCCGCCTCGATCTGTCCGAGTTTTCGGTTGTATTCATGGGTGTCAATGCGCAACATCTTTTCGATGCGACTCTGAATGTTACGGAAACGAGCGTTACGGAGTGTCAGCATGTTATCGCGTAGCAGTACTTTAGTTTCTTCATCCAGATCGGTATCTAATGCGGGTAACCGTTCAACGAGGTTTTTGAGTGCTACAATATCTGTGTCCGCACGCTTTTTGACGATCTCTAACAGTTCTTTTTCGATAATCTGCGATGAGATGCGAGAGCGTAACGAAAGTGCCTGTTCGACTTCATCATCTGATAGATAGTTTTCCAAAATGAGACGTTCTTCATCCAGGTATTCTCGCCCTAACGTTTCGGCTGTTGCGATCAAATTCTGGATACGCGTTCGTTCCAATCGGGCGTTCCGGAGTGCAATTTCAAAGATACTCTGTTTGTCTTTGAGAAGATCTGCTATCAATATACCAGCATCAACAGCATCTTCAGATTCTGATAATCGCTGTCGAAGCTGGGTGTCAATAGTATTGAGGCGTTCAATCCCTGCTTTTGACAAAAACTTACCGCCATAAATCAGAGAATCACCGCTCTGTTTCCCCATCGGTGTTTCCTTGAGTTGCCGAATGCTGTCTTTAATCTCGTCTTCAATCGGTTGGCTGTCAGGTATTTGTGCCAGAACCTTTTCAAGGAGTTGGGTCTCTCGCTGGATCGCGGCTTCTTGGGAGTCATTGGCATTGCGTAAAACACTGCGTGCTTCTTTTGCTTTATTGAGTGAGTGTAGGTTGAGATGCCGGTCGAGTATTTTCTCAGGGGTCCACATCAGTGCAAATTTGCGTTTGTCGCTCATCTCCCAGTTGGCAAGGGTTTTGTTAAGCAGTTCGATATCAGCGATGAGTTCTTGTGGGAGGTCTCCGGGTGTTGGGATTTGCCAGTCTGAACCCTGTTGCACCGGAATCAGGTAGGCATCATTTGGGTGCGTGGCATATTCATCGGCACTGCCGGTTTCTATAGCGTGAATGAGTTTCTTTACCGCCCATGTATCAAGATTGGCAATTGGTAGCGCAAGCGTTTCGATTAATTCACGCTGCGCGGATCGGCTTGTCCCAAGTGCAACAGTACGAACCTCAGCTAACCTCCCGACAATATCTCGGAGGAAATGTGTCGTTTGCAAAGCCTCTTTCTTCAAGCGTGCAAGATTTGCTAACAAACGACTCTTCTCTTCACCTGTGAAGCCTTGCTTTTCACGTTTTCGATTCCTATCTGTCTGTTTCTTCTGACGTTCTGAAAAGTCCCGCTGTTGCTCCGTGAGATCTTCGATCTCAGAGCGTGTTTCTGCCAAGCCATTCAGTGTGGTTGTGAGGGAGTCCAAGTCAGACTTTACGTTGTGTATACCGTGGAAAAAGTCAGCAGGGAGATCGACAAGAACGCTCCTGTCAATGGAGAGCAGAAGCCGTCTGCCCAATTCTTCAAATTCGAGGACATCTGTAGAGAGTCCACGGCGAAGTCCATGCATCGTTGGTGTACCCGGTGAATCGGTATCAGCACCAACAATATCTTGTCCAATGCCTTCCATGAAGGCACGCATGCCAGCAAGCCCTTGAAAGTGTCCATCAACTGCAACAAAAAGGACAGAATAGCCGGGGCGATATTGGGGTTGACTGAAAAGGCGTGCAAGTTCCATGAGGGTCGCGATGCCACAGGTTGGATCAGCACCGGGTGCCATTGCGGGAACAACAGACATGGAGTCGTAATAAGCCGTGAGAACGATGAGTTCATCGCGTAAAGTCGGGTCTCCGCCTTCCAAAAAACCACGTATATTTTGCCCTACGCGGCGTTCCCAAGTCATCTTACCTCTGACACGAACATTCACTTGATTACCCTGAGCGTGCTGTTCTTCCAACAAATTGGTTAGGACAGCAGCATCTTCTTTGGATATCCAAAATCGCGGTATATTGGCAGGGACAGTACCGAACTTATTTTCTGCTTCTCCTCGGATGGTTGATTCGGGTTGGATAAAGATGACAGCAGTGCCACCAAGCATTGCCGCATTGATATAACGAGTGCTGGAGTTAAAGTCGAGAAGGACTATCGCCCCTTTCGGGATAAAGATGTGTGATTCACTCGCGGCGACAAATTCACCAGATTCATCAACTTGTCCATCGTTGTTATTGTCGATGCCATCAGTAGCATCACCCGGAATTTCGTCTGTCCAGCCGTCGGCATCGTTATCAATGCCATCTGTTGCCCACCCAAGGATTTCGGAGAGCAGCGGGATTTCACCGTATTCATCAATAGTGCCATCTTCATCATTGTCGATGCCATCGGACGCTTTTTGCAGGTGTTCATTAAGTATATCGTCGGTGATGCTGGCTTCGGTGATACGATAGCGTCGGGCGAGCGTTGTGAGTGTATCACCGTCTTGGAGTCTATGCCAAAATCCGCCAATGTTGGTGCCGTTGAAATCGGCAAGTTCGCCATCATCGCCGTAAAGGAGGGGACCAGATAAACCTCCTGTTGGAATAAACACGGTGCTTCCTTCAACAACTGGGGTCGCCAGAAATTTGTTCCGATCGTCTCCCAGGATAGCCGTCTCGTCAACTTGGTAGCTTTCTGCGATGTCTTTGAGTGTTTCTCCTGCTAATGCAGTGTGTTTAATGCCGTCTGCTAACAGGGAGGTTCGCACAAGATTGGGCCAGAGTGGGGTGAGTTTAAAGGCATGTAGTAGGTTGGCTTCCGGAGAGAATACTTCAATGACACTATCACCGTGGTCGAGCGGCACAGTGACAGAAAACTCGCGGCTTTCTACGTTTTGCAAGCCGGTTTCGACGAAACGGTCAAAAATGTATTTGCTGCCACTTGCAGCTTGTGGATAGCCCGTTACCCGACTGTCAAGGCTTGAGAGGCGTGCAATGTCCTTTCGAAGGTTGCCAATAGAGAGGTCATCTCGAATCTGAATGGCTGCAGATTTCATGCCGGTACTGGAAACTGTTTGTGCATAGGCAGTATCGGATAGTGGTCCCCCAGTAACAAGCAAAACGAAAAGGAAAAACGTTAATACATTTATTGGTGCCCTGAAGCGTTGCAAGCGGCACTCGTGCCTACTCTGATTTTTCATGTTGTGAAATCTCCCGCCTTTTTCTGGTTTTTCAGATTTTCTCTCCGGAGCGCGTTTAGGTATTCTTTGAAGGATACGCGAGAAAACGACGCGCGAGGAGAGTGCATCCCCAGTTTCCACTCATTCTTACAAGGTAGAATGCAGTTCATATATCTTTTTCTATCTTTTTCGTGTCGGCTCCGCTGTTCTTTGGGTTCGGTGGTCGCGTTTATGCCGCCTCTTTAGTAAGTACCTGTCAATGACATACGGGCATGAAATCGTTGCTTTTTGCTATAGATTCCCGTTTTTGGAGCCTACTGGCGTAATTTTAGGAGGCAATATGTATATTGTATATATTATTGCAATTTTTGTCAAATTAAAATTTGCATTTAAGGCTTTTTTAGGTTAAAATATATTTCACGCTTTTGCCTCTCATCGAAGCAGAATTCTCTTCAAACTACATTTCACTGCAATACTGCAGCAATACTAAAAATTTAAAAAATTCAGCGGCAGCCCAACACTAATTTTGCTGTCTGATATAAGGAGCCAAACGTGGGCAAAGAATCAAAAGACTCGAATACGGATAAAGTCGTCTCACGTATAAAACTACGTCGTCGTGAACTGAAGTTGACCCAAACAGAACTTGCCAAGGTGGCAAATCTAACGCCTGCTGCGATCTCGCAATTTGAATCAGGAGCCCGAAAACCCTCGTTTAAAACACTTTCAAGCCTTTCCGATGCTTTAAAAGTCACGACTGATTACCTACTTGGAAAAGCCGACAAAAGTTACGATGACCTCTTAGCCGACCCAAAGATTAGTGCGATGTTCAAGGGAATGATGGAATTTACGGAAAAAGACAAAGAAACGCTCTACGAGTTCTATGAATTTCTTAAGATGAAATCGGAAAAATCCTCGGATACATAGTAGATTGTTTCGCGTTGTAGAGTCTATGAGTGAAGGAATCTGGGGAAAAGAAACGAAAACGCCCAAGCAGAAACCCCAAGCAAAAACCCCGATTAAATTTAGAGATTTGGACAGAGACAGATTTTCCCGAAATTTTGGCGGTTCTCTAATAGCAAGTGTGCCTCAACCGCACGCTGAAGCGGTAAAACCCTGTCAATAATAGGTTCCAGTTTTCCTTGTCCAGCGAGAAGAATAAGCGTTCGGAGTTCAGCGACTGTCCCGAGGGCGGAGCCCATCACTGTTAGTTGCTTTTGGTACATCTTTCGGATGTTAATTGTTCCAATGTTGCCTGTTGTCACACCACACGAAACGAGCCTCCCATTTTTCGCAAGACTCGCGATGCTCTGATCCCATGTCGCCGCACCTACATGCTCAAGGACAACATCCACGCCTCGTCCGTTGGTTACATCAAGCACGACCTCCGAAAAATCTGTGTCTTTGTAGTTAATCGTAACGTCTGCCCCCATTTCTCGTGCACGTTCAAGTTTTTCATCGCTGCTCGCTGTCGCAAAAACTCTGGCACCGGTTAATTTTGCGATTTGCAGTCCAGCACTTCCGACACCACCCCCTACACCGAGAATTAAGACATCCTCCTCAGGGCGAAGTTGTGCACGCGTCATTAGCATATGCCATGCTGTGAGATACGCTATCGGCATCGCAGCGGCATTAACGAATGACAATGCCGCTGACATCTGAATAGCGTTTTGGGCAGGAGCTTTCACGTATTCTGCGTATCCGCCATTTGTTTGGAAACCGATGAGTTCTTGCGTGTCACACAAATTTTCGGTGCCACGATAACAGTCGCTACAGATACCACACGGAATGCAAGGGGCGAGAACAACTCGATCCGCGACAGCAACACCACGGACTGCGCTGCCAATTTCGGTGATTGTCCCAGCGATGTCGGAGCCGAGTATATGTGGCGTATCCCCTCGACGGAGTTTTGCTTCTATCTCCGGGCGGTTCCGCCGGGCATGAATATCCAGGTAGTTCACCGCACAAGCTTCGACTTTAATCAGCACTTCATTGGTATCAAGCGTCGGTTTGGGTACGTCTGTGTACTGAAGTACCTCCGCACTGCCTTGTTCTGAGAAAACAATTGCTTTCATATTTTTTCGTTGGGCGGTGGACAAGAAAACGGGCAATAGATAGAGCAGGCTTCCTGATTCATGATGTGGTTCGCAATTTAAAGCCTATGTAACGCATCTAAGCAATCAGAAAGCCCTAATATCTGTAATTCTCTGGAGATATAATTAAGGACAGCCTTTTCCAATGTCAGTGGATAAACGACTCCGTGCTCTTTTGCAATATCCGGTCCGTACCGCTGCATAATCGCTGTTAACCGAAGATGTGCTTTTGCAATGCCTTCTCTATTGAGACTTTGCATTGTTGATGCATCTTCGATTTCTTTTCTGAGAACTTGCGGTACAAAAGCATTAATGTTTTTTACGCCTCTGTCTCTTTGCTTCCCACTTCCTATGATGAGAACTTCTGTCAGCGACATCACAACAAATGTAGTGCCCATAAATCCGGCAATGTGCTCCTCGCGTCCCAGGACTGTCGGAAGAATAGCAAGTACACGCCAAAACTCATTAAAGTGTTGATTTAATGTTGAACTGACATCTTTTGGTGTTTTGTCACTACACGATTCCTTGAATTGAATACATCCTTCGGCAGCAGACAGCAGATGGACTTTAGTACGTTCAAGGATGATTGTATTTCCTGTGTGTAACCAGACATCAACCCGCAAGCCTGCTGTTGTGATGCAGGTCATCATCTGTCCAGGAAAGGTGTCTTTGAAGAGAACCAACGGCTGAATATCAGATAGCCAAGATTCTAATCCGTGTTGGAAAGTTTCTTTATTCTCTTCGGCGACCAATAGATGAATGTCAATATCTGAATATCTGTCGGCAGTGCCTTTTGCGAAGCTCCCTTCAAGCCACGTCCCTAATATACGAACGTCCGATGCTGCTTTGTCTGCAAATGCTTTCAGATATTCTTGATGCATTTCCAATCCTTTGCAACAAATTGCTCGGTCATGCTATGTTTGTCGGTGTGGGTGCTACCCGTAGGCACCGTGGTTGAGGAAGCCGAGTAGTCGTCGCAGACGGGGGCTCGCGTCTCTGTAAGCGGATTCGGGCATATTGTAGTTCATAAACGGATAGTATTTATGCCCAACAAGGCGGCGTCCGTAAGTCACCTGTGTGATATATCGGATGCGATCGGTCTGGTTTGGACCCCCGCGATGCCAGACCTGATTGTTAAACATTATAACGCTTCCGGCTTTTCCGAGATTATACTGAACTTTGTCTTCCCACTCCGTTCCTTCTATCGGATTCGGAGGCGATGCCCCGAAAAGATGTGAACCTGGGACAACCTCTGTGCCACCATGTTCAATTTCAGTGACATCGGTGAGGTAGTAATTTGCCGTGAAGAGCAGGACCGGCAACCGAACGTTCTTTGGCGGTTCACCGTCCGTTACGATGTAGTGTAGTGCATCGTCTTGATGCCACGATGTGATTCCACCGCCTGGGAACGTCTGGAACGAATTGTTGTGAATGACATGGCAGTTTTCCGCGACGAGTGCTTCAGCGAAGGAGACAATGGGTTCAAGGTCGAACAGTCGGCGATTCGCTTCGCTGTGTTCAAACATCCGATGGCTTAAGTGCATACGACCGGCGGGGCTTCCCCCATTTAAGTTATTCGGATCGTTTTTAAGTGCCCACTCTAAATCTTGTCGAAGTTGCGCACATAAATCAGGAGGCAAGACGTTTTGCAAAAACAGACAGCCTTGCTTGTGGAAGGTTTCTACCCATTCCTGAATTTGTGCCTCGCTGACAACCTGATCTGCCAGGTAGGTTGTTTGTGCCATTTTTCCCACCTTTTTTCTAATTATTAAGTTTTCGCTCTGCCCTCCACTTCGTTTCGGACAGGTTTTCGCGAAGATCGCGGGTGGATCAGTAACTTGTACGGAAAAGAAGTAATCAGAAAAGAGGGCAAGTGCGGTTACAAACCGCACCTACCTATATCGTATCCTTCTTGTTACTAACTAATGGTTTCCTACGGGAACCGACAGCAAAACGATTCTTACTGATGACTGATAATTCTTGTTCTAACCCATTGCGGCAGCGACGATGATGCCGAGTGAGATGAGAACACCGGCAACTGCAACACCAGCAGCAGTGTTGTTCTCTTCGGCGATCTGACGGTTTAAGTCGTACGGGGTCGCCATATCAAAGACTTTGTAACCTACCATCAAAATGATTAAACCGACGACGCTAAAAACAATGCCTTCAATGATAAAACCACCCAAGGCTTTGAAATCTATCATCGGGACATCTCCTGACGCTACGGCATCAGATTGGGCAATGGCATTCTGTGAAAACAGAATAGAGGCAACAATTGCCACAGTAACCAGCATAAATGTGGTGAATACAATTTTTTTAGCCATTTTACGACTCTCCTTATTTTTCGTTTTTTACTAAGGACCTCTGAACATCATTCCACTGCGTTGCGCGACGGTTTCTGGTTAATTCTGCACGAATTTGGGAACTACTACATGCTTCTACTTTTCGTTTGAACTTCACCAAAAACCTACCCGAAACATTGTCCTCAGGTTTCCTTTATAGGAGACCTGCGCAAGGAGGGCAGAACGAAGGCCCAGTAATTAAAAAATCTCAAACTGCACATCTGTGGTGGCGTGCAGGTACTTTACCAATATAGCGTCCTTATCTTCTATATAAAGCCATCCGGATTCGACATCTTCGAGCGTTTGTACACTCGCAACCTCGATCTCTGCATATTTGGCAGATGTGTTAGCGGATTCAGAGTCGTCAGCAGGGGGATCTGCATCGGTAATTGGGGTATCGTCCGAAGGTGATGTGAACTGGTATCGTGCCCGAAGTGCCTGTGGCGCACGTCCATAACCAATAATAACGGAGTAACTCGTTTCGTTATCGGCATAACTGAGTTGCCAGTTCAGTTGACCCTTCTTGGTTAAAGTAAGTCCATCTACCCTTGCCCCGGAACTCAGGTGTATGTCCCCAGCGATAGCGGTTTTAATTCCGGGATCGAGCCCTCGGAGTGTATAAACGTTCATCATAATATCTTCGGGGTTCAAGTGTGGTCCTCTGCCTTCGGTACAGAAACCATAAAATCCATCAGGATAGGTGCCTTTGAGTTCACCGTCTTCTGATTGTTGGTACATCGCACTCACCGTAATACCCTCAGCGATTTGAAGCCATCTGTCGTCTTCGACGTGTTGGTTTAAGCGTTGTAAGTAATAGGCGAGAACTAATCCATTCCATTGAACAGGGACTCCGAACCAGGGATGCGTGTAGAAGGTCGTCCCGAAAACAGGGATTGAGGCAAACTGCATCCCGGGTCGGTCTGGGAGATGCCAATGGTAGAGGAATGGCAATGCTGTTGCCGCCCAATACGTTGCGCGTTTGAGATGTTCTTTTTCCGCTGTTAATTGGTAAGCCTCAACATAAGCACCGATAGCATGAGCAGCCGCAAGAACATCTGGTTGATACATTGGACATTCCCACGTTTGTGCACCGCGTGGCACGGAGAATTGCTGAATGAAATTAAGTGCTTTCAAACCTGCTTTACGCGAGGTTTTGTTTCCGGTAATCCGAGCATGTTTAAGAAGTAGAAGTGCTGATTCAGCACAGGTACCGAGCACCGCTTCACCTGTCTTTCCGAGGGAAGCAGTTTTCGCGTTGGTTGGGTGCCATCGCCAACTTCCATCCGATTCTTGCGTGGCAATGCGTTGCTTCGTTTCTTCCGCCATGTAGGATAATCCAGCATTGATGTTACCGGTGTAGAATGGGAATTCCCATCTTAAAATATGACATGAACCGCGTGCTGCTAAGCCTTCTGGTCCGGATTCGGTTATGGTGTTTTTGGCAATCTCTAACACCCGTTCCTTCACATGTTCATCTTTTGTAGCAAGATAATCGTACCAAAGCAATGTGCCAAAACCCGGTTCATTGTGAGGTTCCCAGTCTACGCAGTGACGGGATTTACGAGCGTCTGCGTCCCATGTTGTCTGCATAAATCCATGCCGAGAGAGTAATACCTCTTCTGCGTCGCTACGGGGTGGTGATAACGGTTCAGGAGCACCGTAAGCATCATTCCAATGCTCTATAGCATCTAAGATAGAGGCATTTCCATCCACGATGATTTCAGTTTTGATGGACACTGGACGCGACGGTATGAGTGGATACGGGATAGAAGCCTCTGTCTGATTTTCTGGGACCCATGCTGGCACAGTCGGGACGAATACCCCGAGGGCGTGATTTTTCTGGTACTGATGCCAATTGGGTGAGGCGAATACCGTAGAGAGCATCTGGTTCTCACCATCCCAAGTATCCAAAGGATTCCAAATGATGCCGACTATTGATTTCTGCATCTCTACTGCCATGACTGGCACTGTAATTTTATAGGGATGCGGGACAAGACGGTTGTCGAATGGTGGGGTTGCGTCGCGTGTACTTGAGGAACGCTCATCGTTTTCCAAGAATTCGAGCCCGGGGAAGAGTGCTGCCGTTTTCTTTTCACGATTCCGCCCTTGTCCCGCATAAAGCATCGGACCGCGGAAGGCAAGAAGTTCTCTGTTGCGATCCGTTTGCAACTGATATTCCGTTTTCACCCGCGTCGCATTTTCACTGAGCGTCCACTGCATCTCATAAGTCCACTCAACGCCATCTACATCCGTATCCGAACCGCTTAGGCGGACAAGTGACTCCCCCTGATTATTCCCAGCGAGCTGATAGTTTGTAGGTGCAAGTTGCGACGTTTGACGGTTTTGTGATGCGTCTAAATAGACAACTTCGGAGAGTGCCGGACAGGTTGCGACCTGCTGGTAGTTACCACCCTTTGCGACAAAAATTATGTAATACTCAAACCCTCCCTCAACAACCTCTTTGTCAGGAAGGATAGTTGCTGGGTTGTTTTCGTTGTTGATTTCTGATGTTGTTTCGGGTCCACGAACGAAAACAATGCGAAGATTTTTATTCCCCAGCACAACGCTACCATTTTCTGTGTAAGTGTGCAGTTCTTTCACCACCTTGGCAGTGAGTTTAGGTGGTGCAGGAAGAAGCGAAACGCTTTCTTGGACTGTTTGACGCTCTTCGCCTGCTGAGGTTTGACAGTTGAGCGACACAGAGATAGGAACTACAGTCGGCTTTGGGAAACGGCGGGCTATCCAAAAAACGGAGATTTCTCCACCCGGTTCAACTTCTTTAATGGTTTGTCTGGGGCGTCCACGCCGTAGTTTTATGCCGTTGATAGAAATTCGCGCGGTATCCGCTTTACCGAGTGGCGCGGTGCCGGTATTCCGAAGTGTGCATTGCACTTCAAAATCTTCGCTGGCAGTGACAACTGCGGCTGTCGCACCTACGTTCACAATTTCTAATTTTGGTTGTGCCGCGTAAAGCGATATTTTAACAGGAGGCTCTTCTGGTTCGTGTAATGCGAGACAAATGTTGGCTAAATCGGAAACCCTTGTTGACGTGGATTGACTAAACTCACGTAGTTGTATCGTGTCATCGCTGGCGTGTAAGATAGCAATGCCACAGCGTAGTTCCGGTTCGGAGTCTCTTTTCCCTTTCCGGAGGGACCTCTGTTTGAGTTTGCGTAACTGCGGCTTACCCCACAAAGCCCACGCGTAGTTACTATTGCCTTCTATGTTGCATTCCGTCAGGAATGAGACGACGACCTCTTTACCGGCATAGGACGTAAGTTCGATGCTTTCTTCTACCCACTGACATTCGGTTGATACAGATTCAAAGCATCTCTCTGGAGCAGTTTCTACACCTGTATTAAGAAGATCGAAAATTTCGATAGCGAACTTTACGCCTCCGGGCTGTCGCTCTGTGTTGTCAAAAACAACACCATCCCGTAATCCGATGGAAAAGTGTACGAAGAGTCTCTCTTTTTTATCAACATCCGGCAGTGACAGCGTGTAATCGATTTTTGCAGTTTCTGTTGGGGTTGGATGTTCAAAGATAGCGGGCTTTGTCACGCCGCCGGAACAATCTGTCCCGCTGGCGGATGCTTGGTCTGTACCGGAAACAGTGCTTTGTCCAAACATCTCTACGAAGTCGTAAATCTCTTCAATAATGCCGAGTTCTAATGGTGGTGTTTCCTGCTCTGTTTTGGTATCCTCGCCTTTGTCTGTGTCAACATCAGAAATCTGTGCGTGCTGCGCTATCGCCCCCTCATTTTCCTGTTCAGATGTTACAATTTCCGTTGCGACTTCTGTCTTATCTTCGGAAATAGGATCGGTGTCTTCCGAGGACTCGGTTGCTTCATCATCGGACGGCGCGAGGGTGGCGTTCTCGACGACAGATGTTTCTTCTGCGCTGGGTGTATTGGGCAGGTTATCCTTGCTGGCGTGAGCCTCTTCGTCTGTAGAGATAGGTAAGACCTCGCTGTCGAGTTGTATTTGAGGACTGTCATCATCTATAGCGACAAACGGAGATCCATCGTCTTCAGAAGGTGTTTCCTCCGACTCAGACGGCGCATCAGTCTTTTCGGTTTCTGAGGCTTCAGAAACCGGGGTATCGGAAGTGTCTGATGGTTCGGATTCAGCATCACTCGTGGAATTGTCGTCGGTTGTGAATTCCGATTCCGTTTGGTGTTCGTCACTCTGCTGTGCATCGGAACTCGATGGGTCGGTTTCTTTCTCTGTATTCCCGATACAAGCGGCTAAAAACTGTTGAACGATATAGGGGGCAGTGAGCATTTTTTAATTATTCCTTGCGGTTCGGTAAACTGGGTGTTTCACTTCGTTTCAGGCTAAGTACTTTGGCTTACGACCGGCTCCATTTCTGTTTCATCTGCTTCATCTCATCATTGAGCACGAGTTCCGTCGATGGGGTCTGTGCAGATGTTTCAATCTGCCATGCTCCAGATGCGTCTTTCAGCACGGGCTTACGCTGAGCGACAGGTAGTACACTGAAAGGTGTATGCGGTTCAATTTGATACCAATATGCCACAGAGGATGTCTCATTGCTGAGATGATTTCCGTGTCCGTGCTCTATCGTAACCCGTATCTCTTTCTCAAAGCGGATCGGGTTTTCAATGTGATAGACATAGGAGGTCTGGTAACCGTCGGTATTATTTTCATGGATGGAGGAACCGTTGTGTGCAAACGCGTTTTCTTGCATTCCCCAAGCTTGGTTGAGATAATCTTCTGAACCTGTGCCGTGCAGATCTGGGGGCCATTTATAACCATCGACCCAGATCATATCATCGCCTTCACCCCACCACGTGCCTTGAAAGTTGGTAACCGACAGGTTGCAACCGATGTAGTGCCCTCTACCTTCAGCGGACAGGATCAGGTAATTGTTGTCCCATGCGAGCCGTTCCGCGTTGATAATGTTGGCTTCGGGGGTGTTCACGCGAATTTCATGTCCCCATCCGTCACACGGGTTTTCACGATGGAATTGGGCATGGAAATAGGCGATATCATCGTCGAGTGGCTCAGGGTACTGCTCATAGTCAATATAGAAGTATTGGCGGTGGGTTGTATCACCTTCGTTGACGAGTTCAATCCTTGCGCTGCGATTAAACGGCATCTGCAAGTAGCAGTTAAGCGCGCAACCTGTATTGAACTGATTGTTTTGGTGTGTAGAAGCGGAGAACAGAATGGAATCATAAGAATTAACAATCTCGTTGCCGAGTCCAAAGAAGTCACCTAATGGACAGAGGACACTCGGGTGTTCCTCGTCGTCCCAAAACATCCGGATCAGTACGTTTCGATAACCGTTTGGTTGTGTCATCCAAATATGATTGATACAGCCGGGTCCTTGAATGTCCGCGATAACGCGAGTTTCGCCGGGTTCGACATTCCATGCGTCGTCATTTCTGCCTGTTATATCCCATGAAGAAGCGCGTAACGAACGTGCTTTTTTAACGCGCGTCAGCGATGACAATAATCCGTCAACGTAAGTCATAATTTCGTTTCCTAATATACATCACGCTGCACTTACGTGCAGCGTTTAAAAAATTGTTCCTTACTATACAATTATAGCATATACTACCAGAAAAGCAACAGGAAAATCCAATTTTTCTGTTATTCTGTTTCTTCGGAAAGAGGGTTTTCCAAAGTATATGTCCGTTGCTTTTTCTGACGAATGAATCTCAACTGTAGCGCGTCTGCTGCATAGTTGTCAAGTTCGTCAGTATTTTTTCTCGGTACAGGTGCTGGCGGTTTGAAATTGGTGATGAGTGCTTCCAACATCGGTTTTCTATTCGATTCCTTTGCACCGACATGATAATAATGTTCTCTTGTGATGACATTAAATTCTGACCATAGGTTCGGGATCGCGGGATTTTCTCTATGTTCATTACTGTGCCAGGTGGAGAGGATGAATTGTGCTTTGGTTGTTTTCAAATCTTGATAAAGCGATTTTTCATGTGTTTCATTCCAAGTGTTAAAGTAATCGGTATGTCGTCCTGCATAAGGTGGATCGCAATAGATGAGATCAGTCTCGGTTGCGCGAGCTAGCGTAGTGCGGAAGTCTTGATGCAAAAAAGTCCAGTCGCTGAGGCTAGCGCGTTTGGCGACCCATTCTACCTGATTCACAATTTTGGTGACATACGCTTTAGAGAAACGTCTTGGCTTATGTCCGAAGGGCACATTAAACTTGCCGTTCTTGTTAAAGCGGATGAGTCCATTAAAACAGGATCGATTCAAAAACAGGAAGTCCAAAGGAGACTTTTCTCTATTAAATCGTTTTCGGACTTCATAATAATAATCGGCACCATGTTTCGCTAACTGGGCCCCTTCTGATTCGAGAAATTCGCGAACAACAAGCGGAGTTATCGTGCCGCTGTTTATTCCTTGATAGAAGGAGATAAGATGTGGATTTGTATCGCAGAAAAGTGCCTTGCGCGGTTTGAGGTTGAATCCGACGACCCCCGACCCCATGAACGGTTCGATCCAAACCCCTTCTCCGTTCCATTGGCGTGTCTCTGCTATCCATGTAACCAATTTACTTTTGATACCTTGGCACTTTATCGGTGGAATAAGGATTTTCACTTTGAGCGTGTTTTCCTTCGTGATGCTCTCGCAACAATCAGACTTGTATCTCCGCCTCTGTACGTGATGAAGTCATGCAGATTTGTGATTTTTTTCGTTTTGCCTGTGTCGTTTTGGATAGTAATCTTCCCGTAATTCATCCAGTAGTCGTCAAACCATTTTTCGCCTAACAAACGGAACATGCCGTTGCCTGATAGAATGTCAGTGATTTTATCAATGCTACCTATATTTGCAGTATTACCACTACCGCTTCTATCACTTGCAATTCTCCATTTTTCGGCCGCAAAGAACTGAAAATCTCTAATAACAGAGGGAATCGAATCCAAGTGTTCAAGCGTGTACGACTCTGTTTCATTTACTGATGTAGCACTCGCTCGTGTATAGATGATTCCCAAACAGAAATGTCCTATGTATTCATTGTAGGGAAACTGAATATTTTTACGGTTATCGCGCTCTATGAAATAATTCCCGTGCGAACCCAGCGTAAATCCATTGCAGAATTTTGGATTTTCAGGGGATCTATATGTCGTTTTGAAATCAAGTGCAAACTTGTGCTCGTCAATTTCGCTCACCAGGGAAATATCTGGGTAATAATTTTGCTTTTCCGCAGGGACAAGCGTGTAACCGTTTTCTTCCGCGAACGTCATCAATCGAGGAAATAAATGAATTTCCAATAATTTAGATACTATTTTGGTATCTGATGAAATTGTGTAAATTCTCCGATAAATGTCAATGAAACCTTTGATCGTCCACTGTCCATCAGCAGTGGTAACATACGCATTGAGTGTTTTAACAAATTCATTGAGTTTTGTGCTAAATACGCTCTTTATTGTTTCTTGCATAAAAACGGTTTACCGAAAAATTAGCCACTCCAAATCAATTGGGCAAATATGGTTGTTAAAAGTACTTTACTCTTGGACAGGTTCCTCTGGACGGAATATATCTTCCCATATCTCCTCTTTAGCTATCCGATGCGGGATCCTCTCGGCAATTTCTGAGGATTTTCGCCCCAGTTTCCGAGGATTCCAACGTTCCAAAGCAAATAGGCGAATCGTCCGCGCTCTATTTGAAATAGAAGCTGTATCCCATTGTCCTGTTTCATCATTCAGGAAATCGATCAATTCGTTTTGTGCCATGAGGGGTGCTCTGCAGAAATACCTTTGATTTTTGTATGGAAAGTTTTGATTCGATTTGCTGGCGTTCGCGGAGATTGGATCAATCGTCAAATTCCCAATACTGTGGAGATAATTCTCCTTAAATTCTGACGATTCAAAATCGGTGGTTGCCAGAATTGAGTCCTCTACAACAACCTTACTCTCCTTGGGGTTTTGTGGGATGATATGTTCTATTGAGAATCTTGACCGCGGCTTGTTGTTCGTAAATTCGTCATAGGACATCTCGGAATAACCGTCTATACCTCTGAGATAATTCTCGTATTTCCAAAAGAGATACCGCTGATCATTTAGATTCACATCGGAATGGAAGGAGGGTGATTTAAGAGCGCGTTCAAAAGCAAGATCGCTGCAGTTGGAGCTAATAAAATGTCGGAGTTTGCGGATAAGTTGCTGGAAATCTCCGTTGAAACCCTTCGCTAGTCCGTAAAGGAACTCACGCCCTTTGTCTGCTCTGGATCCGATGATGCTGAGGCGGAAACAGATAATTTCTACCAATTGTGCAACCCGTTTGAAATTATCCTTGCCATCCGAGTTGTCCGATTTGTAGGTTTTGATGAGCAGAGGGTAGAATGTCGCTTGGCGGCTAAGGGCAAATATGTCAAGAAGATAAGGCTCACGACTTATAAACAGGGTCCTGGTGAATTCAAAACTCTCTTTTAATTCCAGACTGTACTGGTTTATGAACTCAGCTGCTTCTACTGTGCTATTCGCATTGATTAGTCCGTTCACCTTTTGTTTAATTGTCTGAACATGATTTTGGTATTCACTCTTATTTTTCCACTCCTCAAAAAAAGCGATGAAGTGGTACTGCAAAATCGAATCTTCATCTACGCGAGATTCAATTTCCTCATAGGCGCGGTAAATTTCGCTGAACCGATTTTGGTGAATGTCTAACTCAGTTTCGGGATTATCTGACACAATGTAAGTTTTGTGCATTAGGAAACTTTTAGTTTTCTCTAAGTTAGTTAACGATTTACCACGATCATTAGTTGTCTCGAAGATGAGAGTCGCCTCGGCCTTATCCTCAACTGAATAAGTTAGAACCTTCATGCTCTCAATTGTGTCTATGAACTCCTTGATCTTATCTGAACTTGCTTCTAGCGATTGACTAAGAAAATCCTTTGCTTTGAGTAATCGCCTTTGGGATGGGGTATGCACCTGACTATCATCAGGTCGGTTATCCTGCAAGATGTAAGATGTGAAGAAATCATTATCGGTCTCTAAGACGTGGAGTTTGTACCTATTGTAAATCTGGATGTAGGTATCCTTTAGCATTGTAACATCGTTACCTGCTTTTTTCCATTCTGCCAAAAGCAGCTTCATAAAGATAATGAGTGTTGTAATCCGTTGTTGACCATCAACGATGTCAATCATTTCAAACCCTTCATGCCGTTGTTGTTCCTGAAACAGAATTGTACCGAAGAAGTAACTTCGATCAGGTTTCTGATTTTCTATATCCTCAACGAAATCTTTGAGTTGTTTTTTTTCCCAAGCGTAAGCACGTTGATACTTTGGGATATTAAAAATTTTCCTCCCGTCAAACAACTCGCTAATTCTTTTTTGCCCATTTTCCAATTGTTACCTCCTTGTCCCTTTATTTGAGTTATCTACGACAGCCTGCATCTTTTCCAATCCAATCCGTGCGACTTCCGCAGGATCTTGCTCCCAGTAGCTTGGATTGAACAATTCTAATGAGATGACACCTGCGTATCCCGCTTCTTTCAGAATAGATATCATCTCTCCGAGGTCAAGGATGCCATCGCCGGGGTAGACTCTATCCGCATCCGATTGCGCTTCACGGGCAGGTTGTGCAGGGGCGTCATTGAAATGGAAGACAGCGATTTTGTTGCCGGGGATGCCTCGCATATCGTCTATTTCGCCACCACCGCGATAGATATGGAACGGATCAAGAACAATCGTACTATCCGGGTGATCTGCCACTTCCATGACTTCCCACGCATGCTTGACTTGATTGACACCATCGACGAAGCCGAGGAATTCCATAGCAGGTTTGATGCCGAATTCACGTCCGAGTTCGAGCAGTTCGCGATAATTCTCGCCACCTAATTGGAGGTCTGCCACTTCACGCGGTGGACTTGAGATGATGTAGGTTGAACCGACGGCAGCGGCTTGCGCCATACGCCGTTTTGCCTCGTCAATTGCTTCCTGATGTTCCTCACCGGTCGTATCGAGCCAGCCGTGCAAGGCGATAACGGTAGGCACCGAAAGCCCATAGTCATCAAGTGCTTTTTTGACATCAGTGAGCGAACCGCCTTGCTCCTCGTAAGCAGTTAAATCGTCATTCCATAGTTCAATCGCTGAATAGCCGGTTTCGGCGGCGATCCGAATCTTATCCATTAATCCGGCGGGACGGATTGTGCTTGTATTTAAGCCTAACTGAAATTGTGTCATTCTATTTTCCCTTGGACGGGCAATAATGCACGTCGCATGAATCAACACGGAATGCGCGTGTGGCATTCCGTGGGGCTTTACGCCGCAAAATTGCCCTACTACGAACTGGGTTTATTCATCAAGTTGCTAATGAAGCGGACATCTATACGCGCAAGGTCAATGACGGTTTCCACAGGCTCTCCGCTGTATTCGCTGTGAAAACTCACGGGACCTGAAAAGCCGATTGTTTGTAACGTATTCACTGCCGTTTCCCAGTCGACGAAGCCTTTTCCCATTCGGACGACTCTGCCGCCGCGTGTACCGGGTGAACGCGCAAGATCCTTGAAGGCGATAACTGCGAGATGCGATTTGACGATATCGAGTGCCATGTCAATCGGTTCCCCGACGATAGAGAGATGTCCGGTATCGGAAAAAACGCCGACGTGCTGCGCGTCGAAACCTTTTACGAGGTTCATCACCGCACACGAATTCAGTCCCATGGAGGTCCCGGAATGGTTATGGATGCAGGTCCGAGGTCCGTATTGCGCAGAGAGTTTCGCAAACCCGTCCAATTGCTTACGGATAGAATCGACCTGTGCCCAGTAGCCGCCATCCTCTGCGTGCCAGTGCCAGTATCCTAATTTGATATTTTCGATGCCTGCTTCACCGGCAGCGGCGTAGACACGGCGCGTCTCTTCCTGCCCCGGATCAAGAAAATCACCCGGTGTTGTGACAAGTGGAATAGACAAGCCAGCAGCAGCGAACTGCTTTGCGGCGGCAGGTAACGCCTCCGTGGCGTTTTCTGGGTTTACTGGGTAACCGGGACGAACACATAGATCGGCACCGCTGACGCCGACTGATTGCAACGCGGTGATAATATCTGGAATTTCTAAGCCTTCCAGATGTTTCGTGAACATGATAAACTTCATATTTTTCCCATCAGATTATGGCACGTCGGAGCGTGCCTATTACTTTACCAATCGACGACGGAACCGTCGTCGGGATGGTACGTCACCGGATTCTCCCAATCGTGGTCAATTTTATCTTCGAGCGCATCTTCGTCGAGTTCGATGCCGAGCCCGGGACCGGTGGGGAGTTCAACGAATCCATCTTTGAAGACGAAGGGGTTCTTGAGATAGCCTTCACCGAGTGTCGTATGCTCCTGCATCAGAAAGTTCGGGATGGAGGCGTCCAACTGAATACACGCCGCTAAAGAGATGGGACCGAGAGGATTATGCGGAGCGATACCCCCGTAGTAGGCTTCTGCCATACCAGCAATGATGCGGACCTCGTTGATACCTCCGGCATGACAGAGGTCGGGTTGGAGAATAGATGCTGCCTGTTTCTCTAAGATTTCACGGAAACCCCACTTCGTGAAGACTCGTTCGCCAGTCGCAATCGGAATGTGGGTACTCCGTGCTATTTCGGCAAGGGTGTCCACATTTTGGCATTGAATTGGCTCTTCGATGAACATCGGTTGGTAGGGTTCTAACGCTTTAATCAGAACTTTTGCGGTTTGCGGACTGACTGCACCGTGAAAGTCAATCGCGAGGTCAACTTCTGTGCCTGCGGCTTCGCGTAATGCTGCGAAGTGATCCACGGCTCTGTCGATAAAAGCTTTGTTTTCGATAATGCGTGCGGGTCTGCCACCTGCAGGACCCGTTTTGAAAGCGGTGAACCCTTTGTCAATCCACTCTTTAATCCCATCTGGGTCGCCACCACCTTTATAGAGCCTGATGCGGTCGCGCGTCGGTCCACCGAAAAGTTGATAGACCGGGACACCGAGAGACTTCCCCGCGATATCCCAGAGGGCTTGCTCTACGCCGCTTAATGCGCTTGTGAGGATAGGACCGCCGCGGTAGAAGGCATGGCGATACATCGCTTGCCAATGGTGAACAACACGTCTCGGATCTTGACCGATGAGATATGGGGCAAGTTCGTCGACGGCTTGCGCACACGTTTTCGCACGTCCTTCCAGAATAGGCTCGCCGAGTCCGACTAAACCCTCATCCGTGTGGATTTTAAGAAAGAGCCAGCGCGGTTGCACCAGAAAAGTTTCCAATTTTGTTATCTTCATGTTTGAATTGTTCCTTGCGGTTCGGTCAGGGGCGTTAGGACTTTATGCTGCCTTCCCGTAGACCTGGGGAAACGCCCAAGCAAAAACCCCTCCGCTACGCTTATGGGCTACGCGCTTAGGTCTAACAAAAACCTCTTTACCGACTGCTGATTGCTGATTGCCAATCCTTTCCTTGCGGTTAAATGACGCGGGTTTGGACGTTAGCGTTCCTTTCTCGAATCTGAAGAAAGGGAAATTTGAGGAAATTGGGGAAACGCCCTATCAAAAACCCCTATCAAAAACCCCCAGCAAAAACCTCTCCATTTCATTACAAGCTACGGTTTTCTATTTTACGAACACCTTGAAAGTTAATAGGTACTTGCAAGCAACAATTCCACACTTGAAACGGAGTGCTATGTGGATTTTGATGTTACCTTATCATTTTCTGTGAATTTTGTCAACAATTGCAAAATAGGCACAGGGCTATTTATGGTAGATTTTAGAATTAATTAGACACTACAGAAAGCAGCCAACTTTCAGAGTATTCAGAGTAAAATCTGAAAAATGATGCGTTTCAAAAAAGTTGTAAACCTACACGGGGACTGGGTTTTGAACGATTTTGATAGGAACCTCTGAAAGACTTACTCTGAAAATTTTAGAATGAACGGCGGGGTTGAGGTTATCCTATTTGAATCAGGATAGACAGGATTATTTGTATGGGATTTTGTTAGGGTGCGCACGTTAGAAATACTTTAGTTTTCATGGAGGCTTCACGGAAGTTTGTATCGTCGTAAGTGAGCCGTGGATCCCCAAGATGCAATATATCATCTCTTCGTAAAAAACGAATGTGAAATTATGTTTAACTTATAGTATCGCTATTTTTCTTCTTTGCAGAATTATGCACCAATTTTACACCTAATAAACGTCATTATAGGACAATGGAAGGTAATTACAGGAATTGAGTCGTAAACTAATATCTTAAGTTTATCGTTTAAAATTATATTAGGCACTCCACCTAAGTATCCACAAGATTGACACATGCCCTCAGACGTGTTATTATTTTTTCAGTACCTTGGTTCCGTGTGTTCCCTACACAATAACCTTCTTGAGCAAAACCCTTGAAATTCAAAAAAGGAGACTTGCACAATGAACCGTTCCTATGTCCTTTCCCTAACTGCCAGTATCGCGCTTTTGTTTTCGATGTCTTTTGAGAGTTTCGCGACAACATTTTCTGGGCGGGTTGTTGATGAGGCAGGGAAGCCCGTTTCTGGCGTTGAGTTGGCTTTGCCTGGATTCAGAGTGACCACACCTCAGGACCAAGATGAGCCTGTGTTTCTTCCTTCTCAGCAAACTGAAACGAATTATGTTGGTGAGTTCATGATTGGTGAGATTACTTCGCCTTCGATTCAATTAGTGTTACTTCCATTTCGCGCTGCGGCGTATGAAATTCGCGCTGCCAAAATTGAGGGTATATCTTTCTATATCGATGAAAATCGGGGTCGTTATGGGGGGCTCACGTTTGCTATTACACCGGGAGCGGATGTCAAAGATGTGGAGATAATTGTTCGTCCGAGAATGCGGATTCGTGGACGGGTTCTTTCCGCAGACGGTACTCCCCTTCGCAATGAACGAGTTGGCGTTAGGATAGAGCGGCGCAGGATAGAAGGTAGAGGTGGAGGCGGTGGTGGGGGCACGAGAGACCTTGATACCGATGGTTATTTTGTGGAGTACGTGGAAAGACCTGCCTATTATACCGTCTCAGTAGAATATCAGGGACAGTCCGCAACTTCCGAGGAAATATTGCTTGAAGACGGAGAACGTCATGATGAACTCGTCTTAACGCTTGACGATAAGCCGCCTCTGAAGCCCGACCGAGCGGTCGCTCGCGTCCCCGACAGAGAACGCTTTGAAGCGGCGTGGAACCGCGATCGTCAAGGTATGTGGGCAGTCAATCCTGAAAACCGACATGCCTACAAAAGAATGTATTGCGAAAGCCGTGAGGAGGCGCACACCCGCGCTGTTGAACAAGGGGCGCATCTCGTTACTATCAACGATGCGGCAGAACAGGAATGGCTCCTTGAAGCCTTTGGACGAGAAAACTATTGGATTGGGCTGACCGACGCTTCAAAAGCGGAGAACCCACACTGGGATAACGGCGAACCTGTTACGTATACCAATTGGAGTTCACCAGAGAAGACTGCTGGCGATGAAGAAGCTGGTCAAGACGGCGAGGCAAAACAGAATTACACGGTTCTCATCGGGTTGACAGGGAAATGGCAAGAAACGCGTCAAGGCAACCCTCTCGCACGTCTCACTGAACGAGCGATTCTGGAAAAAGAGCGTTTCACTGTTGGAGCACCTGAGTTAGACGATGATATTGAGAAGCGTTAAAGCACGTCAAGACGCGAGGAGGTATTGACATGAACCGGACATATACTATCCCAAAGTTAGTGTCGCTTGCATTAATACTTTTGTTTGTTGTGATAGGCGTTGAAGCAACTGCTGAGGATCTTGGTGGACTTTCTGGGAAAGTCGTCGATTTAGACGGAAACACCGTTGCTGGCTTCACATTTGCCATTCGACCTGTACAACTACACGACGGCTTTCTGGAACCTGATCGAGGGAACCCAGCCGATTTACCCAAGGGAGAAACGGATTCGGCGGGAGCTTTCACTATCAGTGATATCCAGCCCGGGTTTGTTCAATTAATCGCAATTCCAACTCCCTTGCTGGATGCGTTTGAAATGTTTGACCCAGAGAAGTTTCCGCCAGAGGGGGAAATTCCGCCAGAATTGATGAGCCGTGGCGGACTTCATCCAGATAAGAAGATTTTCTCTATTCAAGTCGGAACCGTCACCTTCTTCAATATCGGAGATCACCACTTTTCTGAAGGACTCACCTTTGCACTCGAACCCGGTGTGATTATTGAAGATGTCAAAGTTACCGTTAAATCGCGACTTCGGATTCGTGGACGCGTTGTTTATGCCGATGGCACCGCTCTCACAAATGCCGAGGCAGATCTCACGATGGAACAAAGCCATGAGTTCCGTCCGAATCACGGGGGCAGCGATAGTACCAACTTTTTTACGGATGCCGGCGGTTACTTTACGGAATATGTGGAGGAACCCGGGTTCTATACCCTATCTGTAGAATATAACGACCTTTCTGCAGGCGCGGGTCCCTTTCTACTCAAGGAGGGCGTGCAGCCTGAGGAGATTGTCTTAACGCTCGAAGGTAAACCGGAGCCCGTTGAACCACCCGCTGACGATATTCCGGCTCCCGGTAACATTAAATTCCGCCAGCCACCCACACCGCCGCCAGCAAAAAGTGTGTGGATCATTAATCCGACGAATGGACACGCCTACAAAAAGATTCTTTGTGAAGGCTGGCAGGATGCCCAACGTAAGGCTGTTGCGGAAGGCGCGCATCTCGTCTCTATCAATGACGAAGCTGAACAGCATTGGCTTGAGGTAATTTTTACGCACAAACCCTTTTGGATTGGACTCACCGATGTGGAAGAAGAGGGGGAATGGCAGTGGGATAGCGGTGAACCCGTCACCTACACCAACTGGACAACCCAGCCAATCTTCCGTGATAGACTTCCAGACACTGAAAAGGACTATGTCGTGGTTACTTTTAGACAAGGCGGGTGGCAATCCGCGGGTCCTGAAAGTCCGCTCTGGCGCATGGCACGATGGGCAGTCATCGAAAAAGACGGCTTGGTTTCTACGATAGGTGAATAGGTCGTCTTTATATGTTTTGCTTGTTTTGCTGTTGAAGATGGAAATTCCGAATTGGAAGCGTCCATAGCAAAGTCAAACCACAGGAGGTAAGGGCGATGGCACATTTGTGTTTCAGAAGGAGAGTCTTTACAGTTTTCATTGGGATTGTAGCACTTTTGCTCGTGGGTGTGTGGGAGAGCGACGCGCAGAAGGGGGCATTAACCACTTTCACCGGTCGCGTTGTTGATGGAGCCGGGCATCCGATTGCTGGACTTACGGTGGTCCTCGTTCCCGTTGCGGACGGACATGGGGCGTGGTTTCCGATTGAAGTAAACGAACGTGAGTGGCCTGATGATCCGATGGCGTTTCAAGCGGAAACCGATGCAGAGGGGCGTTTCGCCATTACCGATGCCATTGTCGGTCCCGTGTTGTTAGGATTGTTTCCGTATCATAAGCCAGAGGCACATATCTTAAAGGTCCAAATCGGCGATATATTTCTCTATGCACCTGAAGAATCGTGGGGACGTGGCATTGTATTTTCTGCGGAGCCGGGTGAACGCATTGAGGACGTTGAGGTCACGGTGCAGCGTTTTCTACAATTCCGAGGGAAAGTTCTGAAGATGGACGGAAGTCCGCTCGTCAATGCACAACGTGTCAAGTTCAGAGTAAGGCAACTCAGTTTAGATGGAGAATACAATGGTAGGACGTCATGGACCACAGAAACGAATGCCGAGGGGAACTTCGTACAGTACATTCCCCCTTATGTAGATGGGCCTATGTTTTACTTCATGTCTGTTACATGTCGGGACGGAAGCGCACAATTGGATCCGATTGTGGTTAGACCCTCAGATTTAATGCACGAGGCGATCTTCACCTTCGAGACCCCGCTAATTCCTGATGTGCCCGGGAACGCTGTCCCTCGTTTCCGTTTCCATGGTGGGCTTGACGCGACAGGTGTATGGATTGTCAATCCCGAAAATGGGCACGCCTATAAAAAGGTCCGTTTTAGCGGCGTGGAAGATGCTATCGCACAAGCAGCTAAAGAAGATGCTTATCTCGTCGCTATTAACGATGCGGCGGAACAGCACTGGTTGGAGCGAGCCCTTTCGCCGATGCGAACCTTGATTGGACTCAGCGATATTGAGGAAGAGGGACAATGGCAGTGGCACAGTGGGGAACCTCTCACATATACCAATTGGGCACAGTATGAACCGCAGGATACTGATAATGGAGATGAAGATTACGTCATTATGATGGGTGATAAATGGATAGACATGGGTCCTGGAGACATCCGATGGCGTTTTGTTCAGACAGTGCTTTTTGAAAAGGAAAAACCTCCTGTGAGGAAGTGAGAATTGTGCGTTCACAACGGATGTTTTGTGGAGAGAAAACTATGAAATACACAAATTCCAAAAGAAAAATTCTGATCTGCCGAATGATGGTGGCTACGTTTCTCATCAGTTTTGTTGCGGTGGGTGTTGCTCAGGAAGATACGGGGACTGTTACCGGGCGCGTTGTTGATCCGGATGGGAAGCCGGTTGCCGAGTTGCCGATATTTATTGCACCTCTTGATGATGATGGCGATGGATATATGTCGCCAGTATTTTTGCCTAATGAGCACGCGCAGTTGCGCCGGGCACACACGGATTTAGAAGGGCGGTTTTCCATAACGGATGTCCCCTCGGGGCCAGTACACATCGGTGCCCTTCCTTACGATATAGATACACGCCTGCCCAAGGACTTTGAAGAGATTGTAGAGGTATTCACGTCCAGAGATTGGACGGAACTTACGCAAGACGATGTAGATGCGTTCGTTTCCAGTAACTTCGGTATGGATCCAGAGGACTTTGAACCGGATGTTGAAGTCTTGTCCCTCCGTATCCAAGGGTTTACTTTATACCCGCGCAACGATTATGATGAAATCGCTTTTGGTCTCAAACCGGGCACGCATCTTAAGGACGTGGAAGTCACCGTGCAACCACGGATGCGAGTTCGCGGACGTGTCCTTTTCAAGGACGGAACCCCACTTGCCAATACACGCACCCGCCTCTACACTAATACTGGTTCTAGCAGCGGCGGCGAGGACGTGTGGGTAGACCCTGACGGATACTTCATCCTCTATATAGATGAAAAAAATGACGCTGCATTCTACACAATTTCCGCGGAATACCAAAATCTTTCTGTGGAGGCTGAGCCGATTCGCCTCGACCCCGGGGACCGATTCGACGGACTGACGTTGACGTTTGACAGTGAACCGATTCCCGCCAAACGATCCCCTCAAAAAACTGAAACTGACGAGCCTGCACCCTCTCCTCCCGCATCAGAATCACCGTCGAGACCAACGTCTAATGATGTATGGGTCGTCAATCCCGAAAATGGGCACCGCTATAAACGGGTTCACTGTGAGACTCGCGACGATGCCATTGCCCAAGCCACCGAGGAGAAAGCACATCTTGTCGTGATTAATAACGCGGAGGAGCAGGCGTGGTTAGAGGCAGTTTTCGGTCATAAATTCTATTGGATAGGGCTCAAGCGTGTCCCCACGACAGGTGCCCTTTCTAAACGGACAAAAGAATGGTGGCAATGGGATAACGGCGACCCTATCACCTATGCAAACTGGTTACCCAACGATTTCTTTTCTGAGTCCTTGGATGCCAGCGACAGAGACTATGTAGTTATGACTCTCACTAATGGGAAATGGTATGCGGTGAGTCCTAATAGTGTTATCTGGCGTATGACGAAAATGGCAATCCTTGAAAAACCGGATAAGCTTGATGGGCAATAATATTTGTCAGTCTGTGATTTATCTCCAGCAAAATTATGCACCAGTTTTACACCTAAGAAGCGTCACTATAGAGCAATCGGAGGTGATGCATGAAAAATATCGATGTTGAGCTCATTCACCGTGTTCTTGATGGCGACGATACTGCCTTCACTGAGCTTGTGAAAAAATACCAAAAACCGGTTCACGCGCTGGTGTGGCGTAAGATTGGGGATTTCCACATCGCCGAGGAAATTACGCAGGATACATTCTTAAAAGCATATCGGGGACTGGCAACGCTGAAGAAACCACAGAGTTTTGCGAGTTGGCTTTATGTGATTGCTGCGAACCACTGCAGTACATGGCTGCGTAAAAAACGTTTGCAGATGCAGTCGCTTGAGGAAACGAGTCGTGCTCGGTTAGAAAAGGCGACATATTCCGGATATGTCATTGCAGAAAATGAGCGGACAGCGGTGGAAGCACAACGCGAAGTCGTGAAGAAGTTGCTTTCAAAACTCCAAGAAAGTGAACGCACGGTGATCACACTGCACTACTTCGGTGAAATGTCCAGTGCAGAGATCGGCACGTTTTTAGGGGTGTCAGCAAATACTGTTAGGAGTCGTCTCCGCCGGGCGCAGCAGCGTTTAAGGAAGGAAGAACCGATGATTCGAGAGGCTTTGAACAATTTTCAAATCGCGCCGCACCTCACTGGAAATATTATGCGTGAAATTGCGCGTATGAAACCCGCTGTGCCTGCTGGCGGTAAACCGATAGTGCCGTGGGCAATTACGATTTCTACAATGGCAGTGGTGCTTTTGATGTTGGGTGTTGGAAGCCAGCAATACTTATCACGTTTTCAGAAACCGTATAGTTTCGATGCCAGGTCAGAGATGACAGTTGAACTCATTGAAGCCCCTATTGTGCTGAATCTTGAGTCCGAACCGGATATTCGGAATCAATTTGGCAACGAAGATGCAATCGGTAGAGACGATGGGACGCATCGGAACCCGGATGCAACACTATTCTCCTCCGCCTCCGGTCACATCCTTGATGAAGCCGGGAAACCGGTTTCTGGGATCAAGATAGCCGTTACACCTATGATAGATGGCAATGGGGCTTGGTTTCCAATTCGTGGGCACGAAGGTGCTCTCGAAAATGCGGCGGCACTCCACGTGGAGAGTGATGCAGAAGGACGTTTTACGATCACCGAGTCTATCTCCGGTCCCGTACTGTTGTCGCTTTTTCCACTCCGTGACTCGTCAGTCCGAATGTTAAGGGTTCAAATCGGTGAATTGTTGTTCTATGCAAGCGGAATGATGGATCGTGGAATTGTCTTTACTCCAACCCCGGGTGAGTCCATTGAGAATATTGAAGTTACGGTGCAAGGTCCGCACATCCGAGCGAAAGTGCAACGCATGGATGGGAGACCGATCACCAATGCGAGAATCAGACGCCGTTTACGAAGGGTGAGTCTGCAGGGTAATTCTTCTGGGTCTGGAAGTGAACATACAGACGCTGAAGGGTACTTCACGCACTATGTCGATAGGGAGCTAAAAGAACCAATCTTTTACATGTTTTCGGTGACATATCAGGGACAGACTGTGGACGCAGACCCGATTTTACTTAAACCTGGTGATCCGACACACAACATTGTTTTCACTTTTGCCGGTTTGCCGGAAGAACCGTTGCAGGCGCGGCGTAGAAATTTCGCGAGCGCGTCCGCCTCAACAAATTCTATCGCACAGAATATATGGGTGATACAACCGGACTTTTCTCGGCAAACTGAGGGACACGCTTATAAGAAGATTAAGTGTGAAAATTGGGAAGCCGCGCGAACCCAAGCCGCCGCGGAGGGGGCATATCTCGTTGCAATTAACGATGCAGCCGAACAGAAATGGTTGCAGACTGTCTTTGGGAATCAACCGAGTTGGATTGGACTGAATGATACTGTGCAAGAGGGAGAATGGCGGTGGGACAACGGCGAACCGCTTACCTATACCAACTGGGAATTTCAGGAACCGCATGATGCAAACAATGAAGATGAAGATTGGGTCATCATGGGTCCTTCAGGAAAATGGGAAGACATTAACCCTTCGGACGGTCAATGGCGCTGGATCCAAACGGCAATTATTGAGAAAAAAGTGTCCCCTATGAAGAAATAAGTCTTGTGTTTCACCGGAAGGAGAAAAATTGTGAAACGTTCAGAAACCCGCAACAAGATTTTGGCATTCCTGATGGTAGTTGGTTCGCTTTTCATCGAATCCGCTTCGCATAGCATTGCTGACGAGGAAACCGGAACCTTCTCCGGACGCGTTGTGGATGTAGAAGGAAATCCTGTTCCGAAATTGCCGGTTATGATTGGACCTGCTATGGCTATAGGAACGAGGATTCGATCCGCCTTTTTTTCAATGCAATATCCTATTGTGCGACGCACACTTACAGATACGGATGGACGGTTTTCCATTACGGGTATTGCTCCGGGATTGTCCTACTTCGGGGCACTCCCTTACGATATAGATGCACGCCTGCCAGACGACTTTACGGCGAAGATTACAAAGGCTATGGAAGAGGAAGATATAGTTACCCTCCACGCGAGCGGAATTATGGAGATGCAGGATGATTTTGAGCCCGATGTTGAGGTTTTATCTCTCCGTATCCGAGGGATAACCTTCTATTCACGTACCGACCATGAACAAATTGGGTTTAGCGTCAGGTCCGGAACGCATATTGAGAACGTAGAAGTCACAGTGCAACCTCGGATGCGGATTCGAGGACGCATCGTTTTCAAAGATGGGACACCCCTTGCAAGCGCACGGGTCCACCTCCGCTTCCGTTCTCGGACTGTCGATGGGGCACGTAGCGGAGCGTCGGGGGGGAGACCGCAAACGGATGCTGCGGGGTATTTCGTCCATTATCTCGATGAGAAAGATGATGCTGCGTTCTACACGTTTTCGGTGGAATACCAAGGTATTTCCGCAGAGGCTGGTCCCATTCGCATTGATCCAGGGGAACGTCTTGACGGATTGACCTTGACGTTTGATAGTGAGCCAGTGTCCCCACGACCATCGCCTCATGAGATAGCATTTGATCCCTCTACGACACCTCCACCGAAAAGACCGTCTATACCGTCATCTGAGGAGGTCTGGATAGTCAATCCCGCGAATTTGCATGCCTACAAACGGATTTATTGTGAAACTCGCGACCATGCAGTCGAACAAGCGAAGGCAGAAAACGCGCATCTTGTCACTATTAACGATGCAGCAGAGCAAACATGGTTAGCGGGGGTTTTTGGGCATAAGCTCTATTGGATCGGACTCAGCCGCGTCCCACCGTCAGGCACAACTTCTAACGGAACACAATGGCGATGGGAGAGTGGTGAACCTATCACTTACGCCAACTGGTTACCCGATTATATCTTTGCTGAATCCTTGGATGTTAACGGGAGGATCTATTCTGTTATGACGTTCACCGATGGACAATGGTATGCCGTTGGTCCTGACAGTCTCCTCTGGCGTATGACGGAGATGGCGATCCTCGAAAAAGCAGATGTATTTGATAACTCTCCTGCCCAGGTGAAATGATCGTTTGGCATCTACGGCCGTTCAATTACTCTTGTGCAATTTTTCCAATTAATTTGCCAATCCTCACCACAAAGTCTATGATGCGTTAATGTTAGGCATATATCTTTCAATTTAATGCACTAACTTGGGCAGGATGTGTAGAACGTTCTGCTCGCAGAAAAAGGAGATGGCTTATGGAGTGCCAAAACCTTTTGTATGGAATTGTGGTAATTCCCCTCCTGATTTGCACCCTACTGGCTTGTGGTGAAACTGAAGATGCCTCCTCTGTCGCGTTATCCGAAACCGTGATAGAAAGAGACACGACGAGTTTTTCAGGGCGTGTTGTTGATGAAGGTGGGATGCGGATTCGCGCGAAAATCGTTTTTGCAGACGGCACCCCCTTAGCAAACAAAACGGTTGACATCAACATAAGAGCACAAGATTTACATGGAAATAATGCTGGGGGTGTCCAAGGGACGGTGCAGACCGATGCTCAAGGATACTTTGTGGAGTATGTAGATAGGAACAGGGCAACCAGCTACAGAGTGTCAGTTGAATATAATGGGCTTTGTGCAACGTCGGAGATATTTGTACTCAAAGTCGGGGAACGCCGCGAAGATCTGATTTTAGAGTTACCAGGTCCGCCTCGATGAGGTGGTCAGAACAGGAAAACGTGTAAATTGCGTGTGGGTGCCTTACGAGAGCAAGTTTCCGCAATACGCACAAGCCTGCAGTTTGACATCACCCTTAAACGTTTCACGTTCAGAAGTTAGGTAGGTCTCGTAATTAGTGACGCAGTTTGTGTTTTCACACGTCCGTGTAGAAACGGCAATGTCTCGCTCTGGGGGCTGTGTCAAAATGAGTTGTTCGAGTCCAACAAGGCTCGCGATCAGTGCCATCCGAACGGGTACTGCGTTCGCGGATTGCTCGAAATAGGCAGCGCGGGGATCGTCATCTAATTCATAGGCGAGTTCATTGACACGCGGGAGTGGGTGCATAATCATCGCGTCAGGTTTGGCATGCTTCATGACTGTTGCATTCAACAGATAACTCCCGCGGACGGCAGCTGCGTCCATATTTGGCGGAAGCCGTTCCTCTTGAAGTCGGTTGACGTAAATGACATCCAATCTGTCAATTACTTCTGTAATACTTTCTACCTCAAGGGGTATCTGGCCATGGCACTGTTCGAGTTGTGCGAGCACCCAAGGTGGCATTTGTAGCGGTTTCGGCGCGATGTGAATCAGGTTTCCACCAAATCGCGCAACTGCAAGAGCAAAGGAATGTGCCGCCCGTCCGAACTGAAGATCGCCACAGATGCCCACAGTTAACCCTTCTATCTTGGATTTTCGCTGTATAATCGTATAAAGGTCTGCAAGTGCCTGTGTCGGATGCGTGTGGCTTCCATCGCCGCCGTTGATAACTGGGATATGTGCGTGCTGTGCAATGACGCGCGCCGCACCTGCCCAGTTGTGCCGCACGACGATGAGATCGGCGTAGTTCGTCACCATCCGTGCGGTATCGGCGAGGGTTTCCCCTTTAGTGACAGAGGTTGCTTGTGGATCGGCGAAGCCGAGTGTGCCACCGTTAAGCCGTTCCATCGCACTTTCAAACGAAAGTCGTGTCCGCGTGCTCGGTTCATAAAAGAGGGTTGCCAGCAATTTACTGCGACAGATCCCTGCCCATGTTTCCAAGTGCGACTGCATGCCTGCTGCGAGTCGAAAGATTTGTTCAATCTCAAAATTCGACAAATCGTCGAGTGTTACCAGATGCCTCATTTTCCTTTTTTTAATTTTCCTTGCGGTTCGGTCAGGCGGGTTTGGCATTTGACGTGCCTATTCGTATATCTGAAGAAACACCCAAGCAAAAAACCCTTCCATTTCATTACGTAAACGCCCAAACAAAAACCCTCGGACGCTTCTCTTATCCTATAAATCCTAAGTTTAGACAATTATTCACGAATCGACTTGCAAACTACCAACTAATTCCTTAATTGACGCCATATCTGCATTTTTGAGGTAGGCGTGAAGACCTTTCACGACCTCCATCGATGCCTGTGGATTGATGAAGTTTGCTGTTCCGACTGCTACAGCCGCCGCACCAGCGATAAAGAATTCCACAGCGTCTGTTGCAGTCATGATGCCTCCCATCCCGACGATCGGGATTGAGACGTTTTTGTAGACCTCCCAAACCAATCTTAATGCTACCGGCTTTATCGCGGGACCTGAGAGTCCGCCTGTCACGTTTGCAAGTTCCGGTCGCCGTGTTTCTGCATCAATTGCCATACCGAGGAGTGTGTTGATAGCAGAAAGCGCGTTTGCACCGGCATCTTCAACAGCGCGAGCAATCACTGTAATATCTGTAACGTTTGGGGAGAGTTTGACCAGTATGGGTAGGTCGGTTTTCGCCCGAACCTCTTTGACGAGTTGGTGTGCTAATGTCGCATCAACACCGAAACTCATACCACCGCAGTCTAAGTTCGGACAGGAGATATTGAGTTCTATACCAGCAATACCATCTGCAGTGTTCAGTTTCTCTGTTACGATTAGGTATTCTTCGACTGTTTTGCCGCAGACGTTGACAATCACCGGGACATCAAAATCACGCAGATAGGGTAGTTTCTCCGAAATGAAGCCGTCTACGCCGACATTTTGGAGTCCGATCGCATTCAACATACCGGATGGGGTTTCCATGATGCGTTGCATCGGATTGCCGGGCCACGGCACGCTCGTAACGCCTTTAACGACCACCGCACCGAGTCGGTTCAAATCCACAAAATTGACGTATTCACTGCCGTAGCCGAAGGTGCCAGATGCCGTCATGACGGGGTTCCGCATCTGGATTCCGCCGATATTCACACTGAGTGATAAATCTGTTATATCCATTCTCTTTTAACGTAAGGGGTTTCCATCTTTGTAGCATAACCTGTTAGGGTGTGCATCCGTGTGGCGCAAACGACTTGTAGGGGCGATGTCACCTCGCCCGGATACCTTGAATTACACTATAAAAACCATCAAACCTCGTGAATAAGATCATCGACAAAATTCAGCCGATCTGTTTCAATCATAGCTTCCCAATCCAACCCACGATCTGCACACAACTTCCGAAGTTGTTCCTCAGCAGAGCCCATAAGTGCGTCTTGTTTAGGATCTGATTGCACGACATCAGCAGCCCCGACTTTCCGCTTTCCTTCCGGTGTTAGTTCCTGATCAGCCCTTAAGTTAGTGAGCACATTCATTGCCCTTTTCTCCTTTGTGATCGACAAGATATTACATCAGTTTATTCGTCTCCATCATCTACGAAACTTGCCACATTAAGAGCGGTATCAACAATTGCTGAAATAGCGTATGCTGTGTCACTCACACCTTGTGCAATGGAGACAAACTCTTTTAGTCTGTCTTCTCCAATATTATCAATTGTCTTTAATTGATAACAATAATGGGTGTCTCTACAGACTTCATGTGCGATAGGGTTCAGTCTGCAGAAATTCTTATTGTCCAAATATACACAATTTTTACATCTGAATTCTGTACTATATTGTATGCTATTTCTGAATTCACTTATCTTTACTTCTTTTTTAGCAATAGTTTTTTCACGCTTTTTTGCTTCGACAATTTCTTTAACGTCTTTTTCGTCTGGAAGATTTTGGCATATTTCAGTCCAATAATCTATAGCAATTTTTTCATAAGACCTTCGCACTTTTTTATGATCGTCCGGGAATTTTTCTTTAATTAAGTCAGATATAAACACATGGTGTTTGATTTTAACCTTGTTGCCCGTTAGTTCATAGTTAGTAATTGCTTCATCAATTAACAACTCTATATTACTTTTTATCTCAGGAGTAATATTATTATTGTTCATCAGGGTCTCCTTCTTCGATGTTTTAAAATTAACTCATCAGCTTAATAGATATAACGCAAGTTGCCACTTGTAGCATAATCTGTTAGATTGTGCATCCTCGAACGCAGACTAACAGTCTACGCTACAAAATGTCTCCGAAGAATCAAACTATTTTAATGAAAATGGACTACAAGAACCCTAAAATCTTGTAGGTAGCAACTTGGGTTAGATATAGTGTACCTCAAAGAGTGAAAAATGTCAAAAAATAAAAGGAAAACGACCTGTCTGATACACAGGTCGTTTTTGATTATACCGAATGCACACCCTAACAGAATAGGTTATGCGACAAGATGGAGCATTGCACGCCTTGTGCGGGAAACACTACCAACTCAGATAAACGACACGGAAATCGAAGATAAGTCCCAAGATGCTAATGATAGAGGCAACGATTACGTCTCCAATAACCAACCCAATGAAAAAGGGAATAGAACGTCTATACAACCGAACACCACCCGTTGAAAGCAGAATCCGTTTAATAATCCAGCTGATTAAGAGTGGAAACCACAATCCAGTAAAGGTCCACCAACTTGAGACGACATAACCGACGGGGTGTAGGGGCCACTGAACGAATCGCCATCGTAAGAGCAAAAGGCTGACGGCGAAAGCAAATCCACCGGTAGTATAGAGCATGCCGCTGACGCTCGTTTCCGTGGGATTGTAGAGCCATCCCGCGAGCCTGTTGAAAGCGGCGCGGGCATACCATGAGCGTGCTTGTTCTAAGCCGACTTCGTAGGAGAGGTGTAGATGTCCCCAAGCCGCGGAGAGTGCGCCTACAAAAATCGCTATCGCTAATACCCATAGTAGTTGGGTGGGGTTGAAACGGGTTTGATGTGCGAGTTTCAATCCCTCCAATTGGTGCGGCATCGGATGTGCGCGGTAAGAGAGGTGGTTCAGCCAGAAAAAGAGGGACATCACCGAGAGATTCCGATTCCCGATGCGCCGAGTGCCGAGTGCATCTGTCAAGAGCAGGTCTGGACCGGCGTTGTAAAGGTCGTGTGCCGGTGGTCCCAATTCGGCACGAATGCGGGTGATCGTTATGGACATCGCGAAGTAGAGCGCGAAAAATAGACCCGCAAACCAGAGCGACATCCCTGCCTTGAGACAGAACGCCATAATCAAAATAAATCCGACAACCACCCCGATTCCCGCTGTTCTATAGCGTAACGCTTCACCTTCGTCGTTCGTAGTGACTGGGTTTCCGTGCCCGCACGGACGAGGTAATCTCGTCCCTACGAAAATCGTTTGCAACACAACCTTGACATGGGAGCGTCCCATCCATAATGTCCAGAGGAATAAGGCTATCCATACACCTCGGATTTGCGACATTTCTCTCGGAAATCCGATAGCTCCTCGCCAACCGAACATCTCACCCACGATCCGTTGGAAATGCCAAAACAGATGAAAGAACCAGCAGGAGAACCCTAAATCCAGCGGAATCAGGAAACCTACGCCAATCGCAAACGGGAAGAAACTGATACGGAAACCCGGATTGTTCATCGCGCTCCACGGTTTATCGGGAAGTCGGAATCCGCGATACAACGGAATTGTAGGGAAAACTGGATCGATTTGGTGTAAACTATAGAGAAGGTTCAGGACGGCAGCGATGCATAAGCCGACAACCATCATCCGTTTGTTAAAAAATAAATGAGATGTCGTTCGTAGGGAGCTTCCTATGTTTGAAGCCGCGCGTGTGATTTCATAAGGAAGTTGTGCGATCGGATAGGTGAGTCGTTCATGTTCCTGCCACTGCTTGCGTAAAAGCACGTTGAGACAGAGCATTGTCACCCCAATGACGAGGCAGAAGCCCACCCATATCAGTGTTGGCAGCAGCCATGCCTGTATGTTTGTCTGAAGATAGAATGTGGATTCGCCTTTGTAGAAGCCTTGCAGTACCTCCTGTTTTCCGACGACAAGCCATTCGGGGAGATGTTGATGGAAAAGTTGTGCCCATTCGTTTTCGGTTGTTGCGTACCAAAAACCGTTACCCATCAACGGTACCAAGACTTGTAGCATATCTCGACCTGCGAAAACGGAGGCTTGACACAGCATCGCATAGATGGTTAACAATTCGCTCTGCGTAAACGCCAGTGTGGGACGTAAACGGCGCAGGACCGCGCTGAATCCGATAAGGACAAGCAGCGTAAATAGGACATTAAACAGCAATGCCAAACTCGTAGGTCGGTTGGAATCCCAGATATAACTGAGATTTAGAACCCAGTAGCTATTAAAGGGGATGAGAAGGATACCAATCAGCGTTGCACGTAGCGTAATAGGACTTTTTGAAGGGTGTTTCATGTTTTTAATTTACCTTGCGGTTAGACAAGGTGGATTAGGACTTTGACGTTTTTCCGGGCAGCCGCCCTCCACTACGTTACGGGCTACGTGCTTTGCTGATTTCATATTTTACCTTTCCTTGCGGTTCATATTAGGTGGGTTTTTCGAGTCGAGGTTAAGCCGGATGATGTGTAAATTTAGGAGGGGATGTGCGGATAAAATCTTTAAAAAAGCCGAACAAGTTCCTTAATTAAAATCAATGTGCCCAAAAACCTGCCTGAAACGAAGTGGAAAGCAACCAAGGAGCCGTTAAATTAAAAGATGATAGTAGTATTTGCGCTTGTTGTTATAGTTATGATATGTGGTGGTATGTTGCTCGCCCGGCTGGCAACGGTTGCCAAATCCAAAAAGTCGTGGATATGGGGATTTTTCATTCTTATCGTGCTCATCTGTGTTCCACTTTTTCTGTTATGTCTCTGTGTGTGGTTTATCTTTTTCGGTGATATATCATCAGGACGTTTTAGTCCATTCGGTTAATACGGATTTCCTAAACCGACGCGCACATCGACCATCAGCGTCCCTATAAATTAGAGATTTCCTCGGGACTTTCTTCAGTAGGTGTTTGTTGGACAGTCGAGGTTTTACCGGAGAGATAGAGAAACCATAAAGTGAGTCCAATTGCAATGAGAATCCACAGGACCCCCCAAATCTCGGTCGCAATGCCTGTCACTTCCGAGAGCATTCGGGCGTCCGAACGGAGATTGGATCTGTCCAAGACATCACTTTTAATGTCGAGAATCGCGTAGAGGCAACTCGTCACACCGATGATACGGAGAATCCAGTCGTTGACTGCCTCTGGAAGATAGAAACCGATGGCGACCAGCACAACGCCAAAGCCGATACCGAACAGATAGGTAAATGTACTCTCGCCGAAGCCAATGGAGATAGCCACCATACCGATGCCGATAAGGATACTAATTGCTTTATCGAAGCGGGTCCTCGCTGCCAAGAGTAGGATAAGTCCACCCCACAGTAGACTGCCAAGATAGCCCGCTGTCAACGTCAAAAACCGCGAGCCGCCTTGCGTCAGCGCGTGCCCTCCCTGCTGCGGGTTAATCTGAATCTCTACAATGCGACCGCCAGTTGCGATTGCCGCAAGTCCGTGGCTCACCTCATGCATAAAGACGACGAATATTCTGAGCGGATACACAAACGGCGTATTCCATAAAAACACAATGCCTATGAAAATCAGGAGCAGCGCAATGTAACGTTTAAAAATTGACAGCATATTTTAATTTTACCTTGCCGTTAAAGGACGGGAAATTGAACTTTGGTGCCCTTTTCACATATCCGTCCTCCATTTCATCACGGACTATCCATCCGACAACATACTCAAAACCTGCCTGTAATGGAGGCAGGGCAGAAACCTTATGGTTAAAAATCCTTTAAATTGCTTGCTTTTTGCGATGATATTTGATACAGTATACCATAGGATACCCAAAATATACAATTCTAAAAGTAAGGTGTGCACTTCCAAAGCGCGCCTATGGAACTAAATGAATACGTTCGGTCACCTTTTTCGGATTACGACTTGGGGCGAATCGCACGGCGGGGCTGTCGGCGTGGTCGTTGATGGTTGTCCACCGCAGATCGCCTTGGATATATCCACAATACAGTTTGAGTTGGATCGGCGGAGACCGGGTCAAAGCCATCTCACGACACCGCGTCAGGAGAGCGATGTCGTTGAAATACTTTCTGGTGTTTTTGAAGGTAAGACGCTCGGAACGCCTATCTCCATGCTGGTGTGGAATAAGGACGCGCGTCCGGCAGCATACGAACATTTGAAAGACCTTTACAGACCTTCACACGCTGATTTTACATATCAAGAGAAGTACGGCATCCGGAATTGGCAGGGTGGGGGTAGAGCGAGTGCACGGGAAACCATTGGACGTGTCGCGGCGGGGGCGATTGCGAAGCAGGTCTTGCGCGAAATGTCTGGAACTGAAACGCTCGCTTATGTCAAACAGATTCATACGCTGGAAGCCGAAGTGGATGCAGACACGGTGACGCTTGAAGATATAGAAGCGAGTCCTGTCCGGTGTCCCGACCCTATTGTTGCTCCGAAAATGGCGGAACGCATTGACCAGGCGCGGCGTGACCTTGACTCTCTCGGTGGTGTCATCGAATCGGTTGCTCGTAATGTCCCTGTAGGTCTGGGCGAACCGGTATTTGACAAGCTCAAGGCGGATTTGGCGAAAGCAATGATGTCTCTCCCCGCAACGATGGGTTTCCAGATCGGTTCCGGCTTTGGGGGTGTGACGATGACTGGATCTGAACATAACGATCCTTTTTATCTCGAAAGGGACGACCAGACAGAGCGCATTCGGACACGTACGAATAATTCCGGCGGCACACAAGGCGGTATTTCAAACGGCGAAAATATTCTGTTCCAAATCGCTTTCAAGCCGACAGCGACAATCGGTAAACCGCAACAGACTGTTGATATGCAGGGGAATGAGGTGACGTTAGAAGCAAGCGGACGACACGATCCCTGTGTTTTAGTGCGCGCCCCTGCTATTGTTGAAGCGATGGCGGCACTTGTCCTCACGGATCATCTACTCCGCCAGCGCGCAAAATTCTGATGCAGGGCCAAACAATCATAACCACACACGATGTCGATGAACTGTTTATTTTTAGGGTGATTCGACTGATCCAGCGGCGCGCCTTTCCGAACCTTCGGAATATTATCGCCAAAACCCACTTAGCCGATATCAGCGAGTTCGTTGAAGAAACGGATCCACTGGTTGTTGTAAGTATCTTGCACACGGTGCCCGCGGTGATATGTTTAGAAAAAAATGGAATAGGACAATGGAAACCACAGAACCGAAGATTAAAGGAATCGCTTCTGACGAAACGTTGGAAACCTGCGCTCGGCAGATAATCGTGAACTACTTTCTTGAGATGATGTCTTTCAAAGAGGGTGCCAAAGAGGGAACTGATATTGAGTTTGTCCACGATATGCGAGTTACCTCGCGTCGCTTACGAGCCGCGATGGACAATTTCGCTGACTGTTTTCCAAATAGGTCTCCGTTCAAGAGACATTACAAAAAGATAAAGGCAATCACCCGAACGATGGGAGCCGTGCGGGATCTGGATGTCCTAATCGTTCGTTTTCGGAATGAATTAACAAGTCTGACTGCCGTGGAGCAAACAGACCTCCGAGGGTTGATCGACTCCCTACAGCGGAAACGGAAGGACGCACGAGAACCGATGTTGGCTCTCTTTGAGGAATTGGAAGAAACCGGTTTTGAGACCGAGTTTTTGGAATTCTTTGTAGGTTTTTAATTTATGGACCTCTGAGCCGCTGTGTCCGTTGTCCTTGCGGATTTCTGGTTAATTGTTATCTGGTTTTTGTAGGACCGAGTGAAGAATCGCGAGTGAAACTCGCTCCTACAAGTTCCTATTGACCAAAGCGCGCAGTTTGTAATGTAATGGAGAGCAGGTATACGGAGAGGAACTTGAAGGCCACCAATCTACCTTACCGAACCGCAAGGTATAATTAAAAAAGGGTTGATGGAAAAGTAGACCAAAGCGCGTAGCTCGTAATGCAATGGAGAGCGGGTATACGGAGAGGGACTTGAAGGTTACCAACGCCCTCACCGAACCGCAAGGTATAATTAAAAAATGGCAAAGGCACATAAGGTTATAGGCGTTGCGCCGCTGCGGAGTTATCAGGAGAATGCCCGTATCATTCTTCCGCAAAGGCTTGAAGAGGTTTACACGTGGGAGCCGTTCATTCGGGATGAGACGAGGCGCGAGGAACTCCACAATATGCGGATTTCCATTAAACGCCTCCGGTATACGATGGAACTTTTTCGCGTGGTTTATGGATTGCCGACTGTTAGAAGCCAGTACGCTGAATTTCTCGCTGTGATTGTTGATTTACAGGAAATACTCGGTGATATTCATGACGCTGATGTCGTTGTGGAGGTTTTAGTTGATTATACATCTCAATCGGGAAACCGCGGAAGAGAGATTGATGTCCGATCGGGTGTTGCTACGCTCATCGCTCGGACGCAGAAAACCCGCAGGGCGGATTATGAAACGTTTTTAGAAAAGTGGGACCAACTCTCCGCTGCAGGTTTCAAACAGAAGTTGTTATCATTTTTACTATCGTAGAAAAACCAAACACGCAAGCCCGTAACGTAGTGGAGGGCGGATCTACGCAAGGGCACATCACGTACCAAACCCGCCTCAACGAACCGCGAGGAAAGTTAAAAATTATGAGTGCTAATGTTATCGGGGTGGATATGGGCGGCACCAAGATTCTATCCGCTGTCATTGATGCAGAGGGTAATATCTTAGGCACAGCCAAAGTCCCAACGAAGGCAGACAAAGGGGCATCCGAAGTGATTGATCGGATCGCACGCTGTGTCCAAAAAGCGATTGACAAATCAGGCGTTGCTTCTGATTCAATTCAAGCGATCGGCATTGGTGCCCCGGGACCGCTTGATCCCGCAACAGGCGTTGTCATTTTCGCACCGAATCTCGGTTGGAGAGATGTTCCACTGAAGACAGAGTTGGAAACACGTACCGGTTTTCCAACCTTTGTTGACAATGATGTGAACGTTGGGACGCTCGGTGAACATGTGTTTGGGGCGGGGCAAGGTGTTCAGAACGTCGTCGGGATTTTTGTAGGTACTGGTATTGGCGGCGGCATTATTCTACAGGGTGAATTGTTCCATGGTGCAAGTAAGACAGCCGGTGAAATCGGACATATCATCGTCAAAGCGGGCGGTCCGCGCTGTGGTTGTGGTACGCGTGGATGTTTAGAGGCAATCGCCAGCCGCACGGCGATGACGAAGCAATTCCGAAAGGCTATTCTAAAAAAGGGACAGAAAAGCGTTCTCTCCGAACTCACGAACGGCGATCTTGGTGTTATTCGGAGTGGAGTTTTGGCGAAAGCGATCCGCTTGAACGATAAGTTAACCCTCAAAGTTTTCAAAAAAGTAACGAAATATCTTGGGATAGGCATTGGTTCCATTGTAAATTTCTTGAATCCGGAGATGATTGTGCTGGGTGGCGGTGTCGTTGAAGCACTGGACGATACGTTCTTGGACGATATCCGCGCTGCTGCGAAGAAATACTCACTGCCTAATACACTGGACGGGGTACAGATTGTACCGGCAAAGTTGGGTGATAATTCCGCTATTCTTGGCGCGGCGGCACTGGCACGGCAACGATCCGAAGTGGTATAGGGTAACCAAGCCCCGACCCTATCGTTTTATAGGTCGAGGGAGGGTAGGTCCATGTTAGTTGATGATAACAGAGAAGAACATCGGATGATGATTTTCGGCAACGATAGCCGTCTCGTTCAAGAACGGTTAATCGTGGAAGAAGACACAAAGCAAGACGGAATCCTTGCACAGAAGGTTCACGTGGACTCCTATACCGTCACGCTGTATGTGTTGCTGAAGGATTACGGGCTCACGCCGGTCTTTCGTATCAAACCGCGCATCCGCTTCCATCGCTCTAACTATGATAATCTCTCTTCGAGTGCACCGCTACAGTATCGTCTGGATGACATCATCCATTTCGCTGAATTAAAACGCGGTATTGACTTGACGGAAAAGATTGATGATGTGAAACTCGCGGAAATCCTTGGCGATGCACCCGCACTCAAGAATGTAACAGGTGATGCGGCGTTACATCTCGTCTCACAACGCGATGTATCCCTCGGGAACCCGCCTTTTAAAACCAAGACTAAGGTTTTTGGAAAAAATGAAGATGAAGGTTTAGAAGAAGGTGGGATTCAGATTGGAACGTTCCTTGACGCTCTCAATCAACCGAAACAGACTGAGCAAATTTTCAAACGTTTCGCCAAGGGAAAAGAGTTTGCCCGCGATTTGCGCGAAGCCTTAGCACCCTACGAAGATTTTGAATTTCAATTTGGTCTCTATTCTCGGTATGAACGACGAGATTGCGTGTTGGCGGATGGGGATGCAAAAACCAGTGGGAACTATCGGGCGACATTCGACCCGTGGACAGCACTCGGCTATATCCGAACTGCCGGCGACGCACAGCAGTTCCAAATTTTAATGCATGAACGCGGCACACGATGGGAGCACAAAGTTATGTTGGAGCAGTTGGATGCTCCAACACTTGCGCGACTCGCCACGGAAATCCCCGGGCTCCGCCGCGAGTATCTGATCGGACGGGTTTTGTCGAAAAGCCAGACGGCTTTGACTCGCTTAGCTGAACTTCGGCAATCCCAATTGAATCTCACAACTGATTTGCATACGAGATATACGCTTCAGTTAGAGATACCCGTCGCTAAAAGACGGTTTTCTGTCATAGAACATCGTCGAAAATTGCGGAGTGTGTTTAACGGTGGTGCATATCGGCTACATCCATTGAATGGGGAATTCGTCGAAAGGCATCATAACATGGCGAAGGGCATCCGGGATGGCGTTGTTTGGACTTTGGATTCCGTTGATTTGTTTATAGGGCAACTGCCATTAGAGGAGCAAAGTGAAGAGTTTCGTATCATCAAAACGCCGCATGAGAACAAATTCGTAATTCGCTCTGCTGAAGAACTTCGCGAACGTCTCCCTAAAAACGGGTTTGAAAAGTGTTGGAATGAAGCGGTCGATGTCGGTGGTTATACGATTCTCAACCGAATGAGTGGCAGGGTCTATCTCGTGAGTTACGGACGAAGGAATACCGGCAGCATCCATGAAGGCAACATTACCCAGGACGGGGTTGCACATTATTTTTCAATTGAATATTTAGGGCTGGAACCTGACCGTATTGGAATTTCGCGCTTCGGGGTGCCACTCCAGGTCCAACAGGGTTTCTTTGAAAGACTTTTCAGCAGGCAACCTCTCCCACCCATCTTTAATCAGTTGATGCAAACCGAGGCACAGGTCATCGCGGAAATGAAAATCCTCGCTCGGCACTGTAAAGAGAAGTTGGAGATTCTATAACAAAAATCTTCAACAGAGGTTTGTTTAGAATGGGCCAAAATGATTTAGATTGCCTTAAGTTTTCTGTAAATTGACCGTGTTTGAAATTGGAGGAAGGAGATGGGGTATGATACGAAGTCTTGAAGTTAAGGAACTTAATAATCGACTCAGTGATAAATTTAAATTCCATGAGGATTTGAATATTTTTACTGGTGCAAATGGATCGTGTAAAACGACCCTGCTCAAGTTGCTATGGTACTTCATAAGCGGTAATCTACAGCAAATTGTGCTTGAAATTCCGTTTCATACCATTTCAATTCAAACGGATCTGTTTGATTTTAGTATGAAACGCGTTGAACCTGATCGAGTTACGTTTGATTATAACTTTGGTAAAGAAGAAGGAACGTACGAATTTATTGTTATCAATGCGGAGACCGGAAAGATAGACCGGAAGGATGTGGATTCGGTAAGTGCGCTTGAAAAGCAGATCGCGCGAACGACCAAACGGAGTCTATTTTTCCCAACCTTTAGAAGAATTGAAGGGGGTTTTTCGAGAGTTGCCACAGACACCGATAGTTTAGCGATGATGCTTCTCACTTCCACGCCAGAAATGCTTCAAGCCTCAATATCGAAATTTTCTAATAAGGTGTCAATCAACGGACACAAGTTTATCGCTTCAATCTCAACAGAGGATCTCAGTGAACTGCTCATACAGAAATACGCTGATATTTATGAAGAAATCACCACACGCCAGGCACAGGTATTAGAAGAGATTTCAAAAGAGATACAAAACAATCCAGATAAGGACAAAGTTTCTGAGATTCCTCAAGATGTCCCTACTGTTTTGAATGCTATCCAGAAAGTCAATAAGGAACGGGAACAATTGAGTAAGCCGTTTTCTGTGTTATCTGAGTTGTCTCGGAAGATTCTACGGTATAACGCAATTCATATTACCGGACGGGTTGTTCGTGAAGAAACTACCGACGGGATTACTTTGGGAGAAGAAGACGATGGTGTTACTGTTGGAGAAGCAAAAGATGCTATTTCCTCTGACAAACTCTCTTCTGGTGAAAAGCAGATGCTTAGTTTTCTTTGTTACAACGCTTTTCATAATAATATGCCTATTTTTATTGATGAACCGGAGTTAAGCCTGCACATTGATTGGCAAAGGTTACTTCTACCGACTCTCCTCGACCAAAGCACTGGGAACCAATTTTTCATTGCAACGCATTCACCTTTCATCTTTTCTGGGTACCAGCAGAAAGAAATTCCACTGAAAAGTGATTGAACGGATAAAGGAAAAGATACCTGAATGTCATTGCCCGATTCTACTTTAGAGAATTTAGTTATTGCCCTGCGTCTCTCTAACAAACCAAACATTATTGTTGAAGGTAAAGATGATGAAATCATCTATGGGACCTTGGTGGAGCGTTTTGGGAGATTTGATGTAGGTTTTTTCAGCACGGGTTCCAAAGACACTCTACTTCATCTTTATGAGCAGCTTTCTCAATATGAAGATGCGGGTGACTTCAGGCATGCCCCTGTTGCTTTTATCGCTGACCGTGATATGTGGTTGTTCAGGGGTATTCCGTCTCGCTATGGTGATATTATTTGGACAGATGGGTATAGCGTTGAGAACGACCTATACTCACATGCCAAGTTAAGCGATCGCATAGGAAATAAGGCAGAATATGATCAAACTTTAGATTCAATTAGTATGTGGTTTGCATATAAAGTAGAGGAGTATTTAGAGAAAAATCCACCCCCACCAGAGAAAGTTTTTCAGTCTTTTCGAGATGAAGAACATGTGCGTGTAGCTCATCATTTAAATCAAATTATTCCGATTGGAAAGACGACTCTCGCACCTGATTTAGAATTTTTTCCTGCAGACCATGAGATGGTTAGGAATGTAAGGAGAGCATATCATCTTCAACTTCGAGGAAAACTTCTTTTTCAGTTACTCGTTCGTTTTCTAAATAAACCCAAGCAGGGCTTTCAAGATGCTACTGTTAGTTATCATGGGCTGTACAATGATGCAATTGCGGTTCCTGAGTCAGATCAACTATTTTCTCGTCTAGAAAATGAAGTGCGAGAGAAACTGCATGAACAAAATCAAAGAATGGTAGCACAACACCCTCTTCCTGATACACCTCAATAACCCCAGAAGGAAACATGTGAAAATGCGAAACCGTAGAAAAGTCCTTATCACCGGGGCATCTGGCTATATCGCCGGACGGATGCTCCCCGAATTTCGCCAACGCTATGAACTCATCCTGTTAGATGTGAAAACCACGAATCGGCAGGGAGAAGAGGTCGAAGGCATTCAGATTTCCGAACTCACGGATCCCGACCGCGACGCATATAAATACCATTTTGAAGGTGTTGATGCAGTCGTCCACTGTGCTTTTAAGGGTGGTAGTTTCGAGAATGAACTCGCCAACGTCCAGATGGCATACAATCTTTATCAAACCTGTGTTGAGACCGATGTCCGGCGTGTCGTCGTCTGTAGCTCCAACCACGCCGCCGACTATTATGAACGGCTCATCTGGGCAGATAAATGGGATGTGGTAACCCCAGAGATGCGACCGCTCTCCGATAATTTCTACGGATGGGCAAAAGAGGCATACGAGCACCTCGGCTTTGTTTTTGCGACGGGACACGTTGACGGCAAGAAATTACAGAACGTCCAGTTGCGTATCGGTGGACCGCGCGAGACGGATATGGCGAATTCCTCAGCGGACGATTTGAAGGCGATGCACCGAGGGCTCGGCGCGTATTTGAGTGTCCGGGATCAGGTCCAACTTTTCGTCAAGAGCATTGAGACAGAGAACATAGAGGACGAAAACGGGGTCCCGTTCCAGATTTTCTATGGCATCAGCGACAATTCGCATAAGTTCTGGAGTATCGCCAATGCGCGGAAAGTCATAGGCTATACGCCGGAAGACGACAGCCAACTCCGCTTTGCCGATCGCTTGGCAGAATTGTTAGAGCAGGCGAAAGACAAGTAGTTCCATCCCTTAAGGATTCCATAATGCTGAGCTTTACAGCAGAAGAACTCACCGAAATTTGCCTAAGCGTCTTCCAGAAATTAAATATCCCGACAGCTGAAGCAGAAATAGTAACCAAGTCTATGGTGGATGCTAACCGCGTCGGACACGATTCACACGGTGTGATCCATCTTGCGAAGTATGTGCGTGAATTAGAAGAGGGGTTAATCCAGCCCGGTGCACCAACAGAGACCTTACACGAATCTGCCTCCATCGCGGTCTTAGATGGCAATTGGGGTTTTGGTCCTGTCATTGCGACGCGTGCCGTTGAATTGGCAATCCAGAAAGCAAAGCAGACGGATATAAGCTCGGTTGCGGTTTCGCGGTGCAATGAAACAGGAAGGTTAGGTGGATACGCCTGCCTCGCAGCAGATGCGGAAATGATTGGGTTACTCATGGCGAACGACCATGGCGGTGGCACGTGCGTCGTACCGCACGGTGGCGTTGAAGGACGGCTCTCAACCAACCCAATAGCGTGTGCGGTGCCTTTAGCCAAAACATCTCCGACGAGTTACGCCGAGGGGGATTCGTGCCGAACCGACATAGCCGAAGAACCATACAAAAAAATTGTGTTGGATATGTCTACGAGTGTTGTCGCATCAGGGAGGATCCGGGGCAAACAGCATCGGAACGAGGCACTCCCACACGGATGGCTGATTGACGCGGAAGGCGAGTCAACAACGAATCCAGACGATTTCTATGAAACACCACCCGCCGCCTTACTCCCATTCGGTGGAACGGTTTCGGCACACAAAGGATTCGGGCTGAGCGTCATTGTTGACATCTTGTCGGGCGCGCTCACAGGCGCGGGGTGTAGCAGAGGTGAGGATGCCCGTGTCGGCAACGGGTTGTTTGTGCTGGTGATTAACGTTGCGAGTTTTAGGGGGTTTCCGGGATTCAGCGCGGAGATAGAACGCTTTGTTGACTATCTCAAATCGGCGAAGCGCGCTGCTGGCGTTGATGCAATTCGGGTGCCGGGTGAACGCGGTTGGGAGACACAACGCAGACGCGAGCGGGAAGGCATTCCGATAGATGCCGAAACATGGGCACAAATTCAGGCTCTGTGAAAATCGTGCCACAATTCTTTTCTTATATTGCCCTCGTTAAACCAAAACGGTAGCCTGCATTCTCACTGCGAAGCAGGCGCAGGCGGGTATTTGAAACGCATGTGAGTGTCTGAACGCACGTGATTCCCCCGCAAGGAAAATTAAAAAGCTGTCAAGGATTCGCCTGTCTCTGGATGGAATAGGTGTGCTTTGTCCATATTGAAGTTGACCGTCACCAAAGCGTTGTGTTGCGGCATGTCGATGAGGTCGGATTGCGCGACGAAACTACTTTTCTCTGTCCGCAGGTATAAAAGCGCATGGTTTCCGAGCGGTTCAACCAGTTCTACTTGTGTATCAACGCGGTTGTTCCCGTTTTCACCGATGTGAATATCCTCCGGGCGGATGCCGAGCGTCACCGAATCCCCTGAAAGTTCGTTCAATACCGACTGGAGGTGAGCATTCAGTTCCACTTTGAAGGTTTCAAAGCTGAGCATCGGAGCACCGCCATTGGTCACGATGTCCGTCTCTATGAAGTTCATCGGTGGCGTACCGATGAATCCACCGACGAATTGGTTTGCCGGTTGATGATAGAGCGTTCCGGGATCGGCAATCTGCTGGATTTTCCCCTCATTCAGCACGACGATTTGGTCCCCCATCGTCATCGCTTCGACTTGGTCGTGCGTAACGTAGACGATGGTGGCGTTGAGACGGTCGTGCAGACGACTGATCTCCATCCGCATTTGCACGCGTAGCTTCGCATCGAGGTTACTCAACGGTTCGTCGAACAGGAATACTTTGGGGTGTCGGACGATCGCTCTACCGACGGCGACGCGTTGGCGTTCACCACCGGAGAGATGTTTCGGTTTACGGTTCAAGAGATGCGAGATGCTCAGAATCTCCGCCGCCTCTTTGACACGCTCGTCGATCTCCGCTTTCGGATATTTCCGCAGCTTCAACCCGAACGCCATGTTCTTATACACCGTCATGTGTGGATAGAGGGCGTAATTTTGGAAGACCATGGCGATATCCCGATCTTTGGGCGGGGTGTCGTTAATCCGTTCATCGTCGATATAGATATCGCCTTCCGTTATCTCTTCCAAACCAGCAATCATTCGCAAGAGTGTCGATTTGCCGCATCCCGATGGACCGACAAGCACAGTAAACGACTCATCGGGAATCTGAAAATCTGCCTGTTCAACTGCGAGAACATCGCCGTCATAAATTTTGGTGACATCTTTTAAAGTAAGGTGTGCCATTGCCGCTCCTTGAAGCCTCTTATTGAGGGGTTACATCCTCTTTTTTTTCCGCTGCTCTCGCGAGATTTTCCTTCACCAGGTCCGCGACGGCATGTTCAAGGGTGTGTCCGCGGAGATTCGTTTTGCGGATAACACCTTCACCGTCAATCAGGAAGGTTGACGGAATTGCGCGTACCTTGTACAGATTACCAATCTTGCCGCTCTTGTCCCAATATTGGAGCCATCCCAGTTCCTCTTTTTTAATATAAGCCTCAAGAGGTTCTATTGACCTATCCAGACTGATACCGATAATCTGGAACTTCTGATCTTTATACTTTTCGTAAGTCTTTTTGACGTTCGGTATCTCTGCGATGCAAGGACCACACCATGTTGCCCAGAAATCGAGCAGCACGACCTGTCCGCGGTATTTCTCCAATGAGAGTGCTTCGCCGTTCAGGTCTTTCACCTGAAAATCCAGTGCTGGCTTCCCGATCCACTGCCTTGGGTTCATGTTCGTCCCAGGTGGCTTCGGTAATTCACCGTTTCGCTCGGTTTTGTCCTGTTCGAGGATTTTCTTCGCAAATTTCGCCTGCGACCGTGAACCGTACTTCGGATGGTCTATCAATTTTTGGTACGCACTGTCTGCTGCGTCGTGATTGCTGAGTTTGTCATGTGCCAATCCCAAGTCCAACAGACACCGTTCAACGTAGCGAGCCTCTGGATATTCCTTGATAACAACTTTGAAAACTTTAATGCCCTCTTCAACACGCTCCAACTGAACCAAGGCGTTGCCGAGAAGGTAATAGACCTCATCCACGCGTCTGTATTCTGGGTGTGCCGCGACAAAATCGGCAGATTTCTCAACTAATTTCTCTAAATTTGCCTGTTCGCTCCGCTGCTTGAGACTCTTGGAAATTGCCTTAATTTCCTGATATTTGTAAGCGGCTTTCCTCGGGGCGGCATCCGTGAGGTTCGCACAAAAACCTATTAACACAAAGCTGCTGAGCACGCCAATGAAATGCGCATAGAGGTTTCTATTTCTACTTTTTTGTGAAGTTATTTCATTTCCGGAGAACATTGTTGCCTCCTCTGTTTGAATCCGTGTGCAACGCTTGATAGGGACTTACGCACTTCCTCGGTAGGTGCGGTTTGGAACCGGACCACATAAGTGTCAATTTCGTACTGTAGGTTGGGTTGAACGGGACTCAGAAGACAGATGTAGAGGTCCAAACACCCTCAAATCCAACATAGCCCGTGTGTACGCAAAAGCGTAGTGAAACCCAACTTCATATCTGCAGCGTTTCGGAAACCGCAAAAGCGTTGGGTTTCACTCCATATCTCTGAAATCGAAGGTGATACCAACCCTTTATTCTGATACGCGCATTTCTCGGAAACATCGTCTGTCTCCTTCAGGTGAATTGGCGTGTGTTAGACGGCGTTACGGTAGGAGTACGCCAGTAGCAATTTGATCTCTTCCGCCTGCACCTGTTGCAAGAAACGGGTTACATCCGAGTCTGCGTCGCCTTCGGCAGCTTGGCACCAATCAACAAACTGGTAAGAATCCCAATTCTCCTGTGCCGCGATAGCCTGTCCGATGTCTGTGAGGGGGTCCGATGGGTTCGCTGTTTCTTTGAGAAGTTCGAGGGCACGTTCACGCAGTGCTGGGAAAATCGGGTGTGTCCCGACTCTGCCGAACCAATACTTGGAATTGGGGTAATCCGGTTCACGGCGATGCATGATGCCGTGCCAGTAGCTGCCCGTCTGATCTGCCAACCCCTGTGAGATGGTATGCGATTCATCCAGCGCGTCGTTCCAGAGAAGCAAGCCACTTTTAATGGCTTCACCAAACGTCGTATTTTTCAGCGATTCTCCCTGAAAAAGATCATTGAGGGATGCCGCCTCCAAAGTATCCGTCAGTTCACTGTTCCATGCTTTCTGTGGCACGAGTGTCGGGAGTGGGTTACCCGTTTCTAATTTTCCGATAACTTCAGCGATTGCTGATGTGTATGTTACATCCATGAGAAAACTCCTTAGCGTCCAAATGCGTCTAATTTGGAATTAATTTACCATCTTTTGCGAAATAAATCAAACGTTTTCAGATTTTTCCTCCTTACGGGGCAGTTGCTATTTAATTTGAAACATGATATAATTAAAGCACTTGTCAAGGATGTGCGGCATAGATTGGACGGAACATGGGAACTGCCTTTAAAAAAGTCTTCATCGTTTTCATCGGTTTTATTGTCGTTTTGGGAGGCATTTTGATAGGTGTCATCCAACGCTTCTCCGAATACGAATCGTTTCCAGAAACGATACAGATGGTAGACTTCTCAGGGCTACTGGTGGCGGTTTTAGGCGCGTGCATTCTGAGTTTGGTGAGCGTTGCATTAACCTTCTGGTTAGCGCGCGCGTGGACAAGCGAACAACCAGAACTTGGCGAACAGATTGTCCGTCTCGCCCTTCTCGTCAGCATCAGTCTTATCGTTGTTTTTGGGGGGGTAGCAGGTGGATTGATTGTTTTACGGACTTTATGGACGATCGGTTATTTTTAACTTGCATTTATGTTAGCGATATGGTATAATTAATTCATTCGGGCAAAGATTACTAATCACGCATGTGGCGTGCTTTGCAACGTCCGAATAGGCACAGAACGTTTTGTAGACAAAGTTATTTTGTCTACTGGAGCACAACGAATCAGTTGTGCGCTTTCGTTTCTATATAAGCTTGTAAGCGGTGTCTATCGAGAGTTTATACCGACTGACAAGCGGCGCACTGCAGCGCCTTGACTTGGGGGTGTGAAAAATACACTACAAAGGCAGACGTACTCAGAGGACGAAGGAAAGACAAAGTCGTTCCAATTATCAGATTCGAGCCAAAGAGATTTTCCTGATAGATCAAGACAACCAGCAGATGGGTGTCTTGACGCCCCGCGATGCAATGAAACTTGCTGAAGAAGTTGGGCTGGATTTGGTAGAGGTTTCACCGAATGCCAAGCCTCCCGTTTGTAAGATCATGGACTACGGGAAGTATCAGTATGAGAAAAACAAACGCGCACGCGAGGCTCGAAAAAGACAGTCTAAAGTTGTTCTGAAAGGGATGCAGTTCCGTCCAGATACTGCGGAACACGACTACCAGTTCAAGAAACGACATGTTGAGGACTTCCTGAAAAATGGATGGAAGGTCCGCGCAACCGTACGGTTTCGAGGACGCGAGATGCTTCATACAGAACTCGGTAGAAATTTACTTTTACGACTTAAAGACGATTTGGAAGAGATTGCTGATGTGGAACAACCACCACGGATGGAAACCCGCATCATGTCAATGATCCTCGCACCGAAATCTGTGTAATTTTTTGTCGTCAGCGGAAGCACGCCATCACGATAATCAGGATCGCGTGATGTCCGAGCAGATGTGTTTCCTCTTGTAAATTTTCGTAGAGGTTGCCTCTGGGTTACGACATTTTTTCGCTCTTTTTGTAGGAGCGGTACTTCTCAAGGATATTTTTATGCCAAAAATGAAAACGCATAAAGGTGCGGCAAAACGTTTCAAGTTCACATCGAAAGGCAAAATTCGTCGCAAACGCGCATACGCAGGGCACCTGTTCATCTCGAAGTCATCGAAACAAAAACGGAGATTGCGACAGTCCACCCTCGTCGATCCGAGCAATGAGAAACGCTTGAAACGCCTTATTCATAAGTAGAACTGAATGCCCGGATACCTGCTATATACATACCCGGGCGAAATCGTGGATGTGATCACGGATAATACCGATGATCGTAATAGGAGTTTTTCTTAAATGGCACGAGTAAAAACAGGGAGTGTGCGACGCAAACGCCGTAGCCGGATGCTTAAGCATTCTAAAGGTTACCGCGGTGGTCGGAATAACCTCAAACGCACCGCTACAGAAGCGGTAGAGAAGGGGTGGAACCACGCCTACGCACACCGACGCGCACGCAAACGCGATTTTCGGCGACTCTGGATCGCAAGGATTAACGCTGCCGCCAGGTTGCACGGACTCACCTACAGTCGATTCATACATGGTCTCAAAGCCGCTGGAATTGAACTTGACCGGAAAGTCCTCGCCGACATCGCTGTGAAGGACGAAGCTGGTTTCGGGCAGCTCGTCACCCTCGCAAAAGGTTAGCTACAAGCTCGCCTCCCTCTTCTTGTAGGAGCGACCTCTGGTCGCGATATGTTTTGGTTGCTCTTTTTCTATAGGAGCGACCTTTCGGTCGCGACTTCGGGTCGCTTTTTTGTTGCAGGTTTTCGCTTTCAGTCGTGATATGCTTCGGTTACCTACGTTTTCCTGTAGGAGCGGCCTCTGGTCGCGATCTTTCTTCTGGTTTGTGAGAATATGACGATGAAAGTGTGCGGTTTTCGGACTTTATCATTATTGTTGGTATTATTTTCCGTCTTGCTGTTGGTCAGTGTGAAGGAAGTGGCTGCACAAAAGAAGGAACGTGTGGGTCGTCATTCACCAGCCTACGTGCGCTCTGTTCTTTATCTCTATAACAATATAGGACATAACATAGATATTATTTTTTACCTTGGTAAGTCGGAAGAACAACAGGCGTTGTTCGGCGGTTTTAACATTGGGCAGGACCATAGAGCGTTCGACATGGATCTTTTCGACTACCGTGGACTCGTAAAAAGACGACCGAAGACAAATCATTATGCAAAGATACAAAAAGCCATAGGTCTCAGGAGCATAATAGTGATTGCGATAGAAGGTGTTGATGTCTCTCACTACAAAGCGATTACCCGTGCGTTGTATCCGTATGAAGTTTCAGAATTTAAATCGGTAATTTCTTATTGAGATCCGATGCGGGAAACACCCCAGCAAAAACACCGCACCTACCGGTCTGGGGAATGTATCAAATTACCGAAATATTTATTTAAACCTCATTTAGTTTGTGCGTGTGTGGATCGCAAACTGAAAGTTTACGCTACAAAAGAGAAAACTATGGTAAACCAGAAAAATAAGCAAACAGTCTCCCCCCCGGGTAGGCGAGGTTTCTAACCTCGCCGGTGCAGAGTGTACAATTAATTCTAAAGTTTACCATAAATGCCCCTAATTTTCGGTTGACAGACATAGTAGCAGGTGCTATCTTTGTGTAGGAGTAATCTCTTAAGAGTAGTAGGCACACGCCGTGTGCCGCAACAGATAACACGCGAAGTATTTAAGTCGAAATAACATTACTTAAGAAACAAGCAGAGGCTACCATGAAAACAGAATTACAAGCGATTCAAGCAGAGGCACTTGAGGCTTTAAAAAGGGTGAAAACGCCAGACGCGCTTGAATCGCTCCGAATCACATATTTTGGGCGCAGAGGAAAACTCACCGATGTCATGAAAGGCATGGGTAAACTCACCAAAGAGGAACGTCCGATAATAGGCAAACTCGCAAATGAGGTGCGCGCCACGGTCACAGAGGCGTTTGAAGCCACGACGCAGGCACTGCATCGTCAGCAACAGGAGCAGCAGCTTGAAGCGGAAGCCGTCGACATCACACTTCCCGGACGGAAACCTGCTTACGGGAAAGCACACCCTATCATGCAAACGTTGGAGCGAATTGAGGCAATTTTCTGCCAAATGGGGTTTGAAGTCGTGACGGGACCCGATGTTGAGACCGAGTATTACAACTTCGATGCGCTGAATACGCCTGCCGATCACCCCGCTCGCGACTTGCACGATACCTTTTACCTAACCGATGGCCATCTTTTACGCACCCATACGTCCCCTGTGCAAATCCGCACGATGGAGAATCAGAAACCGCCAGTCCGAATTATCGTGCCGGGCAAATGCTATCGGGTGGACTACGATGTCTCGCACACCCCGATGTTCCATCAGGTAGAAGGCTTGCTCGTCGATACGCACGCCACTTTTAGTGAACTCAAGGGAATTCTGACCTCCTTTGCCCAGCAAATGTTCGGTGACCAGACGCAGATGCGTTTCCGTCCGCATTTCTTCCCTTTCACGGAACCGAGTGCGGAGATGGATATCTCTTGTACCGTCTGTCAAGGAAAAGGATGTCGGAGTTGTGGGGGCACAGGCTGGGTCGAGATCATGGGGGCTGGGTCTGTTGACCCGGCGGTATTTGAAGCTGTGAACTACGACCCAGATCAGGTTACGGGATTTGCCTTCGGTATGGGGGTGGAACGGCTCGCGAACCTTCAATTCCGCATCCCGGACATGCGCACCCTCTACGAGAACGATCTCCGTTTCCTACGTCAATTCTAAAAGTAGTAGGGGCTCTTGTGGAGGGGTTTGTAACCCCGACGCTCCGTGTGCAGTCAGCAGTCAGGAGAGAGATTCTCTTTCTGAAAGCCGGTAGCTAACTGTTAATAAAAGGTTCCACGCCGAGGATTTTGATGAAACGCTCCTGTTTTACAATTGTTATACTTACTCTTATTCTCCACAACAATTTCGCTGTTTCCGAAGTTAGCAGTGCCGCCCAGCAGGTTCTCGCCACTATAGAATGGATCTCGATTCCCGAAGGCACTTTTCTGATGGGCTCAACCCCCGAAGAAGCAAAAGCCGCCTACGAGGACGCGAAATTGCGGAGTTCCATGCTGGAACAACACACCTTCGACGCTGAGCTGCCACGACACGCAGTCTACTTGAGCACTTACGAAATATCGCGGTATGAAATCACCAATGCGCAGTACCGCGCCTTCATTGAAGCAACGAACCGTCCGACACCACGCGGGCACAACGGTGAGGAAACGTGGGCGGATGAGACACTCAACGGCGACACGCAACCCGTTGTCGGTGTGACATGGTTTGACGCGCAAGCGTTTGCAGAATGGATTGGTGGGAGCCTACCGACCGAAGCACAGTGGGAGCGGGTGGCACGTGGTACGGAGGGACGAATATATCCATGGGGAGATACACCACCGAAGGCGCGTCAGCATGCCAACTTTGCACGCCGCTATAATCGTCCGATGCCGATAGGTCAATTCCCGAAAGGTGAATCTCCGAACGGCATCGCAGACCTCGCCGGAAATGTATGGGAATGGTGCCTTGATGAATATAATCCAACTTTCTATCAACAGCATAACGGTGACGTTTCCCAAAATCCGCTCAATCTCCGTTTTCGCGATGTTCTGCGCGCGAGAGTCATTCGAGGCGGCGCGTGGGACGTGGGGAGCGCATTTCTTCGTTCAAGTCTACGGTTTAAATTTTATCCTTTGGATTCAACACATACAATCGGATTTCGGGTCGTTCGTCCGCGCCCAGTAATAAAAGAATAGCCTCCGTATGACTATGTTCCGACCGAAACACTACCTGCCTTACTCTCTGTCCTTCATACTACAGACGTTTCTCTTTCTCATGCTTCCACCACTCGGTAGTGCTGCCTCCTATTTTCGAGATGTGACTGAGGCTATGGGACTCGACTTTCGGCACATCAACGGATTTTCTGCGGAACGCCGACTTGTGGAAACCATGGGTAGCGGAGGCGCTCTCTTTGACTTCGACAACGACGGTGATTTGGATCTCTATCTCGTTCAAGGCAATTCGCTCTCGCCATCAATAGAATCATCCGCTACAAACCGGCTCTATCGAAACGATGTGGGTGTTTTCGTTGATATCACGGTCTCTGCAAACGTTGACGATACCGGCTATGGTCTCGGTGCTGTCGCTGCCGATTACGATTCTGATGGGTATCGCGATCTGTACGTGACAAACTTAGGCAGAAATGTCCTCTACCGGAACAATGGAGACGGCACGTTCACCGATGTAACCGGACACGCACAGGTAGGCTGTCCGTTGTTGAGTGCGAGTGCTGCATTCGCTGATATTGATCGAGATGGCGACTTGGATCTCTACGTGTGTAACTATGTCGAATACGCCTTGGAGACCGACATCCCGTGCCATTACAAAAACGCCGTGCGGATCTACTGCGGTCCGAACGAATATCATGGCATCGCCGATGTGCTTTACCGAAACAACGGAGACGGCACGTTCACAGACATAACAAAAGCCGCGGGTGTCTACGAACCGACGACGCGTGGTCTCGGTGTCGTCTTCACGGATGTAAACAGCGACGGGTGGGTGGATATCTATGTCGCGAACGATATGTCTCCGAATACGCTTTTCATCAATCAACGTGATGGGACTTTTCGAGAGGAAGGCGTGTTTCGCGGCGTTGCCTACAATGGCGACGGCATAGCAAACGGCTCAATGGGTATAGACGCTGGCGACTATGACAACGACGGCGATATTGATCTCTGGGTATCCAATTTTGCATTGGAAGCGAACTGCCTCATGCAAAACGATGGCGACGGCTATTTCGAGGATGTGACGTTTGACACAAACCTCGCCAATCCGTCTTTCTATTCGCTCGGTTTCGGTACTCGTTTCATCGACTTTGATAACGACGGTTGGTTAGATTTGCTCGTCGGGAATGGGCATATCTGGGACAACGTGGAACAAATTGACACGAAACAGAGTTACGCCCAACCTGTCCAGTTGTTTCGCAATCAAGGTGGTATCTCACAAAACCATATCGGCTTTACCGAGATTACCGCTGAAGCGGGGTTGGACAAAACACCTTACGTCGTCCGCGGGATGCTCTTTGGGGATATAGATACCGATGGGGATGTGGATGTCGTGCTTTGTCAGTCGAACCGTCCAACGGTTATTCTCAGCAATGAAGTCGGTAATATAAACGCATGGCTAACGGTGAAATTGGTCGGGACGGACGGCAATACGGATGCAATCGGCGCGCAGGTTCAACTCGAAGCGAACGGGACAACGCTCTTACGGGAGGTTATCTGCGGCGCAAGCTACCTATCGGGTAACGATCTTCGTCTCACTTTTGGATTGGGAAATGCCTCACGTGTAGATAGTTTACAGATTCGTTGGCATAGCGGGAACGTTCAGCGATTAAGTGAAGTGCCGATCCGTCAAACTGCCACATTTTCACAGGATTGACACTTTTCGCCGTTAATACTACAATGAATGATAAGGTAGAATTAAGAGATGGCTATTTTTCTCAATATCCAAGGTGTGTAGCCCGTAACGTAGTGGAGGGTGGATATACGGAAAAGAACGTGAAATTCCTTGGGGAAACACCCCAGCAAAACACCCACCTGACCGAACCGCAAGGTAAAATTAAAAATATGAAAATCGTTGAAGAAAGAGAAGCGTGGATCCACACATACTTCATCCTTGATAGTTTCTTTGTTACCGAGCAGGAACGCCGGCAAATTTCTATCAACGTCGAACCGGAACTGATGCATCTGGGACTCCAGTACGGGCTGACGTATAACATCGCGCCTTCAAAACATCGCGCCATCATCGTCCTTGAATGTATACCCTTCGACCCGGTCAAAGCGGCAATTAGAAAATTGATTAACGATGTCATCGAAGATTTTCCCGTCCGACTCCCTGAACAACGAAACGTTGTTACCAATATTACTGTCGCAGACTCAGAGATAGAGGCTGAGAGTTTATCACCCCAATGATCTCCAAGGTATGACCAAGAAATAATTAAGAAATCAGTATCTTCATAGCAGAAAATACGTAGCTCGTAATGAAATGGAGAGCGGATTTAAGAAAGGGACGTGTAATCCCAGACACACGTTGTTTGACCGTGAAGAATAATTAGAAAAAATGTCCGAGTCCTGGCGCAGTAAGAACTTGCGTTCCGACAGTGCCATCGGTAATATTGAAAATTGAGGGAAACTCGTCTCGCCAACCATCATTGGCACTCGGGCAAAATTGGCGGGCGTTGCCTTCAATAGCCGTTACACCTGGAATCCGTGCGGCGAGTCCGGCGGAATGTAAAAACGATGCGCCCGGACACGTCAGATCTTGCACAGCGAGGAACATACCGTATCCTGCGGCAGCGGCACCCATCAGCAACGCTTGAGACTGTCCTTTACACGCCTTGAGTGCGACACCGGAATACCCTTGCTCGCGTGCCAGTAGAAAGGTCTCAAAATCGGTGAGTGATTCGTCAATCACCACGGGTTTTATCTCGGCGGCTTTGTGCATCTTATTTTCCGGATGCGCCTTCAGATCCCGATCCGTCGGTTGCTCGATGTAGGCGAGGCGTTGGAATGCATTGCTCTCTGCTTCTTGAATTCGGCTGAGGAATTCCAATAGATATTCAACGTTTTGACAGGTCTCGTTGAAATCAGCTGAGTAGTGCCACGTATCAACACCGCGTTTCGCTTGTGTTTCAGCGGTGATTTTGTCGATTGTGAGGACGCGCGCGACATCCCACGCCAAGTCATCGCCGTTGAGTTTGATTTTCAGATGCGTCAACCCATCGGCAACAATCCATTCAGGGAGCGTTTCTGGGAGACCGTCGTTGAGACGTTCTGGGATATCTGCGTCGGTGAGTGGATCCAGTGCGCCAACGAGATGATAGAGCGGCATATTCGGCTTCGGTTGGCGCGCTGTGTATTGGTCAAGATATTTTCCGGTAAACCGTTCATTCAAACTTCTGTCAAGCAAGTTTTGGCTTGCAAGTGGTGCCAAAAAATGCGACAGATCTGCCTCAACGAAGTCTGCGCTCAATCCATCGTAACTGTTGATCCCGTTTGCTTTGCCGAATGCATCGTGGATTGCCGCATCAATCGGACTTGTCGTAACGACAGTGCAGAGTTTCGGCATCGGCGACGCGAGTTGCATATTGTTGGATAAATCATCGGCGAGTTTTAAAAATTCAGGCTCGAGTACTTCGGAGAGTTCAAGCGGGTGCGAGCAGAGTGTGCAATTCTGCGTTGCCACTACTGCCAATTCGGCAAGTTTTTTCATGGCGGCAAGACTCTGATCAAAAGGCGCGTAGCGCGGTGGAAATGCCCAGACGTTACCGAGCGGCATGGAGCCTTTTCCTTCTGCCTCTTTGCCGTCGCGCGTCTGAGCCTGCACCCGCACGTTAAAGAGGACGCAGTGGTCGGTCGGTACGCCACCGAACTTAAGTGGGGTCCGATATTGGTGTTCTTCAAAGTCGTAATGAACGTCAAGGATGCGAATATCTGTCGATTTTGTCATAATTTTACCTTGCGGAGAAACGTAGTGAGTTTAAATCGTAACAGATTTCCTACGGCACGTCAAGCAATTTCTCTGCTCCTTGCACTGCAATCAAATGGAGGTATCTGTCAATGGCACACAACACAAAAGTCCAAAAACTCACTTCACTTCTCGATAAACATCAAACATATCGGGATACTTGTCTCAATTTGATCGCTTCGGAGAATACACCATCGCCATTGGTAGAAGAACTTTTTGACGAGCGGTTGGCGCGGCGGTATGGGAATTATTCTGGCGTTGACATTTACCAACGGAATTACAAAGGCAACCGCTACATCGCCGAAATAGAAGGGTACACACAGGCGTTAGCAAAGGAACTTTTCGGCGCAGCACATGTCGATTTCCGCCCGTTGTCAGGGAACATCGCGGGGATTGCGACGACATTTGCATTGGCAAATCCGGGCGATACAGCATTAGAGGTTCATAACGGACACCACTATGCCCAAAAACTATTCTCCTCACCCCTCAAGATAGAATTGCAGTCGATTCCGATTCCGTGGGACGGACGACGTTCAAACATCGACCTTGAAGCAACGCTTGAACTCATTGCGAAACACAAACCCAGAATCGTCAATATCGGCTCTGGGGTGTTTCTCTTTCCACAACCCGTACGGGAGTTGAAAGATGCGATGCGTCAAGCGAATCCAGACGCATACCTCATCTACGATGCCTCACACGTCATTGGGCTCATCGCTGGTAGAGGATTTCAGTCGCCGTTTGATGAAGGCGCGGATGTCATCATTTCCAGCACACATAAAACACTTGCGGGACCACAGGGCGGAATGGTTTTAACCAACGATGCATCCATTGCTGAGCGAGTTGCGCGAGGTGTTTATCCTTTGTTGATGAGCAATCACCATCTGAACCGACTCCCGGCGTTAGCAGGAACGTTTATAGAATGGATGGAGTGCGGTAAGACACAAGCAGATGCGATTGTTACGAATGCGAAGGCACTCGGACAAGCGTTGGCAGAACGTGGTGTTCCGATGCTCGGTGCCGAACTCGGTTTTACGGAGTCGCATACCTTGATACTGATTGTAGATAAGTATGGGGAAGGCGGCGCGCTCGCAAACCATTTGGAAGCGTGCCATATTATCGCAGGCGCGGCGGGATTGTCGCCGGAAGTCGGAACGTCTGGATTGCGTATGGGCGTTCAAGAAATCACCCGATGGGGGATGACCCCGACGGATGCTCCAGACATCGCGGACTGTATAGTTTCTGCACTCTCTGGTGGGACTCCTGAAGAACTCAAACCGAAGGTTGCTGAAGTCGCGCGTCGTTTCGACACAATCCAGTTTACAGTAGATTGAAGTAAAACCTGAAGAGCATATAGACGAAGTAGGACTTGACCCACTTCACCGCTGGCGAGGTGTTTCCCGCCTAACCTCGCCAATAACATTACATCGACTATCGCGTATTTTGCCGTAAATGTTTTAAATTTTTTTTACTTTACATTTAATAACTTTATATGATATAATAGTTAAACCATATTTAGCAAAAACATGTATGGAAAAAGGGGATACGCATGAAAAATAAACAAACCTTTATTACAGCCGCACAGGATGGCGACATAGATACAGTCAAGCACCTATTGGCGACCGATAAGACACTCGCCACTCAAATTAATGCGCCGTGGTTCAGTTTCAATGCCCCCGCGATTGTGTTTGCCGCCGCGTCTGGAAACCGTGAACTTATCGAAGTATTGCTTGATGCTGGCGCGAACATTGATATCAAAAGCAGTTGGTGGGCAGGTGGTACTTCGGTGTTACATCATGCTGCCGGTTCCATGCTAAGCTACGACAAAGAACTCGCCGAATATCTGATTGAACGAGGAGCAACCATCGACGCGCATGCCGCCGCAGGTTTAGACATGTCTGAGAAACTCGCCGAACTTATCCGAGAAAACCCTGAAGTCGTCAACGCACCAGGGAGCGATGGCATGTCCCCTCTTCATTTCGCCGCGACCCCTCGAATTGCTGAACTACTACTTGCACACGGAGCGAATATAAACCTCCGAGACCGCGACCACAACGGCACTCCAGCACAATGGACGATGAGAAGACGACCTGAGGTGTGTCGTTATCTCCTTGAGCAGGGGGCTGAGGCGGATATTGTCCGCTATTGTGTAATGGGTGATGTTGAACAGGCGAAGATGGAATTCCAAAAAAATCCGGAACTCCTCAAGCTCCGAATTAATGTGAAATCTCCTAAGGGCTATATTATACCAACGTTGAAATCGCCGGATCTTGATGGCGAACAAACGGATGAAGTTCCTGGTGGACATGTCTATGCCTATCAGGTCGGACCTACTATGCCACTGCTTGAGGTAGCACTTCAAAGCAAACAGTCCACAATCGTTGATCTTCTGATTGACGCAGGTTATGAGATCAACTTGCGGGATTGGTATGTGCTTGTTGGGCAGGGACCTAAACGATTTGATACATTGGTGAAAGGGTTTCTTGCCAAAGGTTGGGACATCAACACGCGTCAGAAGCATCGGCATGGCATGTGGGCACCCTTGCATTGGGTGGGGCAACGCGGTCTGACCGCTGGTGTCGTGTGTCTGTTAGAAAATGGTGCGGATCCGAATATAACAGATGACAAGGGACGGACCCCGATGCATATTATCGCGCAAAAAGGGGTCGGGAAAAATCAAGTACAGGCGTTAATAAAATACGGTGGCGATATTAACATTCGCGATGCGGACGGCAAAACGCCACTCGACTACGCACAAAAAGCGAAGAAAAAGTCTGTTAAAAATTTCCTCACAGAATATGCAAATCAGGTAGGGAAAAATATTTAATTTCGCCAGAATATTTTGTAACACTTGTCTATTTTTTATCGTGTATGTCAATGAAAAGTGTCTCCCAAAAATACGCTTTTTAAGAGTGCAAAAATTAGGGCACAAAGCTCAAGAAATTGCCTATAATGTGGCGTAATAACAGCGTTTAGCTAAGCCATCATGTGCGCGATTGATTCCAAAAATTTGAAGTGGCGCGTGCAGCATTTTTACAGCAATTTAGAAGTGATCACACGCCGGTATCAATAGCACGAAGGCATCTGCATGCTTACCCAATAAGCGTTTGAATAGGTCGAATTAGATTTTAATGCTAATTTATTTTTACCTATTTTTTATTTGCTATTGAAATTTTATGTTTTTTGTGGTATAATGCTTTATAGTAGTTAAGTTTTAAATGACGTTGTTTTATTAAAATTATCGTATATGAAAATCAATTTGGAGGAACATAATATCGTGGGACATCAAACACAAAATTGGGTGAAAGTCGCCGAGTTGAGTGAGGTGCCTGAAGGACAACCGAAAGCGGTTCAGATGGGACAAGGGCGTAGCATTGCCCTCTTTAACGTCGACGGACGGATTTACGCAACGGATAACCAGTGTCCACACATGGGTTATCCGCTAACACGCGGAACGGTCCGAAACGGCATTCTAACATGTGATTGGCACCGTCGCAGTTTCGATTTGGAAGGCGGTGGTTGTTTCCATGTTGAATGCGATGACTTGCGCACTTTTCCGGTTGACATCCGCGATAGTGAGATTTGGATAGAACTGGGAGATTTGACCTACCGGCGCGCCGAAGAACATAAACAATTGCTCCGAGAGGGACTTTTAAGCGAAGACCGATGGACGATGTCCAAGGCGATTTCACTGCTGCTAAAAGGTGGCGTGCCGGAAGAAGAGGTAATGGGCACAATTCTGGAACACGTCAGTCGGCACATCGCCAGTTCCCACGGAGCAGAAGGCGGGGGTGATGTTTCTCGACTCATCAACGGACTCAGAGTTGGGCGTAGATATAAGGGTGCCGATAGACTCATTGCTGTTACGACTGCCGCGTGTTCCGCCGCGGGCCCCGCATCGGAGCGCCTTGAAGTTGTGCCATTGCCTGAGCCTGTCACATGGGAGAAGATAAGTCGATGGGTTCGTAATTTCTCATACGAAGGACAATCGGGACGGATTGAGCGATGCTTGTTTACTGCATATCATAAGGGAGACGCAGATAAGTTGTGTCCGCTACTCTTTGAATGTGCAGTCGAACCTAATTTTATTGATGCTGCTCATATTCTGTTATATGTCAGTTATCTCGCTGAAGTTGTTGATGAATTTGGGTGGGAACATGCGTCGGATGTGTTTTTCTACCTCGGAGCCGAACTTGTCGGACATCGCCCAGATGATCCAGAACGGTACCGCAGAGACGCAATTCAGCTTATGCGTCAGATGCTTCCTACTGTTGAAAATGCTGCTTTAGAGCAAACCGTTGAATTTGACGAAGATGCTTTCGTCAATGCACTCACAAGTGTCAATCTCCAGCGATCGTTTGAGGCAGTGCAAGCCGTCTTGACTGACGGTGTAAAGTTAGAGAGGCTCATTACAACCTTTGTTCTCCTTGCCGCGGATCGGATGGCACACACACCCGTAAACGTAGATGCCGGTTGGGGAAATTTAACAATGGAACTCAACGTTGCAGCATCTTTGCGGAGTGCCCAACAGATTGGTGGCAACAGCGTCGCGGCGAAAGGTCTTTTCCACGTTGCGTGGTTAATCTTCGCGAATCGTTGGATTAATATCCCGTCACGCCCCCTCAGCCAACCGCTGAGCCAAGAAAAATTGGATGTTGCGAATGAGACAGACGGTATCAAGCACATTATTGATACGATTGAGACGCTCAATGTTCAAGAGGTAGGAACACAAGTACTTGGCTATCTAAATGCTGGCTATTGTGCTGAACGATTAATTGAAGAGATCGGGCATTCAGCACTTTGGGATGATACGGGAAGTCAAGTCCTTCCGACACTGCGCACCGTATTTGAAGAATGGAAGCGCGCTGAAGGGCATCCCGCACAGTCCCAACTCTTGGTCGGATTGGCACGCTACGTCACAGATATACGGTCAAACACGGACAACAAATCTGCCGCTACCACCGCGATGCGGTTTGCAGAAGGTAGAACGACAATTGAGGTCTTTGAAGAGTAATGTCTTATCAACCTGAACAATTGCGACGGGTTAACTACAAGAGGAGACAGACACAGTGTTAAAAGAAAATTCCAATTTCGTCAGAGTTGCTGCCCTTAGTGATGTAGCAGAGGGGAAACCAAGGGCAGTCAGAGTTGAAGGACATAGCATTGCCCTCTTTCAGCATGAAGGTGCTATCTATGCAACAGATAACCAATGTCCACACATGGGCTATCCACTCGTGAGGGGACGCGTCAGGAAAGGGGTCTTATCCTGCGATTGGCACGGTTGGAGCTATGACATGCAAGGCGGCGGATGTTTCACAGGCGGTTGTGACGACCTTGCCACGTTCCCCGTTGAAGTTCGGAACGGCGATATCTATATAGATGTTGCCAGCGGTGGAAAGAAACGCGACGATGCCCATTTTCTCCTGTTGAAAGAAGGCTTGCTCACTACCGACAACTGGACGCTTTCTAAAGCCATTGCCATTATGTTAGCTAAGGGCGTTTCGGAAGAGGAGACGTTGGAACTGATGGTGAAGCACATGGGACGACATATCTCTACAGATAGGAACGCTTTCGAGGGTGGCAGAAAATTGGCAATGATGATGAACGGCGTAAAGGTCGCACGTATGTACCAACCCGAAGATCGACTCATCCCGTTCATGATGGCTGCCGATGGGGCATCCGGGAGACTCGGTGATCGACCTGATCGACAACCGCTTCCACCTCCGGTTGACTGGCAGAAACTGGAAGACTGGATTCGAGTGTTCTCCACCGATAAAGAGTGGGAAGGCATCGAAAAATGCCTAATCACCGCAAGACAATTGGGTGGACACGATGAAAAAATCATTCCGCTTTTCTTTCAATGCGCCGTTGAACCCTTCTTCCTCAACCACTCCAGAAATCTCATTGATCTCGCACACTTGGCTGAACTGTTAGCGCAATTTGGATGGGAGTTAACGGGCGAGTTAGTCTGTAGCCTCGGTGCGAAGATACTCGGACAAGGACGCGGCAGACCGGGTGAACTTCACCGTGAAGCCATCCAAAAACTGGAAGAAATCGATCATATCTTTGATGAACTTCCGCAGGAAACATCAACGGAGAGTTCCGTTGATTACGACGAAGATAAATTTTCAGCGGCTCTGGTGAGTGGTGATCTTGACGAAGTGTTTGATGCTGTAACGGAAATGCTTACGGCGGGTGTTCCGATTAACACGTTGGCGACGACTATGGTGATGACAGCAGGGGATAGGATGGCGCGCACACCTGTGAGTATGAGTCCGGGTTGGTGGGATCTCCAAGAGGAGATGGAAATCGCGTCAACGGTGAGAAAAGTGCTTCAATACGCCGGAACCAAGGTTGCTGCCAAAGCACTCTACCACGCCGCGTGGCGATTTTTCAACAACCGATGGCTTAACATCCGCCACCAACCGATCACAGAGTTAAGGGCATCTGCAACGCCTAAAGTCCTTGATGAAGACATGGCGCTGTCCGAAATTTTAGATGCGATTGAATCTGTACGCATCCAAGAAATTGGACGACGAACCCGTGAGTATCTTAACGCTGGGTGCTCCGCGGAGCGGTTAATGACTGAAATGGGTGTGTGTATTCTTAAGGATGATAACGGTGACGATCTCCTGAGTTCAATTCGCATAGTGTCCGAGGAATGGAAAACGTGTGAGTCACATCCTGCCAGAAATCAATTGATAGTTGGATTGGCACGATGGGCAACGGATATCCGCAGAAATGCAGGAAACGACTCTGCCGTCCAAACTGCCCACCGTTTTGCTCGCGGTGAAACGGCGACGGAACTCTATGAATAGTATCAATTTGTTGGTATAATAGGTGAGGTCTCTAAGCCTCACCCAATTTCTTTTTGCCACATGAAAAATTTGCTTATCGCTCTTCTGTTTAACGTGTTATGCGTGCCAGTTCAAGGCGCTACCTTGGAATTTGCTTTTCACCTCGGTGAGAAGCAGGAACCGAGACTCGACAGACTGCTCCCCGATGTCGCGCGCCAAATGGCTTTCAGCAATGATAATACAAAGTTAATTGCAAAAGGAATGGGCGGGACCGTGGTGGAATGGAATATCCAGAGTCGACAAAAACGAGAAATAAGTCATATCCACGCAAAGCGGTGGTTTGCCTATGCTATCGGAACCAATCGACTATTGGTCAGAGACGCGGATGACAACATCAATATTCTCTCGTTAGAGAGTGGTAATGAGTTGCTACTGACGAAGGGACAGTACGAGAGCGGGAGTCTTTCTACCGACGCTACGCTTGCGGTGCTGTCAAAAGGTGATAACGAAGTTGAAGTTTGGCAACTCGCCGAGCAGAGTCCAGAGACAGCAAAAAGTGAGAGATCTGCTCATAAATTGAAAGTGCTTCAGACAAGTTTTCCCGTCAGGAACGGTCTCACGCTGTCTGATGATGGTCAATTCATTGCCGCCGCAGAAGGTACCTACCGAGATGGCGAGGGACATCGGACGGCTATTGAGATTTGGAACACAATCGATGAACGTCCGATGAAAGTTTTCAACACCGGCGAGATTTTAGGGGTCTGGAACGTACTATTTTCACCCGATGCAACGATGTTAGCCGTTGATACGCAAAAGAACGCGCAGTCCGGCATCCGGATTTGGGACGTTGAAACCGGCAGACAACTCCTTATGAAATCCGAGTTTGAAGCGTATTGGACACGGGCACTCGCCTTCTCGCCAGCTTCAGATTATCTCGCTTCAGGAGATGAAAGAGGTGATCTTCGGGTGTGGGACATTTCTGAAAGCGAATCGGTGATTTGGGAAACCTATCCCACAGGTGTCCAATCGTTAGCCTTTTCACCTAATGGTGAGTATTTGGCAGTCGCACTTTGGGATGCCACAATCCAGGTTCTACATTGGAGGTGTGAATAATGAACGATGAGAAAAATTTAGAAGAGGGATCTTACATTGATGGAAAAGGGCGTACACGTTGGCATCAAAACGATGGAATTGCACTAAAATTCTTGGAACTTCATACCTTTCTGATTATTGCAGACTATCCAGAAAGCCACGCATCACGATATCCATGGTTGGCGAATTACATCTCTCGGTTTCCAGAACCTATGTCAGACCTAATTGCCCAAGGTCGGTTAATAGAGGAAATTCCGGCGGCTGGCGAGGTCGTCGCTAAAATTGTTGAGGAATTCCTGGATACGGGCACAAGCGGGAAGTTGGAGGAGTTCGCGGGCGATACGCCACGAACGGTTGTGGAACTCGTGCCTATCCCTGGGCTCGGTGCCAAAACAATTAAGCGACTCTATGAGGAAGTCGGTGTGGATAGTCTTGTTTCGCTCCGAACAGCGATTGATGAAGGTAAATTAAAAGGTTTCAAAGGCATCGGCAAAAAGACGTTGGAAAAGATTGAGGCATATCTTGATACAGCATTATCCTCACCAACGATGTCTAACAAGGGAAAAAAACAATAGGTGGAAATTGGGGCGAAACATCAGGAGTTTGGTGGAAAAAAGTAACCCAAAGTGCGTAGCTCGTAATGAAACGGAGAGTGGCTTGAGAACGGAACATCAAAGTTCAAATCGATGTGGTTTAACCGCAAGGAAAATTAGAAAAATGGCAAATTCATTGACAACGGGTGAAATGGTTGATGGCAAGAAGCATGGGTATTGGGTCACCTATTACGCGAATGGATTTAAGCGGAGCGAAGGTCGCTACATCGCTGGCAAGAAAGAAGGACCTTGGATCAATTATCACAAAAATGGGAACAAGTCGGGCGAATCCTCCTTCCGCGATGGAAAATACGAAGGTCCCTGTTTCACCTACTATGAAAATGGAAACCTCAGATCCAGCGGGGTCTTTCCCAAACATGTAGGCAAATCCTACGATGGCAGAAAGGAGGGTCCCTTTTACAATTACGAAGAGGATGGTGAGACTGTGTGGCTAATTATAACCTACAAAAGAGGCGGTAGCCGTGCGAAACCGGATGAATATCCGCTTGGAGTCTGCGACGTTTGCGGCGAAGTCAAACGTTTGGCGTGGAAGGAGACTTGTCCGAAATGTGGTGCTGAACTGGATAATATTGCCCCATAAGTAGATTTGCGGTATAATCTCGACAAGAGAAAAAGGTAGCAAATCTGATCCAGTTGTTATGTAAGTTAACATCTCATGGAAGATGTTTTCGCGCGACCGAGATTGTTGTGTCTATCTTTGTGTGAATATTTTCCTAACTGAATGCATAGGATAAAAATGGGGTAAAACGATGAGAGTTATAGGTGCTTTTATCGCGGTGACGGTTCTCTTTATTACAGGGATATGGGTTCAGGAAAGTAGGTCGAAAATCGATCCAGAAACCCTTATGGGAATGTGGCTCTTTGATCAGGGAAAAGGGGATGTGGTTAAGGATTCCTCGCCAAATGGGAACGATGGAGAAATTGTTGATGCCGGGCGGGTAGAAGGAAAGGAAGGCATGGGAATCGAATTTGATGGAGCCAGTCATGTGGTTATCCCAGCGAGTAAGACCACTGACGATTTCCTTGACGGATTTACGTATCTGCTTTGGGTAAAACCACTTCGTAACCCTTCCGGTCCGCACGTTCGACTCATAGAAAGGGATTGGCACAATCCAAACATTCTTATCGGTCCGACCGACTTTTATGGCAGTTTCGTCAAAGGCGGCGGAATAGATAATAGTCAAATCCGGGGTGGCACTTGGGAGATGGACGAGTGGAGTTTTGTCGCCTTAACACACGACGGTAAGACGCTTATCCTCTATGTTGATGGCGAAGCCGTTGCGGATTTAGGCGTCGGAAATCCGGATTTCAGTCAGCAGCATGATGGCGGCTCAATCTGGTTAACCCGTTGGAAAGGTGGAGCGGGATGGGACTTTGCGGGGGTCCTTGACGAGGTCGCTATTTTCAATACTGCCCTCGGTGAAGATGATCTCAATGACATTATGGAAAAAGGACTTGAGAAGGCACTGTCCGTTTCCCCAATTGATAGATTGACAACAACTTGGGGACACATCAGGGGAATAGCAGTCAGTGGTCAGTAGTCAAAAGAATAGCGGTCAGTTGTCAGTAAGACTTTGTAGCAGGAACGGTTTTCGTTTAAGCTGTAAACCCTCTTTACTTACGGCTGATTGCTCTTAAAACCGCGAGGAAAATTAAAAGAATGGCAAAATCACTTACAGATGGTGAGATGCTCAATGGCAAGAAGCACGGCTATTGGACCACCTATTACGCGAATGGATTTAAGCGGAGCGAAGGTCGCTATATCCATGGCAAAAAAGAGGGGCTTTGGATTCAATACTACAAGAATGGGAACAAGACAAGCGAAGCCTCCTTCCGGGATGGCAAGAACGAAGGCGACTATATATGTTATTACGAGAACGGGAACCGCAAATGGGGCGGTCCCTATCGAGAACACGATGGCAGTTCTGCTGATGGCAGAAAAGAAGGCGTCTGGCTCTGTTACGAAGAGGATGGCGAGACGGTGTGGCGCATCATCACCTATAAGAAAGGCGGTGCTCGTGCGAAACCGGATGAATATCCGCTCGGTGTCTGCGATGTTTGTGGTGAAGGCAGACGTTCTACATGGGGCGATACCTGTCCACAATGCGGCACAGAAGTGGTTGAATAGCCAGCAGAAATTTTGAAGTTTTTTGTCTAAATCGGATTTCAATCGGTAAGTAACAAGCCTACAGAGAACCGAGGAAAAAGACACTTGGAAATCAAATCAGAGTTTTGGCGCGCTTTGGCGTTGTTAGTGATATTTTTCGCTTTGCGACCCCCAAGTGCAGTAAAGGCTGAGACAGAGACAGAATCCGCTCACAGAGTCGCGACTGCTGTTCGAATTAAAGACGCACCCCCACAATTGGATGGCGTTTTAGATGATGACATCTGGGAGACCGCGCCCCTCCACGAAGGCTTTCGGCAGCGTGATCCTGATGAAGGGGAACCGGTATCTCAACGCACCACATTCCAAGTCGCTTATGATGATGAAGCCGTCTATTTTGCGGTCATGTGTTATGATAGCGAACCCGATAAAATTGTTTCCCGCCTCGTTAGGCGGGACGACTATGTTGATTCCGATAAAGTCCAGATTCTCCTTGATCCGCACTACAATCGGCAGCGAGCCTTCTCATTTACTGTCTATCCCTCTGGCTCTGTAATAGATGGCATTACTGGGGGCGGTGGCCCGAATGGTTGGAATAACGCTTGGGATGGTGTCTGGGACGCAAAAACTCGGATTCACGAAAATGGGTGGGCGGTGGAGTGTAAAATCCCGTTTTACATGTTCCGCTTCTCTCCAAAAGACAAATACACGTGGGGACTACAGGTAGAGCGAGAGATTAGTCGCAGAAAAGAGCGTGCCCACTGGCGTTTGATTAAGAAGGCTGAACCGGGTTGGATATCACATTTCGGTGATCTGGTAGGAATTGAGAATATCCATCCGTCTCGTCATTTAGAATTGATACCCTATGCGATGGGCAGGACAACTCTGAACAGCAAGTCTGACTTGTGGGGGAGTGTTGGTGGCGATGTCCAGTATGGAATTACCACTGGGACAACGCTCAATGCCACAATCAACCCTGATTTTGGACAGGTGGAGGCAGACCCTGCTACCTTGAATCTATCTGCCTATGAGGAGTATTTTGAGGAACGGAGATCCTTTTTTGTCAAAGGAGCGTCCATTTTTCGTGTTGGAGGCGAGGGAAATCAGTTCTTTTACTCACGGCGGATTGGACGGCAGCCGGACCATTTTGAAATCCCTGATGGTACCACAGAACTGAGTCGTCCAGAAGCCACAACGATCCTCGGTGCTGCCAAGATCGTCGGAAGAACCAATAGCAAGACTTCCTTTGGTATTATGGAAGCTGTTACCGCGCCAGAGTATGTGCAGGTTAAGGAAAAAGGCAAGACCCGCGATCACCTCATTGAGCCGTTGACGAACTACTTTGTCGGTCGAGTGACACAAGACGTACTGGAAGGAAACTCTCGTGTTGGACTGGTAACGACGGCAGTGAACCGACAGTCTTCTAACGCCTCTTATGTAGGTGGACTTGACTGGGACTTGAAGTTTGCGAAGGAACGGTACCAGATAAGCGGAATGTTAGCGGCAAGCCAAGCGGGAGAACTTGACGCACGTAAATCGGGTTACCTCGCACATATTGAATTTCAGAAACAGGGGGGTTGGTGGAGACTTTATACCAATTTTAACGTACTCTCTCCAGAATTAGAAATAAATGACATCGGTTATTCTCAGCGCGGCGATATGATGAGGTGGTTTTATGACTTCATCGTTAAAAAAGAGCAACCGTTTAGTATTTTCCGAGAGGTGAGTTTAGGTCTCTACGGTTGGCGAGAATGGAATTATGATGGCGTTAGCATCGGACGCTATTCCGAGATATGGACAGATGGTAAGCTGAAAAACTATTGGGAGTATGACCTATGGGTGGGTCGGAACTTGGAATCGTTTAGGGACGAGGATGTCCGACGCGGTGGGACGCTGATTAAGAATCCTGCGGGTTGGTGGATTTTTAGCCGACTTTCTACCGATAGTCGTAAGATGGTTCAGATTGAACTGAATCCGATCTTCGCATGGGACGATGATACCAAGAGTTCTGAAAAGGAAGTCAGTCTCCGTCTGAAGATTCGTCCTGTATCAAACATTGAACTGAGTATCGGACCGATGTATCGCTATCGAATTTACGATGCTCAGTGGGTCGATTTAATTGAAGAAAACATCAATGGACACATTAAAAAGCACTACGTCTATGGGGAGTTAACGGCTCAAACGCTTGACTTCACGACGCGCGCAAATATCAGTTTTACCCCGACGTTGAGTCTTCAATTCTATGTGCAACCGTTCATTACTGTCGGGGACTATACCAACTTCAAAGAGTTGGTCGAGCCGAGGTCTTATCAATTCAAACCGTATCCACTGCAGCGAAACCCCGATTTCCACATGCGTTCGTTGAGAGGTAACGCCGTCTTTCGCTGGGAATTCCGTCCTGGGAGTACGTTGTTTTTGGTTTGGTCCCAATCACGTGCGATTGAATTAGAAGAGGTAGGAGCGGAAGACCTTGAATTTCGTCCATTTCACCGGTTGCGTAGCAGCTTCACCGATGAAGGAAAAAATATATTTCTGATTAAATGTCGGTATTGGTTTGGTATATAATGGGGATGCTCTGGCGAATCGTTGATTCTATCAGATTGATGGATTTTTACGGACAATCTCTTTATACACAGTTGGTGTGCCGATTTTGGATTAAAATTCGGACTTATTTCTTTTTTTTGAAATTATGCACCTTTTTCACCCTAAAATTGTGTCTTTAATAACAGGAACGGATTTTTTGTCTGCACGCTCTTATGTCAAACTCACGTTGATATTCGGTCATATAGGCTCAGACGGAAGCGATGTCTAACTTGATAGTGCGAGAGCCAACGGATTAGATCCTTTCAGGATCATTTGAAACTTGGCTTTTGAACAAAACTGTCCAGAAATTGGACGACGGAAACCGCTTCGTCAGGCAAAATTAGCGAAAAATCTACTTTTAGATGTAATTTCACACGCAAGTCGCTTTTGGCATAGAAATTGCTCTGATATTTATAAGGTTCCTTAGCAAATATAGGGAAATTTTCCTCGCCTATGGAGAGAAATGTGATTTTTCTTGACAGGTAATGTGAAAATTGTTAATATGAATATCAGAAAAACCAGATTAACAACACGTTAAAGCGCGAATGCTTAACTACATAGGAGGAGCGTAACATGAAATCGCGCCGAATACCTCTCGTATGGATGGTATCGCTCATCATACACGTCTGCCTCGCAGTCGTTGTAGGGTATATCGCCATCTCATCTCAACCACAGAAAGCACAAGATACCATTGATTTGAGCTTCTTCATTGTCACACCACCCCAAGCGGCGAAGCGGGATGTTATTCCGAAGCCAGCCGTTGTAACAACCCCTGTTCCAGATTTAAGAGTCGTTCCACAAACTGAGACAACACCACGTCGGACCACGGTCGCACGCTCGGCGAGGTCGTCCGCAACCGCAGCCCCCGCGGCGTCACTAATGACGGGCGCGCCAGCTGCACCGAGAGGGCAGCAAATCAAAGTTCCGAGTTCGTCTTCCGTAATCCAGCATACTGCACAACCGCTGTCAACGGCTGCGAAATTACCCACAGCATCAGATGGATTGCCTACCGCAGGCTTACCCAGTGAAGGCGGCATTACTGATGGTATAAGCGCAGGTGTCGGTGACGGCTTAGGTAGCGGGACCAGGCGCGGGGCTTTCGGTTCTGGAGCCGGTCTTGGACAAGGACGGGGACAAAGCCGCGGTAGGCTAAACTCACTCGTAGAGGGAGCAGGTGTTGCAAATATCAACGCATCGCTGTCAGATGTTACAGAGAACATCGTGTTGGGAAACGGTGTGCCACCACTCCCGAAGGGAAGCCCAGGGGCTATCATTCAAGGACGCGGCACAGAGATTATAGGGCAACTCAATCTCGTCCGTCTCGACGACCCATTGCATCCGAACCTCGATATATGAGGCAGCGGCATCGGACATCTCCGATTCGGGGCAGGTCTGCCCTATTTAGTCAAATCGCTGAATACAGAAACAGGCGTCCAAACCCAAATGGTTGACGCAGTCCAAATTACGGATGCAGCGTTCTTTGAGTCACCGATTATCTTTATGGAACCGGTTCCCAAGGCATCAGTGACACTCCAGAACGGACTGTTAGGTGGCAATGTCTGGAACGTGAGTGCGGATCGCTCTTCCTTCGGCTATACCGATCGGGAAGCGCAACGGATTCGTGAGTATATCATTAATCGCGGTGGTTTTCTCTATATGCCCACGCACGGAAACACGGAAGCAGCCATGCAGCCTGCGCTGCGCGTCTTGCGGCAAATTCTTCCTGAATACCACCTCACGACTATCCCTCAAGACCACGAGATTTACAATAGTTACTATGAGTTGAACGGGCCACTCCGATTTCCTGTTCGGAAAATTGGATCTACTATTCTCCATCACGGTCCCTATCGTCAGTTGCAAGGTGTCTTCATTGATGATCGGTTGGCTGTTCTTGTCGATACGGAAGCAATGATACATGTGATGGATGGTGCCGTACAGAAACCTTTCTTCGGTCATTATCAGGACCGGAATAAAATTTTAGACGAATTCGCTCCAGCTGCTGCACGACAACTCGTTAATATTGTCATCTACGCAGTGACGCATGGCAATATCTCGGATTACAGCAACTATATCCCCGCGAGTACTCTCGCCGATGGGGATATAGATAGCGTTCCGCAGAAAATGTCTAATGGTGCAAGTCAGTTGTAAGCATTCTAATTGAGAACAGGACATAACTACCTATAAACAATAAGCCGCGTCAATCCTTTGGCGTGGCTTATTGTTTTTCCTGAAACCTTTGCTTTTATCCTCACTCTTTTGCCTTCTAATCGTACGTTATTAACCTTGAGTTTTATTGGACGGTTTTCGGTCCAGTAACGTGGGTGCTGCGTGACTTAAACTATTTTTGTCGGGAATACTTGATAATTCCGCAAAAATAGGCGAGATAGTGGCAAAATCGCGTTTCTATTTGACAATTCGGGGTTAGATATGTATAATATAAACAATAATCGTCCTTTTAGGGCACGGTTTCTATGCCCATATGAATAAGTTTTAACAGGGATGCAATAAGGAGACTTAATACAAAAATGGCTGATTACGCAAATTCTGATGTTTTGGTAAGTACGGAATGGGTCGCTGAGCATGGTGGTGATGCTGGCATCCGACTGCTTGAGGTTGATGTCGATACTTCAGCATACGCTGACGGACATATCGCTGGTGCAGTGGGACTCAATTGGGAAACACAATTGTGCGATCAAGTTCGACGCGATATTCTCACGAGAGAACAGTTCGAGGCACTCTGCAATGACAGCGGTATTGCCAACGATACCACTGTTATTTTTTATGGGGATAACAATAATTGGTTCGCGACGTATGCTTTGTGGCAATTCCGCTATTACGGACACGATGAAAGTCTGTTGAAAGTGATGAACGGTGGTCGTCAAAAATGGATCGATGAAGGCAGAGAGCTTGTCACTGACGTTCCGGATCATTCCAGCACAGGATATCAGGCGAAATTCCCCGACGACAATGTCCGCGCTATAGCGGGTACAGTTCGCGACACATTAGGGCAAGGCGTTGTTAATCTGGTTGATGTTCGTTCGCCTGCTGAATTTACTGGCGAAGTTATTGCACCTCCCGGTATGAGCGAGACGGCGCAACGCGGTGGACACATCCCCGGCGCAGCAAACATTCCGTGGGCGACAGCAGTGGCTGAAGACGGCACGTTTAAGTCTCACGACGAACTGCAAGCCATCTACGGCGGGGCAGGCGTTGATGAAGATAAGGAAACAATCGCTTATTGCCGTATCGGTGAACGTTCATCGCATACTTGGTTTGTGCTGAAGTATCTACTCGGTTATGAGAAGGTCCGCAATTACGATGGTAGTTGGACAGAATGGGGCAATCTTGTCGGAGCACCCATTGCCCGCGACTAAGGAAATAGCTGTCAGCTGTTGACGTGCTTTGCCGGTGACGATGGCTGCTTTGTGTCTGACCGAAGGATCATAGTCCCAAGTATCGCACCGGGACAGATATGTGCCAAGGTGCGTTTTAACGCGACCCATTTCATCGAACCGCAAGGAAAGTTAAAAAAGCCTGCTCTGTGTCTGATCCAAGGATCGTAGTCCGAAGCAACGCGCCGGGACGGATATACGCCAAGGCGCGTTTTAATACGACCTATCTCATCGAACCGCAAGGAAAGTTAAAAAGGCCTGCTCTGTGTCTGATCCAAGGATCGTAGTCCGAAGCAACGCGCCGGGACGGATATATGCCAAGGCGCGTTTTAATACGACCTATCTCATCGAACCGCAAGGAAAGTTAAAAGTGCCTAAATTTGTTTCCACCCATGTTATTGCCTGTATGACCCGCCAAGATGTCTCACGATTGGTAAAGCGTTTCAAAGAGGAAGAGAACGCCGATGTAAGCAACATTCGAGTCTTGTGCGATACGCTGTCAGGACGAATGATTTGCGAATGGGAAGCACGCGATAGCGTAACCTTAATCGAGTGGTTGAAAAAGTGCAACGTCCAGATACGCGGAACGGGCGAATGGCTCATGGCGGTTCAATATGAGTCAATCGACGATGAACTCGTAGTACCTCCGCGGCACACTGCTTAGGTCCTTCGGCACACAACGTAACAGCGTGAAATCGATGTACTACTTAACCCGACAGACAGCGTTTGAAGCATCACACTACAACCGTATCCCTGAATTGAGTGCTGCAGAGAACTTTGAGTTGTTCGGTGCTGCCGCGAATCCAAATAGCCACGGGCATAACTACGTGCTTGAAGTGATGGTCAAAGGCAGTGTGGATGTAGATGACGGTATGGTAATCAATTTGGTTACCTTGGATGCATTGTTGAAAAGCGAAGTACTCACCAATTATGATCACAAACACCTGAACCGTCAACACCCTACTTTCGCAAACAATCCGCATTTGCAACCGACGTGCGAGAACATAACTGTGGAGATTTGGCAGCGGCTTGTTCCTTCTCTGCCAGAGGGAATGTTGCACAGGGTGCGACTCTATGAGAGTGCGACAAATTTTGCAGACTATTATGGGGAAAGAGCGATGGTTTATCTTACTAAAGTCTACGAGTTTAGTGCGGCTCACCGCTTGCACAGCCACGCGCTCAGTGACGAAGAAAACCAGGAAATCTTCGGAAAGTGCAATAACCCAGCTGGGCATGGGCATAACTATGTTCTTGAAGTCACCGTAAAGGGCAACGTAGATGCGAGAACTGGGTTGGTTACGGGGCTGAATCATCTTGACGAAGTTGTTCAAAAACAGGTCTATGCGCGTTTTGATTACAAGCATTTGAATCTTGACACACCCGAGTTTGAGATCCTCAACCCGACTTCGGAGAACTTTGTCAAAGTGCTTTGGAATGTATTAGAACCGAACTTGCAACCAGTTGTTTTACACCGCATTCGCTTGCGAGAGACCCCCAAAAACCATTTTGACTACTATGGCGAGTAATCCATCTTTCTATCCAGTAAGCGTGTAAAAACACAGCCCATTGGAGGCACATTTTAACATAATGGAGTTTAATCAGGATAACGTTACCCCTGAGTTAGAAGGGCTCTTTACCAAAGTTCTTGAAAGTTTAGGCGAAGATCCGAGTCGTCAAGGTTTGGTGAAAACACCGCTGCGTGCAGCGAAAGCGATGGAATTCTTGACGAGCGGCTATCATCAGAGTGTTGATGAAATTCTGAATGGAGCCATCTTTGACGAAGATTATGACGAAATGGTGATTGTGAAGGAGATTGAATTTTACAGTCTCTGTGAACACCATATCCTTCCGTTTTGGGGTAAATGTCACGTTGGATATCTCCCACGGAAACAAATTGTGGGTTTGAGTAAGATTCCGCGTATTGTGGATATGTTTTCCCGTCGATTGCAAGTTCAGGAACGTCTCACGCGTGAGATTGCCGAAGCACTCGAAATCGCTCTCGACCCGCAAGGTGTCGCGGTCGTGATGGAGGGACAACACCTCTGCATGATGGCACGCGGCGTTGAAAAGCAAGCACCGGTAATGACAACGAATGTCATGCGCGGGACGTTTCGTGAGGATAGTTCAACCCGCGCGGAGTTTCTGAGGTGCATTCAAGTATCCTAATATATAACGCATTTGAATCTCTGACTGGCGGATCGCTGGTGCCTTTGGTAGTGTGCTTTTAAAGAACTGCTTCTTACAAACGGCGATGTTTGCAACTACACCTGAAATCGGAGTGTGTGAGTTAAGAATTTTACAAATTCCCAGTCGCAACGTAGTGGAACGATGCCCAGGGGCTCATAGTTTAAAAATGTGGAGGTGGACATGATTTCTCCAAGCCATCCTAACGCGACAGAAATAGGAAAACTTGATGGAAAAGTCGCGATAATCACTGGGGCATCAAAAGGGATTGGTAAAGCGATCGCTTTCGCTTTTGCCGCGGCAGGCGCGAAAGTCGTGCTCGCTGCTCGAACACGTGAGACACTTGAACAGGTCGCAGAGGAGCTTAGAGTAGGAGGGATTTCTAATTCTGATTCCGTACTCGTTGTTCCAACAGACGTTACCGATGCCAATGCTGTGAAGCAACTCATCCAACGGACATTGGATGTTTACCAACACGTGGACATTCTAATCAATAATGCGGGGATCGGTCATTTCGGACCAATTGTTGATTTCGAGCCTGACGACTGGGATGCGGTACTCAATTCCAACTTAAAGGCTGTGTATCTCTGCGCAAAGTACGCGCTTCCGTCCATGTTGGCACGAGGCAGTGGACAGATTATTAATGTCCTTTCAATCGCCGCGAAAGTTGCGTTTGAAGCCTCAAGTGCGTATTGTGCCGCGAAAGCAGGTGCGTTAGCATTGACAAAGGTTTTAGCCAGTGAAGTCCGCCAACAGAATATTCGAGTTACCGCTGTGTTACCCGGGTCGGTGCATACCCCATTTTGGGACGATATACCGGAACACCCAGACTTTGAACAGATGTTAACACCTGAACATGTTGCTGGTACGGTTGTCTCCGTTTGTCAACAGCCACCGGGTATGGTGACTGAAGAAATTGTTGTAATGCCGCCGCTCGGAATTCTCTAATGGAACATGCTTGAATCCTCTCTAATACCAAACGGATGAGCGTTATAGAAAAATTAGGGCGATATGTCTATAAGTGTTCTCAGGAGGTAAAACGTCCGAGTCGTCGCCGAATACGAATCTTGCGGATAGCACGTGCGTCAGCATCTATAACTGTGATGATAGAATCACCCAAGTCAAGTTCAGTCCCAATTTCTGGAATAGTGCCGGTCCGATCCAGAATGTAGCCAGCAACCGTCTCATAATCACCGTCGGGGATTGCGAGCCCGTAGTGTTCTTCAAGCAAATCTACTTCAGTTCTTGCATCACATTCAAGGATCTGAGGCGTAATCAAACGGATAAATTCGGGGACATCGCGTTCGTCTGCAAATTCGCCGACAATTTCTTCAACAAGGTCTTCGATGGTAACAAGACCAACGGTGCCGCCATATTCATCAACGGCAAATACCATTGTATGCCGAGTATCCTGAATCTCTTTGAGGAGAGCATTGATATTTTTAGATTCAGGCACGTGCAATACTGTTCTAATGAATGGTTCAATCGTGTTAGTCAGGGGCTCCGGTTGCTCGCGATGATTTGAATTCGGCTCTGGTTCAACGTCAGTATAAATAACATCCAGGAGGTTAACAATCCCAACGATATTATAGATTTGTTCTTCGTAGACCGGAATTCTCGAAAAGCCGGAGTCAGCAGCGATTTGCAAAAAGTCTTCGCATTTTGTATTTTTCTCAATCGCGGCGATATCGACAAGTGGGACCATGACCTGTGCGACCGTCCGATCTTGTAAATTGAGCAAGCTATGAATCATACGTCGCTGATCGGTATGTAGGTTGCCGGAACGTTCCCCCATTGTTGCGAGAAGCCGTAACTCTTCACGTTGTGCATCAGGACTCGGTGTACTCTCGCTCCTATCTATGAGTTTCACGATAAACTGTGTCAAAGTTTGCACAAGGTAGATAAGGGGTGCTAAAATCATTTCAGAAAGGCGTAAAAGATAGGCATAGCGTAGTGCCAAAGCATCTGCCTTGACCCGAAAGATAGTTTTCGGTAAAATTTCTCCAAAGATAAGGAGTAAGGTGGTTATACCGACCGTGGCAATGAGTCCCTGTAGACTTACTGCAAGGTTTGGGAGTCCTCGGGCAACAAGCCCTTCACCGAGTTGTGCAATTAGCACATTTGCAAGATTCGTTCCGACCAGTGTGAGTGCAAGCATTCTCTGGGGCGATTCTACTAAGCGGTGGACAATGCTCGCTCTGGCATTCTCGGATTCAACAAGCTGATTAATTCGGATCTTATTCACAGAGACCAGGGCTGTTTCCGAACCGGAGTAAAACGCTGACAGTACAAGGCAAATAAGAATTGCGAGGGCAAGCGAACTTAGCACAGCAATCTGCGCTGTGCTCCCAGCACCGAGTAAAAAGAGCGATAATAGAAGAATTTTCAATTGTTTCGTGTCCGGTATCCGTTGTTGTTACGCTTCAGTTTTAGCCGTTGGTAACCGGCATTTTGATAAATAAACTTGTAATAGCATTGCCTTCTGTAGCAGCAATTTCAAATTCGATACCGTTCTCGTCAATGTAGGATTCGCCAACGGACGGAATGCGTCCGAAGAGTCCGAGGACATAGCCACCAATAGTGTCTACGTCATCTTCGCTGAGTTTTAGTTCGAATTGCTGATTGAGTTCGCGAATGCTCATGCGTCCAGAAGTTTCAAGTAACAACGGTGCTTCAGAGTGTTTGACAAGATCAGGTGGAGAATCATCTTTATCGTGTTCATCGACGATGTCTCCGACGACCTGTTCAATAATGTCTTCGGTAGTGACGATGCCTGAAACACCTCCATACTCATCTCGGAGAATCGCCATTTTGGTTTTTTCGCGTGTGAGTTGTAGAAGCAATGCCCCGATCTTACGGGTTTCAAGGACGAAGATGGGTTCGCGTATGAGGGAGGCGTTAGAAGGGGCTTCAAAAATCTGATCCCGTTTTTCGAGGAAATCATCAATTGTGAGTGAATTCACAGCGGTGTGTCGCCAGAGTGCTAAATCTTTGACATAGAAGATACCACAGATATTATCTATTTGCTCTTGATAGACCGGAATGCGTGAAAACCCATATTCCTTTGCTTGTTTTAATGTTTCTTGAATAGTGTTTGATGTTGGAACTGCGACGACTTCGGTCCGCGGTACCATAATCTCTTTTGCCTCAATGTCGCGTAATTGAAGGATATTGCTCACAATTTCCCGTTCATTGGACGGGAGTGCTTCTTCGTGGTAGGTGTCGACAATCTCTCTAAAATCCGTCGCTGTGAGGTGTTCCGTGGGTGATGAGTGTCCGCCAAATACTGGAATAAGAAAGTCAATGATTCTGCGGAGTAAGCCACGTAACGGTGAAATGATAACGGAAAATATCCATAGTGGTGGAGCAGCAATTTTCGCAAAAAACTCCGGATGCTTGATTGCACAAGTTTTCGGAGTCATTTCACCGAAAATAAGCATGAGGAGGACACTAAGGACTGTGGCTGTTGCGAACTGGAGCACTTCTGTATATTGTGGAAGCACTTGTTTAACAAGCCAGAGCATCAGAATCGCAAAGGCGACATTGACAAGATTATTACCAAGTAGGACGGTGATAAACAGTCTGCGTGGGTTGTCAACAAAACTGACTATTGCAGACGCGCTGCCTTTTTCAAGACGGAGCCTTTCGATTTGGACGCGGGTAAGTGCGCATAGAGCCGTCTCGGAGCCAGAGAAAAAGCCTGAGAGGACGAGTAACCCTGTTAAACTGATCAGATAGGGGAGTAGTGGAACAACTTCCATTCTTTTTTAGAAGACAACTTTTTGATGGAAATGGGTGCCGAAAATTGCTATTAGGTACACTGAATCAGCGGTAATTTGTAATTTAGGCTTCCTTATCTATTTAATAATAACATATTGACAAAAAATTCGCAACAAAAATATCACCTTTTGTAGATGTTGTTCGTAAGCCAATATTAAGATATATCTTAACCTCAAACAAATGGTGCTAATTTTGAGGATGTCTATGACAAAGTTAGAACAGATGCAACAGATCGAAGCATGTGGTATTGTCGCTATCATTCGTGCCAATAGTGCGAATGAGTTGATTGAAGCAGCGGCGGCAATTCATGCAGGTGGTGTTAACGTAATTGAAGTGACGATGACAACACCGAATGCGTTACAAGTAATTAACGACGTTTCATCCACTTATGGAGATACAGTTCTCGTAGGTGCTGGATCGGTATTGGATGCAGAGACAGCACGCGCTGTAATGTTATCAGGTGCTGATTTTGTCGTCAGTCCGGTTACAAAACCAGATGTAATCGAGATTTGCAACCGCTACGGTAAAGTTGTTATCCCCGGGGCATTTACGCCAACAGAAATCTTGATGGCATGGGAAACAGGAGCGGACTATGTGAAGGTATTCCCATCAAGTGGTGTCGGTGCCGACTATATAAAAGATGTGAAAGCTCCGCTGCCACAGATCCCGCTGGTGCCAACAGGTGGTATCAGTGCGGAAAACGCCGCTGATTTTATCACAGCCGGTGCAACCGCTTTAGGAGTCGGAAGTGCTCTCGTTAACAATCAACTTATTGCTGCTGGTGAATTTGCAAGCCTCACTGAGAGAGCTGAGAAACTGATCAAGGAGGTACAGCGCGCCCGTTCAGGCTCTAATTCAGTTTAGGGTTGTTAAAAATGTATTTTTATATTCACGATTAATCTTAATTCTGTTAATTTCATCAATCTTCCCCCAAGACCCAATCCTTTAGGTTAGGGATGTGGGCGGGCTCCTTTTTCCTTGACAAAAAGCGTTAGAAATGTTACAATGCTCTTGTAATGTAAGGTTGTGAATTAGGTTGTTGTTCGCTATCCACATGTGCGACTCGTATAAAGTTACATCACAATACGGAAAAGCAACAGGCGCATGCTGCAGTTATCCTTGAGTGTAATGGATACGACAGGTAAAAGCGTCGATCCCCGAAAACACTCTCATATTATAAAAAGTCGCCTTCGGGCGAGAGGTGTGCTTAGCGTGCCTCTGTGGAGACAGGGGAAGACCTTCTACGGAGGGCTGCTGTCTGTGAAGCACAAGCCCTAACCTTTAGGTTGTGGGTACTATGACTACTGAGATGTATACTCTTTCCCCTTTGAGTGCCGATTATGCAGATTGACCAACTAATCTTAGGTAAATATAGATTGCTTGAGTTTCTCAATTCAGGGGGATTCTCCTCAGTTTTTCGCGCCCGCGAAGAAATGACAAATCGAATTGTTGCGATTAAAGCCTTAACAAAAACCGCCTATCCTGCCAGCAGAATGAAGTTTTTGCTGACTGAATTTCAAGCAATGTCAAAGATTTGGAGACATCCAAATATTGTCTCCATTCATACCGTCGAACCCGGCGAAAGTGACTATGTCGCGTGGATAGTGATGGAATATGTTGAGGGCAAAAGTCTTCACGATCTAATGCAAGAGGGCGCACTCAGTCTAACAGATACTCTCAATATCGGCTTAGACATTTGCCGCGGGCTAAAAACAGCGCATGCTCACAAGATTATGCATCGCGATATCAAACCGCAAAATATCTTACTCACAACCGAAAAAGAGGCGAAAGTCGCCGACTTTAGCATCGCGCGCATATTTGGCGAAACCACCGAATTTGCCGAAACCATGGCTGGCACCCGTCGGTACATGGCACCCGAACAACACTACGGAGCTTATGACTATCGTGCAGATCTTTATTCTACAGCACTCATCTTGTATCAAGCTGTAACCGGGCGATTCCCGTTCTCAGGTGAAAATAAGGAAATTGATAAAAAGAAAGCAGCCGGAGAAATAGAAGAAATCCATAGATCTCCTGAAGTACTCCGCAATTTCCTACAAAAATCACTTCACCGACAACTCTCAGAACGCCATCAGAGTGCCGATGAGATGTACGAAGAATTGGATCGGATTCGCCAAGATGAGTATGTTAAACAAGCTTCCCAGCTTATTGATGCAAGTGTTAATTCCAATAATCCAAGATTGGCAGAAGCACTTGAACGATACCGTAAAACGTTTCGTCTCTCGCTCGCAGACGCGGAACGCATGAATCAGAATCTCTTTTTTCAACGACGGCAGAAAGAGGAAAATAATAAACGCGAGAAATTGGCAACTCAAGTTCAAAGACACTATACACTCGCCACACGTTACATTGAGAACAAGGACTTTCGAAGTGTACTATCAGAACTCCACAAAGCAAGCTGTCTCTGTATCGACGATCAGGATTTAACCCAAACTGTAGATAATTTGTTTGAGGAACTCAATGCCGCGAACATGGTCTTCCCAGCAAATCCGACGGTTGAGGAAATTGTTGCACTCATTCAGAAATTACCGGAGAATGAAGGCACTGTTCTTCGTACATGGCTTGAACGTCAAATGTCAGTACCAGAAGAAACAACAGATATAACGCCCATACGACCTCGCGTTAGGGCAACCGGCAGTTATCGACTCGTAATTGAGGAAGCCTCACCGGAATTCCTACTCGATCAGGTTCACGGCGACATCCAATATCCTCATGAAGTAGAAGCATTTCGTATCTTTCGGCAAATTCAGATCTTTGAACAACAGGGACGGACTCGGCAGTGCCACGTACTTTATAGGAGACTCGGTAGATTCTATCAAAAACAGGCTAACAACTTTGTCAAGAAAGACGATTTAGAACTCGTCGCTAACTGTTATACACGCGCTCGCTTCGCTTACACGGTTGCAGAGAAGCAGCGTCTCGCCAGGAAAAACGCCAAAAAAGGTGGGATTTATTACACGCGCTTGGCACGTCAATTCGAACTACAGCGTTCATGGGAAGAGGCAGGAAAATCTTATATCCTTGCCGCTTACAACCACGGCTACGCGAATTTTCCATCACTCGTTGAAGAATGCCATCGAATGGCAACCGTGTGTTATTTTAACGCTGCTGAAAGTGCTCATCTTAATAGTGAATTACAAACTGCTTATGATTTTTACACGTTAATCTTAGCAGTCGGTGAAAAAATGTCTACACCGACAAAAATGGTAAGCGAAGCACAAAAATTAATGTCGGAGATCCCGGTCGAAAGTTAAAGGAACTACATAAGTGAAAGCAGCTTTGAAGCGCGGAGAAGTACTTGTCGGAACATTTGTACTTGAATTCGCTGGCTCCGCGATTGCGACACTTCTCGCAAGTGCCGGGGCAGACTTTATTATCGCAGACTTGGAGCACAGCTCCTTCTCCATAGAAACTATTGGGCGGACGATTCGGAACGCACGTGGTTCAAATTTGCCTTGTATTGTTCGTGTCCCCACACTTGAACGCCATTTTGTCTCTCGGGTACTTGATGCTGGTGCAACCGGTGTCATGATTCCTCGGGTTGAATCCTGTGAAGATATTGAAAAAATTAAAAAATGGACAAAATACGCCCCCGAAGGCGACCGAGGCGTTGCTTTCGGCATTGGACATACCGATTATGGTGACTTTACAAAACTCGATACCAGAGAATATGTCCACAACGCAAATCAGGAAATCCTCACCATCGGGCAAATCGAAACCATCCAAGCCGTTGAAAATCTAAATGAAATCCTCGATGCCGGCGAATTAGATGTTGTATTTATTGGTCCCTACGACCTATCCACGTCTATGGGTATCTCTGGTGAATTCGACCATCCATTACTTTTAGAAGCCATAAAAAATATTATTAACCTCACACAGACGCATAATATTCCTATAGGCTGTTATGTCAACGACTTTGAGAGCGGTGAACAGTGGTTAAATCTTGGTGTTCAACTGATTGCATGCGGAAATGATGCTTTTCTCTTAACCCGTAAATTTGCTGAGGAACATCAAAAGTTTAAAGATGCAGTAACCGTTTCAAACGCTCGTAAATAAGGGTTTGACCGGTTTTTAATTTTAAAGAATAGGACACGCACTGCAAAAAAAAATGGCAACTTACGATATTCTCACCATGGGACGAAGTTCTTTAGACCTCTACGCGAATGATATCGGTGCCGCATTTCCAGATATTAAAAGTTTTGGTGCCTTTGTTGGCGGATGTCCTACTAATATCAGCGTTGGTGTCCAGCGCCTTGGGCTTCAAGCTGCACTCCTCACCGCCGTTGGTGAAGATCCGGTTGGAGAATTCCTACTCAAGTTCTTGAAAGATGAGGGCGTTGAAATCCAGTTTATCCCGCACAAACCGGGATACCGAACAAGTGCTGTCGTCCTCGGTATTGAACCGCCAGATCGGTTCCCATTGATTTATTATCGCGATAACTGTGCGGATATTGAACTCACTATTGATGATGTTCTCGCCGCGCCAATCGTTGAAAGTCGAGCAGTGCTAATATCGGGAACTGGTTTGAGTAAAGAACCGAGTCGCAGCGCAACACTCTACGCTGCAGAACAAGCACAAGCACTCGGCAAACAAGTCTTTTTGGACCTTGATTTCCGGGCGGATCAGTGGCATGATCCAAGAGCATTCGGTGTTGTCATGCGATCAGCTTTACGTTATGTTGATATTGCTATCGGGACAGAAGAAGAAATCAAAGCGGCAACGCTTACGAATCTTTCACAACTCACAATTGAACACTCTCAAATCTCAAATCCTACGGTTGAAGGAGATATGGCACTTGCCATTGAGACGCTTTTAGGTGCCGGTCCAGATGCTCTGATAGTAAAACGTGGGATTGAAGGTGCGGATGTTCATTTAACGAACAGGGAAATCATCCACGCCACGCCGTTTCCTGTCGAAGTTTACAATACGCTTGGTGCCGGTGATGCTTTCGCAAGTGGTTTTATTTACGGTCATCTCAGTGGTTGGAGTTGGGAAAAGTCTGCCCGCCTTGGCAATGCCACGGGGGCAATTGTCGTAACACGGCACGGTTGTGCTAACTTTATGCCAACAATGCCCGAAGTTGATGAATTTGTCGCCGAACGCGGCGGATGGTAAACACACTGTGGCTTAGGTTCCATACCACAGCCATACACTACTTTGTCAAAGGAGCAGCAAACTTCATGAAAACACAAACACTCACGATGGGCCAAGCCATTGTTCAATTTCTTCGACAACAATATGTCGAACGAGATGGGAACGAGACCCAATTTTTTGCCGGCATGTTCGGAATCTTCGGTCACGGAAACGTTGCGGGTATCGGGCAAGCCTTGCATCAATATTCAGATTCCTTCCGTTTCTACCAGACCCGGAATGAACAATCGATGGTGCACACCGCTGCTGCATTTACCAAAATGAACAATCGTCTGCGAACCTTTGCCTGCACGTCATCCATCGGACCCGGGGCAACAAACATGATTACAGGTGCTGCAGGTGCAACGATTAACCGGCTACCAGTCCTCTTACTACCGGGGGACATCTTTTCCACACGCTTAGTTGCCCCAGTGTTACAGCAGTTGGAGTCCTCCGGTTCACAAGATTATTCAGTGAACGATTGTTTCAAGCCGATTTCACGTTATTGGGATCGGATTAATCGCCCAGAACAGATAATTACTGCCCTGCCAGAGGCAATGCGGGTGCTGACATCGCAAGCTGATACGGGGACGGTAACCTTAGCACTTCCACAAGATGTTCAAGCTGAAGCGTATGATTATCCTTCCCAACTGTTTGAGAAGCGTGTTTATACTATATCTCGACCTCGTGCTGATGTAGGTCTTCTTAATCGCGCAGCGGCGTGGATTCGCGAGAGTAAATCTCCTTTGATTATTGCCGGTGGTGGTGTTATCTACGGCGAAGCCACAGCACAACTCGCTCAATTTGCAGAGCAAACCGGTATTCCTGTCGGTGAAACCTTCGCAGGGAAAGGTTCACTGCCCTATAACCATCCGCAGAATCTTGGGGCAATAGGCGCGACTGGAACACCTGGCGCGAATATCACTGCTCGAGAGGCAGATTTGGTGATTGCAATCGGCACGCGCTTAAGCGATTTCACGACTGCTTCTAAAACTGCTTTCCAAAATCCCAATGTCCGTTTCATCAACATTAATGTTGCTGAATTCGATGCCTTTAAACATGCCGCCTTACCGCTCGTCGCAGATGCGCGTGTCACACTTGAAGAACTCACTACTTCCGTAGGGAACTATCACGTTGACACCGCTTATGCCACACAAATCAGAAACTATCGCGACGAATGGGAGGAAGAAGTGGATCGGCTTTACCATCTTGCGCACACTCCTTTACCGAGCCAAAGTGAGGTCATCGGTGTAGTTAATGAATTTTCCCGTCCTGAAGATGTCATGGTTTGTGCCGCAGGGAGTCTTCCTGGGGACTTGCACAAGTTATGGCGAACCCGTAACCCGAAACAATATCACTTAGAGTACGGATACTCGTGCATGGGCTACGAAATCGCTGGCGGATTAGGCATCAAAATGGCAGATCCGAACCGAGATGTCTACGTCATGGTAGGTGATGGTTCGTACTTAATGCTCGCACAGGAAATCATCACATCAATTCAGGAAGGTTTTAAACTAATCATTGTGCTTGTGAATAACGAGGGACATAGTAGCATTGGTGGGTTGTCTCGGGCAACCGGCGCGCAAGGCTTCGCCACTCGTTTCCGTTACCGAGAGGAAGAAACGGGTGAACTTGCTGGCGACTTTTTGCCAGTTGATCTCGCCGCGAACGCTGCCAGTCTTGGTGCCAAGGTCATTGAAGCAACAACCTTGCAAAGCCTAAAAGCCGCTCTGCATGAGGCGCGCGAAGCAGAACATACAACCGTTGTGAAGATTGATGTAGACTACTACCAAGGGGTTCCGCGCTACGAATCTTGGTGGGATGTGCCTATCGCGCAAGTCTCTGAAGTAGACACGGCGAAAGAAGCGTATGAAGAATACGAATTAGATAAGCGAAAGGAACGCTATTTCCTATAGTAATCTATATGGATGCGAACGAAAAAGTTATGAAAGCATCAGAATTGTTAGCAAAAGTCAAATCGGGAGAAGCCATTGCATGTAATTCATGTGATGAGAAAATCCCAGCGAATGACGTTTTAGGGTTTGTGTTTAAGTTGGGAACACTCGCCCCGCGCATGGAAAATGCAAACGTCGGTGATATTACCTGCGTTAAATGCCAAACTGTAGATCCAGATATTAATATTGAACCGCGCGGACCAGATGTTAAATTCGTTCGTGGCGACTAATCTGTAGAGGCTGATAGCCTGATTTGTCCATACTTTGATATGTCCGAATACATTGTTGGTAGAAATCCAGTTATAGAGCATCTACAGCGTGGGACTCAAGCCATAGAAAAAATCTGGATTGCCGAAGGGAATACCCGCTCGCGCATCCAACAGATTGTCATAATGGCAGAAAAGGCGGGGGTCCCTATACAACACTGTACACGACGCGAACTGGATAGGCTTGAGCCATCTGTACCACACCAAGGTGTTATTGCCCTTGTCACTCCAACGCGTTACAATGATCTGTCATCAATACTCGCGAAGATTGAACGTGGCGAGCACAATGCACTGTTAGTTATATTAGATAACATTCAAGACCCAAGAAACCTTGGGGCGATTCTCCGGACTGCTGAGGCTGTGAATGCCGATGCTGTTATCATTCCAAAGAATCGTGCTGTTGGCATCACAGCGGCTGTACACAAAGCATCAGCAGGTGCGTCTACATCAGTGCCCGTCGTTAAAGTGACAAACGTTGCACATACCATAGACACGCTTAAAGATGCAGGTATCTGGGTTGCCGGTGCCGCAGAGAAGGCATCTTGTCTGTACACAGACGCTGACTTGAGTGTGCCTTTGTGTCTTGTTTTAGGAAGTGAGGGTAAAGGGATTCGACGGCTTGTGAAACAAAAGTGTGACTATCTTGTTTATTTGCCGATGCTCGGAAACATTGACTCTCTCAACGTTTCAGTTGCAGCAGGTGTTTTGTTATATGAAGTAATTCGACAACGTGATGTGAACTGAATTCGCGTACTTCAAATGAAGTTTTCTTCCTTCAGGCTGACAAAAATCCCATCGCCGATAATGATGTGATCCAACACTTTAATCCCAATTTGGTTTCCAGCCTCAATCAACTGTTTTGTTGCCCGAATGTCTTCTTGGCTCGGTTGAGGATCTCCGGATGGATGATTGTGAACAAGGATAATTGAATTCGCTGATTCCTCAATAGCGAATCGGAAAATTTCGCGTGGATGAAAAACGCTGGCGTTTAGCGTGCCTTCAAAAATTGTTCCTTCTGACAGTTTTTTGCCCCAATTCATATCGTCACTGAGATTACCAGCGACACCTTTGGTTGTCACACCGCCCTTGGTATCAAGGCACAAGACACAAACGATTTCCTTCTGTAGGTACCGCATTTTAGACATCATCAGGTCTGCGACATCAGCTGGAGATGTAATCTTATCACGATCGGCGTGAAAACGTGCCAATCGTTTTCCGAGTTCAAGTGCCGCGACGATCTGTGCTGCTTTTGCCTCGCCAACGCCTTTAATTTTCTCAAATTGTTTCGACTTGTGATCCGCCATCCGCTTCAAGTCGCCTTCAAACGCTATAAGGACCTGCTCACCGAGTTGGATAGCGGTTGTTCCTTTGAAACCACTTTTGAGAATGATAGCCAATAGGTCAGAATCTCTCAGGCTCTCCGGGCCATGTTTCCGGAGTCTTTCACGGGGGCGTTCATCCTCGGGGAGGTCCTTAATTCGTAATTTATATTCAGACATTGCTTTCCTTCCTGTAATAGAAATTCGCTAACATTATATTCTATGTCCGCAATAAAAACAAACGAAAAATGCTCAAGTTACAGGTTGACAAATATTTTTAAATAGTGTAGAATTAAAAGTGTGAGTCGAAATTTCAGTTTTCCAGCAGATAAAAAAGGAGACAATCATGGCAACCGCTATTCGCCAGAAAGATGGTGTTGCAATCTTAGAACCGAGTGGAAAAATAATGGGCTCCTCAGTATCGGAATTACGGGAGGCAATCACTTCACAGATAGATGCCTCGGAGGCACCGCGCATTCTCATCAATTTTGATCGGGTCAACATGATGGATAGTTCAGGTCTCGGCACTTTGATGGGTGCCCATGTCGCCGCAACGCGAAAGAAGGGGCGTATCGGTGTCATTAACGTCGGAACAAACATCAAAAATCTGATTGTCCGCAGTCGGCTTGTCAGTATCTTTGAACATTTCGATACCGAGGATGCTGCAGTTTCGGCACTGTCAAGCGAAAGTTAAGTGCCGTGATTGGGAAGTCCACCCATAATCTAAAAGCGCAGTAGCATTAGGAGTACACTATGGCAATCACCGTGTCTGAGAAAGAAGGGGTCGTTATTTTCAGACTAAGCGGCAGAATTATCACCCCGGGAGTTAAAGAGGTCTCGGAAACTGTAGAGGAGGCACTTGCAGTGCACTCCTCACCCCCGAGACTGCTGTTTGACTTTAAAGAAGTAACTGGAATGGATAGCTCTGGGCTTGGCGTGCTTATGAAAGTCTATTCTAAGATTCACTCGCACGGGGGGAAAATGGCAGTGATTAATGTCAACAAACAGGTCAAGAACCTCATTGTTATGGCTCGATTAATCACCGTCTTTAAAAACTTTGAAAGCGAAGAAGATGCTCTTGCTGCCTTGTTGCAGCACCCCGAGTGAGATTCAGTCTAATTTTAGTTTTGTTTTAGCGAGAGGTGCCTTGCTAACGTCGAAAACTTGTGAGTAAAGCCCTACTGTCTCACATCTATAAGGGGAGGTCTCATGATAAAAAATATCCTCGTTGCCATCGGCGATACGGATTACGAGAAAAATGCCTTTGAGTACGCAGGACAACTGGCAGTGCTTTTGGGAACACACTTGTCATGTGTTTTCTTTCAAGACAGTCAGCATGGGGGGAATGCTGATGTTGCGGAGACTGTCATACGTCGAACCGAGGCGGAGTGCTCGCTCTACGATTTCTTGGATTATCACGTTGAGGCTGTCGCTGGTAACCCGCGACAGATGATCTGCGAAAAGGCGCATTCCGCTGACCTTGTTGTTGTTGGACTCCCCGAAGATATAAGAAAGCGTCGCCTCAAACTTATCCAGAACCAGATCGATGACGTGCTGCTCCACATCACGAGACCTATTATTGTGGTGCACGAACAGTGCACGCTCTTGCGGAAAATACTCGCTGTACATCATGGAGACACTTATTCTGATCATGCCTTGGGACTCGTCGCTGAAATCGGGGAATTGACAAAAGCCGGAATATTAGGACTTGCTCTTTCAAGTACACAACCAGAGGCAGTCCAAATTAAGCAGCAGATGGAAGCGTATTTGAAATATTATGACGTTCAAACTAACTTTCTCACTGCTCGTGGCTTTACAGTAGCAAACATCTTGGAAAACGCAGAGGAAAATGATTGTGATCTCATTGCCCTGAGCGCAAGTCATCACGGGAGATTGTACGAACTTGTTTTCCAGAGTACTACCCAAACTGTTGTAAAATTGGCAAACCGTGCGGTCCTCGTAACGACATAGATTCACGGGATTCACGAGGTGCTCTTACTTCGCATCTTGTGGAGGTCAACATGAACCTTAAAAGCACAACTGGCAAGCACATATTAACGGATGAAATGATTGAACCGCGCTGTTTGTTGGAAATTTCCACAGATATGATCGGGTATATCAGTTGTGATGGTAGTTTTGTCGCGCTCAACTCGGTATGGGAAGAAGTTCTTGGATTCACACGATTAGAACTTCAAAACTCCGAATGGTCCTCGTTCATACATCCGGAGGAACGGGAGGAAGTGCTCACCGAAATCGAAAAGGTGAAAACAGGAAAACGCGTAAGACCTTTTGAAAACCGGTTTCAGTGCAAAGATGCATCCTACAGATGGTTAAAATGGCGCGCAATAAAAGATGCCGAAAAACAACTCTGTTACGTCTTTGCAACAGATATAACGCCGCAAAAGCAGTTAGAAGCCAAATTGAAAGAGAGTGAAACTCGGTTCCAGCAGTTAGCCGCAAAACATGTCCAAGAAGCAGATCTGTTGCATACCCTGATGGAAAACACCCCTGACCACATCTATTTTAAAGATACAGAGAGTAGATTTATACGAATTAATCGCTCTTTAGCGGATCGGTTCGGTTTAAAAAATCCCGTAGAGGCGGTCCATAAAACCGACTTTGACTTCTTCACCCGTGAACATGCTCAACAAGCATATCAGGACGAACAAGATGTCATTGAATCTGGGAAACCAATTGAGGGGAAACAGGAAAGAGAGACCTGGCCCAATGGGCAGGATACGTGGGTATCAACGACTAAAGTCCCAATTCGAGATAGAGAAGGACGCATAATAGGAACCTGCGGTATTTCACGAGACATAACTGAGTACTATCGCGCGCAACAAGCTGTTGAGTACGCGAGTCGAGCAAAAAGCGATTTCCTCGCAAACATGAGTCACGAACTACGTACGCCCTTGAATGCGATTATCGGGTTTGCCGAAATTTTGCGGGATGAACTCGTCGGAAGCATTAACGCCGAGCAAAAGGAATGCATCAATGATATTCATATTAGCGGCGAACATTTGCTCGAAATGATCAATGACATCCTTGACCTTTCAAAAATCGAAGCCGGAAAAATGGCACTCCAATTAGAGACGTTCTCTATTGTTGAAGCTGTCGAGGAAGTCAACGCGATTATCACCGCACTCGCTGTAAAGAAAGATTTGGACCTCACCTTGAACTACAACCAGAATGGTATGATTGAAGCTGACCGAGTTAAATTCAAGCAGATTTTCTATAACCTACTCTCCAATGCAGTGAAATTCACGCCAGAGGGCGGTAAAGTAGCAACAGAACTGGAGGTTGGCACAACAGAACTGCGAGCCGAGGTTATTGATACAGGTATAGGTATCGCCGAAGCAGATCAAGCGAAACTCTTCGCCCCGTTTACACAGATCGATACGTCAAAGTCTCGGCGGTACGGTGGAACAGGTCTCGGTTTAGCCTTGACACACAGGCTTATCATGTTGCACGGTGGCGAGATTAGTGTGACAAGCCATGAAGGAGAAGGGAGTAATTTCGCTCTGAAAATTCCCCTTCAATCATTAAAGCGTGAATCCAATATAAGTCTGGTAAAGTGATATAGGACAGGCAAACGAGGCAGGAGATTTGGTTCCGCAACTTCGGTTCATTTCATAACTGCTGGCTTGAATAGAAGGCAACCTGTGAAAACTGAAAACTCATCCCCAACCGAAGAACAAACAGAAACGCAAAAGCGGATCTTGGTGATTGAAGACCAAGAGTTGAACCGCAAAGTTGTGCGGATTGTCCTTCAATCAAAGGGTTATACAGTCATGGAAGCGACTGATGCTACAGAAGCACTCGCAAGTTTGGAAGACGCAATACCACAACTCATTCTCATGGATATTGCCTTACCCGGACAAAGCGGCGAAGATTTAACAAGACGGATTAAAGCAAATCTGGCGTGGGTAGATATACCAATTATTGCCCTGACAGCCGCAGCGATGTCTGGGGATAGGGAACGCATCCTCAAAGCTGGATGCGATGATTATCTCAGTAAACCTATCGATATCAAGGTTTTAGTGGAACGAGTAGAAACTCACATCAAAAGGACAGAGACATGAACGAGGAAGCGATTTCCGAACAGCAAGAAAGTGAAAAAATCCTTGTTGTTGATGATGAACCCAGAAATGTCAAAATTCTCCAAATTCATCTAAACGCGCGAGGATATGCAGTCTACACAGCCGCAGATGGGCTTCAGGCACTTGATATCGTCGAAAAGGAAATGCCAGATCTCATCCTGTTGGACATTAACATGCCGAGAATGGATGGGTTTGAAGTGGTAAAACGAATCCGATCAAACGAGACTACCGAATTTATTCCGATTGTGATGATAACTGCTCTACGGGACACCCGCGAAAATCGAATTAAGTCTATTGAGGCAGGTGCCGATGATTTTATTGAGAAGCCTTTCGATAGTTTAGAGGTGCTCGCCCGGGTTCGTTCACTCTTGCGCATCAAACGCTACCAAGATACACTCGCAGAATATAACACCCGCTTGCAAGAAGAACTTCAAATGGCACGAAGCATTCAAGAAATTCTGATCCCTCAGAATGGCGTGCAGGAATTGTCTGGATTTCGTATTGCTTCACACTGCTGTCCTGAAATGGCAGTCGGCGGGGATTTTTTTGATGTCTGGGAAATTGCACCGAATCGGCTCGGTGTTTTTATTTCTGACGTTATGGGACATGGCGTTTCAGCAGCTTTCGTAACTGTTTTCATTAAAACAGTTTTGGCGGAGTTCCAGCAACAGGTTGAAGATAATCCAGGGTATTTGCTTGAAATACTAAACACCCGTTTTAATGATTTAATTAGTTCCCGACTGTTCATGTTTGCAACAGCCTTTTGCGGTATCATTGACCTTGATAAAGGCGAACTCATCTGTGCAAACGCCGGACATTCATTCCCATTTTTGTACAACGTACATCAACAAACATACCAAGCCATTGGCGATCAGCACACAGGAAATGGATTAGGCATTTGGCGAGATTCAGTCTATGAAACTATACGTTATCCATTCAGTCGGTCGAGCAAAATGTTCCTTTATACCGACGGTGTTTACGAAGCCAAAAACCCACAGGGTCAGGAATTTACAGTGGATCGCCTCCAAGAATTAGTATGTACGTGCGGAAAAAAATCTGTAGCCGGACTCATTACCAGCGTCTCTGAGGCTATTGATACCTTCACCAACAACTGCCCGAAAGACGACGATCTAACACTTATCGCCGTTGAAGTTTCAGGGGAAGATTAAATTTCGACATCTCTTGGTTTTGAAAAACGAAAAACGACTCGGACATCGGTTCCACCGGCTTCGTTGGGTCGCATTTCGTGCATGTCCGAGAGAGATTTAACGATGAAAATTCCGTGTCCTCTTTCGTTGCTTGGAGAACGGTTCATCTCAATCTCCGAGAGTCTGTCATGTGTTAGCCAATTCTTTTCTCCGGCGTGCCGCGCGCCGGTATCCCTTACTAAAATTTCAAGAGCATGTGTATCAATACGCATACACAATTTAACGCCAACTGTAGGATCTGCCGAGCCATGATGTACTGCATTGCTACAGATTTCGTCAAGCACGAGTTGGATGTCTGCTACACGTTTTCTGGAGAATCCGAGGCTTTGTGCGAGGTTCCCAACAAATGCTCGAACAGGTTCGATATAAAAGGCAGCACTCGGAATTTGAAGTTGAATATCTGCTTGCGCCATGTACTAAATTTACTTTGCTTAAAACGCTGCGAGGGCACTGTTTTCTGATTCGTAGATTTCGACGACACTGGACGCACCTATGAGATTAAAGGTCCGTGTTAAGTTGTCGGCAAGCGCGCAAATTTTAAGGTCGCCCCCACTCTGGCGGAGCCGCTTTGCAACACCTACCAATGCACCCACAGCCGTGCTGTTTATATGACTCACTTGACTAAGATTGACAACAACCTTCTCAACTTTCTCCGCTAAGAGCCCCTCAAGTACCTTCCGTAAATCAGATGCTGCGTAGCTACTCAAATCTGTTTTTATTTCAATTATTTTAATGCCGGATTCCTCCCGGAGTTTCATTAATTTTGTCGAATCCATAGAAATCACCTCTCATAAATTAAAGCCAGTCCTGACTCAAGGAACCATTTTTAGATTTTATCTTAAATTAATAAAAAAATCAAGCAAAATTTTATGTTTGAACCGCAAATCGGAGAGATGTTTTCCAATGGAAGGTCTTTCTCAGAATTAAATCATGCCATTAATAAAAAAATGTTGATTTTCTTTCTGTATTTATGATATACTATTATGTAACCGATTTGAAAGTGCTAAAAGCACTTTGAATATAAGGAGGAACTGGCGGATTAACGCGATTGCGCGTTTTTAAATGGACCAGGTATCTTAATGAACAACGAACAGTCAAATACAAATGCATCCACTGTTGATGTGGAGCAGGAAAAACATTCAACTGAGGGTTCAGTTGAAGTGAATCAGGAAGTAGCGAGCGAGACAGAGGCTTCAGAAGTTGCGGAAGCAGCTTCTGCGACCAACGCAGACGCTGAGGAAAATGAAGAAACCACGAACGGTGAAGTGGAAGCGACTGCTGGTGATACCGATGTTGAAGAAGCAACAACGCTTACTGATGAAAGTGCCCCCGAAGAGATGGCAGAAGTGGCTGATAGCGATGCTGAAGAAGCCGATGCCGCCGATGAAACCGTACCTGAAGAGGTCGTGGAGGGAGTCGTTGCGGATGCTGATACTGAAGGCGCAGCAACGTCCACTGATGAAACCACCTCTGAAGAGGTAGCGGCGGCAGCACCGGAAGAACTAGCGGAACCAATGAGTCCGGAATCTCTTGAAGAAGCGTATGATAATTCGATTAAGGCGTTTACAGATGGCGAAATTGTTAAAGGGGTCGTCGTAGATGTCACTCGCGATGAAGTAATGATCGACATCGGCTTTAAGTCGGAAGGTTATATCCCATCATCCGAATTCGATGCAGGACAAGAGGGTTTGCCTGCTGTTCAGGCAGGCGATGAGATCGATGTCTATATTGTGCGGCGCGAAGACTCGGAAGGACAGATAGTTCTTTCGAAAAAGATCGCCGATCAAACGCTCATTTGGGATGAAATAGCAACGGCGTACGAAGCGGGTACACCCGTCAAGGGCCGTATCACTGAACGAATTAAGGGTGGGCTACGAGTAAGTGTTGGATCCCTGCGAGGTTTTTTACCGGCTTCGCAAGTTGAGTTGCGTCCTATCCAGAATCTTGAACAGTATGTAGGACAAACACTTGATATGAAGGTTATCAGCCTGAGCAAGCGGCGGCATAACATTGTTCTGTCGCGGCGGGCATGGTTGGAAGCCGAATTTGTCCAAAAACGTTCGGAAGTGCTCAATACACTTGAAGTTGGTCAACAGGTGACGGGAGTAGTGAAGAATATCACGGCTTTTGGTGCTTTTGTTGACCTTGGTGGTGTTGATGGATTACTTCACAAGACAGATATGGCGTGGAAACGGATACATCATCCATCTGATGTCGTTACTGTTGGAGAAGAAATTGAAGTCCAAGTCATCGGTATCAACCAAGAAAATGAGAAAATTTCCTTGGGTTTGAAGCAGAAGACTCCCGATCCATGGGCAGACATTGAGGAAAAATATCCTGTTGGTGCCACGGTTCACGGTGTTGTTGTTAATATTGTCAATTATGGTGCGTTTCTACAACTGGAAGAGGGTGTTGAAGGCTTAATTCATGTCTCTGAAATGGCATGGACTCGCCGTAATGTCGCGCCATCTCGGATTGTCAATAAGGGTGATGAAATCGAAGCCATTGTACTTGAGATCTCAAGAGAGGACAAACGTATTTCACTTGGGCTCAAGCAGATGCAACAAAACCCTTGGGAACTTTTAGAAGAGAGATCCCCTGTCGGCAGTAAGATCATTGGACGTATCCGAAATTTAACCAGTTTTGGTGCGTTTGTTGAAATTGAACCAGGAATTGACGGTTTAATTCATACCTCAGACCTCTCATGGACTAAACGTGGTGCTGCAGCCAATGAAGAACTTAAAGAGGGCAGTGAGATTGAGGTAGTCGTGTTGCAAATTGACGCGGCTGAACGTCGAGTTTCATTGGGACTCAAGCAGACACAACCGGATCCATGGGCAGAAGTACCCGAGAAGTACAAGGTTGGTTCTGTTGTCCGAGGCAAAGTCGTCAATCTCACAAGTTTTGGAGCATTCACCAAACTTGAGGAAGGCATTGAAGGCTTAATTCACATTTCTGAACTCGCAGACCGACGGATTGAAAAACCGGAAGAGGTGGTCTCTGTAGGCGACGAGTTAGATTTAAAAGTGATTAATCTGTCTCCAAAAGACCGACGGATAGGGCTGAGTTTGAAAGCACTCCTCGTCGAGCAAGAACGCGCTGTGGTAACTGAAGAACAGCCGACGAGAACGCGATCCGAGCGACCGCCCCGATCACGGCGAGAACGGGAACCGCGGCGGCAAATGCCAGTACACGAAGAGACTGTCACCACATTAGGGGCATTGCTCAAAGAGGAGATGGGTAAGTCAAACGCTGAGAGTTCTGAGGAAGTCGCAAGTGTTGAGAACTCCGAGGACATCGCTAACACTGAGAGCTCCGAAGAAGTCGCAAGTGTTGAGAACTCCGAGGACATCGCTAACGCTGAGAGTTCTGAGGAAGTCGCAAGTGTTGAGAACTCCGAGGACATCGCTAACACTGAGGGCTCCGAAGAAGTCCCGAACGTAGAAAACCCTGAAAATGCGGAGAACTCTGAAAATTAATTTTTCGAGTCTTTGTCCGAGATTACGTCTAAACTTTCGGATCAGAAGCGAAAATACAAAACGGTAAATCTCGTTACAGAGTGTATCTGTGTTTGAAACGTAGGGCGGGTTTTTTGCACGCGTTTTTGTTATTCACCTATATGGGTGGGCACATGTGCCCACCCGTCCTCTCTTGCACGAAAGACTTGACGAGGTGCAAAGCCCTTGCTCCACAAAACAGAGCGAGAATAGACCCGTAGACTTAGGAGACGTGGAATTGAGCAAAAATTTTCTGTTTACGTCCGAATCCGTTACTGAAGGACACCCGGACAAAATCGCAGACCAGGTTTCTGACGCGGTACTTGATACCATATTCACAACTGACCCAATGGCGAGAGTCGGCTGTGAAACCTTGGTCACAACTGGACTCGCGATCATCACTGGTGAAATCACGACTACAGCAAACTATGATGCACAGCAGATCGCACGGAAAGTAATAGCTGATATCGGTTATACTGATATTGAATACGGCTTTGATGCTGAACGGAGCGCTGTGTTGAGCATCATTGATAAACAGTCACCTGATATTGCAATGGGTGTAAATCCCGGCGGTGCAGGCGATCAAGGAATGATGTTTGGATACGCATGTACCGAAACGCCGGAGCTCATGCCATTGCCGATTACCCTCGCCCATCAATTAACCCGGCGTTTGGCAAAAGTTCGCAAAGAACGCACCCTCCCTTTTATCCGTCCCGATGGAAAATCTCAGGTAACAGTGGAATATGTAGACGATAAGCCTAAGACTGTCACTACAGTTGTCATTTCTTCGCAACACGATCCTGATGTTACGGATAGCGAACTCCGTGAAGCAATTATTGAAGAGGTTATCAAAGAAATTATCCCTGAAAATCTCCAAAGCCCAGATATTAAATATCATATCAATCCAACCGGACGTTTTGTGACGGGAGGACCCCAAGGTGATGCCGGGTTAACCGGGCGAAAAATTATTGTTGATACCTATGGCGGGATGGGTCGGCATGGGGGTGGCGCACTTTCTGGGAAAGATCCTACCAAAGTAGATCGGAGCGCGACTTACGCAGCACGACATGTTGCGAAAAACCTCGTTGCCGCTGGTCTCGCAGAACGGTGCGAAATTCAAATCTCCTATGCAATCGGTAGAAAAGAACCCACCTCTGTCATGGTGGATACATTTGGGACTGGTGATGCGGAGGCTCTCACTAAACTTGTCAACACACACTTCGATTTAACACCGGCAGGCATCATAGAACGCTTGAAATTACGCCAGCCTATTTATCAAAATACTGCCGCTTATGGACATTTCGGACGTGAAGAACCCGGCTTTACCTGGGAAGAAACCGACTATGTCGAAAAACTCCAGTAGATTGGAAAAATTGAGAATACTGATAAACAAAAAGGATAGTAATGAACTACGACATAAAAACAACGGAACTCGCATCGACTGGTAAACAACGCATCGACTGGGCAAATCGGTTCATGCCTGTTTTGGATTCTATCCGCGACCGATTTCAAAATGAACGTCCGTTGGACGGATTGAGAGTGGCAGCGTGCCTACATGTTACAACTGAAACAGCTAACTTGATGAAAACCTTGAAAGCAGGTGGTGCGGAAGCCGTTGTCTGTGCATCAAATCCGCTCAGTACACAAGACGATGTTGCGGCATCTCTCGTTGTCGACGAAGAAATAGGTGTTTTTGCGATTAACGGAGAAGATACAGAAACTTATTACAAACACATTGATGCCACCCTTGATTTGCAACCGACTATTACCATGGATGACGGTGCCGATCTCGTTTCAAGACTTCATTCTGAAGAAACAAATCCAGCTTTAGTGGAGCAAGTCGTTGCAGGAACAGAAGAAACAACAACTGGAGTTATTCGACTCAGGAGTATGGCAACTGAAGGTGTGTTGAAATATCCGATCATTGCTGTGAATGACGCAAAGACAAAGCATTTTTTTGATAACCGATACGGCACTGGACAAAGTACATTAGACGGTATTATCAGAGCAACGAACTTACTCATCGCCGGAACGACTACTGTCGTCGCGGGCTATGGGTGGTGTGGCAGAGGTGTTGCTAACCGGGCACGCGGCTTAGGCGCGAATGTCATTGTAACCGAAGTCGATCCATTAAAAGCGTTGGAAGCCGTGATGGACGGATTCCGGGTCATGCCGATGCAGAAAGCAGTTCAGGAAGCAGATTTGGTTGTGACGCTCACAGGGGATATTCATGTTTTACGTCAAGAACATTTCAAAGCGATGAAGGACGGCGCGATTATAGCGAATTCCGGTCACTTCAACGTTGAAATCGACATCCCAGCCCTTGAAAAATTAAGCGTTGATAAAGGGAAAGCGCGACCGTATGTAGATGTATACACCCTCGGAGATGGTAAGAAGCTCTATCTTGTTGGCGAAGGCAGGTTGGTAAACTTGGCTGCTGCTGAAGGGCATCCGGCGAGTGTCATGGACATGAGTTTCGCGAATCAAGCGTTGTGTGTTGAACACATCGCCCAAAATCGGGATAATCTTGAGAATCGTGTATATGATGTCCCTGAATCTATTGACGAGACCGTAGCGCAGCTCAAGTTGGAAGCATTCGGCGTTGAAATTGATACACTCACGGCGGAGCAGGAAAAATATCTCAACTCGTGGGAAATGGGAACTTAGTGTCGTTTTTTCAGAACGATTCCATATACTGTTCCAAGTTTAGATACTACTTTTTATGAGAGTGAGGCACCTATGAAAAAGTCAGAGATTTTGGAGGGAGTGATATTACTCCTGTCGGCGGTGCTGTTATTACCGATCTGGCTGGCATCCTCTCAACAGATGCAATTTCCACCAACATTGCTAAAAGTGTTGAGTTTCTTGCAGTATCCAGTCATCATTGTGCTGGGTGTAATTTTCGTTCGCCGACTGCGACGGATTATTCGTGCACTACGGGAAAACAAAGATAGACCTGGTCCCTTCTGATTTTAAAGGAAATTGGACGTACTGCAATAGGCGCGGTTTATAGAGCATGCTATAAACCGCGCCTCTGCGTAGAAGGAGTAAAAGCTTAGAATGGGAGTTTTAGTCGTTGGCACGGTCACCTTAGATACGGTAGAAACACCGAATAAACGGGTAGAGAATGTCTTGGGTGGTTCTGGTGTCTATGCTGCTGTCGCCGCGAGTTTTTTCGGAAATCCTGTGCGACTTGTTGGAGTCGTCGGTGCTGATTTTCCACACATTTACGCAGATTTCCTCCACACCCGAGGCATTGACCTTCAAGGGGTAAAACGAGAAGGTAGTGGCAAAACATTCCGTTGGGGTGGTCGTTATGCCGAAGACTTCAACGTGCGCGATACACTTTTTACGGAATTGAATGTTGTTAGTGATTTTCACCCCGTTTTGCCTGAAACTTACAAAGAAACCCCTTACCTCTTTTTGGCAAATAACTCACCAAGTTTACAATTGAGTATTGTTGAGCAGGCAACACACCCGAAACTGATTGTCTGTGACACGATGGACTTTTGGATTAATGAAGAGCGGGAGGCATTAGAAGCACTCTTAGCGCGGGTGGATATTCTCATTCTGAACGATAGTGAGGCACTATTATTAACAGGTGATTCTAATTTGATCCGAGCCGCACAGGTGATCCTACGCTATGGTCCGAAGCGGGTTATAATTAAGAAAGGGGAGCACGGGGCAATCAGCGTAACGGAATCATCTTTCTTTAGTGCACCGGCATATCCGCTGACACAGGTAATAGATCCGACAGGTGCTGGCGATAGTTTCGCTGGGGGGATGATCGGTTACCTCGCGTCTGTTGAGGATACGTCCGAAAAAGCAATACGCAGCGCAATGGTGTATGGAACAGTCGTTGCTTCTTTTAATATTGAAGATTTCAGCATTAATCGACAAAAAGATGTGCAGTTTTCAGAGATTTCATCGCGATATTGTGAACTTCAAGAAGTCGTCCGTTTTTAATGTAAGCTATGAATTGCTCTATCGTATGCTGCTTCAGCGGATTCCATCACCATTTCTGCGAGGGTTGGATGTGCGTGCACGGTACTTGCTATGTCCATCGTAGTCGCCCCCATGCGAATCGCAACAGCGGCTTCATGAATAAGCGTTGAAGCATGGGTACCAACGATATGAACACCAAGGATGTCCCCGCTATCGGCATCAGAAACGGTTTTAACAAATCCGTCCGTCTCGCGTAACCCCAATGCTTTCCCGTTCGCGGCATACGGAAATCGTCCTATCTTCACTTCATAACCCTCATCCGTTGCCTCTTTTTCTGTCATGCCGACGTGCCCAATTTCAGGTAAGGTGAAAACACACCACGGAATAACCTGATAGTCCATTTCAACGCTATCCCCAAGACAATTTTGTGCCGCAACCTTTCCCTCTGCCGATGCAACGTGTGCCAGCAGATATCGACTCGCGACATCTCCGACGGCATAGATACCCGCAACGTTCGTTTGCATTTGGGCATCCACAATGATTTTCCCATTCTCTGTACGAACGCCAACCTTTTCTAAACCTATCCCGTCTGTGTTGTAACGCCTTCCAATTGAGACGAGCATCTTTTGCGCGCTCAACTCTTCACCGGATTCAAGCACTGCTGTGACACCTGCATCCGATTTTTTGACATGCGTAAGTTTAGCACCAGTATGGATCGTGATACCTTTCCGCTTCATGAAAAGTTGGATATGCCGAATAACTTGAATATCTTCAGTCGCTAAAATTGTAGGGAGGAGTTCCAACACAGTCACGCGGCAACCGAGTGCATTGAAGATGGAAGCAAACTCGCACCCTGAAACGCCGCCGCCAACGATCAGTAGGCTTTCAGGGAGTTCTGTGAGATCAAGGATACCAGTTGTCGTCAAGACGTGGCTCTCGTCTATTTCAAAAATAGGGGGTTCCGCAGGTTCGGAACCTGTGGCAATGATAATATTTTTTGCGTTTAATTGTGCGGTTGTACCGTCGGGTTTGCTGACGACAATGGTATTTCTGTCAGTAAGTGTTGCTGTTCCGTTGAGTGTATCAACCCCGTTTGCCTTCAGCAGTTGTGCAATGCCTCCTGTTAGCTGCTGGATGACCGAGGTTTTATGAGTCAATACTTGAGGGTAATCAATTGCTGCCTCGCCGTTGATATTCACACCGAAAGCGGATGCTTCTTGAACCTGTGTTGCTAAGTTGGCAACTGCAAAAAGGGTTTTCGTTGGAATACACCCGCGATTCAAACAGGTGCCGCCCCACTCTCCCTTTTCTATCAGGCAGACTGTGCCGCCAAGTTGCGCCGCTTTAATAGCTGCGACGTACCCTCCTGGTCCTCCGCCTACTATTCCGAGATCATACGTAGACATTTTTCTAACCATGGCCTCCTGTTAACCATCAGCTCGTGCTTTAACATTATATGGCGGAGGCGAGTTGATGGTTAAATCGCCCCCCTGCGTTTCGCGATGGGTTCCGGTTAATTCTGACACGCATAAGGATCTGCCCGATTCTTAAGAGTCTCTCCGCTACACCAAAAGCCTGCATGAAACGAAGTGGGAAGCAGGGAAACCGAAACTTAATAATTAAAAAAGATGAATTAAATTTTATCACAAAGGCTATGGGTTGTCAAGGTGAGATAGTCTTAAGAGCAACACCATCGAGTCCTGAAAACCGACACTTTTACACAACACGCCTACAGAAATCAGATGTGCGTTTGGTGCTAAATTTGACAAAAAATATGGAGTGTGCTACAGTGGTACCAGTCTGAAAATAGGAGAAAATGGATGTTTGATGGGTACTTCCCAAACCAATTTGGACCTGGACGCTCAGCAGTTATCTGCCAACATGGGGCAGTTGCAACGAGCCAGCCGCTCGCGGCGCAGGGTGGGTTGCAGATTTTACAGAAGGGCGGAAACGCCGTTGATGCAGCGGTCGCGACTGCCGCAATACTTAACGTCGTTGAGCCAATGTCAACTGGCATCGGTGGAGATGCCTTTATGCTCGTTTATCAACCCAAAGATGGTGTAATCCGTGGCTTAAATGCAAGCGGTCGAGCACCTTACGCAGCAGAACCAGAATTCTTTACCAAGCAGGGGTTGATGAGTATACCTTCTTTTGGGAGTATGTATCCAGTCACGGTCCCCGGTACAATTGACGGATGGGCAACGCTCCTTAACGAATGTGGAACAATGTCGTTAGCGGAAGTCCTCCAGCCTGCCATCAATTACGCTGAAAAAGGATTTCCTGTCAGCCCACAGATTAGTCTCGCATGGCAAGAAAGTACGCAGATGTTGGCACAGCACCCCGACACAGCCCGGACATACCTCCAGAATGGAAAAGCACCGATACCAGGAGAAATCTTTTATCAACGGAACCTTGCCCAGACCTTTCGGTTGATTGCAGAAGGTGGACGCGATGCCTTCTATCAAGGAGAAATTGCTGACAAGATCGTGAAATTTTCCGATGAAAACGGAGGATTATTTGCACAACGCGACTTTACTGAACACAGGTCAGATTGGGTAGAACCGATTTCTACCAATTATCGAGGCTACGATGTTTATGAGATACCACCAAATGGACAGGGCATCGCTGCCCTCCTCGCACTGAACATCGTTGAAGGGTTTGAACTCGGAACGATGGGACATAACAGTCCTGAACATCTACACCATGCAATTGAGGCAATGAAATTGGGGTTCGCGGATCTCTATGAATACGTGACAGATCCGACCTTTGTGGATGTGCCAGTAGATGGACTACTTTCCAACGACTATACCAAAAGCCAGCGGGAGCGCATCTCACCAGAACGGGCGAGTGTGCATCCAAGTCCTGGTGTACCGGCAATGGGAAGTGATACGGTGTACCTCTGTACGGTTGACAAGGAGCGAAATGTCGTCTCTTTTATCAACAGTCTCTTCGCTGGGTTTGGTTCAGGCTTAGTTGCTGGTGATACAGGGATTATGTTACAAAATCGGGGCGCAGGTTTCTCGCTTAATCCCGACCATGCAAATTGTATTGCTCCACATAAACGTACACTGCATACGATTATCCCCGGTATGATTGCACAAAACGGGATTCCCTTGGTCACCTTTGGTGTCATGGGTGGACAAATGCAAGCACAAGGACATTTACAATTTGTTAGCAATCTTGTGGATTTCAATATGGACGTACAGAACGCCTTGGACGCGCCTCGGTTTCGGGTGATGGACGACTCACGGATTGTGCTGGAGACAGGCATTCCGATGAATACGCAAGCCTCATTGGCACAGAAAGGACATCATATCATACCCGGGCATACTTTTTTTGGAGGTGGGCAAGCAATTTTTATCAATCCGTCCTTTGACACGCTTGTCGCAGGTTCAGATCCGAGACGAGATGGATGTGCAGTCGGCTATTGAGACGAGAGGATTTTTTTGACTTTTGGCTTGAATTAGGGTATAATATTAAGACAATAGGCGGTTTCGGCTCAAAGACTGAGAACCGAACCGAAGTATGTAAGCCCGCCAAGTCGGTCGCGAATCACCGTTGACGCGATCGCGGATCGCCGTTGATTCCAAAGGTTTTCTTGCCTTGGGGCGCGCTACCTCTGGCAGGATATGAGTGGTCAGCGTCCGATTTAAGCCGTACGAAACATCCTATCCAGCCTTGAAAACTAAATCCGTTTCTCGATTGTTTGTACCCTTGATAAAAAGGAGTAGGGCTAAGACACGTACACCTCGCCCCGCAGATAAAATACAAATGGCGAGTCGCAGGGAGTCCACTCTACAATGCCAATGGAAAAAAATATAGAAGAATGTATGGAGAGTCAGTTTACAAATGTATAATGATTTAAATGAAAAAGATGCCTGTGGCGTTGGTTTTGTCGCGAACCGTTTTGGAAATCGGAGCCACGATATTATCAAGATGGCGGTGCAAGCGGTCACGAATTTGACACATCGAGGCGCAGTGGCGGCTGATGCCAAAACTGGAGACGGCGCAGGTATTTTAACACAAATTCCGGAGAAAATATTTCAAAAAGAACTTCAGAAACTCGGAGTTCACCTTGATTCGATAAATGACATGGGGGTCGGGGTGATTTTCCTGCCGAGGCACGACCGAGATGCACAGGCACGGGGGCGCGCAATCGTTGAAGAGATATTACAGCAGTACGGTGTTCCCCTCCTTGGATGGCGTTCGGTCCCTCATGATTTTTCCGCTCTCGGTGCTAAGGCACTGGAAACGCTGCCGGAAATCCAGCAGGTATTGGTGGGACGTCCAGAGCAATTCGCCGGTGATGCTTTTGAACAACGCTTGTATCTGATATGTAAAGAGTTAGAGCATCGCGTTACAGCGGCAGCACTCGACGAATTCCATATCGCCTCTTTTTCACATCGGACGATTGTCTATAAAGGATTGCTGGTGGCACCCCAGCTTACCCAGTTTTATCCTGATTTAAAAGACCCTGATTTTCAGGCAGCACTTGCCGTTTTCCATCAACGCTACAGTACAAATACCTCATCCACATGGATGCTCGCCCAACCTTTTCATACATTAGCGCATAATGGCGAAATCAACACCTTGATGGGCAATCAGAATTGGATGCGGGCGCGCGAAGCCGACTTGCAATCCCCGCTCTGGAACGAAGACATCCGAAAACTCGTTCCAATTATCAACCCACATGGAAGCGATTCGATGAGCTTGGATAACGTGTTAGAGTTGTTAACACACTCTGGGCGCGGTATCCTACATGCCATGATGTGTCTGATCCCTGAAGCCTATGAGCAGATTCCTGATATGCCGGATGAGTTGAAAGCCTGTTACGAGTATCTCGCATGTGTCAGCGAACCTTGGGATGGACCGGCGGCGGTCGCGTTTACAGATGGCGTTGTTGTCGGCGCAAGTTTGGATAGAAACGGATTACGACCCGCACGCTATAAGGTTACAGAGGACGGTACGGTTGTCATGGGCTCCGAAGTTGGCATCATTGAACTTGATGACAGTTGCGTCGTGGAAAAGGGACGTTTGGGACCTGGGCAAATGATTGCTGTTGATACAGCGCAAGGAAAATTGCTGAAAAATTCCGAGATTAAACATAGTATTGCCAATCAGAAACCTTACGCTGAGTGGGTCCAGAAAGGCATCGTGACGCTCCCGGCCGAAAAAAATGGATCGCCTGTCACGACAGATGCTGTTCCAGAACAGTTGTCGACATACCAAAAAGCTTTCGGCTATATGATTGAAGACGTGGAACGCTTTATCAAACCGATGATAACGGAAGCGAAGGAGGCAGTCGGTTCAATGGGCGATGACACACCACCGGCTGTGATTTCTCGACATCCGCGTTTGCTCTATAGTTACTTTAAACAGCGTTTCGCGCAGGTTACGAATCCACCTATCGATTCCATCCGGGAACGTTTGGTGATGTCCCTGACAACACATCTTGGACAACAGCGGAGTTTGCTCACAGAAACATCAGAACACGCTCGACTTATTCGGGTACCCTCGCCAATTTTGACAGATACAGATTTACAAGCGTTGCGAGAACTGAATATCCCCGATTTTCAGGTAGCGACACTCTCTGTATGCTTCCCCGTTGCCTCTGGCAAACAGGGTTTGGAAGAGGTCTTAGAAACACTATGTCAACGTGCCTCTGAGGCAATTGATGCAGGAGCAACAATTCTTGTGCTAAGTGACAAAGAGGTTAGTTCTGACTTTGCTCCGATTCCGATGGCACTCGCTGTCGGTGCTGTCCATCACCATTTGATTCGGGAAGAAAAGCGAATGCGAGCAAGTCTCATTGCCGAAACCGGAGATGCAAGAGAAGAACATCACTTCGCTGTTCTTCTTGGTTACGGGGCAGCTGCAATCAACCCTTATCTTGCCTTCTCAACGATTGTTCAACTTGCTGAGGACGGTGAATTCGCAGAACTCACCGCACTCGGAGCCATTGAAACCTATAAAGCAACCGTCGAAAAAGGTATTTTGAAAATTATGGCAAAGATGGGAATTTCGGCGGTGTCAAGTTATCATGGTGCCCAGATCTTTGAAGCACTTGGTATCAATGCAACAGTTATTGATAAATGCTTTACAGGTACCACCTCACGCTTAAGTGGCATTGGCTTTGCTGAGATTGCAGCGGAAACCCTTCACTTTCACGCGAAAGCATTTTCTCGAAATGAAGGTTCTGCGTCCTTAGAGGAAGCAGGCTATTTCCGGTTCCGTAGAAATGGAGAATTCCATGCCTATAATCCGACGGTGTTTAAGTCGCTTCACCGATTTGTCAAGGGCGGTAAGCCGGAGGACTATGAAAAATATGCCGCCGCTGTTGAGGACGGAGAACCTTCCAGTCTACGAGATCTGCTTGCTTTCAAACCCAGTACGCCTATTCCGGTTGAAGAGGTAGAACCAGCGGAAGATATCGTTCGACGTTTCACAACCGGTAGTATGTCCTTTGGCGCGTTAAGTCGAGAGACACACGAAACCTTGGCAATCGCGATGAATCGCCTCGGGGCAAAATCCGGGAGTGGAGAAGGCGGTGAAAGCAGCACGCGCTTCAAGCGGCAACCCAATGGTGACCTTGCTTCCAGTGCCATCAAACAGGTGGCATCCGGACGTTTCGGCGTGACTCCAACATACCTCATATCGGCGAAGGAACTGGAAATTAAGATGGCGCAAGGTTCAAAACCCGGAGAAGGTGGACAGATTCCAGGACATAAGGTGACAGCCGAAATCGCGGCTCTTCGACACTCTGTACCCGGGGTGCCACTGATCTCGCCGCCTCCACATCATGACATCTACTCCATTGAGGATTTGGCGCAACTCATCTACGATCTGAAACAAGCGAACCCGCGAGCAAAGGTAGCTGTAAAACTGGTATCCGAATTTCTGGTTGGAACGATTGCGTCAGGGGTGGCAAAGGGCTACGCTGATGTAATACAAATAAGCGGGCATGAAGGAGGCACCGGAGCCTCACCGCTCAGTTCCATTAAGAACGCAGGGACTCCTTGGGAACTTGGACTTGCTGAAACACAGCGTGCCCTCGTGACAAATGAATTGCGGGATCGTGTCGTGTTACGGGCTGATGGCGGGATGCGTTCGGGACGCGACATTGTTATTGCTGCAATGTTGGGGGCAGAAGAATATGGGTTTGGAACAATAGCGATGGTCGCGACAGGATGTGTGATGGCACGCCAGTGCCACTTAAATACATGTCCGGTTGGTGTAGCTACCCAAGATCCAGCACTCCGTGCGAAATACCCCGGCACACCGGAAATGGTTGTCAATTTCATGCTCGGTGTGGCGAGCGAGGTGCGAGTCATTCTTGCCAACCTTGGCCACAGAAGCCTCAACGATATTATCGGACGCCCAGAATTGCTTCAACCGGTCGATTTGGCAGATTATCCGAAAGCAGGAACACTGGATTTGAGCGAAATCCTGACCCCTGCTGATCTAACTGGAACGCAGCCGCGTTACCATCTGCAAGAGCGAAACAATCGGGATGACATTTCTCTTGACGATCGGATTCTGAAGGATGCTAAGGACGCAATCTTACAGAAAACATCGATCCAACTCTCTTATCCGATCCGTAATACACACCGGACAGTCGGAGCAAAGTTATCCGGTGAAATTGCAATGCGTTATGGCGACGTTGGCTTACCTGATAGGACGATTCAGTGCGACTTTAGGGGCAGCGCGGGACAGAGTTTCGGTGCTTTCTGTATTAGCGGTGTACAATTCGCGTTAACAGGCGAAGCTAATGACTATGTAGGAAAGGGCATGGCAGGTGGAGAAATTATTATTAAGCCCGCGCCAACTGCACAGTTCCCAACTTATAAAAATACAATCATCGGGAACACAGTGTTGTACGGTGCTACAGGCGGTACGCTTTACGCAGCGGGACGAGCCGGCGAACGATTCTGTGTCCGAAATAGCGGTGCAACCGCTGTCGTTGAAGGTGTGGGGGATCACGGTTGTGAATACATGACCGCGGGGACAGCCGTAATTCTCGGCGAAACGGGTAGAAACTTTGGAGCTGGGATGACCGGTGGCACTGTCTATGTTCTTGACGAAAAACAACAGTTCGAGAAGAAGTACAACTTGGATTGGGTGAAGTTAGAAAAGGTGACGGGTGAGACAGATATTAAGAATCTAATGGCACTTATACAAAATCACGCCGCATATACCGGTAGTGAATATGCCGAGAAAATCCTTACGAATTGGGAGACTTTCCTCTCACACTTTTGGAGGGTTATAACACCGCCGCCACCACCCCCTCCGGCACCTGTCCAGTTGAAGAGAAGAGCCGCGGGACGCAGAAGCCGTAAACGCTAAAGACTCAGCTGTGGGATAGGTGTCAAATACCTACCTTTGGCAGTATATTACGAAAAAAAGGCAGCCGAAGCTGCCTTTTTTGTGTTAACTGCGTTACAGTCTTCATCCCTCTTCCGAGAGAAAGCGATTTCAAGCCTTCCGTTTTACTGGAGCCCTATTTCGCTCATTCTACGACGTCAATGACGACCCTGTGTTTTGTACGCTTATCCGCTTTGATAATTAGGGTGCTGATCTGGTTTTTATGACTCGCAATGAAAAGCTCCATATCTTCCAGCGTCAACATCTCCTGATCATCAATCGAAATTCGTCCGTCACTGCTAATGAAGAGATTAGACTTCTCTCGTGTGAACTCGTGCTTGGTTGCGGAATCGGGTAAAGTGCCAGTGAAAGGCGGAGGAACCCGCATGACAACAGATACTAAAAAGAAAATAAGCAACAAGAAGATACAATCAATCATAGGTGCCATCGGAATGTCATTATTGTCACCTGTTTTCTTCCGTCGAGACATGTTCAAAGCCATTTGAATTCTCCTGTAAAGAGTGAAGTGCTATTGTCGTCGCGTGAAACAAGTACGAAAGAATAACGTTTCATTTACACCATATTAAAACACCTAAAAGTTTATGAGGTTACGCGTGTTCTTCAGATGATTCTTCTGGTTATTAGGTGAGCAAAAAAAAAGGCAGCCGAAGCTGCCTTTTTGTGTTAACTGCGTTGCAGTTTTCATTACTCTTCTAAGACCGCGAAAGCGATTTCAAGCCCCTCTGTTTTACTGGAGCGTTGTTTCGCTCGTTCCACGACATCAATGACGACCCCGTGTTTTGCACGCTTATCCGCTTTGATAATTAGGGTGCTGATCTGGTTTTCATGAGCCGCAATGAAAAGCTCCATATCTTCCAGTGTCAACATCTCTTGGTCATCGATCGATATCCGTCCGTCAGTGCTAATGAAGAGGTTGAACTTCTTCCGTGTAAATTCGTGCTTGGTTGCGGAATCAGGTAAGGTGACGGTGAAAGGCGGTTGAGCTTTCATGACAGCAGACACCATGAAGAAGATAAGCAACAAAAAGACACAATCGATCATAGGTGCCATCGGAATGTCATCATCGTCGCCTGTTTTTTTCCGCCGAGACATGTTCAAAGCCATCTAAATTCTCCTCCTGTAAAGAGTGGAGTGCTATTGTTATCGCGTGAGATAAGTCAGTCTCTCGCGACAATAGCGAACCCGATTTTATCTATACCTGCCTGTTTTGCGATATCCATCACTTGCACGATCTGCTCATGTAACACGTCTCGCTCTGATTGGATAATCAACATACTTGTTGCTTCCTCGGGGGCATTGATGAATCGGTTGAACATTTCATCAATCTGGACAACCTCATCATTCAGCACCATAGTGCCTCTGTCATCGCCAGGTTCCGGATTCGCGATTCGGACAGTCAGACCTTTGGGTTTGTCGGGTGACGGTTTCCCCGGTGGGGGGAGTTGCACCCGGAGGCCCGGAATCGGCGAGAAGGTTGTCGATACCATGAAGAAGATCAGGAGCAGGAACACACAATCAATCATAGGTGCCATACTGAGCGTTGGTGGCTTACGTTCCCGAATTTTGGTCGCAACCAAACTCAATTTGGCATCACCGCCGGCTTGTTGCATTTCAGAATCTCCTTTTTCGTTAATGAGACTAAGGCTAAGGTATAAGGACCTGGTAGCCTGCAAAGTCTATTAGGAGAGGGCGAGTGAAAGTACCCGCCCGTTCCATTCCAAGATTAGGCATCGCCGCCTTCGCCAACAATCAACTGGTTCACAATCTCGGTAGAAACCTGAGAGATCTCAACCATGTGCCTGTTGACCCAACTATCAAAGAGCTGGAAGAAAATCAGACAGGGGATAGCAACTGTCAAGCCAGCAGCAGTTGTGAGAAGTGCCTGTGAGATACCACCAGCGAGCTGCTGCGGGTCACCAGTACCTTCAAGAGCGATTGTAGTAAACGCACTAATCATACCTGTAACTGTTCCAAGCAGCCCAAACAGCGGAGACACGACTGCAACGGTACCAAGGACCGGCAGATTTCTTTCGAGTTCAGGGATTTCAAGCAGACTTGCTTCCTCAATAGATTCCTGAATTTCCTCTTTGGTAATGTCGCGTTCCTCAATTTGGGCTTGGCTGTATCGCAGCAATCCTGCTTTAAGAACGTTAGCAAGCGGTCCACCGGCTTCTTCACAAGTCGAGACGGCTTCCATAATGTTCTCTTTCCGCAGTGAATCAGCAATGCTGGCGATGAACTGTTCGGTTCCAATTCGAGAACGGCTCCGAACGAAGGTGAAAAGTCTTTCAATAATGAAAGTCAACGCCGTGATGGAACAGAGGGCGAGGGGCCAGAAGACGAATCCGAACTTCTGGAAGAAAGTAACGATATTGTCTTTTTTAGTCATCTTGAGTGGGACAAAGTGGTCGCCACCATTAACGACTGTAACGGGTTTACCAAGCCGATCGCCATATCCTTCTCTATAGATACTGATGAGGTAACGACCTGCGGGAACACCCGAGCGCTCGTAGTCGCCGTTAGCATCCGTCGTCGCTGCAAATTCTTCGCCACTTTGGGCAACAATCTTGACTTCAACGCCTTCAATAGGGCTTTGTGCTGTGGTTGTATCAACAATCTGACCGCGGACGGTTCCTCCGCTATCTTGTGCGAAGACAACACCGGCAGACATACCGAGACAAGCAACCAACATTAACACCAAACTTAAACGAGTCATTCGTTTTGATCCTCCTTAGGGTAACTTGCCGAATACGCTGGCAAGTTTTTACAAATCATCTCATAAAGTGTTGCGGGAACCTCGCCCAACAACTCAATTTTGCTAACACTTGAGCATTTTAAAAGCTACATAAGTTTTCTGGTTGGGTAGGAGCGACAGGAACCGCGCCTACCACTTACAACACCATTCTTGTTAATAACACCTGAGTGCTTCGGAAGTTACGCGAGTTTTATTCAAACCCCATGGAAAAAGGAAGCACAAGTGATAAAGCGAAACGCGAAATCGCTGGACACAATTTCTTCGTGTCCAGCGATTCAAACACCTCTTAGAAGCCCATCATTGCTCGCACAAACGTCGTATTACTCGTCGTATGATCGAGCAGGATGGTGGTTCGCCGGTAACCAGCGAGGATAACAATGTTAAACCCAAGCCATTCACCACGGTTGATTGCTTGAACTTCAAATATCCGTGTTCGTAGGTCGGGTCGGAAAAGGACGGGTACATCCTCATCTTCCGGGAAATTCGTCAAATATTGTTTGAAGTTATTATCCCGGTTGGTGAACTTCCTGTACTGGAAACCACCAAGAATGTTCATTCGTTGCGTGAACTGATAGTCGAGCCGTACGCCGAGAACATCTTCACGACTTCTCCGGTTGAAGCGCAAGTATTCGATGGGTTCGTCATCAGTCGGAACAAACAAACGTGGGTTAAGAGCGTCCCCAATTTCCTCTGCGCCGCGGTCAAAAGCGCGGTCCCAAATGTACTTCACCATCGGTGTAAGCGTCAAATCTTCACCGATTCTATCAACAAAGGGGAGGTCCCCAAGTGGGAGCTCGTATCTCGCCTTGAGAATCGTCTGCTGATTGCGAATATCCCGCTCTGGATAACGACGCTTCTTCCAGTTTTCGGCATCATAAATCAAGCCCGGATCCTCAGGGTTAAGAGCGTTAATTCCGTGGTCTGGATAGAATGGGAATTCCCGTTTGTCACCGGAGGCTCGGACCTGCTCAACGGGGACCATAAAGTCAACACGTTGATCGGCATTGAGTGGATCGCCTTCTTCTCCTGAACCTTCAACATCCAAGAAAATCGCGCCTTCCTCATCCTGCTCAAATTGTTTTTGGAGGACAACGAGGAACTTCGCTTCAAGTGTAAGGTTAGGAACAGCAGTGTAGAGGAACTGTAGCGTTGTCGTATTCACACGAGCATTGTAGAAATCAAGCTCATCGGAAATTTGGACAGGCTCCAATTCACCGACACGTAGTGTAATGGTGTAATCTGGAATATCGTCGCGGACTCGGACGAAACGGTTTTGGAAAAGTACAGTTCCAAAATCCGGAATGTCGCGTTGATAAGTGACATGTAGGTATTTGGAATCATTCTGCCGCCGGCTCGAAACTTCGTTTTCGTTGAGCCACCCAACTTTGAGTGAAAGGTTATCAAGGAGGTCATATTCAGCGAAGACATGGTATCCTTGCCTGTCTACCCCGTACTCATATTGTGGTTCAAAATCGTCCTCAAGAGAATCAATTGTACCGTTGTTGTTCAGATCAACAAGGTCGGTAAACACCGGTGGATCGGCATCAAAGATGAGAAAGTCTTCTTGGAAGTCCAAAACCCCGTTTTGGTCTCTGTCATCAGCACGTGGTAGGACTCCGTCGAAGTCAATATCATCCGGCCAGTCATCGTCATCATCGTCATCCTCAATGAGGGCGTAATTAACTTCATCCCATGGATCTCTTTCAGCCTGAGATTCGGGGGTTCGCTCCAGCGTGTAGGGCTGATCTCTGTCGGTATTAGCACCGAAGTTGAAATAGGTTGTGGTGTACCCAGGATCAATATGGTAGTAGACCCCTTCAAGGTACAACTTCCCAAAGCGGGATTTGAGTTGAACGAACCATGCGGTTTCTCTTCCCATTTCTCCATCGCCGCTTTCGTCGGTTCCGTCGCCACCCAACCTGGCTTCAAACCGTTCACCTTGGGTCTCCGAATAGGTGGGTATACCATTCCGGTCTAATGGTAAGCCTGTTGCTGGATCGATGGAGATGCCGGTTTCTTCCTCGCCATCCTCACCTATAATAGTTGGCTTAAGTCTACTAAATCCAATCTGATCTTTGGGAACTGTCGGATACTGCTTATATTTACCGTTAATGGAATAATGTGCCCGAACGAAAACATTGCCGACAGTACCTTCTAAGTCAAGCCCGTAGAGAAGTGCCGCACGTGCTGCGCCGTATTGATAACGGACTTTGCGTGGTCTACCTTCACCTGTCCATTGATCCGGATTGTCATGGAGATTCGCGCGGTTGGTAATGTAATCCGAAGATTGTCCATAGTTACCGGGGGCTTCAATAACATCGCGGTATGGCATTTCAATGTGACCATCTTCGGTTTTAATCCATTCTTCAGCGAACGGATCAGCACCTTCAGCAGCCTTGTTGGCGTCACTGAATCCGATAACAGCAATGTTATAATCACCGGCTACGACCATCTCAAAAATGACCGATTGCACAGTCCGTGGATCAATATCATGGTCGGCAAAAACGAGATCATACTTCATTTTATCGAAGCCGTCCACAATTGCCCAATCCCCGGATTCACGGATATCAGAGGGAAGCCCGCCTACATCAATAGGAGTGACATCGCTAGAGAAGATATCAATCTTTTGGGTTTGTGCGGGTTGCGCTTTAGGTTCAACACCATCTTCAACCTCTTCGGGTGTTAAGTCTTCCAACGCTTGTGTGATGACGGTAGCTGTCATTCCCTTGAAAGCTGCACCAACACCACCTTGAATATTTCCACCATGCTTGGCTTCATCATAGCCAGAAAATAGGGTAACGGATCCATGATTGTCTTCAGGTGAGTCATCGCGGAAAACAACAGAGATCACCTCTGGCGGTGTATTCGCTACAGTACCCATGAGCGGGTTCTCAACGCGTTCGGGGTGTTCTTTATGAAGGTTGACATAAGTAAACCCAACGCGGAAAATGTCGCCCAAAAGTCCTTGGGCTCGGAAACCCACGAGACGTGCGTTTTCAATATGGCGAACGCCAGCGTCTTCATTCAAACCATTTCGACGTCCGAGAGTCGGTGCAAGGTTCGCAGCTGCGTCTGTCAACTGAACAGGGTTCGAGATACGAGAATTGATGAGCGTGAAAAGATGACGTTCCTGTGCGAAAGAGATATCCCAACGAAGCCCATCAAACTCTGTTTTGTAGAGAATATAGCGGTTTGGGAACAATGTAGACGGTTTGAAACGCATACTATCGCCGATAGCAAACTCGGTATATCTACCGCGGAAACTGTCTTCTGTCAAGACGGTTCTATCCAGCTGCGCTGAGAATCTTTCGCTATCAAGCTGACCGGTCCAACCAACAAACAATTCACCATTCTGGTCGAACTCTTTCTGCTCGCGATAGTTATAGACCTCATTACCCTCAAGCAGCTCTTTTCCAAACAGGTCATAGAAGAACTGTGGTTCTTCTTCCAATTGGAACCGTGCTGAAAATTTAGAACTCCCCTCAATTGTTGGTAATAGGGGTTCTTGTGGACCAAGGCTCTGTGCACCACAACCGTAAAGCACAAAAGCACTCAGGATACAGGTCGCTACAAGTAAAACATCAAATGATTGTTTTAGCCTGTTCATTACTTTGTTTTTCCTCCTTGGAAATAATGAATCGGATGTTTGGGCGACGGAACTGCGATGTGAATTTCTCACTCTTCGCTGTTCCTACCTCGGTTTCCGACAAAAAACCTTAAAAATGGATGAAAATTGCTTTACATGTAAACGAAAAGTCCCAAAATCTTGTTAATGAAACCAACATTACTTCGATTTCGTTTTTCTTTGTTACTGCCAAACAGGTATCCAAAAGTTGTAAATACCATGCGTAGCATGTAAAGAGCAAGTCTCCTTCCAACGGATTAAGGGTTTGTTTTGCGAGAATTCTCAGTAAACAGGTGATAAAATGCCCACAAAACTGTTCTTAGCATTTAAAAATAGCACTGATTCAAATTTCTGTCAAGTTTTTAACAGAAAAAACGCATGCTTTAGGGTGGTAATTTCACATATCATACCACAAACGTCATATTTTTCAACTTTAATTATGTCAGCACCATTTTATTTTCGATTTTTCGCCCATTTTAAGGATGAGTCGCAATCTACAAATCGTTCGCGCGTGCACCCAAGCAATACTCCTACAAAATGCTGTGCAGGATAGGGTGAATCCGTAATATGAGGATCCTTTTGACAACTACTGTCTCCTGAAAATACCCGAAGACAATAGAAAATAAATAATAAGGTTGTATTGTCTTAGGACCCAAGTAAATATCGATAGGTCCTGGTATAAATTTGTGGGTATCCTCACAATGGCAACGAACAAATCATGCAACACTGCACATTGGGCATACTGTAATTATACTACATTTTAAGATAAATTGACATTTTTTTTTCAAATTCCCATCAATATAAGCTTCTGAACCCGAAAATTGGGCTATAAAACTTTGAAATTAAGACATTGAATCTTTTAGATTCTCAGGAGTTTTGGTGAAATATTCGATAAATAACGCAGTTGTAACACCTAAAGATAAACCGGCGATTCCCGCGATGACGAAAATAAACCTGAGTTGAGGACTGACGGGAATTTTTCTTGGGACCGCACGGTCAATGATTTCAATACCACCTATCTGGTTGCGGGCGGTATTTAACTTGGATTCAGCATATAATATTTCAGCTTCAAGTGACCGTTTTGCAATCTCTTCAGCGAGTTCACTGGTTCTCTGAATCTTGGCTCCCATCCGTGTGAGAATTATCTGGTTTTCTGGGATCTGTTCCAGCATTTGCGTCAATTCCGTTTCCAACGTGCGCAGCTCCTGCTTTAGGTGCTCAGCAGCGTTTTCATAACGCGAGACACTCGGAACAAGGGTCAGCAACTGATTCTTTATATAGGTATGGTGGGCAGAGGTGCCGGAAGTAACGGTAGTGGCTGTAGGAGAGGTTTGAGCGTTTTTTTCGCGGATTTCAGCAATTTGTGCATCAAGACCCTTCAATTCTGAGGCAGTCTTGCCTACCTTTTCCGCATCCGCAGCACGCTGCGATTCAAGGTTGAAGAGTTTTTCCTGCTGAAAAAGCCAGACCGGATCGTAGGATGTCGTTTCTGATATTTTCGTCTGTTCCGGTAAGTGTTCTAATTGCTCCTGCAAATATGCAATGTGGGTGCGTGTCGCATAGAGTTGTTGCTGATTCGTTTCAAGCCTTTCCCGGATACTGGCATGACGTTCAAGAAGATTGGTAAGAGTTGGAACCCAGGTTTCTGGACTGCCATTCTGGCGAGCAAATAAGAGGAGAGCGTTTAAATCATTCTCTATTTGGGTTTGGATTTCTTGTCGTTTATTTTCGAGAAATTCCATCCGCTTTTTTAGTTTTGTTTCTTCATCTCCACGCCTCAATGTTTTCATATCCTCTACGAGCTGGTTAACAAGAAGTGCCGCATTGCGTTCCCCTCCCTCCGCCTCCGTCAAGGCAATCGAAAGATTGATATAGTCGGAGTCCGGGTTCAGCTGAGCCTTCAGTATTCGTTTGAGTTTACCTACCGATGGAAGGAGAGAAACCGCCTCAGCATTGCCACTCTCTTCGAGGTTTTCGATTGCCGTTTTTAGCATTGATTCTGTGGAAAATCGAGCACTGATTGTCTCCATTTCCCGCCGGTCAACACCGCCAGAGAGTACGCTTTGAAATAGATTCGTTGAAGGCAAGGCAGACGTTGTATTAGATTGGACAAGTAACATTAAAGTGGAGGCGGCGTATGTTTTAGGCAAGCGGAGTGAAATAACCAAGGCGGTTCCCAATACCAACAAGACACTCAAGCAGAGTGTAAAATCATGCTTTCGAATGAGTTGAAGATAATCGCGGAGATGTTCCTCCTGTTGCGGCATGAATGTGTGGAATTCCTACCCAATTCTTGGGCTGGAAATTGCCCCTCCTTTTCTCAAACCTATAGGTTGTTAGCAATACGAATTTCTTCCTCGTTAAAGGCTTCGTCATGCCACTCAACTATACGCCATTCGTTACTTCTTTTTTCAAAGACAAAGAGGTTGTCCCCTTCAGCGTACACGCCACTAAATCCACCTTCAAGTGAATGTCCATCGGATATAAAAAGTTGGATTCTATAGTGATTCCGTACTTCCGCCTGATTGCCATCCTCATTCATAGTAATCTCTGGTGGCACAGAGAGTTCTATCTCAATATCCTGAAAC
>Ga0209020_1000035_pt1 | contig 164357 bp, 131 predicted proteins | sample PinacodermBB_FD_187298 | JGI IMG/M metagenome (GOLD analysis project Ga0209020, IMG submission 187298) | Host-associated microbial community of the marine sponge Aplysina aerophoba from Gulf of Piran - sponge pinacoderm, lysed by bead... | ecosystem: Host-associated > Porifera > Sponge >... | reverse complement strand
AACAGCTCAGCCACCCGGATCGAGATCGGCTCAACCGTCGACGAACCCGAGATGTTCACCGAACCCGACACCGTGGCCATCTCCTCCTCGGTCATGGCCTGAACTGTCGTGGTCGGGGCCGCCTCGGCTGTTCCGGTTTCGGCTGTTCCGGTGTCGGTGCCGGTGCCGGTGGTGCCGGACTCGCTGCTGGCCGCCGGTGCCGTGGTGTCGTCCCCGTCGTCGCCGCAAGCTGCGGCCACAAGCGAGAAGGTTGTGAGAATCACCGGCAGCCATAGGAGCCGGCGCCTTGAATTGCGCACTTGGTTGTCCCTCCTTGGGGAATCTGGCAATGGCAAGCCCGCGCCACCCGCGAGCCGCAGGCAACCTAGATGGGGCAAGGTCTCAGAAGGCTCTGGAAGCCGTGAACGTCAAGTGAATGCCGGTGAACGGCGGGTGAATTCTGCGTCTCCCGCTCTTGTTCGCTGTGACCTGAGGGCCGTTCGGGCTGTTGTGCCCGCTCTTGTTCGCTGTGGCCTGAGGGCCGCTCGGGCCCGGGGCCTCGCTCTTGTTCGCTGTGACTTGAGGGCGGCTCGGGCCCGGGTCCTCGCTCAGCGCCTCGCCAATACTGCGTCGTTGGCGTCTGTCCGCTCGGCGTCTAGCCCAAGCTGTCGAGCGCGTCCTGGAGGCGGCCCGCGTTGAACGAGCTGACCCTCTCGACCTGTGTCACGCCCGCGCCGTCGAGCAGTATGAGGTTGGGGTTGCCGGCTCTGTAGTGGTTCCAGGCTTCGTAGGTGTCGCTCCACAGCGTGTGGGGAGGACCGCCGGCGGAGGCCACGAAGCTCTCGGCCTGGGCGAGGCTGTCCGCGCCGCCCACGCCGATCACGATGACCTTGCCCTCGTTGTCTCGGGCGAACTGCCCGACCGACGATGCCTCTCGCCGGCAGATCGGTCAATGCGGTGCCCAGAACCAGAGAAGCAAGGGCGTCGAGCCGTCCACGAAGTCGCGGAGATTGACGGTCGCACCGGTGCGCAGGTCAGTCATGTCTTGACTCGGGACGTCGGTCTCGACGGTGGGCGCGGCGGTGGTGGTGGCTTCAGTTGTGGGCGTGGCGGTGGTGGTCGTGGCCTCAGCCTCCGCGGCGGCTTGGGCCGCGGCTTCGGCCTCTGCCTCCGCGGCGGCTTGGGCCGCGGCTTCGGCCTCTGCCTCCGCGGCGGCTTGGGCCGCGGCTTCGGCCTCTGCCTCCGCGGCGGCTTGGGCTTCGGCTTGAGCTTGGGCCGCGGCTTCGGCCTCTGCCTCCGCGGCGGCTTGGGCCGCGGCTTCGGCTTCGGCTTGAGCCTGGGCGGCTTGGGCTGCGGCTTCGGCTTCGGCTTGAGCCTGGGCGGCTTGGGCTGCGGCTTCGGCTTCGGCGGCGGCCGCTTGGGCGGCGGCTTGGGCCGCGGCTTCGGCTTCGGCTTGAGCTCGCGCGGCGGCTTCGGCTTGAACTCGCGCGGCGGCTTCGGCTTGAACTCGCGCGTCGGCTTCAGCTGCGGCGAGGGCGGTTTCGGCCTGGGCGTCGGCTTCGGCTTCGGCGAGGGCGGTTTCGGCCTGGGCGGCGGCTTGGGCCGCGGCTTCGGCTTCGGCGGCGGCGGCCTCCGCGGCTTCGGCTTGATCTCGCGCGTCGGCTTCGGCTGCGGCGAGGGCGGTTTCGGCCTGGGCGGCGGCCTCGGCCGCGGCGTCCGCTTGGGCCTGGGCTTGAGCGGCTTCAGTTTGAGCTCGCGCGGCGGTTTCGGCGGCTGCTTCGGTGGCGGCCTGGGCTTCGGCTTCGGCTTCGGCGGCTTCGGCCGCTCGGGCTTCGGCTTCGGCGGCGGCTTGGGCGGCTGCTTCGGCTTCGGCGGCTTCAGCATCAGCGTCAGCCTCGGCTACGGCTTGGGCCTCGTCGAGATCGGTGCCGGTGGCGGCGCTTGTTGTCGGTGTTGCGACCTCGGCACCGGTGTCCTGGCTGCCCGGAATCGGTTCCTCGTCGCTGCCGCAGGCTGCGGCCAGCAGGGCAGCGGCTGCCAGCACCGCCACGACCCGGGCGCAGTACGGCATCTGCATTGCTCAGGTCAGGGCCGTGAGCCGGTCGCTGAGGCTGGCCGGGTCGAAGCTGCTGGAACTGTCGTCGAGCAGGTTGCCGCCGGCGTCCAGCAGCAGGACGCTCGAGTTCCTGCTCACCCCGAAGTGGTTCCACGACTCGAAGGAGTCGCTCCACAGCATGGTGAACGTGACGCCGGTCTGGCCCAGGAATCTCTCCGCGAAGGCGAGGTCGTCCTGGGCGCCGATTCCCACCACCTTCACGCTGTCGGGATTCTCTTGAGCGAACTGCTCAAGCTGAGGACCCTCGGCCCTGCAGACCGGTCAATGCGGCGCCCAGAACCAGAACAGCAGCGGCGTCTGCCCGTCCACCACCGACTGGAGACCGAGCGTCGTGCCGGTGTGCATGTCGATCATCTGCAGGTCGGGCACGTCTCCGGGGCCCGCAAGCGCCGGTTCGGGCGCGGCGCTCCCGGCGATGCCGTCGGCCTCGGTGATGCCCTCATCAACAGTCCCTGCTCCGGCGCTGCCGCTGCCGTCCCCGGTCGTCGGCGAGGGTTCCGCAACCTCGGCAGCCCCGGCAGTCTCAGCAGCGTCGCTGCTGGCGGGCTCGGCGGGCTCGGCGACGGGGTCGTCGGACCCGCAGGCCGCGGCCAGCAACCCGACGACCCCGAGAGCCGCGGCACCGGTGAGAAGTCGCATGACGAGCCGGATTCTCATTGGTCCTTCCCCTTGCCGCGGGCCTTCTGTTCTTTCTTCCAGGTTCGAACCCGCTGGAGCGCCTCAGGTCCGTCGATGTCGGCCACCGACCGGGGCTGGTCGTCCGAGAACGCTCCGGCCTGCTCCTGCCAACCTTCGGGACGCACACCGAAGCGCTTGGCCAGCACGGCTGTCAGGATCCGGGCCTTCTCGTCACCGTAGCCGGGCAGGTCCCGCAGCCGCTCGAAGAGTTCCTCGCCGGTGCCGGCTTCGGCCCAGATCGCGCCGGCGTCGCCGCCGTAGCGGTCCGCGACGTGCCGGCACAGGGTCTGCATCCGCTTGGCCATCGATCCGGGAAACCGGTGCAGGGCCGGTTTGGCTCTCACCAGCGCCGCGAAGTCCTCGGGGTCGCGTTCGGAGATCTCGTGGGCGTCCAACTCCGAGCCGAGCCGTTCGACCAGACGGTGGGGGCCCATGAACGCCCACTCCATGGGAATCTGCTGGTCGAGCAGCATTCCCAGCACGAGCGCCAGCGGGTCGGTGTTCACGAGCCGGTCGGCGGCCTCGTCTCCTGTCACCGCCAGAGTTCCCGTCGCAGTGTTGGATCGAGCGCCCGCAGGACGGGAGCGGCCCACGGCGCGGCGATGTGATTCCCGCTCTTGTTCGTTGCGCTCATGGGCCACCCAAACCGAGGCATCACTGTCTACGGCGTCGCTCGTTGCTACGCGAGATGCCATGGTGCTTCCCGTCCGCTCGGGCTCCGCCTCATCTATCGGAGCATATCCTCGCGCCGGTGTCGGGGTGGCCGGGGTCGTCGCGTTCGGATTCGATGCCGTAGCGTTTGATGGCCGCGGACACCTCGTCCGGCTCGGCCTCACCTGAGGCCACCAGCGCTGACAGCACGGCAACCACGATGTGATCCGCGTCCACCTCGAAGAATCGCCGTAGGGCCTCGCGTGTGTCCGAGCGGCCGAACCCGTCGGTGCCCAGCACGTGCAGGGGCCTGGGCGTGAAGCGGGCGATCTGGTCGGGGACCAGCGTCATGTAGTCGGTCACAGCCACGATCGGGCCGTCGGAGTCGGCCAGCTTCGCAGTGACCAGAGGCACTGCGGGCTCGCGGGCGGGCTGCAGCCGGTTGCGCCGCTCGGTGTCGAGGGCCTCGCGCCGCAGGCTCTGGTAGGAGGTCGCGCTCCAGAGCTCGGCCGAGGTGTCGTGGTGCTCGGCCAGCAGCGCCTGGGCCTCGAGGGCCGCGCCCACCGAGGCTCCCGAGAACAGGATGGTGGCGTTGCGTCGCCGGTTGCCCGGACCGTCGTCGAACTTGTAGAGGCCGGCGGTTATGTCGTCGTCGCTCACGTGGTCCGGGCGGGGAGGCTGCTCGTAGTTCTCGTTGTAGACGGTGATGTAGTAGAAGACGTCGGTGCCGTCCACGGCGTCCGGCGGGCACATCCTGCGCAGGCCGTCGTCTATGATGGCCCCCAGCTCGTAGGCGAACGCCGGGTCGTAGGCCTCGCAGGCGGGGACGGTCGACGCCAGCACGTGGCTGTGGCCGTCCTGGTGCTGCAGTCCCTCGCCGGGCAGCGTCGTGCGCCCCGCGGTGGCACCGATCAGGAAGCCTCTGGCCCGGGCGTCGGCCGCCGCCCAGATGGAGTCGCCCACCCGCTGGAACCCGAACATCGAGTAGAACGCGTAGAAGGGCACCATGGGCACGCCGAGGTTGGCGTAGGACGTGGCCGCGGCCAGCCAGCTCGCCAGCGAGCCGCACTCGGTGATGCCCTCCTCGAGGATCTGGCCGTCGGAGGACTCGCTGTAGCTCAGCAGCAGGTCGTGGTCGACCGGTTCGTAGAGCTGGCCGTGGGGCGCGTAGATCTTGAACTCCCGGAACAGCGAGTCCATGCCGAAGGTTCGGGCCTCGTCGGGGACGATGGGAACGACGCGCGGGCCGAAGTGCAGGTCCCGCAGCAGGTCGCGCAGCAGCCCGGTGAAGGCCATGGTGGTGGACACCTTCCGCCCGCCCGAGCCCTTGCGCAGGCCCAGGAAGGGACCGTCGGCGGGCAGCACCACGGGTCGGCGGTCCCGGACCACCCGGCGGGGCACCGCGCCGTCGAGGGCCCGGCGGCGATCCATCATGTAGCGGATCTCCTCGGAGTCGGGGGCCGGCCGGTAGTACGGGGGGATGCCGTCGGCGAGGTCCTTCTCGTCGATCTCGTTCTCCATGTGCAGCCGCGACCGGAGTTCCATCAGCTGCGAGGTCGTCATCTTCTTGATCTGGTGGGTGGCGTTGCGGCCCTCGAAGCCCTCTCCCAGGGTCCATCCCTTGATGGTCTTGGCCAGGATCACCGTGGGCTGGTCCTTGACCTCGGTGGCGGCCTTGAACGCGGCGTAGACCTTCTGGTAGTCGTGGCCTCCCCTCGGCAGGACTCGCAGCTCCTCGTCGGAGAGGTGCTCGACCAGCTTCCGGAGCCGGGGATCGGGGCCGAAGAAGTGCTCCCGGATGTAGTCGCCCGTCTCCACCGCGTAGCGCTGGTACTCGCCGTCCACGGTGGTCGCCATCTTGTTGAGCAGGGCGCCGTCGGTGTCGCGCATCAGCAGCTCGTCCCACTTGGAGCCCCAGATCACCTTGATCACGTTCCAGCCCGCGCCCCGGAACACGCCCTCGAGCTCCTGGATGATCTTGCCGTTGCCCCGGACCGGCCCGTCGAGGCGCTGGAGGTTGCAGTTGACCACCCAGTTGAGGTTGTCGAGGCCGTTGCGCCCGGCGAGCGAGATGGCGCCCAGGGTCTCGGGCTCGTCGCACTCCCCGTCGCCGAGGAAGCACCACACGGTGCTGTCGGACGTGTCGTCGATGCGGCGGTTGTGGATGTAGCGGTTGAAGCGGGCGTGGTAGATGCTGTTGATGGGGCCGAGCCCCATCGACACCGTCGGGTACTCCCAGAAGTCCGGCATCAGGCGGGGGTGGGGGTAGCTGGACAGCCCGTTGCCGCCCACCTCCATCCGGAAGTTGTCGAGTTCCGGCTCCGAGAGGCGTCCCTCCAGGTAGGCCCGGGCGTACACCCCGGGGGCGGCGTGGCCCTGGAAATAGATGTGGTCGCCGACCAGCCCGTCGTCCTTGCCCTTGAAGAAGTGGTTGAAGCCCACCTCGTAGAGCGAGGCCGACGAGGCGAAGGTGGACAGATGGCCGCCGATCCCGTCGGCGGTCTTGTTGGCCCTGATCACCATGGCCGCCGCGTTCCACCGGATGAAGCGGCGGATGCGCCGCTCGACCTGCTCGTTGCCGGGGAAGAAGGGCTGCTCCGAGGCCGGGATGGTGTTGATGTAGGGCGTGTACGTGGTGGGCGGGACGCCCAGCTGCTGCTCGTTGGACCGCTCGAGCAGCTTGGCCACGATGTAGCGGGCCCGCTCCCGCCCGCCGGCGGCCACCACGGCGTCGAGCGAGTCGATCCACTCCTGGGTCTCGGCCGAGTCGGTGTCGGGCAGCTGGCGCAGGAAATAGTCGGCCATGGCTTGCATGATCGTACCGAGCAACCGGGCGCCAGAAACGATGCGCGCCTGCGCACGCCCGGTGCGCGAGGATCGGCGGATGCTGGCCGATCGCACGGTGGTGTACACCGACGGCGCCTGCCTCGGGAACCCCGGGCCGGGCGGATGGGGCTGGGCCGTGCCCGGAGGCGAGTGGGCTTGCGGCGCGGAGCCCCACACCACCAACCAGCGCATGGAACTGCAAGCCGTGCTGGAGGCGCTCCGGGAGATCCCTGGCCCGGTGGAGGTGGTCTCCGACTCGACCTACGTCGTCAACTGCTTCCGCGACCGGTGGTACGAGGGCTGGCTGAGGCGGGGCTGGCGCAACTCCAACCGCAAGCCGGTGGCCAACCGCGACCTCTGGGAGCCGCTCATCGAGGAGTACCGGTCGCGGCCCGGCGAGATCACGTTCAGGTGGGTCAAAGGCCACTCCGGCGACGAGTGGAACGAGATCGCCGACCAACTGGCCGCCAGCGCCGCCGCCGATCAGCGCTCCCGCCGCGGCCCCTAGTTCCCGGTAGTCGGCTGCGGGTGTCGCTGCCGATCAGCGCTTTCGTCGCGGTCGGTGGTTCCCGGAGGTCGGCTGCGGGTGGCTGCCGTCCGGCGGTCTCGCCGCGGCGCGCAACCGATGTCTCGGCTCCCGGCTCCTCGGTGTCTCGGTTCCTGGCCCTGGCGGGGGCTCCAGCCCCCGGGGCGGCTAGTCGGGGGCGAACAGCGGCACCGGTCTGGCGCCCCGAAGGGCCGCCCGGGCGGCCGCCGGGCCGTGCCCAGACATCGTGACGCCGGCATCGGCTGGTTCGAGGCCGTGATGGGTGCCGTTCCCCGCTGTCGCCGGCGCGGGCTGTGACCGGGCGTGGCGTGTCTGCGCCATGGGCGGGTCGGGGGCGCGGGCGGGCCCGAAGTTGACGGTGTCGGGGGGGTGGAGTGTGCGGTTGCCGGGCGGGCCGTGTATCTGCCAGCCGAAGTGGTGGACGGCGTTGTGGTGTTGCCAGCAGGCCAGCACGAGGTTGTCGAGACTGGTGGGTCCGCCTCGTGACACCGGCTCGACGTGGTGGACGTCGCACATGTCGGGGTCGGCTCCGCAGGCGAAGCAGCCGCCGTCGCGGGCGATGAGCATCTGGCGTTGGGCTTTGGTGGCGCGGCGCCGCGGGTGTGTGCGCCATATGGGCCTGCCCTTGCGGTCATAGATCACGCCGGTGAGCCGGGCGTCGCAGGACAGTTGCTCGAGCACTGAGCGTGGCAGCCGCTCCCCGTCGGGCAGTTCAGCGATCAGTTCGCCGGTGGCCTCGTCGACGTGGGCGACCACGCAGATGTCCGCGAACGGCTCCCCGCCGCCCGAGCGGGCGCTGGTGGAGGTGAGATGGTCGAGCGCGTCGGCCATGCACTGGTCGAAGCTGCGCCGCTGGGGGCCGCTGCGGTTGGTGGAGGCGTGCTCGTTGGGGTTCTTGTTGTCGGCGTCGAGCATGCGGCCGGCGTCGGCCCGCAGCCGGCTGCGGATGCGCTGGCCCGTCACGGTGTCGAACTCGCCTCGCAGGTGCACCATCCCGTCGTCGGCGTCCCACATGCGCACACAGCGCCGGGCCCGCTGGCGGGCGTGCTCGGACGCACCGCCGTCTCCCTGGCGTTGCACCGTCCAGCGGCGGGCCTCCTTGGTGAACTGCTCGGGTCGCAGTGACTCGGCCTTGGCCAGCAGATCCCCATCGCCTTCGACATCGGCCGCGCTGGTCTTCTCGACCGCCTCGGCCAGCCTCCTGGCGTTGGCCGCAGACACCAGACCCTGAGCCACCGCGTCCTGCAGCCTGGGCGCCTCGCGCAGAGCCTCAGCCGTCTTGACGTGGCTGCGGGCCTCCTGGCGCGACATTCCCGCCGCGCCGGCGAGTACTTCGGTTCCCCCGTCGCCGTGTCGCTCGCTCCCGGCGATGCCGGCCGCGGCCGCAGCCTGCGCGGCTGACATGATCGCCGTCGTCGACTTCGACACCGCCAGCATCTCGCGCATCTCCGCGCAGGAGGCCTCACCGGCGTTCACCAGCGCCAGCATCTCCTTGGCGGCGGTCTCGGCCCGTCGGGCGGCTTCGATCAGCATGAAGACAGTATCTCACACCGGTGTGACATCTGTCAAGCATTGTCATGCATTCTTCAACAATCTTCCCCCGAACCGGGCCTGGCGGGGAGCCGATTCAACAGCGAGCACGGCGGCGAGGCCGGTGGCAACGCCGGGATGGGCGAACCGCAAGCCGCGTCGCTGCAGGCACCTTCGGCGCCACGCGGACGTCGCGGCGCGAGCGGGAGGCTGTCAGGTCTCGATGTTGCTCCAGAGGCGGTCTATGGGCAGGGCGATTATGCGCTCGTCGTCGGTGTAGCGCACGCAGTGAGGCCCGGTGTGGAAGACGATCCCGGCTCTGAATCGCTCCCCGAGCGCGTCTCGCAGCTTCCGCAGGCCGCGGCGGTCTGCCGGGTGCACACGGGTGCTGGCCTTCACCTCGATGCCGACCACTGCGCCGTCGCGTCCGTCCTCGATGACGAGGTCGACCTCCGTGCCGTCATGGGTGCGCCAATGACCGACGTGGGGCCGGTACTGCATCCACGAGGCCTGTTTGAGCACTTCGCCCACGACGAACGTCTCGAGCAGATGCCCGAACTGCTGGAGCGAGGTCGGGTCGAGCCGGGCGAGCTTGTCGGGTGGGAGCCGAAGCAGCCGCGCCGCGAGGCCCGAGTCTGCGATGTGGACCTTGGGACGGGACGCGGTCGCGGCGCGCACGGTCTTGCCCCATGCCGGCAGGAGGCGCACGAGGAAGCTGCGTTCGAAGAGGCTGATGTAGTCGGAAGCTGTGCTTGACGGCAGTTCCAGCTCCGCGCCGATCCGCGACATGTTGAGAACCTGCGCGGTGTGCGCCGAGAGCCGGGACAGCAGCGGGGCGAGCGCTCCGGGCCGGCGTACCCGGCCGAGTGCCATCAGATCACGTTCGAGGCACAGTGCGAGATAGTCGTCGAACCACCGGTCGCGGGCTGCACCGGTTCGTTGGAGCGCCAGCGGGAAGCCGCCCCGGGCTATGCGTCCGGCATAGTCGGCGCGGGTGGCCGTCGATGGCTGCGGGGTGACCGCTCGGCCGGGGTCGTCGAAGAGCGTCTCGATCAGGGTCTCGCGTCGTGACCCGATCTCGCCCTGCGAGAGCGGGTGGACCTCGATGCGGTGCAGCCGGCCCGTGAGCGACTGCGACACCAGCGGCAGCGAGTCGAAGCGCGTCGACCCGGTGATCACAAACCGTCCCGGCGACGAGTCGCGGTTCAGCTCAGCCTTCACGGCATCCAACAACTCGGGGACGTGCTGGTACTCGTCGATGAACACCGGCGGCCGACCGGACACGAACAGTCCGGGGTCGTCGGCGACGCCGGCCCGCACTGCCGGATCGTCGAGATCGATCACGCCGGTTCCGCCGCCCGCCAGAGCGCGCAACAGCGTGGACTTGCCGACCGAGCGAGGACCGTGCAGCAGCAGCACCGGCGCCTCGGTCATGCGTTGCCGCGACATGTCCTCCACGCGACGCTGAATCAGCTCTGCCACCAACCGCTCCCGTGAAATTCAGGCATTGTCTTCCGTGAAACTTAGCAGCATTCTGCCGTGAAATATTGGACCACCATACCGTGAAACATTGAGGATGTCGCCAGCCAGTCAGCCAGTCAGCCGGCCAGATGATGGACGCGCTGCGGTGACACGCCGCGACCGGAACGGCTTGAGGTTCTAGCGGGCCAGCACTGCGGCTAGGGCGGTGGCGATGTCGGGGTGGGCGAAGCGGAAGCCGCCGCGCTGCAGCACCGCGGGGGCCACCCGGGCGCTGCTGTAGAGCAGGGCCTCGGTGAGTTCGCGGCCCAGCTTGGCCCACAGGGCGGGCTTGGGGGTGGGCAGCACCGCGGGCCGCCGCAGCGCCCGGCCGAGCGCCGCGGTCAGCTCCCGGTTGGTGACCGGCTCGGGGGCGGTGAGGTTGACCGGGCCCTCCACGTCGGCTTCCAGCAGCCACACCAGTGCCTCGACCTCGTCGTGCAGGCTGATCCAGCTCATCCACTGACGTCCGCCGCCGATCCGACCACCGATGCCGAGCCTGAAGAACGGCAGCATCTCGGCCAGCGCTCCGCCGGACGAGCTGAGGACCACGCCGGTGCGGGGATGGGCCACCCTGATGCCGGCGGCCCGGGCCGGGTCGGCGGCCGTCTCCCAGTCGCGGCACACCTCCGCCAGGAAGTCGTCGCCGCCGCTGGACGACTCGTCCAGTAGCTCGTCGCCGCGGTCCCCGTAGTACCCGATGGCCGACGCGGAGACCAGAACCGCGGGTGGCGAGTCGAGCCGGGCCAGCGCCTGGGACAGCAGCGCCGTCCCCTGCACCCGGCTCCGGGCGATGCGCTCCTTCTGCTCCGGCGACCAGCGCCGTGCCGCAATCGGCTCGCCGGCCAGGTGGACCACCGCGTCGAGTCCCTCCAACTCTGCGGTGTTCATCTCCGATGCCGCCGGATCCCACACGACCGGCGCCGGAGGGCCCGATCCACGGGAACTGCCCGGCCTCACGACCGGCACGGCCTGATGCCCGCCGGACTCCAGCCGCTCGACCAGCGTCCGCCCGATGAGACCGGTGGAGCCGGTGACCGCCACCCGCAGTCGGTTAGCCATGACTGTGGTCTACCATCGCTGCAGGCCTGCGGGACGCCCGCGGGACCTGATCACACGAGAATGCCGTCGAGGGAGAGCGAAGCGCCGTGAACGAAGAACCGATTCCCCCGCTAGCCGAGCCCCCCGGCAAGAAGCCCACCGGCGGCAAGAAGCTGTCCGTCCCGCCGCGACTGGTGGTGGCCGTGCTGCTGGTGGTGGCACTGATCTTCTTCGTCGTCCAGAACGGCGACGACGTGGCCTTCGAATGGCTGGTCTTCGACATGACCGGTCCGCTATGGGTGGTGATCATCGTGGCCGCAGTCGGGGGCGCGGTCCTCAACGAGGTGTTCGGACTCGTGCGGCGAAGGCGTCGCCGCCGCCGCTGATCCCATGGCATCCCGGTCGGTCATGAGCCCGGTGGCGGGTCGCGAACGGTGAGCACTCGCGCGCTGATCCTGACCGCGCTGGTGTGCGGTCTGGTCATCCTGCTGGCCTTCACCGTGCAGGTACTCATGTTCCCCTGACCCGGTAGGGTCACGGACGATCAGGGAGGCTGTGTGAGCGACGCAACCCACGACGCAGTCGTCATCGGAGGAGGGCCCGGAGGCTACGCCGCGGCCCTGCGCGGCGCGGGCGCCGGCCTCGACGTGGCCGTCGTTGAGAACCACAAGGTCGGGGGTACCTGCCTGCATGTCGGCTGCATCCCGGCCAAGGAGCTGCTGGAGGCGGCCTCGGTGTATCGCACCGTCGCCAACGCAGCCGAGTTCGGGGTGACCGCGTCGGCGCCGGGCATCGAGTGGTCTGCGGTGCTGGACCGCAAGCAGCGGGTCATCGACCAGCTCGCCACGGGACTCACCGGGCTCCTGGGCCACCGCAAGGTCACCGTCTACTCCGGCTCAGGCACGCTCAGCGGACCCGGGGCGGTGGGGGTGGATCCCGGCGGCGGGGAGCCTCCGATGCCGGTGTCCGCACCGGCGATCATTCTGGCCACGGGGTCGACGCCCCGAACGATCGGCGGCTTCGAGATCGACGGCCGCGTCGTGGTGACATCCGACGAGCTGTTCTTCCTGGAGCGCCTGCCGACGTCGGCCGCGGTCATCGGCGGGGGCGCCATCGGTTGCGAGTTCGCATCGATGATGGGCGACCTCGGCGTGGACGTGACCGTGCTGGAGGCGCTGCCCAGCATCCTCGCCGGATGCGATGTCGACGTGGCCAAGGTCGTGCGCCGCTCCTTCCGCAAGCGGGGCATCGCGGTGCACACCTGTGTGACCGTGCACGGCCACGAGCCGCGGGCCGACGGCACCGGCACCGCCGTCTCCTTCGGCGAGGGCAAGCAGGTCGACGTCGACCTTGTGGTGGTGGCGGTGGGACGGCGCCCCCGCACCGAGAGCCTGGGGCTGGACGCCGCCGGAGTAGCGGTCGACAGCCGGGGATTCGTCGAGGTCGACGCCCGATGCCGGACCACCGTGCCGGGCGTGTGGGCCGTGGGCGATGTGGTCGACACCCCCCAGCTCGCCCACACCGCCTTCGCCGAGGGGATGCTCGCCATCTCCGACATCTGCGGCGACGACCCCGACCCTCTCGACTATCACGGCACGCCTTGGTGCATCTACAGCCATCCCGAGGTGGCCTTCGCGGGACACACCGAGCAGAGCGCGGTGGACGCAGGATTCGAGGTGGTCACGTCGACCCACCGGTTCATGGGCAACGGCCGCGCTCAGATCCTCGGCGAGACCGACGGCCTGGTCAAGGTGATCGCCGAGAAGCTCGCCGACGGCACAGGCGGGCGCATCCTGGGTGTCCACATGGCCGGTCCCTGGGTCACGGAACAGCTCGGGCAGGCCTATCTCGCAGTCAACTGGGAGGCGACCGCCGCCGATGTGGCCAGCCTGATCCAGCCCCACCCGACCATGAGCGAGCTGTTCGGCGAGGCTGCCCTGTCCCTGACGGGTCGCTCGCTGCACGGCTGACCCGTGCTGCTTCCAAGGAGGGCCTCGCATGGCTGACATCACGATGCCCCAGCTGGGCGAGACGGTCACCGAGGGAACCGTCGTGCGTTGGTTCAAGCAGGTCGGCGACGAGGTGGCCCTGGACGAGGCGCTGTTCGAGGTGTCGACCGACAAGGTGGACACCGAGGTGCCGTCACCGGCGGCTGGAGTGCTGTCGGAGATCCTGGCCAACGAGGGAGACGTGGTGGAGGTGGGACAGGTGCTGGCCCGCGTCGGCTCCGAGGCCGCCGCCCCGGCGCCCGCCGAGCCCCCTGCGCCGCAGCCGCCCGCCGAGCCCGAGCCGCCTGCCCCTGCACCCCAGCGGCCCGCACCCCGGCCGCCCGCCGAGCCCGAGCCGGAGCCCGAACCACCCGCCCCTGCACCTGCACACCAGTCGCCCGCTCCCCAGCGGCCCGCGCCGCAGCGGCCCGCGCCGCAGCGGCCCGCGCCGGAGCCGCCGCCCGCCTCGACCGTGCCCCCGGTGTCGGAGCCGGCCAAGTCGGTGGGCAGGGGACTGGTGCTCTCTCCGGTGGTTCGCCGGCTGATCGCCGAGAGCGGGATCGACCCGGCCACCATCACCGGCACCGGGCGAGGGGGCCGCATAACCCGCTCCGATGTGGAGCAGGCCATCCGGGCTCGTGCCAGCGTTCCGGCCGGCGACGCGGCCGCTGCGCCTGAAGATGCAGTGCCTCAGCCAGCACCGTCCGAGCCTCCACCGGCTGAGCGGCCACCGTCCGAGCCTCCACCGGCTGAGCCGCCGTCCGAGCCTCCACCGGCTGAGCCGTCCCCGGATCCCGCACCGTCCGGACCCGCACCCTCGCGCCAGGCCCCGGCCGTCCCGGCGGTGGTGGCACGCAGCGGCGACAGCGTCGTGCCGCTCAACCGGATCCGGCGTCGCACTGCCGATCACATGGTGATGTCGAAGCAGACGTCCCCGCACGTGCTCACCGCCATCGAGGTCGACTACGAGGGTGTGGAGAAGGTCCGGCAGGCGTCGAAGCAGGCCTGGAAGGCTGCGGAGGGCTTCAGCCTGACCTACCTGCCGTTCATCGCCCGGGCGGTGGTGGACGCACTGCGCGACTACCCGCACCTCAATGCCAGCTTCGGCGACGACGAGCTGATCGTGCATTCCAACGTCAACCTGGCGATCGCGGTCGACATCGACTTCCAGGGACTGCTGGCGCCAGTCATCCAGGCAGCCGACGGCAAGCGTCTTCGCCAGATCGCCCGTGACATCGTCGATCTCGCCAACCGGGCCCGCAGCCGCAAGCTGTCGCCCGACGACCTGTCCGGGGGCACGTTCACGCTCACCAACGCCGGCCAGTACGGCACGATGATGCAGTTCCCGATCATCAACCAACCGCAGGTCGCCATCCTCAGCACCGACGGCGTCACCCGCAAGCCGGTGGTGGTGACCGACTCCTTCGGCAACGAGTCCATCGCCATCCACTCGATTGGTGTGCTGGCCATGGCCTGGGACCACCGGGCGTTCGACGGCGCCTATGCGGCCGCGTTCCTTCACCGGGTCAAGGAGCTCATCGAGACCCGCGACTGGGAGACGGAGATCCGCTGAGCGCCGCCCCGGAGTCCTCAGGCGGTCCCATACTCGGAGGCCGAGCGGATAGGCGAGCGAATCCTGCCCATGAGGGCGAGGCCGTGGCCCGAGCGGCCCGTGAGCGCAGCGAACAGGAGCGGGAGACACCCCCTCTCGACGCGAATCGCACTCACCCGTCCGCGTGCTCTCTAAGGATCCGCTGGCTGGGCCGGGTCGCCTACGGCGACGCCCTGGCGCTCCAACGCCGCCTCCACACCCACTCTCACGACGATCACCTGCTGCTGCTGGAGCATCCCCATGTGGTGACGCTGGGGCGGCGCGGCCGCCGCGAGCACCTGCTGGTCGATGTGGAGGCTCTCGGCGGCTCGGTGGTGGAGACCGACCGGGGCGGCGAGGTGACCTATCACGGCCCCGGGCAACTCGTCGGCTATCCCATCCTGACCGTGCCGGGAAGGCGGGGCGGGGGAATGGCCGACACCGCGGCCTACGTGTCCGGGGTGGAGCAGCTACTGATCGACGTGCTGTCCGATCTGGGCCTGGCCGCGGGCCGCCTGGACCGCCACACCGGCGTGTGGGTGGATCCCGACGGCGTGCGGCCCCGCAAGATGGCGGCCATAGGGGTGAGGCTGTCCAGGGCCCGGTCCATGCACGGGTTCGCGCTCAACGTGGACCCCGACCTCAGCTGGTTCGCCCGGATCGTGCCCTGCGGCATCACCGGCCTGGGAGTCACGTCGCTGGCTCAGGAGGGGATCGACGCCTCGATGCGGGAGGTTGTGGACCTCGTCGCCGGGCGGGCGAGCCGGCGCTGGGGTGCGCACGGGCGCGTCGACCGCGCTGATGTCTCCCACCGTGCCGCTCCCGCCGGCATGGCCCAGTTCACCCGGGAGGCTGCGACCGAGGCCGCAGATGTCGGGACGCCCGACCTCGTGGGACTTGACGGCGCGGCGGGAGCCAAGAGCGCCCTCGGCGGCGAGACCCGACCCGACGACGGCGACGGGACCATCGGCGGCACCAAGCCCGCCGACCACAGTGACGGGACCATCGGCGGCGAGACCCGACCCGACGACGGCGACGGGGTCGTCGGCGGTGCGAGACCCGCCGACCACAGTGACGGGACCATCGGCGGCACGAGGCCCGCCGACCACAGTGACGGGACCTCGCCCCGCCTCCTGGGCCGGCTGGCACAGGCCCGGCTGCAGGGCGGCGACCGCCACGAGCCCGTGCCGTATCCGTCGCGCAAGCCTGAGTGGATGCGGGTCCCGCTCAGCACCGGGCCGACGTTCCGCGAGGTCCGCTCCACGCTGCGGGGCCTCGACCTGGTGACGGTCTGCGAGGAGGCGGGCTGCCCCAACATCTCGGAGTGCTGGAACGACGGCACGGCCACGTTCATGATCCTGGGAGAGCGGTGCACCCGGGCCTGCGGCTTCTGCCTGGTGGACACCCGCCGCCCCGGACCGGTCGACACCGCCGAGCCGGAGCGGGTGGCCGAGGCGGCTGCCCGGATGGGTCTCGAGCACGTGGTCGTGACGATGGTGGCCCGCGACGACCTGCCCGACGGCGGCGCGGCCGCGGTGGCCGACACGGTGGCCGCGGTCCGGGGCCGGCTGCCGGATGCCCGGGTCGAGGCGCTGATCAGCGACCTCGGCGGCGATCCCGACGCTCTGCGGACGGTGTTCGGCGCCCGCCCGGATGTGCTGAACCACAACATCGAGACGGTGGCCCGGCTGCAGCGGGCCGTCCGCCCCTCGGCCGGCTACGCCCGCAGCCTGTCGGTGCTGGCCAGGGCCTCAGCGGCCGGGCTGACCACCAAGTCGTCGATAATCGCGGGCATGGGCGAGACCCACGACGAGGTGGTCCAGACCCTGGCCGACCTGCACGCGGCCGGAACCGACATCGTGACCGTCGGCCAGTACCTGCGCCCCACCGCCCGCCACCTGCCGGTGGACCGCTGGTGGCCGCCGGAGGCCTTCGAGCGGTGGAAGGAGATCGGCGAGGCGATGGGCATCGGCCATGTGGAGTCCTCGCCGCTGGCCCGCTCCAGCTACCACGCCCGCCAGGCCGCCGACGCCGCCGGGTCTGGAGTCGCCGCAGATGCGGTCTCAGACGCCGGCTGCTAGCGCGGGTGGATCGGCCTCGGCACCGGCCTCGGGATGCTCGTCCAGCAGATCGACAAGCTCTTGTGAACGGCCCCGGACCTGGAGTTCCTGGGGCTGAACGCGTTCTGCCCACCTCTCGTATTCTTCCAGGTGCTGGGCTCGAGTCTTGCCCATCAGCTACGCCTCCGGGAATCCGCTGCCTCCAGGAACTTTCTCCGGGCGACCATGGCGTGGATGATAGCCGTGCCCGCTTCGTCGCACACGATGACGATCTCCAACGGCTCACCCGTGGTCGACGGGCCGATGAACACGGTCCTTGCCGCGTCGTCGGTCTCGATTCGTTGCCAGTGATGGCGAAAGGCGTGCCGCATGTCCTCGTCGCGAACCCCGTGCCTGCGTGCGCTAGGCTAAATGAACATACCTATAATATATTATAATTCATCCCTGACTGGCGAGGCAGGGGAGTTCGTAGCTGCTGACAGGGAACCCTAGGCTGACCGCCATGTTCGCCGACCGGTTGGACCGGACCCGGTCGCTCATGGCCGAGCAGGGCGTCGATGTGCTGATGCTCTCGGTGGGAGCCGACCTGCCGTACTTCTGCGGCTATGAGGCCATGCCGCTGGAGCGGCTGACCATGCTGGTGGTTCCCCGCGACGGCGCGGCCACCCTGGTCGTGCCCCGGATGGAGGCGGCCCGGGTGGTGGAGCGCCCCGAGGTGTTCGCGATGCGGCCCTGGGACGAAACCGAGGATCCCACCGACATCGTGGCCGGCCTGGCCGGGTCGGCGGCCGTGGCCGCGGTGGGGGACCACATGTGGTCCAGGTTCCTGGTCGAGTTGATGGGGGCCATGCCGGATGCGTCGTGGAGGCGGGGATCGGACGTGACCGCCCCGATCCGCTCGGTGAAGACCGCCGACGAGATCGAGCGTCTGCGGGCCGCCGGCGCGGCCGTGGACCGGATCGCGGGCCGGCTCCAGCGGGGCGAGATCGAGCTGGTCGGGCGGACCGAGGCCGAGGTCTCAGCCGAGCTCGGCCGCCAGATCGTGGCGGAGGGCCATGACCGGGTGAACTTCGCCATCGTCGCCGCCGGCGCCAATGCGGCCAGCCCCCACCACGAGGCCGGCCGGCACGTGATCACCGGGGGCGAGGTGGTGCTCTGCGACTTCGGAGGGACCATGGTCGGCGACGACGGGGTGGGGTACTGCTCCGACATCACCCGCTGCGTGTACACGGCCGAGCCGCCGGCAGAGTTCCGCGAGCTCTACGACGTGCTGTTCGAGGCCCAGGCCGCGGGCGTGGCCGCGGCCACGGTGGGCACTCCCGCCCAGGATGTCGACCGGGCCGCCCGGTCGGTCATCGCCTCGGCGGGTTACGGCGAGTACTTCATTCACCGCACCGGTCACGGCATCGGCACCGAGGAGCACGAGGACCCGTACATCGTGGAGGGAAACCGCGAGCCGCTGGCCGCGGGCAACGCCTTCTCGGTGGAGCCCGGCATCTACGTGCCCGGCCGCTGGGGGGCCCGCCTCGAGGACATCGTGGTCGCATCGCCCGACGGCCCCGACCCGCTCAACCGCGTCGATCACCGCCTGGCCGTCGTCACCTGAGTGCATGCGCGAACAGGTGGACGGCCGTCGCGGTGCAGCGTTGTGTCTCCCGCTCCTGCTCGCTGCGCTCACGGGCCGCCCAACCCGAGGCGACACAGCCCACGGCCTCGCCGTTCCGAGCCGCTTCTCGCCCGCCGTTCCGCTCGGTCTCTGAGGGACCCGTCGCGCCGCGATGATCGAACTCGAGGCGGCCACCCTGCTGGTGGGCTGGGCCGCGGGCGGTTGGCTCCTGCTGTGGGTCACCACCCGCCGGCGCGAGGTCGGGCTCGGCTACGGCTGGCTGATGCGAGGGATCTTCCTGGCATTGGCTGCGGGCTCGCTCGTCGCGGCCTTCGCCACGGAACCGACATGGTCCCGCGACGCGGTGACGCTGGCCTTCGTCGTTGCCGGCCTGGTCGCATCGGCGGTGTCGGTGGCCCGCAGGCCGGCGGGCACGAGGGGCCGGCGAGCCGAGGTCCGGCGCCGGTCGGACCGGGTGGCCGGGATGACCGGCATCGACCGGGCCGAGACCCGGTTCGACGCCTCGGCGCCCGAGTTCCCTCCCGTCCTCGACCTGGTCGCGGCGGCGGTGGGCCTGCTGGCCGTCCTGCTCGGGGCCGTCGCGGCCGAGGGCCCTGCCGGGCTGGCTGTGGCCCGAACCCTGGTCGGGGCCATGTTCACCGCGGCGGTGCTCAGCGCCATGCTGCTGGGCCACTGGTACCTGGTGCAGCCCGGCCTGGCCCGCGGGCCGCTGCTGCAGATGGTGCGGGCCGCGGGCGTGCTGTGGCTTCCCGAGACGATCGTGATGCTGTGGCCCACGGGCATGGTGTCGGTGCTCAACGGCACCATCGACGACGGCTACAACGGCCTGCTGGGCTGGTTCTGGATCGGCTGCACGGCCATGACGCTGCTGCTCGTGGCGGTGGCGCGGGCCGCCCTGCGCGAGCGCGAGTACTCGGCGGTGATGGCCGCCACCGGCCTAGTCTACCTGGCCATCGTCACCGCCTTCGGCCAGGACCTGGTGGCCCGCATCCTGCTCACCCCGTAAACTCCTGATGGCGGTGCGGAGGCCTGTGGGCCGGGCCCCGGCTGGGCCGGGCTCGTGCTGACGCGAGGAGGCCAGTGGTGCCGAGAGTCATCTGGAAGGGGTCGATCAGCTTCGGGCTGGTGACGATCCCCGTGCAGCTGTTCAGTGCGGTGAGCCGCAAGACGGTGCGGTTCAACCAGCTCGACGCTCAGACCGGAGCCCGGGTGCGCCACAAGAAGGTGTCGTCGGCCGACGACTCGGAGCTGCCGCCCGAGCGGATCGTGAAGGGCTACGAGCTGCCGTCAGGCGACTACGTGACCGTCACCGAGGCCGAGTTCGAGCAGCTGGCTCCCATAGCGGCCCGCACCATCGACATCGACGCATTCATCGACCTCGCCGACATCGACCCCGTCTTCTACGACAGCGCATACCACCTGGTGCCCGACGAGGCCACCGCCAAGCCCTACAAGCTGCTGGCCGAGGCCATGGGTGAGGCCAACAAGGTGGGCATCTGCCGTTTCGTGATGCGCTCCAAACAACACCTTGCCGCCATCCGCCCGGTCGACGGCCGGCTGATGCTGTCGACGATGGTGCACGCCGATGAGCTGGTGGCCCCCGACGAGCTCGGCGGCTTCGACTCCCTGGGCGACATCGAGGTGGACGACCGGGAGACGGCCATGGCCCGCCAGCTCATCGCCGCCCTCGAATCCGACTTCGAGCCCGGCCGCTACACCGACTCCTACCGGGAAGCCCTGCTGGAGCTCATCGAGCGCAAGTCCTCCGGCGACACGGCGGCCACGGTGGCCGCGCCCTCGCCCTCCTCGGACACCGTCGTGGACCTGATGGCCGCACTGGAGGCCTCGGTGGCCGCGGCCAAGGAGGCCCGCAAGCGCCATCCCGCCGTGGCCGGCGAAGGCGCCCCCGCCGCCGGCGAGGCTCCCACCGCCGAGGCGGCGTCGGAGCCCGAGGCCGAGCAGATCCGCCGGTCAGCCTGACGGCCGCAACCAGCAGGAGGGCAACCGTGGCGAGCGCACCCGAGCGCATGGCCGTCACCGTGGGCGGCCGGCAGCTGTCGGTGAGCAACCTCGACAAGATGATGTACCCGCTGGTCGGCTTCACCAAGGCGCAGGTCATCGACTACTACGTGAGGGTCGCGCCGGTGATGCTGACCCATATCGGCGACCGGGGGATCACCCTGCGGCGCTGGCCCGACGGCGTGACCGGCGAGTCGTTCTTCGAGAAGCGCTGCCCGAGCCACCGCCCGGTGTGGGTTCCGACGTGCGCCGGCCCCGGCGACAGGGGAGGGCAGATCAACTACTGCCGGCTGGACTCGGTGGCGGCGCTGGCCTGGTCGGCCAATCTGGCTGCGCTGGAGATCCACGCCCCCATGGCCCTGTGCGGCGGCATCGACGCGCCCACAATGGCCGTGTTCGACCTCGATCCGGGCTCACCGGCCACGATCATCGAGTGCTGCCGGGTGGCGCTGCACATCCGGGAGGTCCTCGAGGCGGTGGGCCTGGCGACTTGGGCGAAGACCTCCGGCAGCAAGGGGCTGCAGATGTACGTGCCCCTCAACCGGCCCCACACCCACGACCACGCGGCCGGCTTCGCCCGGGCGGTGGCCCAGCTGCTGGAGCAGCGGATGCCGGCGCAGGTGGTGTCGGTCATGAAGCGGAGCCTGCGTGCCGGCAAGGTGTTCATCGACTGGGGTCAGAACGCCCGCTTCAAGACCACCGTCGCCCCCTACTCGCTGCGGGGCAGGGACCGCCCCACCGCATCGACCCCGGTCACCTGGGACGAGGTCTCCGACGGCGCCGACGGCGAGCCGCTCACGTTCACCGCTGTCGAGGTGCTGGAGCGGATCGAGGAGCACGGCGACCTGTTCGCCCCGACGCTCACACTCGAGCAGGACCTCCCGGCCCCGACATCCTAGCCCTCGGACCGAATTGGCAGCGTTTTGCACGGTATGCGTGCATTCTGCTGCCAGTTCCGGCTTGGTCCTGCCGTGCCCGGAGAATTGGCAGCGTTTTGCACGGTATGCGTGCATTCTGCTGCCAGTTCCGGCTGCGAGGGTGGGGCTTCTCCCAGTTAGCCTTGCCGGATGCCGATCACAGTCCACGCCGTCCGCTCGGTCCCCAAGGCGGCAACAGCAAGCCTTGCGCTGGTCACCTCGGAGGCGGTCTCCTTCGGTGTCGACGGCTTCGACGCCGCGGTCCTCGAGGCGGTCGGGTTCGAGGGCAAGGCCGACCAGGTCCATCTCCAGCCCGCCGAGGGCGGCTTCACCGGGCTGGTCGGGCTGGGCCCCGCCGCCGAGGTGACCGAGGCCACCGTCCGGCGAGCCGGCGCGGTGTTGGCCCGCTCGTGCTCGCGCCACGCCCGGGCCGCGGCCGGCCTGCCCGTCGACGTCTCCGTTCCCGCGGCCGAGGCCCGCCGGGCCCTGGCCGAGGGCGTGATCCTCGGCGGCTACCGCTACACGGCCTTCAAGTCGTCTGCCGGCGAAGACGGAGGCGACAGCTCCCGCAGGCTGGACCGGGTCGACGTGGTGGGCAGCGCCTCGGCCGGGGCCAAGGACGCGGTGGCCCGGGGCGCGGCCGTCGCGGCGGGCGTGTGCGTGGCCCGCGACCTCGCCAACGAGCCCGGCGGCTCGCTCACCGCCCCCGCCTTCGCCGAGAAGACGGAAGCCGTCGCCCGCGAGGCCGGGCTGGAGTCCAAGGTCTGGACCACCGAGGACATCGAGGCGGCGAGCCTCGGGGGCCTGCTGGGCGTCAACCGGGGCAGCACCCACCCGCCCCGCTTCGTGGAGCTGACCTACGAGCCCGAGGGGACCCCCACCGCCACGCTCGCCTATGTGGGCAAGGGGATCACCTTCGACGCCGGGGGCCTGTCCATCAAGACCGCCCAGGGCATGATGGCCATGAAGATGGACATGTGCGGGGCGGCCGCCATCATCGGGGCCATGTCGGTGCTGCCCGCGGTGGGCGCGCCGGTGAGGGTCAAGGCGTACCTGCCCATGACCGACAACATGCTCGGCGGCGACGCCACCCGCCCCGGCGACGTGTTGACCATCCGCAACGGCAAGACGATCGAGGTTCTCAACACCGACGCCGAGGGTCGCCTGATCCTGGCCGACGCGCTGTCGCTGGCCTGCGAGGACGAGCCCGACGCCATCATCGACCTGGCCACCCTGACCGGGGCCTGCATGGTCGCCCTGGGGCCGTCGATCGCCGGGCTCATGGGCAACGACGAGCCGTTCGTCGACCAGGTCCGGGCCGCGGCCGACCGGGCCGGCGAGCGGGTGTGGCACCTGCCGCTGCCGGCCGACTACGTCAAGCAGTTCGAGTCGAGCGTGGCCGACATCAAGAACATCGGCGGTCCCCACGGGGGAGCGCTGACCGCGGGGCTGATCCTCAAGGAGTTCGTGGACGACGACATCCCCTGGGTCCACCTCGACATAGCCGGGCCGGCCCGGGCCGAGTCCGACGACGGCGAGATCACCAAGGGCGGCACTGGTTTCGGCGTGCGCACCCTGGTCGAGTTGGCCTTGGGCTACACCCGTCCCACGCCGGGCTAGTCCCGGGGCCGGCTGCCCGAAGCACCGGCCGTGCCCGCCATGCCGCAGATGGCGGGCAGCACTTCGCTGATCGATGCCCGCACCAGAACGTCGGCCAGCGGGTCGAACTCGGTCGCCTCGCCGTTCACGATCACCAGCCGGGCCCCGGAGTGCACCGCGATCGCTGCGGTCCGGTTGATGGGCGACACGGCCAGGGTGGTGCCGACGGCCAGGAACAGGTCGCATTCGGTCGAGGCCCGCTCGGCCCGGTCGAGGTCCACCGGGTCGAGGCTCTGGCCGAACGACACGGTGGCCGACTTGAGGATCCAGCCGCACAGGGGGCACCCGGGGTCCTCCTCGCCGGCCCTCACCCGCTCCAGCGCCACTTCGATGTCGTCGCGGTAGTCGCACGCCAGGCACTGCACCTTGCGGGTGGTGCCGTGGATCTCCACCACCCGCTCGGGGTCGCTGCCGGCCCGCTGGTGGAGCCCGTCCACGTTCTGGGTGATCAGCAGGCGGAGCTTGCCCCGCTTCTCCAGTTGCACCAGCGCCTCGTGGCCCCGGTTGGGCTCGACGTCGGCCCACAGTGCGCCCGAGGCCCGGCGGGCCCAGTTGCTGCGGCGGACCTCGGCGTCCGAGACGTAGACGTCGATGTTCGAGGCCCGCTCAGCCGCGGGGTCGCGGGTCCACAGCCCCTTGGGTCCCCGGAAGTCGGGCAACCCGCTGTCGGTGGAGATTCCGGCGCCGGTCAGCACGGTCACACGCTCGGCGGCATCGACCAGCCGGCGGGCCGCGGCCACCGCGTCCGCGGCACCGGTGAGCATCGAGCCAGCGTAGCGCCAGGGGGTTGGACCGGCCGGCCCGCAGCGGTCGAGGCTGGCACAGATTCAACAACATAATCCGCAACAGATTCGACAACAGAATCATCATTGGATTCCAGTTTGACTTGCAGTATCGGCATATCAATAATGCTTCGCCAAGACTTCCCCCTTCAGTTGGCACATTCGGCGCTCCCTCGGCGCGCCCTACCTCGGAGAGACTCCAATGACCACCACCAGCAAACATCCCGCGACCATCGTCGAGACCGACGTAGTCCAGCTCATTCGCTGGTCGGACCACCGCAAGGACGAGTTCGGTCACGACCTCAGGTCGGCCTACGTCGAGCAGTTCTGGCTGGGAACGCTCGGACCCTCCACCACCTGGTTCCTGCGACACTGCGCGTCCGTGCTCGAAGACACCGACGATGCGGCCGTCAGCCTGCGGGAGATGGCTTGCGCCCTCGGCATCGGTTTCGAGGGCGGAGCCCGCAGCGCGATGGTCAAGACCGTCGCTCGCGCCTGCCGCTTCCGGGCCGCCCGTGCGGTGGGCTCCACGACGCTGGCCGTGCGGCTGCGCCTCCCGCCGCTCAGCGAGCGCCAGCTGCAGCGCCTGCCGGCGTCGGTCCAGCGGCGCCACGACGAGTACATCGTCGCCAACCAAGGATCCGACGGCGTCAGGCATCAGCAGCTGCGGGCCCGCCGGCTGGCCCTGGGCCTGGCGGAATGCGGTGACAGCATCAGCGAGGTCGAGCTGCAACTGCACCGGCTCAAGTTCCATCCAGCCATCGCGGCCGACGCAGTCCGCTGGGCATGGAGCCTCCACCACGGCCGCCTGCCCCCCGAGGCGGCCTGAGAAGGCGCCCCGAAGATGAAGTAGCGTCGATGCCCCGGCCAGGGGGTGCATATGGAGCCAGCGATACCTGACGGCATCGACGACATCGACGACGACTGGCTGTCGCATGCCATGGGTTCGTCGGTGCGGATCGCCGAGATCGACGACATCGGGACCGGGGTCGGGATGATCGGCGCCATCTACCGGGCGACGCTGGAGGGCGACTGCCCCGACACCGTGGTCGTCAAGATGCCCGGCCTCGACGAGACGGCCCGCTTCACGGCCCAGATCCTGCGCCTCAACATCCGCGAGGTCGGCTTCTACCGCGAGCTGGCCGCCGAGAGCCCCATCCGGGTCCCCCGATGCCACTTCGGCGCCGTCGATCCGGAGACCCACCAGTTCGTGCTGGTGCTCGAGGACGTGGGCTCGTACCGGGCCGTGAGCCAGGTCGAGGGCATGGGCCGGGCCGACGCCGAGCAGGCCGTCGACGAGCTGGCCGCCTGGCACGCCCACTGGTGGGGCGCGGCCGGCCCGATCGTGGAGCGGGGCACAGCGATGGCGATCCACGACCCGATCTATCCGATGCTGCTGCCGCCGGTCTTCTCCGACGGCTGGGCCAAGGTCCGCGGGGCCATGAGCGTCCCCCGGTCGGTGGAGACGGTCGCCGACGGCTGGGTGGAGGCCCTCCCCGGGATGCTGGGGTCGCTGGCCACGACGCCGAGCACCCTGGTGCACGGCGACTACCGGGCCGACAACATGTTCTTCGACGACGACGGCCGGGTCGTGCTGCTCGACTTCCAGGTCATCGGCCAGTCCGTGCCGGTGGGCGACCTGGCCTACTTCGTCACCGGGAGCCTCTCGCCCGCCACCGCCTCGGAGATCGAGCAGCCCCTGTACGAGCGCTGGCTGCGAGCGTTGGCGGCCGAGGGCGTGCCCGAGTCCGAGATCGGCGGGATGTGGGACATCTACCGGGGCGCGGTGCTGTTCTGCGTCTGCTACCCGATGATCGCGGGCGCGGGAATGGACCTCGCCGACGAGCGCCAGCGGGGCCTGATGGCGGCCACCTTCGAGCGCTTCGAGCGGGCCGCCGAAGAGCTGAGCCTCATCGACCTGCTCTGAGACCCGGGGCCTCGTCCGGGACCCAGGCCTCCGCGCCGGGCGTCGAGGCCGGCTCGACCGGCCCGGCTGGTGATCGCGGGCAGCGAGCGAGAGCCGGGGTGGTCAAATCCTGACAAGACAGGTAGGGTTTACCCCTGTGGCCCGAGCGGCCAGCCCGAGCGGCCCGTGAGCGCAGCGAACAGGAGCGGAAGACAATGGCGAGCTTCAGAGAACTACTTCAGCAGGCCAAGGCCGAGATCCGTGAGGTCGACACCGCCGGCGGCGAGCAGCTTCTGGCCGAGGGCTGGACCCTCCTCGACGTGCGCGAGCCCGACGAGTACGAGCAGGGCGCCATCGCCGGGTCGGTGCACATACCCCGGGGCCAGCTCGAGTCGAGCATCGAGAACCGGATAGCCGACCGGTCCACCCCGGTGGTGGCCATGTGCGCCGGCGGGGTGCGCTCGGCCTTCGCGGCGGTCACCCTTCAGCAGATGGGCTACACCGACGTGGTGTCGATGGACGGCGGCTTCAACAAGTGGAAGGACGAGGGGCGGGCCTGGGCGCGTCCGCGCACCCTGACCCCGGACCAGCGCAACCGCTACCAGCGCCACCTGCTGGTGCCCGAGGTGGGCGAGGAGGGGCAGATCAAGCTGCTCGACGCCAAGGTCCTGCTGCTCGGCGCGGGCGGGCTCGGCTCCCCGGCGGCGCTGTACCTGGCCGCTGCGGGGGTGGGCACCATCGGCGTCATCGACATGGACGTGGTTGACGAGTCCAACCTGCAGCGCCAGATCCTCCACAACGTCGACCGGGTGGGGGACCGCAAGGTGGACTCGGCCAAGAAGACGCTGACCGCGCTGAACCCCGACGTCAACGTGGTCACCTACGACACCCGGCTGGGCGCCGACAACATCATGGAGATCCTCGACGGCTACGACGTGGTCGTGGACGGGGCCGACAACTTCCCGAGCCGCTACCTGCTCAACGACGCGTCCGTGAAGCTCGGCATCCCGGTGGTGCACGGGTCGATCTTCCGCTTCGAGGGCCAGGTCACGGTGTTCGATCCCCGCAACGGGCCCACCTACCGCGACATGCTGCCCGAGCCGCCGCCGCCGGAGATGGCCCCGAGCTGCGCGGAGGCCGGAGTGCTGGGCGTGCTGCCCGGCATCGTCGGCAGCGTGCAGGCGCTGGAGGCCCTCAAGCTGATCCTCGGCGTCGGGGACTCGCTGCGCGGCCGCCTCGTGGCCTTCGATGCGCTGGAGATGAGCTTCCGCGAGTTCAAGCTGAGGGTCGACCCCTCCAACGAGGTCACCTACGACAACCGCGACCGCATCCAGGTCGGCGAACTCGACGGCCTCTGCATGCCGACCCTGTCCTAGCGCGGAGGCTCCCCGAACCGTCGCCGCAACATAGACTCCGGGCGCCCCAGTCGCCTCGCGGAGGGCCGAGCGTCAGCGAGGCCAGGACCCGAGCGGTCCGTGAGCGAAGCGAACAAGCGGAACAAGAGGACAGCGCCATCGGAAACCTGCTGACAGATCTCCGGGCGCGCCTGCTTGACCTGCTGCCCCTGGGCACCTCGGGGATCTTCTGGGGGCTCGTCGTCAACGGGCTCACGACCTTCGGGTACCTCGTCGTGGCCGGCCACGCCCTCGGCGACGAGGGCTACGGAAGCCTGGCCGTGCTGTGGGCCCTCGTCAACATCGGCGGCTACGGCCTGTTCCAGCCCCTGGAGCAGGAGGTGGCCCGGGTCACCGCGGATCGGGCCAGCCGTGGAGTGGGAAGCGCCCCGGTGCTGCGCCGGGCCGGAGTGATCGGAGCGGTGCAGTTCATGCTGGTCACCGCGGGGGTGCTGGTGGCCTGGCCGCTGGGACTCGACGGCCTGCTCGACGACCGCCCCGAGCTGCTGGTGGCCCTCGTGCTGGCCCTCGGGGCCTTCGCCGGCACCCAACTGGTGCGGGGCAACCTCGGCGGGCGGCACCTCTTCGACCGGTACGCCTGGTACTTCATGGCGGAGGGAGGGACCCGCATGGCCGTGGCCGTGGGCCTGGCCCTGGCCGGCGTGGCCGCAGTGGGCGCCTACGGCCTCGCCATCACCGTCGCGCTGGTCGCCGCCGCGGTGGTGGCCGCCGGTCCCAGGCCCTTCGTCCGTCCCGGACCGCCGGCCTCGTACCGGGAGCTGACACCGGCCATGGGATTCCTGCTGATCGCCAGCGTCGGCGAGGCGTTCATCCTCAACGTCGGGCCGGTGGCGGTGGACATCGCGGGCGGCGACGAGCTGGGGCCCGAGGCGCCCGGGGTCTTCCTCAACGGCATGCTCATCGCCCGGATCCCGCTGTTCTTCTTCCAGGCGGTGAAGGCGAGCCTGCTGCCCAGCCTGGCCACCCTGGCCGGCCACGGCGACCTGGTGGGGTTCCGCAACATGCAGATCAAGATCGTGGCCGCGGTCGGGGCCGCGGCGGCGGCGGCGACGGTGGTGGCCGCGGCCATCGGACCGCTGGCCGTGCGGATCGTGTTCAACGACGAGCTGAGCCGCACGGACATGGCCCTGCTGGCCGCCAGTGGCGGGGGCCTGATGCTGATGCTGTCGCTGACGCTGGGACTGGTGGCGCTGGGTCACACCCGGCTGGCGGTGGCGGGATGGGTCGCCGGCATTGTCGCCTTCGTGGCGGTGGTCAGCTTCGACCTCGAGCCGTTCCTGCGGGTGGAGCTGGCGCTGGTGGCCGCGGTTCTGGCCGGCTCACTGGTGGCCGGCGGGCTGCTCCGCGTCGAGTACGCCGCCCACCGCCGGGAGGCCTGAGGCCTGGCGAACAGGCGACCCCGGCGGCGCGATCCCGGCGAAGGCGAGGTCGCAACCGGCTCGGGTCTCGTGCGCCTGGGCCAGGAAGTACTCGTCGTCGGCCTGCCATGTGTGGCCCTCGTCGTGACGCACCAGCACGTAGCCCATGCCGTGGGTGCGGTAGGCGCGGTGACCCCCGCCCACCACGTCGGCGATCAGTGCCTGGTCGACGCTGCGGGGAATGGGCCGCCAGCCCAGCACCGCATCGAAGCAGTGCCTGGTGATCATCAGCGCGCCGCCCGCGATGCTCTGGGTGGTGATGTAGCGCTCGCTCCCGCCCCGGAAGCGGTGCAGCGTGACATCGGAGCCCTCGAGGTGGACGAACTCCGCTCCCTTGCCGACCAGGTCGGCCCGGGAGTACTCCTGGGCGAGGACGAGGTCCCACAGGTGCTCGGGTCCGTACAGGTCGTCGTCGTCGAACTTGGTCAGCAGGGTTCCCGACGCCTCGCCGGCGGCCAGGTTGAGCACCGCGCCCAGCGGAAGGTGAGCGGGCGCCTCGATGACCCGGGCGGGGTGCTCCAGGTCGTGCAGCCGGCGGTCGGTCTCGGCGCGGTCGAATCCGTCGCCGTGGAGCGCGAGCACCAACTCCAGCCGGGGATAGGTCTGGCCCGACACCGCGTCGATGGCCGCCACCACCCGATCGGGGCGCCTAGTGGCCAGAAGGATCGAGACCTGCGGCAGCGGCGGCACACAGAGAGCGGTCGATGCCAGCAGTTGGCGGACTCTGGCCCGCAGCGAGTGGTCCCGCAGCGCGCTGCGGCGCATGGCGACGCTGAACGCCTCCCGCCGGTTCTCGTCGGCTTCGATGATGCGCTCGTCGGCCATCAGTCCGTAGAGCTCCGCACCCAGGCAGTGATGCAGCTCGGCGCTCTGGTCGGCGATGTGGACCACCGCGCCGGTCGAGGCCAGGGCGGCCAGGACACCCGCCCTGGACGGGGCGTCCTCGTGGTAGGTGGCCGTGTCCATGACGTGGTGGGCGCGCCGGCATGCGTCCCGTGATTCAAGGTTGGCAGTCTTGCGGGTCCGTTTCGATTGCGGCAGGTGTTCGGAGGGTCCGAGCGCGACCGCACGGCCACGGTGATCGATGTCCCAGCCCATTGGGTTGACGCTCTCGGCATCGAAGGCAGGCACCGACATTCGGGGATCGGACTCCGAGAGGATCACCACCGCGGCGCCGGTGTCGAGGCCGACGGCTTCGGCCGTCCCCGGCGTGTCCACGATGACCGCGTCGGTCAGTTCCCCGATGGCTGAACCGACGCGGCTGGAGACGGCCAAGACCGCCTCGGCCCGGCTTCCCCGGACGGCGATCTCCGGCCCGATCCGGTAGTGCGCAGGTTGCGTTGTGTTGTCGCTGCGAACAGGCGCGCGCGTCGGGGCAGTGCCCGTCTGACGCTGACCAAGCGCGTGGCGCCCGCGTCGTGCGAGCCAGTACAGACGCCGTGCGAGCCGCTTGAGCGCGCGGTGTTGGCGTCGTGCGAGCCAGTACAGACGCCGTGCGAGCCGCTTGAGCGCGCGGTGTTGGCGTCGTGCGAGCCAGTACATGCGACGTAGGGCGCGGCGGGTTCTCCATCCAACAGCTCGTACCACGGATGACACGAGCCAGACCACCAGGTTCCATGCGTCACGAAGGCTGCGCACGCTTCGGGTCCCGTGCAGCACTTGCACGGCGAAACTGCCGAGCTTGCGAAGCGACTCAAATCGTTTCGGCTTGCGCTTACGAAGGCTTTCAGACTTTCTCGGCTTCTGCTTGTGAGGCTTCTTGGTCTGTTCCGACTTGCGCCTGCGACGGCTCCCGAACCTCCCGGACTTGCGAGGGAGCTGCGACTTGGCGCAGTGCTCGTCGATGCTGATCCCGCTTCGCATCGCCCGGTTCAGGGCTCGGGTCCAGACGATCTCCGCGGTCTCGTCACCGGGCAGGCTCATGGTGGCCCGGGTCGCCGACCCGAGTCCCCGGCGCAGGCGAGCCACCGTGTTGTGCTTGACGGTGGCTCCGGCAGGAATCGAGATGTGGAAGGACGCGGCCGGGATCGCGGTGCAGGCACCGCCGGAGGGCCCGAACCGCACCCTCGGATCGCCCCCCAGGAGCCGGCGGACCATCTCGCGGTCCGGCTCCCGCAGGGTCTCCGGATCGCTGGGCTCCGCGATCCACACCACCAGGTCGTGGGTGCCATCGGCCAGCACCTGCTCGGCCGTGTCCATCTGGTCGCGGGCGTCGCCGGCCTCGATCGTCACCACATGCCGGGGCACGGTGAAGCTCCGTCCGGAAGTCGACCTGCGGAAACCGTGGTGAGCGATCAGCTGGGAGATCTTGGCTCGCTGGAGTTCGAGACTGACCGACTCGTCCTCGCTGGGAGCCGCGCCGGCGCCCTGGTGCCAGCACAGGGCATCCCGGGCCGGGACGAGCAGGCCTCCCCGCATGAAGGCCCGGTAGCCGAACTCGGTGTCCTCGCCGCCCCATTGGGTGAACGACTCGTCGTAGCCGCCTACGTCGTCGAAGAAGGCGCGGGAGATGCCCAGATTCCCGCCCGTCACCATCCGGAACAGGTCGTCGTCGTCGGAGGTGAGGTCGCGGGTCCGGGTCATGTGGTACTCGATCCACTCCGGGCGCTCGGTGGGCCGGCCCTCGAACAGCTCGGCCAGCGATCCCGGCCTGGTCCGGACCATGCCAGGTTCGATCCCGTCTACCTCGACGTGGGTCCGGAATCCCAGTGTGAGCACATCGCAGGCGGCATGGTGCCAGCGGGCATGCTCGGCCAGCCATCCCGCCTCGGGCATCATGTCGCAGTCGAGGAAGACGAGAACCTCACCGGCAGCGGCCCTCGCACCGGTGTTGCGGGCCCGGGCCAGGCCGAAGCCGCGGTCCTCCTGGTGCAGCACGCGCACGCTGAGCGGGCTGCCCGCCGGAAGCGTCAGGGGCGTCCGCGACCCGTCGTCGACGATCACCACCTCGAACAGCCGGCGCGGATAGGTCTGGCCCTCGAGAGCGGCCAGCGTCAGCTCCAGCGCCTCGGGAGCCTCGTAGTAGGTGACGATGACGGACACGGGCATTTCCGGTTCGAAGCGGTCCGGGGTCGCCACCGCCAGCTCACGCCAGTCGTTGCCCCGTACATCAGCGGGAGGCACGCGGCTGTGGTCCATACGCCCCGCCAGCCTACGCCTCGTCCCGGGCCGGGTCGGGTCAGCGGGTGTCATGGCGACAGGGACGCAGCCGTGATCACCCGGAAGTCGCCGGCTGAGGCCAGAGGATCCTCCAGAGCACCTTCGGGAAGGAACTCGGGAACCATGCCGGCTCGAAGGATCACAAGGTCTGAGTCCTCCAGCTCGTCGAGGCGGCTCTCGTCCAGGGCCCACGCCGGCACGTCCAGGTAGTACGACGCCCATCTCGGGGTGGGAAGCCCCGGACCGGTCCAGGCCAACTCGGCTCGGGCGGCCTCGTCGCTGGCAGCAGCCTCCTCTAGGGCCTCCCCGAGTTGGGCCGGGTCGGAGATGTAGCGGTCCCGGGTGCCACCGGCTACGACCGCGGCAGCCGTGGCCGCGATCGCTGCGCCGGCAATCCAGAACGCCGGGGAGCGAAGGCGCGCCGGCATCACCCGGCGGGCCGCGTCGAGCAGGGCCGCCAACCCGATCGTCACCGGTGCCAGCCAGGGGAAGTTCCACAGGCGGTGGGTCCAGGCACCCTGCTGGAAGCCGAAGGTCAGCGTGGCCGCCATGGCAAGCATGATCCCGGTGGGAACGCGGGTGCGGCGGTCGATCAGTCCGGCCAGCAGCGCGGGCGCGAGCAGTACCCGCAGCCACGGCGGCACCATCAACTCTTCGGTTGCGAAGGACCACTGTCGCGACAGGAACTCCCCGAAGCCGAAGGCCCGGGAACCGCCGGCGGCGTCACGGTCTGCTCTCAGGGCGACCTGGTCGCCGAGCTCTGCGAGGCCGCTGCCATTGAGCAGCCATGCAGCGGTGACGAATGCACCCACGGCGGCGCCCACCACCAAGGCGGCCAGGGCCACCGACCAGCCACTCGCCAACCGTCGTCCAAGGGACTGGAGACGTGTCTCCGCAGACACGGGGCGTGGTCTGTCGGGGCGCGAGGCACGGCTGGCGAAGAGCCAGAGCGCCAGCAGCGCTAGCGATGCCAGCGCGATCCAGGACTGCATCGCGGTCGCAGCAGCCAGCGCGCCGGTGCCGATCAGGGCCCAGCGTGGCGGTTGCTCCGTGTTGCGGTGCCATGCGACCGCGGCAGCCGACGCCACCAGCAACGCGAAGCCGACCCCGATACGCCCGTAGACGTAGAAGAAGCCGGTGGATGCCATGGCGCCGGTCGCGAGCAGGGTCGGTCCCCAGCCGACGCCGCAGCCGCGCAGCAGCGCGGCCATGAAGGCGATCGTGGCCGCGCCGAGGCAGAAGGCGGCGATGCGCAGCGCGGCCAGACTGTCGCCCAGGACTCCTACCGATGCCGCCGCGATGAAGGTTGTGAGCGGCGGGTGGTGTGCATAGGAGACGGCCGCGATCGGCGGGTCGGAGCGGGGCTCCGCGCCGAATCCGGGCCGGACGTACGGATCGATGCGGGCTCCGAAACCCGACTCCAAGGGACCGAGCTCCCAGAAGTTGCGAGCCTGGAGGCCGGCCCGGCCCACGAGCCGCCCGTCGTCGCTGTTGCCCAGAGGCAGGTCCAGATCGGGCAGCCACAGGACTAGGACCGCCACACACACCAGCGCCACCGCGGTCCAGCCCGACCACGCACGGGCCAGCAGCGGCCTGCCGCCGGATGGGATCGGTCCGAGTCTCGTCACTGGTCGGGATCTCCTCAGGGGGAATCGCCTCTTGAGGTGTCGTCCTCCTCAAGGACGGCGCGGAGGACGCTGCTGCTCTCGCTGGACGCGAATTCGAACCTCAAGCCTCAGCCCAGTGCCGCGCCGGCAGCGTTGGAGGCACCGGCTGCCTGTGGAGGTGGGTTGCCGGGTCCGGGGGGCGGGGCCGGTCTCAGGGCCGCGGTCATCAGCAGCACCCAGATGTAGGAGAACCACAGGACGAAGCTCTCGGTGACGTTCTCCACGAGCACGAATCCTACGACCGCGGCCCACATCCAGGAGTCGGCTCCGGGGCGGCGCCACAGGTGCAGGCCCGCGTTGCGGGCCGCGAGGACCACGATCACCACGAACGGCACCGTGCCGATGAGCCCGAGCCCGAGCGCCACCTCCATCAGGCTGTTGTGGGCGCTGCCCCTGCGCAGCAGGGCATGGTCGAGCAGCTCGATCTCCTCCCAGAACGCGTAGAACCCGTAGCCGCCGAACGGACGCTCGGCCACCCGATCCCAGACCAGGCTCCACATGGTGCGGCGCTGGCTGAAGGTCGGTTCGCTCCATGAGGCGACCAGCGCCACTGAGGCGCCGCCGACGCCCAGTGCCGTCACCACGGCCAGGGAGGCTCTTGCCACGGCGAGGCCCCAGCGACTCCGGGCCCAGTCGTAGCCCACCGGGGAGGTCGCGGCTGCGGCCGCGATCACCAGCGCGATCCACGCCGTGCGGCTGCCGGCACCGGTCATGGTTCCCAGACAGAGAGCGGCCAGGCCCGCTCCAGCCACACGGCCCCATCGTTCGCTCGACGCGAGGTAGCGGATCCCGACCAGCACGCCGATAGCGGCGAGCGGCGCCAGGGAGTTGCGGTTGGTGTACATGCCCTCCCAGTCGTCGTTGGAGTCGAGGCCCAGATCGGGCCGCAGCACCACCAGCACGACGCTGCCCGCGACGGCGACGCCGGCCACTCCCGACAGCATCGCGGCGAGGTCGTCGGGATCCAGCCGGGCCAGGACCCAGGCCAGGAGGGCCAGCCCCACATAGACGGCGGCGCGCCACGCGGTGGCGAAGGGGTGGACGCTCCAGAGGGCCGAGGCCAATGCCGCTGCCGAGTAGACGGCCACGGCCCAGACGGCTGTCCTCTGCGACGCGGCCAACGGCTCGGCGGGGGAGCGGCGGGTGGCAAAGAGCGCTGCAGAGGCGACTGCGGCGATCACGAAGAACGGCCACACCGCCGGATCCTCCCAGTCGCCGGAACGGTCCACGACGCTCTTGGAGAACAGGAAGACAGGCCCGTTGGTCAAGACGATGACGACGGCCGCGACGGGCGCCACTCGAAGCAGGCGGGTCACCGGGGTTGGCACGTCCCGCACTCCCGACCGGCCGGCCACGACCGCGGTCGACGGGTCGGCGCCGGTACCGAAACGCGATCACACGATGCCGGCAAAGGCGAGGTCCAGTCCCTGGCGCGTGTCGGTGGCACGACCGGTGAAGTGCGACTCGTCCATTTCCCAGGTGTGGTCGTCGCCGTGCCGCACCCGCAGGTAGCCCCGACCGTGGGTGCGGTAGATCCGTCCGCCGATGCGGGTCACGTCGCGGGCGAGTCCGGTGTCCACATGGCGGGGCACCCGGCGCCAGCCCCCGGCCTGGGCAAGGTCGTGGCGGGCGATGAGCATGGCTCCGCCGCTCACCCCGGGGTAGCCGAGGTAGCGCTCCCCGCGGCGCCCGAACATCCGGAGGGTTCGGTCCTGGCCGGCGACGTACACATACTCCGCGCCCTTGGCCACAAGCTCCGCATGGGAGTACTCGTGGGCCAGGACCAGATCCCACAGATGGTGCGGGCTGTAGTGGTCGTCGTCGTCGAACTTGGCGAGCAGGGTGCCGGTGGAGGCCGCCACCGCGGCGTTGAGCACCGCCCCCAGCGGCTCGGAGGCCGCGACCGGGGCAACCCGCACCGGCATGCCGGCCGCCTCGACCGCCCGGGCGAGGGCGTCGTCGGTGAAGCCGTCCCCGTGGGGGGCCAGCACGAGCTCGGCGGCGGGATAGGTCTGCGCGGCCGCGGAGGCCACGGCCGCGCCGAGGCGCTCGGGCCGGTTGGTGGCCAGGAGGATCGACACCGTCGGAGGGGGCGCCTCCCGCCCGGCTGCGGCGATGACCTGCCGGGCCCGGGCCCGCAAAGAGTGGTCGCGCAGCGCGCACCGCCGCATCTCGATGCTGATCGCCTCGCGCCCGTGGGCGTCGGCGCCGGCGATGCGCTCGCTGTCGACCATGAGATCGTGCAGTTCGGGACCCAGAAGCGGCCGCAGCCCGCGCTCATCGCCGGCGATGCGAACAACCGCGCCGGTGGCGGCCCGGGCCGCCAGCGCCGCGGCTCGTAGCACCGGGTCGGACTCGCCGGTCACATCCGAGGCGAGGACCGGCTCAGCGACCTGGGGCTTCCAGCCGATGGGATTGACTGAGAGCGGATCGAACGCGGGAACCGAGAGCTGCTCGGGAGCCGACGACAGCGCAACCTCCACAGCACCGGGCGGGAGGCTCCTGTTGCTGCGGGGGCTGTCGGCGACCACGATGTCGGCGTGCTCGGCCCCGGAAGCGGGGACCACCCGTCCCGAGGCCGCGAGCACGGCCGCGGCCCGCGGCCCGCTGGTGACGATCTGCGCGCCGAGGGGGTACGGTGCCCGCCGGTGGCGGCCCGCGGCCCGATCCCGGGCGAGACCGGCCAGCCGCTGGGTCCGCAACCACAGCGCCCGAGCCAGCCACCGGGCCAGCGGACCGGCCTGGCCGGGGTTCCGGACCACCCGTCGGGCTCCCGTGGGCCTGGAGCGAGCGCGAAGGGCTTGCGAGCGCCTCGCGCTGCGGCGTGGTGTTTCCCGCTCTTGTCCGCTGCGCTCACGGGCCGCTCGGGCCACGGCCTCGCGAAGCCAACCGCCGACTCGCGCCACTGGGCTCGGCCCCTTAGAAGCCCGCGAAGTCGAAGTCACGGCCCTGTCTCATGTCGTCGGAGCGGCCCAGGAAGAAGTCGTCGTCGATGGTCCAGGTGTGCTCGTCACCGTGCCGCACCCGCAGGTAGCCGGCGCCGTGGGTCCAGTAGATGTCCCCGCCGACCTGCACCACGTCCCGGGCCAGGGAGATGTCGACGCTGCGGGGGACCCGCCGCCAGCCGCCGGCGGCGTCAATGTCCTGGCGGGAGATCATGAGCACCCCCCCGGAGACCACCGGATCGGGGACGAAGCGCTCCCTCATCTTCGAGACCCTCACCGTCTGGTCGAGGCGCGACAGGTAGACGTACTCCGCCGCCTTGGCCACCAGCGTCGCCCCGGAGTACTGGCGGGCCAGCAGCAGATCCCAGATGTGGTCGGCGGCGTAGTAGTCGTCGTCGTCGAACTTCGTCAGCAGGGTCCCCGAGGAGTTGTCCACCGCCGCGTTGAGCACCTCCCCCAGCGTCCTGTCGGCTTCCACCCTCGCGATCCGCACCTCGCAGCCCAGCGAAGCGGTGAGTGAGGCGACCTCATCGTCGGGCCCGAACCCGTCGCCGTGGAGAGCCAGAACGAGCTCCAGCCGCGGGTAGTTCTGGACCCGCACCGCCTCGACCGCGGCGCCGAGGAGCTCGGGCCGGCGGGTGGGCAGCAGCACCGACACCTGCGGAAGCGGGGCCTCGAGGCCTCGCGCCTCCAGGAGCTGGCGAGCGCGGGCCCGCAGCGAGTGGTCCCGCAGGGCCAGCCTGCGCATGGCGATGCTGAGTTGCTCGCGCCCGTGGTCGCGCACCGTTGTGACGGAGTCGGAGGCCATGAGGGCATGCAGTTCCGCTCCGAGGCACTCTTCGAGGACCGCGTCGGAGTTGGTGACGTGCACCAGGACGCCGGCGGCCGCCAGTGCGGCCAGCGTGGCCGCCCGCTGGGTGGCGTCGCCGAAGCCGGCGCCGGAGTCCTCGACGTGGTGGAGCCGCCTCAGGGCACTGATCAGGTCCCGGTCCAGGTGCAGCGACGCGGATCCCTCGGCGGGGGGCTGCCAGCGCGACGTCAGCGGCGCGGCCGCCTGGTCGTGGTCGGGAGTCCAGTCCATGGGGTTGACGGTGCTGTCGTCGAAGGCGGGAACCGCCAGCCGGGGGTGCAATTCGTCGAGCACGGCCACGGCCGGCTTCGACGCGCCCGCGGTGTCCGCCTCGAGTGCCCGGCGCGCTGCGCCGGTGTCGACGAGGACCAGGTCGAGATGCCGGTCGCCGGTCGGGGCGCCCACCCGGGCCGACGCAGCCAGCACGGCCGCGGCCCGGTCGCCTGCCGCCGCGATCTCGGCTCCCAGCGGATACCGGGCCAGCCGCGAGCGGTCGATGCCGGGGGGAGCCTGCATGGCCCGCCGGGTCGTGGTCCGCCGCCTCACCGCCCCGACGATCCACGACACCAGGCGCCACGCATCCTTGGGGCTGCGGATCCTGACCGCCCGGCCCAGCAGGGCTCGCCCGTAGCGCATCAGCTTGGCTCCGGCAGAGCGAGCCGGCGCGGCTCTCGATGTGCGGTCCTGGCCCGAGATGCCCTCGCCGGGTGGTCGTGGGGCGGCTTCGAGGGCCCAGCCGTCGATGTCGATCACCTCGCCCACGTCCTCGACGCGCCCACCGCAGCGCAGGGCGCGTTGCAGCGCCCACGACCGGGTGATCGTCACCCGGTGGCCCGACCCGAGGCGGGCTCTCCCCGCCGCGGCCGGACCGAGGCGGGTGCGCAGCCGTCCGAGCATCAACGGCCCTACCGGTGCGCCCGCCGGGACGGTGACATGGAAGCGGGCCGACCGGAATGCGGCTGCTGCGCCGCCTACCGGGCCGAAGCGCACTCTGTGGTCGGGATCGAGGTGGTTGTGGAGCCATTCGAGCCGGCTGCCGGGATGCTCCTCCACCCAAACGACAAGGTCGCCGGTCTTGCTGGCCAGGATCTGCTCCACCGTCTTGAGGGTCTCCTGCTGGTCGGCCCCCGATGAGGTGACGCTCACCGCGAACCGGGGCACGGAGAAGGTCCGCCCGTCGGTGGCCTCCCGGGGCCGCCCATGGGGTATCAGGTTCATCAGCTTGCCCTGCATGTGGGCCAGGCTGAGCCTCTCGTCGTCGCTGATCCGGGCGCCGGGGCCTTGATGCCAGCACAGGGCGTCCCGGTCGGGCACGAGGACGGCGCCCAGCGCGAAGGCGCGGTACCCGAACTCCGTATCCTCGGCTCCCCACTGGTTGAAGGACTCGTCGAATCCGCCGACTGCCGCGAAGAAGTCGCCCGACACCCCGAGGTTGCCACCGGTGACGGCCCTGAAGATGTCCTCGTCCCCGCTGGTGAGCAGATCCGTGCGGGCCATGCGGTCCTCGATCCACTGGGGCTCCTCGGCCGGGCGCCCGGCGAAGAGCTCAGCCAGCGACCCTGCCCGAGCCAGCACCGCCTCGGGGGTGATCCCGTCAACCTCCACATGCTTGCGGAAGCCGATGGTCAGCACGTCGCAGGCCATGTGGTGCCAACGTGCATGAGAGGCAAGGCAACCGGCTTCCGGGACCATGTCGCAGTCCAGGAAGACCAGGATGTCGCCCGAGGCTGCCCGAGATCCGTTGTTGCGGGCCCGGGCTAGCCCGAAACCCTCGTCGGGCTGATGGATGACCTTGACCCGCAGCGGTGTCGTTGCGTCCAGGTGCAGCGGAGTGGACGATCCGTCGTCCACCACGATCACATCGAAGAGCTCGCGGGGGTAGGTCTGACGCTCGAGGCCGGCCAGCGTCAACGCCAGCGCCTCGGACGCCTCGAAGTAGGGAATCACGACCGTGACGGGCAGGACCGGTTCGAAGGCGTCGACGGTCGCCACGTCCAGCGAGCGCCAGTCGTTGCCGCGCACCGCGGCGGGCGAGGGCCTGATGCTCATGGACTTGGATCGTCGGGTTCGGCGTCTAGGGCCGGCCGGCGCGGGTGCAACACAGTGACAATCGTAGGATGAGCTTCGTGGACGACGCGACCAACAGCCTCCCAGGGCCTGAGCGGCCCGTGAGCGCAGCGAACCGGATCGGGGTGTCCGACGCTCGTCGGTTGGTCGATCTGACGGCCGCGCCCTCCGTCGGGGCGTACTTGCGCGATGTCTGGAGGCGGCGCGAGTTCGCGGTGGTTGTGCCGGCCCAGGACCTGCGGGCCCAGAACATGGACACCGCTCTGGGCCAGCTGTGGCACCTGGTCAACCCGGCCCTGCTGGTGGGCGTGTACTTCCTCGTCTTCGGCGTGCTGCTCGACACCCGCCGCGGCGTGGACAACTTCCTGGGCTTCCTGGTCGTGGGCGTGGTGCTGTTCCATCTGTTCCAGCGGGTGGTCCAGGACGCGGCGGTGTGCATTACTCGCAATCTGGGACTGATCCGGTCGATCCAGTTCCCGCGCATCCTGCTGCCGCTGGCCGCGGTGAACGGGCAGACCCTGGCGTTCCTGCCCGCTCTGGGGGTGGCCCTGCTGACCTTGCTGGCCACCGGCGAGCGTCCCACCCTCCGGTGGCTGCTGCTGGCCGCGGTGCTGGTCGCCATGTATCTGTTCAATCTCGGCGCCGCGCTGGTCGTGGCCCGGGTCGGGGCGTCCGTGCGCGACCTGCAGCGGCTGCTGCCCCACCTTCTGCGCCTGCTGTTCTACGCCTCGGGGGTGATCTTCAGCGTCGAGGCCTTCGTGACCAGCGAGGCTTGGCGCCGGGCGTTCGCCATCAACCCGGTGTACGACCTCATCACCTGCGCCCGCTGGTGCCTGCTCGGCACAGGAGTCGAGCGGTCGGTGGTGATCGGTCTGGTCGTCTGGTGCGCGGTGCTTCCCGCCGCCGGCCTGCTCGTGTTCCGCCGCGGGGAGAGGAGGTTCGGGTCGTGACCGCGCCGGGCACCGCGGTGACCGTGCGGCTCACCGACGTCCATGTCCACTACCGGGTGTACGAGGATCCCTCCGCCGGCTTCAAGCAGAACTTCTCGCAGGGGCGGGTGCGCAGGAGGTTCAGCGTCATCAAGGCTGTGCGCGGCGTCACGCTCGACCTCCACGAATCCGAGACTCTGGGCCTCGTCGGGGCCAATGGATCGGGGAAGACCACCCTGCTGTCGGCCATGACCGGCCTTCAGCCGCTGAAGTCGGGGACCATCCGGGGCCGGTCCCGTCCGGCGCTCCTCGGCGTGTCGCCCGTGCTGCGCGGCGCGCTGTCCGGCCGGCGCAACATTCTCATCGGCGGTTTGGCCCTGGGGTTCACCCGGGCCGAGATCGAGAGCCGGATGGACGAGATCATCGACTTCGCTGGTCTGCGAGATGCCATCGACCGACCCATGCGCACCTACTCCTCGGGCATGCGGGCCCGGCTGAACTTCGCCATCGCCACCGCGCGGATCCCCGAGATCCTGCTGATCGACGAGGCCTTGGCGGTGGGCGACGAGGGCTTCCGGACCCGCAGCGCCAAGCGCATCGACGAGGTGCGGGCCGCGGCGGGTTCGGTGGTGCTTGTGTCTCACAACATGGCGGAGATCGAGCGCTCCTGCAATCGGGCCGCGTGGCTCGACGACGGCGTACTGAGGTTGGTCGGCGATCCCGACGAGGTGGTGTCGGCCTATTTGGCCTCCTACTCCTCGAACGGCCAATCCGGATCGGGCTGAGAGGCCGAGCGGGACCGGCCGGCGAGGAATCCGGCGCCCCAGCAGATGTGCATCACCACGAAGGCGCCTGCCGCCCGCATGCGGTCGCGCCAGCCGGGCAGGAGGCCGCCCAGCCGGGCCGCGGCGATGACGCAGGCCGTCGCGTAGACCAGCGGCAGCGCCGCGCCCCGAAGGCGCCCCCGGGCCAGCTCGACCGCGGAGGCGACCAGGCCGGCCACCAGCGCGGGGGCGGCCAGCTGGCGGATCTGCAGTGATCGCCGGTGGCGCATGAGCATCCTGCGCTTCCAGGTGCCGTAGGAGAAGTACTGGCCGGCCAGCCCCGCGTAGTCGGCGCGGGGCACGTAGTCCACTGCCAGGCTCGAATCGAGCCACACGGTGTGGCCCTGCCGGCGCAGGCGCCAGTTGAGCTCGTAGTCCTGGTTGCGCTCGAGGGCCTCGTCGAAGCCTCCGACCGACTCCAGCGCACCACGATCGTACACGCCCAGGTACACGGTGTCGGCCGGCCCGGTCCGGCGGCCCCGGCGGAAGGCGGCCGGCCCGCCCCCGAAGGACGAGGCCATCGCGGCCGCGATCGCACCCTGCAGGCCGACGCCGCCCACCGGGCGCTGCACCCCGCCCACATTGGCCGCGCCGGTGCTGGCCAGGGTGCGCACGGCCCGCTCGATGTAGTCGGGCGGCACCCGCGACTGCGCGTCCACGCGGGCGACGATCGCGCCCTGCGACGCCGCCACCGCGAGGTTCAGGCCCGCCGGGGTGGTCCCCGAGGGGTTGTCGACGACCCGCAGCGGCACCTCGATGCAGGTCTCGGCCAGCACCTGGCGGGTTCCGTCGCCGCCCGGCGCCAGCGCCACGGTCACGTCCATCGGGCCGCGGTAGGTCTGCGCTCCGATCGCGCTGAGGCAGTCTCCGAGCACGTCCGCGCAATCCCGGGCCGGCACCACCACCGACACGTGGGGCAGGTCGTCGCGGCCTCCGGGCGAAGCGTTCATCGACCCGACCGGCGGGCCATCACGAAGACGCTCTTGACCATGATCTCCCAGTCGAGCACCGGCGACCAGTTCACGACGTACTGCAGGTCGTGGCCCAGCTTGTAGGCGGCGTCGGTCTGGTAGTGGCCCTCAGTCTGGGCGAGCCCGGTGATTCCCGGGGGGATGTCGTGGCGCCGGCCGTATCCGGCGATCTTCTCCTCGAGCAGGGCGACCAGTTCGGGCCGCTCGGGGCGGGGGCCGACCAGGGACATCTCGCCGGCGAGGATGTTCCACAGTTGCGGAAGCTCGTCGAGCCGGGTCCGGCGCAGCCAGCCCATGCCGTCGATCACCCGTGGATCCTCGGCGGCGGCCAGTTCCGGCCCGGAGCGCTCCGCGCCGGGCTCCATGGTCCGGAACTTGAGCATCGTGAAGGCTCTTCCTCTGCGACCTATGCGTTCCTGGCGGTAGAGCACGCCGCTACCGGCTCGCACCCGCACGTACAGCGCGACGACGGCTGCCAGCGGCACCGCGATCGGCGCCAACACCAGCAGGTAGACCAGATCGAGGAGGCGCTTGAACCGCAGCCTGCATGTCGGCAGAGCGTGGGCCCTGAGAGCCACGAAGGGCATCCCGCCGATCTGGCGGGTCCGCTGCAGCCCCAGCAGGGTGTCCGAGGGCGTGATGCGCCGGTAGACGCCGACGCGGCGGCCCTCCAGCTCGCCGAGAGGCTCCGGATAGATCGTGTCGAGGGGCTGGCCCGAGAGCAGCAGCAGATCGGTCGCCCCGGTGCGGTTGACCTCCTCGACGATGTCGGAGGGATCCTCGGACACCCCGGCGACCTGTGCCGTGGGCTCCGACTCGCCCAGATGTCGCCGGGCGGCCTGGACATCATCGAACTCTCCCATGAGAAGGACGCGTGGATTCCCGAATCGGCGCGTCCTCACCCGCCGGGCCAGCCAGCGGTTGAACGACACGACGAGGCTCGCGGCCGCGGCGAGGATCACCAGGTTCCCCCGCGGCATCAGGTAGCGGCCGGTGAGCAGGGTCACGGTGGCATCGGCCCCTACCGCCAGGAGGGTGAGCAGCGTCGCCCTCGGCAGCCATGGGGGCCGGCCGAGGCGCTGCTCGTACTCGTACATCCCTCCGAAGTAGTAGATGCCCATGTGCAGCCCGGTGGCGATGGAGAATCCCGCCGCGTAGTGCGACACGGGATAGGTGGGCCAGTCCAGCCCGAAACGCACGGTCGTGATGGCGGCCATGAGCCCGAGCAGCGTGGCCGCGTCGATCACATGCAGGTATCGGAATCCCAGACGTCGCAGGATCGGGGTTGCCCCTCTCGCGTCGCCGGCGGTCCTCACGGGGATCGCATCAAGGGCGGCAGGTCCACATCGGTGTCGAACGCACCCGCCGCCTCCGCGAGCAGCCAGATGAACATCGCCATCCGGGCCCGGTTCACGTCGTCGTACGGATTGAAGCTCGCCGGGTCCCGGGGCGGATTGAAGAACTCGTCGACCCAGAGACGGTGCTCCACCATCCAGCGGGCGGCCTCCAAGTAGTAGGCGTTGATCCCGATGTCGGTGAAGGTCACGGGGTGGTTGCTGTAAGTGCGTCCGGCGAAGTTCCACAGGAACGTGGCCACCTGCGACGTCTTGAGCGTGTCGTTCGGGCAGAACAGCACCACGGGGTCCGTGCTGCATCCGACGGTGATGTCCCGGTCGAGCATCCATCCCACGGCCTCCGAGTAGTAGCTCTCGGGCTCGACGTCGTCGAAGGTCAACGAACCGTCCGCGGATTCGGGCTCGCCCGCGAACCGCCACAGGAACGCGGCGAACTGGGCCCGCGTGAGCGACCGCTCGGGTGAGAACGTGGTGGGTGTCGTGCCCGTCGTCAAATCGTTGTTGAGCATCCACGCCACCGCCTCCGCGTAGGGAGCGTTCGAGGCGATGTCGGCGAAGGGGAGGGTGTGGACGTTGTAGCCGCTTCCGGCGTGGGAGCCCTGGAGCGCGAGCTTGGTGGACAGCGGGGGCCGGCAGCCCGGCTCCGAGCGGCACCCCAGCACCAGCGCGTAGTAGAAGCGGTAGCCGAAGGGCTCGTCGTTGTCGTTGAGCACGTCGAGCGTGCGATCGGTTCCCACCAGGGTCACCTGGGCGTCGTCGATGCGGCCCGACGGTCCGGGCCGTGCGATGTAGATCTCGACGATGTCGCCCACATCGAGGTCGGCGAAGGGATAGTCGGCCAGCCACTGGCTGATCTGCGCGGTGGTGTAGGTGCGCTCCCAGGAGTGGGTCGCGTTCTGGGGGTCGCCGTCGGCGTCGGGTGCGGCGTCGTAGGGGTCGGGCTTGGCCAGCAGGTACGGCACAACATCCCGGCGGGGCTCCTCGTTGGCGGCGGCGTGGCCGCCGTTGGAGGAGCTGTAGTAGCCGACGATCACCTCGACCGGGTCCTCGTTGTTGGCCCTGTAGGTGAGCACGGTGTCGTCGGTGGCGTCGACCTGGGCCTCCCAGAGGTCGTGGCCGGCTTCCCGCTCGTAGTCCCACGCCTTGTACTCCTGGTCCCGTGTCGAGGCGTACAGATCGAACGGGGCGGCCCAGCCGGAACGCTCGCGCATGATGGCCGTGGCGTAGCTGCGGGCCGCCACGGCCTGGGCCTTGAGCGCGTCGGCCGGCCAGGAGTGAGGCATCTCGTCGAGGCCGTAGAGGTACTGCTGCATGGTCAGCTCGCCGATCACCAGGCAGTACTGGTTGGAGTTCTGGTTGCCGCAGTTGGCCACGCCTCCGGCCGCCGGCGTCAACTGGAACTGACCGTGGGCGTAGTGCTCGGCGCCGTTGACGGTGTTGGACACCCTCACCGGCTCGCCGTCGTCGAAGTCCACGGTGAGCACCGTTCCGCTGCAGAAGCCCCGGCACCAGTCGATGTTGCTGGAGTTGATGTGCCAGCCGCCGCTGCCGCGGCGCACGGTCAGGGTGTTGACGGTGGTGTCCAGGAAACGGCCGTCCATGGACACCGTCAGCAGACCGCTGGGCCTGAACACGGTGGTGCTGTGGACTGCGATGCGCACGTCGACGTCGTCGGGCACCAGGTCGGGATCGGTGGTCAGGGTGGTGCCGTCGTAGTAGAAGGCGAGGATCTCCTCGTAGGTGTGGCCGGCCTCGGCCCGTCCCAGGGCGCCGTACTGGCTCATTCCGGTGCCGTGCCCCCAGCCGCCCCCGATGAAGGTGTATTCGTCGTCGGTCGGTCCGTGGGGGTGGGCTGATGCCGGAACGGCGACCGCGGCCAGCAAGACCGCGGCAACCGAGGTCACGCAGAGCAGTGAACGAATGGGATGGGAAGGCATCGAGGTACCCCGCGTCCTGGTCAGACCGCCCGCCGGGCGAGCCTAGCGCCCCGCCGCGGGTTCCGGGCCGCCGTCGGCGACATGTACGAGGTAGGCGTCGACCACCTCGTCGGGATCGCCCACGGAGCGGAGGCATCCGCCGTCGAGCCAGCCGGCGCGATCGCACAACTCCCGCACGAGTGCGGTGTCGTGGGAGACCAGCACGATGGTCGTGCCGCCGGAGCGGAGGCTCTCCATGTGCTGCAGGCACCGCTGCTGGAACTCCTCGTCGCCCACCGCGATGACCTCGTCCACCAGCAGGATCTCGGGTTCGACGTTGACGGCCACCGAGAAGCCGAGCCGCATGTACATGCCGCTGGAGTAGATCTTCACGGGAGCGTCGATCTGGTCGCCGACCCCGCTGAACTCGATGATGTTCTCCATGGCGGCGGCCATCTGGCGCCGGCCGAGCCCGAGCATGGCCCCGTTGAGGAACACGTTCTCACGTCCGGTCAGCTCGGGATGGAATCCGGATCCGAGCTCGAGCAGGGCCGAGAGCCGACCCTGGGCGGTGATCCGGCCGCTGGTGGGGCGGTGGATCCCGGCCATGAGCCGCAGCAGCGTGGACTTGCCGCTCCCGTTGTGCCCGACGAGGCCGAAGAACGAGCCCTTCTCGATTGCCAGCGACACGTCGCGCAGCGCCCAGACGTGCCGCACGTCGCGGCGGCCGAAGCGAAGCACGGCCTCCTTGACCGAGGTCGGACGGTTGAGCTCCAGGCGGAACCGCTTCGAGACGTCGGACACCTCGACGGCGGGCACCGGGGCTCTGGCCGGCCCGCTCACGGCTCCTCGCTTATCGCCATCGACCGGCGGCGGAAGAAGGCCAGGCCGGCGACGAACACCCCGGTCGCCCAGGCCGCCGCCGTGGCCAGATCGGCGATGTCGGGCGGCTCCAGGAAATAGACCGCGTCGCGTGTCACCGCGATGACCGAGTTGAGGGGGTTCAGCTCGACCAGGCGCGCCACCGGCAGGCCGTATGCCCGCTCGGGCACGATGTCGGGCGTGTAGACGATCGGCACCATGAAGAACCCGACGCTCAGGACGATGGTGGTGAGGTGCTGGATGTCGCGGTAGCGGGCGTTGACGATGGCGGCTGCGAAGCCGAGTCCGAGGGCGAACAGGGCTGCCAGCAGCATGGCCACCGGAAGGAACACCAGTGTCCAGGACACGTTGGCCAGCACGGCCATGATCAACACCAGCACCAGGGCCTCGAGGCTGCTCTGGAGCAGCGTGGCGGCCGCGCCTCCGATCAGGGCCGTCTCGGTGGGGAAGTAGATCTTCTTGCGCAGCTCGCTCACGCCGTCCATCCAGCGCATCGAGCCGTTGACGATGGTGTTGAAGACGTTCCACACCACCAGCCCGGAGAACAGATAGAGGGCGAAGACCTCGGCCTGGCCGTTGGCGGTGGACGGCGCGGTGGCCCGGTAGATCACGCCGAACACGAGGCTGTAGACGGCCACCGTCGTCAACGGCTTGAGGAGCGACCAGAGCCAGCCCAGCAGGTTGCGCTTGTAGAGCGCCTTGGTCTCGCGCTCCGCGAAGCTGCGGACCAGCCTTGCGCCAGTGCGGGCCGCGGGCGACAGCAAGAGGGCGGCGCGGAGGCCGGGGTGCTTGACCGTCATAGTCGCAGTGGATCATAGGATGCAGCGGAGCCCCGGCGAGGCTCGCCCGGACGGTCGTTCCGAGCGGGCTGGCCGGGTCTCTCTCGCGGTGCCCGTCGGCGGCAAGCCTGAGACCATCCGCCGTGACGCTGCCGCGAACCCCGACACGCCGGCGTCGACGCTCACACAGTTGGCGGCTGACGGTCCCCGGCGCGTGCGGCGAGATCTGCAGCGGCGCCGGGGTCGGGGCCGCGGGCGTCGCCGTGTGGACGTGACGGGGGCGTGCCGCCGGACACTGCCCGCTCTGCGCCTAGATACTCACGCAGCGCCGGCGCCCGGTCGGCGAGGTAGCTCAGCGTCGAAGCGGCCTCATCGGCGAATATCGGGTCCGAGGCGAGCACCCCGGGGTCTTCGAGCAAGTCGACGATCTCGTCGAGAACGCCGCTGCGCAGTTCGGTGCCGTACCGTTCGGTGTGCAACCGCAGCCCGTCCTCGATGCGCAACAGCTCGGAGCGGTCGATGGCGGCGATGTCGATGAAGTCGCGCAGCTTGGCCCGCCACAACAACACGTCCAGCTTCGAGGCCAGCAGATCCGCCAGCGACGCGACCGCGAGGCCGTCGATGACCACGGGCGCGGCGATCGGGGTGATGCGGGTCGGGTCGTCGCTGGGGTGCGGGGCCGTGAACACCTCGACGACGACACCGTCGACGACGGCTCGCAGCTGGCTGTCCGCGGCGACCTGCACGTCCATGTCCTCTGCTGCTGCGGCGAGGCGCCCGACGAGCGCCTCGCCGTCGAAGTGTTCGTAGGCCATGTAGTCGAGGTCGAACGACTGGCGGTGCTGTAGATGGGTTGCGAGCGCTGTGCCTCCGAACAGGGCGCCGTCGATGCCGGCTACCGCGACAGCGAGTTTCGGCCAGACCGACCGGACACCGGCCGCCAGCACGCCGCCGAAGCGGTCGAGGTCACTCACCGGCGGAGCGACGCTTGATGGCGGAGTCGATGAGCGCGGCGACGCGTCCGGCGCGGTAGCCGCGCATAGACCGCAGCGTGCGCAGGGCCTCTATCGGGAGGCGGTTCAGAGCCCAGCAGCGCGCGGCCCGGTCGAAACCGCCCACGAGGGTGTCCGCGATGTGGACAGCGTCATCCGCGACGGTCAGCTTGGAGGCGTCCTGCCCTGACCAGAACAGATACCAGAACTCCGGCGGCACCGTGCCGGTTGCCGGGGGCTGGGTCGGCGGCCGCCACCCGACCAGCGGCAACGCAGCCAGAGTCCGCTCGTTGATGGCGAGACGCCAGAGCCGCACCTGCTTGGACCGGTAGCCCCACATGACCGAGGTGTCGTGGTGCTCGGCGAAGCCCTGTGACTGCATCTGGCGCAGGCTGCGGCGGGTGTGTGACGGCGACAGGCCGCAGTCGTCGGCGATCCGCTTCGCGGTGGCGCCGGTGAGACGGCCGCGCAGGCACGCCAGGATCGTTCGGCCCGCGGGAGTGACCCCATCCAGAGGCGCCGGCTCCGACACGCCGCCGGGGCCGGTGAGCAGGCTGCGCAGCCTGCTGTCGCCCGGCGGCAGCCCGGTGCTCTCGACGGTTTCGCGAACCCGGCGGCGCGCGGCCGGGGTCGCGGCTGCGTCCATGTCTCCGGCCAGTGCCGCCGCGACCCACGCTGCCAGCGGGATCTTGGAGCCGTGCAGGCAGGTGCCCGCCGTTGCGGTGAACTCGAACCGGCAGCCGCGGCAACGCCAGCGGCGGCGGGCGCGCACCGCGGGCCGCTCCGATGCCTCCGCACCACATCGGGGGCATCGCACCCCGTCGGGCCAGCGCGTCGAGACGACCGTCTCCTGCGGTCCGATCGCGGCAGTCTGCATGCCGGCAGCCTATCGCCCTCGGGGAACGTCGCCGCAGAAATGATCGCAGATGCCCCGGGGTGCTTGACCGCCGCCAGGAACGTGGCCATCTCCGCCCGGCTGACCGGTCGTTCGGGGCAGCAGCGGGGCGGGTCGGTGCCGCAGCCGGCGGTGATGCCGGCCGCGGCGATGGCGTTGATGCCGGCCGTGTGGGCGCCGCGTTCGTCGACATCGGTGAATCCGGCGGGCCGCCCGGGTTCGAGGTTGAAGGTCTGGGTCAGGAATGTGGCCATCTCCGCCCGGCTGACCGGTCGTTCGGGGCAGTAGCGCAGCGGGCCGGTCGCGCAGCCGGCGGTGATCCCGAGCTGCGCGACGCGCTCGACATGACCCGCCCACCACTGGTCGTCCGTGACGTCGGCGAACCTGGAGTCCTGCACCGGGGGCGGGTCTGCGTCCTCCAGGGCGCGGACCAGCCACACCGCCATCGTGGACCGCTCGATCGGGTCGTTGGGGCAGAACCGGCCGTCGGCGCAGAGGGTGCCGTCGAAGAGGCCGTGGGCAGCTAGCGCGTCGATGGCCGGCTTGTGCACGCCGCCGGTGACATCGGGTAGCGGTCCTGCCGGTCAGGGCCGGGGCCCTGCTGTGCGGCCGCGCCGGGTGCGGCCGCCAGTGCGGCTGCAAGCCCGCGCCGCGACCGCGACGAAGGCCGCGACTCGCGCATGACCGCGGACCGTCGGCTTGGATGACTCGACGGATGAATGGAGGCTCCGGGAAGGGGGCAGCGACATGCGAGCCTCCTAGCAGGGACGGCTGGGGCGAACCTATTGCGCGGTCCGGCCTGCTTCAAGTGGTTGCCCCGTCCGGCAGTCCGTCGAGACTCAGGCCTCGCCGGTAGCCCGCCTGTACAGGTCGATCAGGCCGTCGGCGGTTCGTTCCCAGGTGTAGCCGGCGGCTCTGGCCCGTCCCCGGGCTGCCAGGTCCTCGGCCAGCGATGTGTCGGTCAGGACCCGGTGCAGCCCGTCGGCCAGGGCATCGGCGTCGCCCGCCGCGGCGTACACCGCGGCGTCGCCCGACACTTCCGGGATGGCCGACACCGGAGTGGTGACCACGGGCCGGCCGGCGGCCATGGCCTCCAGCGGGACCAGGCCGAAGCCCTCGTACAGGGACGGGTAGGCGACCGCCGCGGCCTGCTCGATGAGCGCGGCGCGGGCGCCGTCGTCGACCCAGCCGAGGCGCTCGATGCGGTCGCGGTGGGGGCTGCGGTCGATGGCGCTGGCGACATCGTCGGAAGCGTCCCCGTCGGGGCCGGCGTGGACGAGGCGCAGGTCGCGGTGGTCAGCGGCAAGCGAGTCGAAGGCCGTCACCAGTGTGGTCAGATCCTTGCGCCGGTCCGCGGTGCCCAGAGCGAGAACGTAGGGAGCCCCGGGGGCGGGGTGGGGGCCGGCAGGGGCCAGGCGAACGCCGTTGGGGACGGTCACCACCCGCTGAGGGCTCACCCCGAATATCGAGCAGACCTCCTCGTTCACGTAGTTCGAGACGGTGTGGATCCAGGCACCCCGACGGATTGCCGTGCGCACCGATCGGCGGTGGAACATCGCTCCCTCGATGCATAGAGGCGGGCCGTGTTCGAAGCTCACGTCGTGGACCGTCACCACCGTGGACGCCCTGATGGTTGGCGGCACCGCGTAGTTGGTTCCGTGCACAACATCGGCGAAGCCTGCGAACCACTCGAGCGGCGGCACCGGCAAGTACTCCCACAGCCACCGGACGCGGCCCGTCGGCAGCCGTCCTGGCACCTCGCGGATGCCTGCCGCGGCGTCATCGGGCAACCACCGGCGCCCCCGGCCCCGCCAACTGGTGTTGAACGCTGACACCCTCGTGTCGGGCCGAGCGGCCAAGGCCCGCAGAACCTCGGAAGTGAACACACCGATCCCCGTGCGCGGCAGCAGCAACGCAGTGGCGTCGACGGCAAGCTTCACGGGCCTGCTCCGCACCTGAGCCCCATGCCGACAGTATTCCCCCACTCACTCAGCGTCCGGGTGCAGCGAGACGGTAATGGAACGTGGCGCATCGAGTCGTTGCCCATGGTGTGGAAGACGTACCACCCCATCGGGCCGGAGGACAGGTAGAGAGCGAACACCTCGGCCTGGCCGTTGGCGGTGGACGGCGCGGTGGCCCGGTAGATCACGCCGAACACCAGGCTGTAGACCGCCACCGTCGTCAACGGCTTGAGGAGGGACCAGAGCCAGCTCAGCACGTTGCGCTTGTAGAGCGCCTTGATCTCGCGCTCCGCGAAGCTGCGAACCAGCCTCGCGCTAGCGTGGGCCGCGGGTGACAGCAAGAGGGCGGCGCGGAGGCCGGGGTGCTTGACCGCCATAGTCGCCGTGGATCATAGGATGACGGGAGACCGGCGATGGCCCGCAGCTTCGCGGCTGCGACCCGGCACAGGTCTGGATTCTGCCCGCCGAGGCCACCGGAGCGCGGCGAAGAAGGGTGGGACGGCTGGCGCGGAAGTCAGAGTCCGGGTGTGTCATGCTCCGAGGGCCGCTTCGGAGTCGCCGTCGTGGTCGGTGCCCGAGCGACAACAACAAACGCCATGAGTCCCACGCCGAGCACGATTGGCAGTGACCGGTACTCGAACCAGTAATGGATCTCGTTGTGGTTGTTGAAGACGAGCAACCAGAGGATGAGCATCGGAGTACCGCTAGCTACGGTTGCTATGGTGAGGATGCTCTGCGAGCCTTTGCGGGCTGCGCGCACAGACAGCGTGAGGACAACAAGGCACGACAGGGCGATCACAACAGGGCTGAGGGGCTGGTCAAGCCAATGCCGTACGTTGACCTTGAGGCCAGCGGCGAAATCGCCGGTCGCGTATGGCGTCGCACCGTTGACCCGGAACCTGATCTGTTCAGAGATGTCGTTGGCAACCGAAGACCACGATGTGGCGAAGGCCGCCCATACCCACTTTCCCGCCCACATCGACAAGTAACCGGCGGGCCAGACGAGGCCCGTGGCGAGCATACGCCGAGTCCTTGACCTCAGATCGATTCCCTCGGGCGCACATGCGGCGACCACACCCGCAGACATCACCCACAGACCGGGCACGAAATTCATCAAGTCGACGAACGAGTAGGCACTAGCTGAGACGAAGGTAGGCACAATGAGTTGATCCCAGTCGTGGTCCTGCGCCGCGCTGCGTGCCAGATGGGCGATGCCTACGAACCCCACAGCCAACATCAACGGATGATGAAACACCTGCACCAGACCCAAGAGATCGCCCGTTGCCGCAATGGGTCCCAGCAGCGCCACTGCCGACCAACGCCCGGAAGAGGCGCTAACGGCCGAGGCTAGGGCGGCAACGCTCCCCGCCAGAGCCAGCATCGCCACGACCCTCAGACCATTAGCGCCTACTAGAGGGAGTGCCGGTCGCGCGATCGCTGACAGGCCGTTCCAGTAGCGCACTTTCTTCGTGCCCACCATGCCCACACCGTCGGAATGGGCTTCAATGCTCGCCACCATCGCAGAACACCACCGAAGGTTTGGCGACGTGGCGGCTCTGGTGAACCATCCATCACCCTCCTGTGCACCGAGGCCGATACTGAACATCACGCACTCGCCGAATTGATCGCTGACGCCACCCGTAGGCAATTGCGGCGTATCATCTGCGGTGATGGCACCCACGCTTATCCCGTCATGTAACGCGTCAAGGACAGCAGCGTTGGGCACCAGGTAGCTCGCTACCACCGCGGCCAGCGCTGCAAGCTGCAGCCCCACAAAAGCGACCGCGGTCCGCTTCGCGGTAAGAGCCAGGCTTCTGCGCTTAGGAGACCTCACTGGCCGCAACTGTCAATGGACTGATGTGCGAGGTGACAGGGGGTCTCACAGCCTTGCCCGGGTCCAAGGGTGTCGCTGCCCGAAGGTGGGCGGCACTCGTACACCCTCAAGTAGTCTACGACGAACTCCGTCGGGAACACCGTTGTGTCATGGACCTGGTGGTCCGGCCACGTCTCCAGAGCCCAACTGCCCACGGTGTTGCTGATGACAAGGTAGAACGGCACATCGAATGGTGCGTGCGGGTTGTCCACCGGCTGTTCCTGTCCCGCCGGATGGGAGAACCAGTCGCTGCTCGGCACGGTCAAGACCCGCTCGTCGTTCACGTAGAAGCGGATCGAGGCGGTGTCCCACTCGGCCGCGTACAGATGGAACGACTCGCCCGGATTGACTGGTAGGTTCGTCAGTGCGAACGGGTTGGCAGGGGCAGCGAACGCGAGCCTCCAAGTAGGGACGGCTGGGGCGAGCCTATTGCGCGGTCTGGCCCGCTTCAAGTGGTTGCCCCGTCCACCTCCGCTGCCGGCGCCGGGCCACCGCGTCTCCCGGGCGACTTGCGGCCTCCGGCAGAGTTCACCGCGGGTTGGCTCGAGCCGCGGCTCGCCCATCGAGCTGACTACAGTTTGAGGTATGGGTGTAGCGGAGCCGCGGTCCGTTTCGCCTTCGGAGGATCGCGGATCGCTGCGGCTGGCATCCTCTCTTCGCGGCTTGTGCACCCGTTCATTGCACGGTTGGCGGGCCGCCGCGGGCGCAGCGCTGCTGCTGGTCTTCAGCAACGGACCGGTCGTGCGGTTGGCGGGGTGGCTGGACCGGCCGGGGCTCTGGAACGACCCGGCGGTGTGGCCCTTCTTCGCGGGCGCGGCGGCGGCTTCCGTTGTTCTTGCCTGGGCCGTCTGGCGTCGCGGCGACGATGCCGCAGGCTCCGCCGGCCGCGAGGTCCCGGCTGGCCGCGCGCTGTCGCGGCTCGCGCTGGCCGTGATCGCGTGGTATTCCGGGGCTGCTGTCGTGTCGAGCCTGTGGAGCGTCTACCCGAGCGCGACGCTGTGGCGGTCTGTGGTCTATCTGGGCCTGGTCTTCCTGGCTGCGGCGTTGGCCGGCCTCACCGACGACGAGCTGTCGGTGGCCCTCGTCCTGCTGGCGGGTGTAGCGGTGGCGGGCAGCCTGGCCGTACTTGTGCTGAACCACGATGTCGGCACCGACCGCGACGGCAACTGGACCGGCATGTACGCGAACCGCAACTCGTTGGCGCCGATGGCCGCCCTCGGGGTGATTGCCGGGCTGCGCTGGCTGCTGAATCGGCCAGGGCCGATGTGCGCTTCCCGGTATCGGCGGGTCTGGGGCGCGGTGCTGGTGGTGGCAGCGCTGGTGACCATGATCGGTGCAGGCAGCCGCACGGCCTGGTTGGCACTGGCGGCCGCGCTTGCTCTGACCTCGGTATTCGGCGCGATGGCAGGCGCGTCCCGGCGGCGCAGTTGGCGACCGCGGCAGGCCTGGGTCGCCGCGTCTGGCGCGTCGCTGGTGGCCGTCGGGGTCGGTGTGGCCGTGGTTGCAGCAGCCTGGAACGTCTCAACGTTTGCTCAGCGGCGGACCATCTGGAGTCTCGTCTGGGACCGGGTGCTGGAGCGGCCCTGGGGCGGTTACGGGTTCTTCGCCTTCTGGGAGGTGCCCGAGTTGGTTGCCGAGCATGTGCTGCTGGAGCGGGGCAGTGCTCACAACAGCCTGGTCGAGACCGCGCTGGGCCTCGGTCTCCTCGGCACGGTGCCGTTCGTCGTGCTGATCGTGCTGGCCGCGGTCAACGCGGGCCGCGGCCTCTGGCTGCGTCCATCGGCCGACACCGGGATGTGGGCCGCAGTGACGGTGTTCGTCCTGTTCGAGAACACCACCGAGAGCTTCGTGCTGTGGTTCTCCCACATCTGGGTGCTGATGGTGGCAGCGTCGCTGCGCCGAAGCGCCCCCGCGGCCTCGTCGTCGGCAGCCGCGCCCGGTCCGGATCTCACGTGAGTGAGCGCTCCAACGGTGCGTCGGCGGTGACGGGCCTAGAGGCTGAGCGGGCGGCGGGCGGGTCCGGCTCATGCGGGCGAGGCCGTGGTCCGAGCGGCCCGCGCGCGCAGTTGACCCGAGCGGGAGTCTCCATGCTGCGACGCGACGGCCTCGCACCCTCGAGCGCCTCCTTACGCGCCCGTCCGACGCTCCCGCAGGGTCTTGAGCAGCCGGTTCCGTAGGCGCTGCGGCAGCGCGGCCAGCATGTCGCGGGTTGGGATAGTGTCGAGCCGCTTGCTGGGGCCGCCGCCGTATTCGAAGTGCTCCTCGGCCAGCCGGCGGGCGTTCAGTCCGTCGAGCACGAACGGCTGCCGAGACAACTTCTCGATGACCATGGCCCGGTTGCGGTTCCAGACCATCGGGTCGGCCGCGGTCAGAGAGTTCGCGCCATCGCTGCGCCGGTATAGAGTCGTCACCTCGTCGACGCAATGAACCCCGAGAACTAGAGCGGCCCGGACCAGCAGGTCCCAGTCCTCGTAGACTGTCAACTGCTCGTCGAAGCGCAGTCCGAAGCTGTCGAACGCGTGCCTTGGCAGGGCGAGCGAGCAGATGGCTGTCTCGCAGCGCGAGAAGTGCGCAAGCTGGTCGAACCCGGCAGGCGTGATGTGATCGACGGGCCCCGCCGGGGTCCGGGGCTCGGCCGTACCGTCGGTCCGCCAGGGCTGCCACGCCGTGCGGGCCCGGATGATCTGCCCCGGCGCGTCGGCGGCGGCCCGCGCAAAGACTGCGAGCCAGTTGGGTTCGGCCAGGTCATCGTCATCAAGAAAGGTCACGTAATCGCCGTCGGCGGCCTCGACGCCGGCGTTCAGCGGCCGACTCCGGGAACCTCCTTCGCCCACCGGCAGAACCCGCCAGTCAGCGGGAGCCGCGGCCGCGGCTGCGGCCGCCGCCACGTCGGCCTCCACGTCGGCCGCGACTTCGGCGGCGGCATGGACGGCGACGATCGCGTCGAAACTGGTCCATGTCTGCGCGGCCAGCGATTGAAGGGCCTCTCGGAGGGTGCGGGGGCGGAGACCTTGGGTTCGCAGGATGACCGTGAACGCGGGCACGGCTGGCGCCGGCCTCACTAGCGGGGCCAGATTCTCCGATCCCGACAAGTCCAGCCCCAGCGTCTCCAGCAGCCTGGCCAGCGGCCCTAGGGATGAGCCCCACGGCTGGGGCACGGCGGTGTGGTCGGCCACCTGCACGAGCGTACCCCAGCGCATTGCTCCTACGAGTTGTCACATACCGATACACGTGCGCGGTGCAAGCAGCGAGGTCGCGTCGACAACCAGCTTCACGCGGTCACTTCTCGCCGGCGTCCGCCGCAGAGGGTGTGTCGGCGGGGGAGCCTGCCTGGAGGGTGTTGCTCCGAGTTCCGAGAATGTCGGAGGCGATGGCGTTCTTGACGTCGTCGAGGGACACGTCGCCGCGGATGTCGTAGTCCAAGTCCTCGCTGTAACGCCACGGCTCTGGCAGCCAGAGCTTGTGCAGGCAAGTTCCTCCCTTGAGGGCGAGCGAACTACCGACAACGGGGTGCTGGGCCACCTCGGCGATCAGCCGTGCGAGCACGAGGTCCTGCTCGATCTCGTGTGGCGACGTCCACGGCACGACGCGCTGCCACTCGTCGAGCGCCTTCGAGGGGATCACAGGTCGTGCTCGATCTCGTAGTCGACGATCACCCTCCATCGCCGATCGGTGGGAGCGGTCGCCGCCGGCCGAGTCGGCGGGGCCTCCTGACCGCACGACAGCGTGACGGTCTGGGCGCCCCTGACGGCCAGTGCCTGCTCCAGCGGCACCAGATCCAGGGGCCGCTCGATCATCCCGGCAAGCTCGCGACTCATGTAGTCCAGAATGTGCCCGACGCGCTGCACGACGGCCTTCGGGTACATATGTGACACGGCTGTGAGTTCGCCGGCGTCCAGCAGCCCGAAGGCCTGCATGTCCCCGAGGGTGGTGGCGACGTAGTCGAGCCCACCGCCGAGTTGGGGGCGCTCCACCAGGTCGAGCACGGTCACCTCGGGAGCGCTGACGGTGACACGGGCACTGCGCCCATACTGCTGGCGACGCACGGGCACCCGGCCCACGCGGGCGCTGCGCACGAACCTCAGGGGCACTCCGCCGATCATGCGGTCCCGGCAGTAGGCATCGACCGCGACCTGGAGAATCGGGAGACTGTGATGGCTGGCGCCGTGGACGGCGGCTGCGCTGCGATACGCCACATAGTGGCGGTGCCCGAGGTGGGCCATGAGGTCGTCGAGATACTCGGCCGGCGGATGGGCTCCGCGGTGGCGCCACCCCTCCTCCACCGGTGCCCACATCCCCTTGGTGATCGACACGATCCGGCCCTCGCGGCGGACGGCGGTGAGACAGCGCGACACACGCGCCGGCCGCACCCCCAGCAGTTGAGCGACGCGCTCAGTGCGCACGAATGTCTCTCCCGACGCGAGGAGGAACTCAGGCAGGTCCAGCGGCTTGATCCTCACCCGCTCGGACATTGGAGCATCCTATCCCTAGAGGGAGGATTGTCGCGCCGGGCAGCCGCTCCTCTTCACTTGCCGGTTTCTTCAGCCTCGCTCATCGTCAGACACTCATGAAATATAGTGTTGATTATTGCAATATGCTGGCCTATGGTTCATTTGCGAGCGAGCGTCCTGCTCAGATCAAGGGGGTGCCAGGGATGGAGACCGTGTCAGAGAGGCTTGAGGCGATCATTGAGCGGCCGGCTGTGTCGTCGGCTGCGGCGGTGGCGGCCGACATCCGGCGACGGATGCCCGAGGCGGAGGGGGCGCTGCTGCACAAGCTGCTCTACTTCGTGCAGGGCACGCATTTGCAGTGGGAGCGCAGGCCGGCTTTCGAGGAGGACCTGGAGGCCTGGCCGCAGGGGCCGGTGGTCGCCTGCCTCTGGCATGCCGAGGCCGACGGGGCCGCGCCCCAGCCGTGGGAGCCGCTGCCGGAGTCGGTGCACAATGTCGTCACCAGCGTGTTGTGCCACGAGCGCGAGAGCGGCTGCACGGAGTTCTTCGACGACATCCCCGAACCCGATCCCTGGCACCGGGTCACCGACGGAGGCCGCAACGTCGCCAACCAGTTGATCCCCAAGCAGTTGGTCATCGAGTACTTCGACATAGAGAGCCCCCTGCTGATCTGGCTGCGCGCCTCTACCGCCGCCGAGCTCGCTGCCTCCGGCCAAGGCGACCGTCCCTTCGTCCCCGACCCGCCCGGCGCCCGGGAGGCACTTATCGAGAAGTACCTGCCCGGCGAAACGCTGTGAACTCCCGGCCTTGGCGGACGAACGCCCACGCGCTCATCGACGAGTTCGCCGATCGCCGCGGCCTGGTCCCTGAGGACATCCGCACGCTCCTCAGTTTCGCCCGCCGCCTGGAGATCGACCCCCTCGACATCTTCGCTCCCAAAGACCACGTGGGCGAGCACCACTGCAGGATCGGCCCCTCGGCCACGATCGCGGGCCGGGGTCCTGGTCTGCAGCTACCGCATAGACGCGCCGCACCGGTCGGTCGAGGTGATCTCCTTCTCTCTCCCTCCGGGACGCGCCCGACCCCCTTACAGCGCGTTCGAGGCCCCTATTAGGACGTTGAACATCTCCACAGCTGCGTCCGCCGTCTTGAGGTCGACCCCTTCGACGTCGATGCCAGGACGGACCATGTCGGAGGGCGCTACCGTCGGCTCGGACCGTCTGCCGCCGTTCCCGGACGCGTCCTGGCGGCCGGCTATCGCAGCGACGCCCCTCCCCGGTCGGTCGAGGTGATCTCCTTCTCACCCGACCGGGCGTGAGTCCGAGACCGGACTGGAGATCGGGAGTCTGCCCCGGCAGGGCCAGCATTCCTTGTCCGACTTGACAGCGGGGGGGGGGGTGAATGGCGCATTCCAACGCAGCGGTCGTTTCGCGATCGGCAAAAGGAAGGAGCAGTTGGACCATGACTGAGATCAAGCTAAGGGCTGGCGAGGCTAGAGAAATGGCGTCCCATGTTCGCCAGGAGGCCAGCGCCGCGACGGACCAGATGAACAACCTCCGGTCTCGTCTCAACAGCCTGACCGAATCGTTCACCGGGCAGTCGCAGATGGCGTTCGATGAGGCATTCACCAACTGGAAGAACGGCGCCGACCAGATGCTGGACGGCCTGACCGGTCTCGGCGACTTCCTGACTGCTGCAGCGAACACGATCGAGGAGACCGATCAGCAGATTGCGTCTCAACTAAGAGGCTAGGGCTCAGGCCGCCGCGCCCGTTCGATCGCCGCGCCGGCAACTGTGCCGCAGTGTCTTGAGGTCGTGGGTACGAATGAGTGAGATTCGAGTCGACCCGCAGTTCCTGACCAACCTCGCCTCGCGTGCCCGCAGAGCTGCGACCGACCTGGAGAACTACACCCGTCACGGCGGATGCCATCTCGATTCTGCACCGAGCGTCGAGAGCGCATATCGGGAACTCGGCGGGCGCTGGGACCATAGTCGTGGCAAGCTCGTCAAGGAGTTGAATGCCCTTGGCGATGCCATAAGCACTGCACGTGAGGCGTTCGTGGTGGCTGATCGATCGTCTGCGGACCAGCTGAGACAGTCCGAGGGTGGGTAGCCGTCGTGGCCTTCTCCTGGAACACGATAGGTGGCGTGGAGTCCCCGCTCGTGAGGGGGCGACCTGAACAGTTCAACGAGGTCTCGGCGACTTTCGAGACAATTGCGGAGCGAACTGGTCCCCTCATCGATGACCTTTGGGAACTGCGACGTGGCCGGAGTGAGGGATTCGCCGGCGAGACCGCAGAGTCGGTCGGCATGAGAATCGGGGAATTCATTGGGCGGCTGTCGTATGTCCCGGAGGTGTCAGCGACGATCGGCAGTACCTTCGAGCGCCACGGTTGTCGACTTGAGGAACTGGAGGTGAAGGCGAGTGAAGCGCTGGCCAGAGCGCGTACACGCTGGAATCGGAAGCAATCAGCTGAATCAGAGATCCAGAACCACAAGAGTTCAATCAACTGGTTGAACCGCCAGATATCTCAACTGCACTGCTATTGCGCTGGCCCCTGCGCCTGTAATGTGGAGACCCGTAGGAGCAAGCTAGAGTCTCAACGCAGGAATGCCGAGTACGATCTGGGTTGTGCCAGCAGCGAACTATCGACTGCGGAGGGTCTTCTGGATGACAGCCGGAACGACTATAGAGCGATACGCCAAGAAGAAGATGACCTTAATGAGTCGACTGCGCACCGGCTAAAGGTCATGCCGTTATGGAGCTTGAGAGATACCGGCAACGTCCTCTCGGAGGCGGTTGAGAACGTCAACGCATGGATTAGCGAAGCGTGGGACTTTTTTGTCAATGAGTTGCTGCAGGTTCTCCATGATGCGTTGACGACTCTCCTTGATTGGCTGGATGTTTTTGGACTCCTCTTGGAGTGGATTCCAGTCGTGAATGTCGCCTTCAAGTTCGTTGAGTTGTTCTTTACTGCCGTGAAGGCGGGTGTGGGTCTTGGCTTGGTGTTGTCAGGCCAGATGAGTCTCTCAGAATTCATCATAGACACGGCTATTGACGCTGCAGGTGTAGCGCTCCCGGGAGGAAGACTAATAGGCAAGGGCATCAAGAAGGTCTTTAAGACCGGCTGTTTGGATAGGGCCATGAATGTCGTCACGAAAAACGTCGATGCAGTTGAAGGGTATGCCAAGCGGCAGACTGTCGGAATGGCCAAGGCGACATATCGATTTCCCGGGATCAAACAAGCCAACGATTTAATATATCGAAAGTCTAAGGTCGTCTTGTTCAAGGGAGCACGGGGTTATACTCCCAGGAGAGATCGGTTCTTTCCGGATCTGGACCGCCGTAGCTGGATAACCCGCACGGCTCGTGACAACGGCTTCGTCTATACGAAATTGCTGAATCCATTCGGAAAGTCCCGCGAGGCATTCGCCACTGACAGGATCTTCGAGGTCGGCGTGAATGAAGTCAAAGCCCGAACAGAGTGGCTCATGGACAAAAATAGCCGGTTCACGCCATACACCGTTCTGGTTCCATGCACGCTCCAGAAGCCCATCCGAGTGATCACAGGATTCACAGGCCAGTAAGGACGAGCCATTCATATGACCATTTTGCCGGACTCAGTTGCTCTCGCTCTGCCAGAGGAGTGGGAGGATATCCCGCTTGAAGCGTCGGAGTACCGCCAGTTCATTGAACAGCAACTCGCAGGACTGAAGGAAGCCGGATTCGATGATCGCGCCGATCTGCGCCAGTTCGAGGTATTGGCTGAGTTGGGATATGAACTGGCACAGAGAGCAAGGGTCATGATGGCCAGCAGTCTTGTGGCGGTAATGGAGGGCTCGAACGAGGATGACGAGGCCGTGATGCTAATGGCGAACCTCGTTGTGTCTGGATTTCTCAGGGAGGAGCTTGATACCGATGTTCCGTTGAGAGCTGAAATTGTGGCTGAGTCATTCTCACAGCGCGTGCCGATCGATGACGATCGGGTCCGGCACGACCACATAGAGCCGCCGTCCGTGTGTGAGATTGGAGGCCTGAAATCGGCCAAGCTCGTTCGTCTCATGAGTCTTCCGCCTGAGCGCGGAGGAGACCTCAAACAGTTCACGCAGACGTATTTGGTCTCCGTCGCCGAAGGTGACGCGGTTATCGTCTTGCAGTTTTCTACTATGAACTTCGAGCTTGCCCGCGAGTTCTCAGAACTATTTGAGACTATCGCCCAGACACTTAGAATTCTGTACCCGGACGATCCGACGTTCCTGGACGAAGTAGACGCTGATGGTGGTTCTGGTATGGACGCGGCAGCTACAGTCAGTCATGAGCATGAGGCAACGAACGATGGCGGATGATCGCGGTGCCGTCGAGCGCGAAGAACTCATCGCTAGGCTCAGAGATGATCTAGGGAGCCAAACACCGTTGAAGACAGTGGTATGCAAGCCAGCAGACGCGGGGGATGCTGAAGACGATTTGGTGGCGGATGCGGAAGATGATTTGGCAGACGGAGGAAGCCCGCCACATCGCATCGCATCTTTCTCAGAATCGGCACTACAAATCGCCGACAGGATTCTCGCAGCAGCCTCCGTGCCGGTGCCACGATGACTCAAGGCCACCGCACCCGTCGACCAGTGGGTTTATGGAGACGATGCTGGCTGCATCGGTCACCCGGCGATGACATGCCTGTGGCAGGACGTTAGGCGACGGGCTCGATGGATCATTGGCGGGTATCGGTCGAGGAGCGCGGGGGCAGTTTCTGCCACCTTGTGGTGTCGGCTACGGAAGATGCGTGTTGGTCGGAACTGCTGGAGAAGTTCCTTGAGTACGGCTTCGACGGCCATGAGCTGAGTGTGGACGGCGAGCGCCCGCATACTCACCAGTTGCTCGTCGACTGTTGCTTCCGTCACGGCTCGCGGTTCATCACGTCGCAGCATACGAAGGAACTGGAGGCCGGCTCGTACGTCATTGCCGTCGCAGGCCCCGACACGGGTGCATCGAAGAGATTGGCCGACTCGGGGCTCTCGGTCGGTCGCGACTCGACAGGGCTCTCAAGCTCGCTGAGGATCGATGACTCGACCCTGTCAGCCCATCACATGACGCTGCGGACGCGGCGACGCGACGCCGCCGGGGCGCAGCCCGCCGCCGCGGATGGTCTTGTGGTCGAGGACAACAACAGCACAAACGGCACGCTGCTGGAGGGCGCTCCCGTGGCCGAGTCGGTGGTGGCGTCGGCGCGCTCCTACATCGCGGCCGGGTCCACGACGCTGTCCGTCCTTGAAGTTGCGCCCGACGAGATCGCTCCAGCGACATCCGCCCGCGGGCCGTCGGAACCGCTGCAGCGTCGCTTTCGGGAGGCGCGGGCACCCCTTCCGAAACAGCTCAGGCACCCGACACCCCCGCGCAAAGAGTCCGAGGCGAACAAACGCAGTCTCATGACCATGCTCATGCCGGTCATCTCGTCGGTGGGCATGGCCCTGATGATGATGGTCGTGTTCACCAGCACCGACAGAGGCGACGTGATGGGAATTCCCGTCGCGTTCCTCTACGTCGCGGTAATCGCGATCGGCCCGTTGTTCATGGCCTTCGACGGCGTCCGGCGCCGGTCCAAAGAGTCACGGGAGCGCCTGAAGGACAAGGCCGACTACCAAGCCGATCTAAAGCGCTTCGTTGCCGAGTTGACCGCAGCTCGCAAGGACGAACGAGATCGCGACCGGTGGACGGCGATTCCAGCTGGCCTGGGGGCACTTCTGGCACAGGTTCGTCACGAGCGGCTCTGGGAGCGATCGGTCGCGGATGAAGACTTCTGCGAGATTTCGGTGGGACTCCACGATCGGCCTTCGACTATCAGAGTGGAGGGCCGGCAACCCTCAGAGCGACTGCCCTTCGACACCCAGTGGTCGATGGTTCTGCGCCACTCGCTAATCGGAGAAGGCCCGATGGCAGTGCTCGGCTCGGTGCCGCGCGCCCGGGCCCTCGGTCGAGCGTTGCTGCTTGATCTTGCCGCGTCCCACTCACCCAACGATGTGAGGATCTGGTTGATCACAGACGCGGAGCAGGAAGCGGCCTCCGACTGGGACGGCGCCAGATGGCTTCCCCACACGTTCATGGGAGACTCGCAGAACAGCGTGTTCTCCACTCCTGCTAGCCGGGCCGCAGCGTTCACGGCCCTCAAGTCCATAGTCAACGAGCGAGCGAGCGCCGAACGCCGCGAGGGACCGTCTCTGCCCGTCCACATAGTGCTGGTCGACTGCGTAGCCGCGCTGGAGCCAGAGGAATTGACCGATCTGATCGTCGACGGTGCGCCCGTCGGTGTGGTCGGTGTGATCCTCGATGCGAAGGTCACACCGGAGGGCACCCGCGCCCAGTTGACATTGGGGAAATACGTCGACGAGGCGACGTTCGTGAGTGAGACCCAGCCGCGCGCCAACCGGGTGCGGAGCTTCGAGATGACGACGGACACATTCGAGGCCGCGGCCAGGGCACTGGCGCAGTTCCGCCCGGCCGGATCGACGCGCGACGCACCGGGCGAGTCCACCCTCATCCGGCTCGTGGACCTCATCGATGCGCAGACCGATCCTGGCGGCGTGGACAGGGTGATCGAACGCTGGAGCCAAGGCGGCACGTCCCGCGTCCGGGTCGGCGGGCTGGGAGACCACATCACCGAGATCGACATCATGAAGGACGGACCCCACGGCCTCGTCGGGGGAACGACTCGCTCCGGCAAGACGGAGTTCCTCAAGTCGCTCATCGTGTCGCTCGCGGCGGCCAACCATCCTGACGACCTGTCGATAGTCATCGTCGACTTCAAAGGGGGAGTCGACCACGAACTGTCGGCCCGACTGCCGCATGTGATCGACCTCTCCACCAACCACGACGTCGATTCGTTCGTGCGCACCGTGCAGCTGATCGAGGCGGAGATGCGCCGCCGCCAGGAGGAGTTCAAGAAGGTGGGCGCGCCCAACCACGACGCATACCGCGCCGCGCGGCGGGCTCGCCCCTCCGTTCCGCCGATACCACGCCTGCTCGTCATCGTCGACGAGTTCAGCGAGTTGCTCAGCTCCGATGCCGGCAAGGCAAACCTGTCCTCGCTCGAGAGCGTCACCAGGGTCGGCGGAGGGCTGGGCGTGCATCTCCTGCTCGTCACGCAGAACTTCGAGAACCAGCTCCCGTCGCAGATAGCGGCCAACGCGGGGCTGCGGATCTGCTTCCGCGTCCAGGAGCCCGTCCACAGCAAGGCGGTGCTCGACTCGCCCGAGGCCGCATCGATTCCCAAGGAGCGCATCGGGAGGGCCTTCCTGAGGTCGCACGGCGGACGCGCCGTCGAGTTCCAGGCGGCCCGGGTGGCTGGTCCCCGTCCCGGCCGGGAGTATGCCACGGAACCCGTGGAGATCAGAATCGTGCCGTTCGAGTCGCTGCCGGACGCTCCGCCGGAGCCACCGGTTGTTGACGTGCCTGCTGAAGACACCGACATGTACGCGGTCGTCGAAGTGATCCGGCTGGCAGCCAGCCACTCGGGTTGGACGGCGCCGGCGGTGCCTTGGCCAGCAGAGCTGCCCCGTGATCTCGGTCTCGATGATCTCGATGAGGTCGGCCCGCTGTGGCCTGTGGGGGTGAGGGACGAGCCGGAGCGGCAGAGGCAGGTAACGGTGGCGTTCGAACCCTACGGCCCCAACATGCTCCTGATCGGCGGCGCCGAAGCCCGGCTCGGCGAGGTGGCCCGGGCGGTGGTGGCCTCGGCGGCTGCTCGGCACAGCCCCGAGGAGATGCACTTCTACATCATCGACACGCAGGGCCAGGGCCTCGGCGCGCTCAGGGGGCTGCCTCACGTCGGGGCTGTCGCGGAGCGCAACGAACCGCTCGCCATGCGGATCCTTCGACACGTCGCCTCGGAGGTCGCCATGCGGAAGTCTGCCCTCTCGGACATGGGCCTCTCATCCGTTCAGGAGCTCGTGACGGTGGCGGCCGAGACCATGCCCGACACCGTGCTCGTCGTCAACGGCGCCGACCGTCTCCTGATGTCCGGCGAGATGGAGCCCAGCCCGTTGCTGTCGCCGCTGACAGCGCTCGTGTCGGAGACCGCCGGGACAGGAGTGCGAGTGCTGCTTACCGGCTCACCCTCGGTGGCACACCAGCGGCTGGGCGCCTCCGTCGGACGGCGGTTCGTGCTGAGGTGCCCGGACCCCAACGACTATTCGGGCTTGGGCGTTCCCCGTGCCCTGCAGAGCGCTCTCGACGCGCCTCGTCGGGCCGTCGACGTGGAGAGCGGCCACCTGATGCAGTTCGCACTCGTGCCGTCAACGCCCGACGCGCCGCCCGGAGAGGTAGTTCGAGCGCTCGGCGCCCGCCTGACGGAAAGGTGGCGGGAGTTGGAGCACTCGGCGTTGATGCCGACCGTCCTGAAGGATCTGCCCTGGCCGCTCTCGATCCGCGAGGTCCTCGCCTCGCCGCCGCCGGACTCCGTCCCGAATCCCGTTGCCCTGTGCGTCAGCACGGACACGGGCGACCCGTCGTGGCTGGACGCCGAGGAGGACGGGCCCGCCTTCTTCGTGTGCGGCTCGACCAAGAGCGGGCGAAGCAGCGCCCTGATCTCCGCCGCGACACTGATGGCCCGGCATGGCTGGCGGGTTCTGGGCCTGCCGCTGTCTCGCCGGTCGCCGGTCGCCGAGGCCTTTCCCGGCAAGGTCGTGTCGCCGGAAGGCATCGCATCCGAGGCGGATTCGCGTGATCCGGTCGCGTTGTTCATCGACGACACCCATCGATGGGACGAGGACGCCGAATCGGTCCGAGCTCTGCTCGGCGGCCCAGGGCGACGAGCCGTGATCGCCGCAGGACCGACAGAGTTCTTCAACGGACGCAACGACCTGCTGCGGGCGCTCCCGGCGCGGTGTGCGCTGGTGCTCGCTCCCAGCAGCAGCCTCGACGCGTCACAGTTCGGTGTGCGCCGTCTCAGCGACGAGGCGTTGCGGGACCGGCGCCCTGGAATGGGAGTGCTGGTCGTGGCGGGAGAGCTCTTCCGGGTCCAGGTCCCATTCGTGTCGGCAGCTGGCACCGAAGCGCCGAGGGGCCGACGCAGGAGCAGTCGGTCGGCGCTCGGGGAAGACGAACGACAGGCGACGGCGGGGCAGTCGAATGGCGCTTGAGGACCGCGACCGGGACGCCTCCGTCGTCGTCGATGAGGCGCTGCTGGCGTCGCTGCGTGGCGGCGCGCCGCCAGGACCAGGAGAGTCGGCAGCGGGAGCCGACGCTCCAGCGGGAGACGGCGGTTCGGCAACGGGCCAGGACGCGTCCGAGACGGTCGAGGATCGGGGCGCCGGCACCGGTGCGGCTGGCGGTGCGGCCCGTGAGATACCGACCATCGAAGGCTACGGAGCGCTTCGCGAGATCGGCCGGGGCGGCTTCAGCACAGTCTTTGAGGCGCTCCAGTTCGAGTTCGAGCGGTGGGTCGCGGTCAAGGTGCTCGACGAGGCCATCACTGACGACGAGGCCGTCGCGGACTTCGAGCGAGAGTGCCGGGCCATGGGAGGGTTGTCGAGCCATCCCAACATCGTGACGGTGTTCTCCAGCGAGTTCACCTCCGATCGGAGACCCTGCATCGTGATGGAGTTGTTCCCGCACGGCAACTATCTGAACATCCTCCAGCGCACCGGGCCTCTGGGTCTTGAGCAGTTGCTGCCGGTGAGCGTGCGGGTCGCGGGGGCGCTGGCCACCGCGCACAACCGAGGAATGGTGCACGGCGACGTCAAGCCCCAGAATATTTTCCGTTCCCAGTATGAGGTTGCGGCGCTCGGAGATTTTGGGATTGCAACGCTCATCAGCCATCGATGGAGTGACCAGAAGACCAGGATGTCGCTGTACTACGCGGCGCCGGAGATCATCGAACGCGGCGTCGCGGCGGCGTCACCGTTCGCTGATCAGTACTCGCTCGCCGCCACCATCTACACCTTGGCCACGGGCTTGAGGCCATTCGAGGGGGACGGCTCCGAAACGACCCGCCAAGTCCTGGAGCGCACGCTAACCGGTCCCCCGCCCAAGCTCGGTCCCGAGCATCCCGCCGCTATGAGGGATCTACTGCACAAGGCGATGTCACGACGGCTCAGCGAACGCTTCCGCGACGTGCGCGAGTTTGCTGAGGCACTCGTCGATATGGAGCGCCAAATCGGGCTTAGCCCTACCGAGATCCGCATTGGCGCCGACGCAGGCCGGTACATAGGCGGCGTCGTCGATCTGAGTGGGTCAATGTCGCGCTCTCAGGAGTCGTCCCGAGAGCCTTCCTCGGACAGGTCAATCCCCGCAGCTCCGCGAGTGGCGGGCGGCCAGCGCCCGGGCGGGGACCCGTCTGGCGGAGTCCCCTCTCAGGTGGAGCGCCCCGTTCACTCGCGTGACACATCTTCTACCGGCGGACTCGTGCATGGGGCCCCGGATGCCGATTATGTCGCCGTCGACGCGACGATCGTGAGGCCTCAGCGCCCTGTGGCACCGGCGCAGCCGTCGGCTGGGCCCGAGCAGCCTCAGGAGAAGAGCAAGATCCCCCGGTGGGCCAAGATCGGTTCCGCTGCGGTTGCCGTCGCGGCGGCGGGTGCTGCGATCGTCCTCGTCCTCACACTAGGCGGAGACGATGGGGCAGCGGGCGGTGACGATGGGGCAGCGGACGATGAGGAAATGCGCGGAGACGATGGGGCAGCGGGCGGTGACGATGGGGCAGCGGACGATGAGGAAATGCGCGGAGACGATGAGCAAGACTCTCCGCCCACCGACACAGCCTCTTCGACGACGACATCTACGACCACCACTACAATCGTCGGTCCTGTGGTGCCGGATGCTCCGATTGAGCTAGTCGTGCAGGGGCGTGATGAGCGTCTCGTAGTGAGTTGGCAGGAGCCCAATGACGGCGGATCACCAATAAGCCACTACGAGGTCGGTTTGCATCTTGACGGTGTGGAACAGAGTATTGATTCAAGGACAATCAATGACCTCGATGATTTGCATGTGGAGTTCACAGGACTCGTGAACGGCCAGACATACGAGGTACGTGTTGCAGCCGTGAATGAGGCCAAACTGCGAGGCGATGATGACACAAAATCTGCCACCCCAAGAGCACCGCCCGACAGGCCTCGTAACGTCGTTGTAGATGAGGCCTATCGCCAACTGGAGGTGAAATGGGACGCACCGGACGACGGTGGATCGGCAATCACGGAGTATCGGGTGGAACTGTACTCTGACGGTGAAATGCATGATGATGCGAAGGCTGTTCCCGAAAGCCTTACTGCAGAGTTCTCAGATCTAGACAGCGGCAGATCATACGAAGTGCGGTTGTTTGCACAAAACGAGGCCGGACTGAGTGAAGCGGCCGTGCAGTATGGTATCGCCCTTGACAGGATTGCTTTTGTTAGCAATCTCGAGGGCCAGGATGCGATCTATTATGTAGATGTCAGGAGGAGAAACGACTCCTTCTCACTAGTAGAATACGAGCGCGTCACTGACAGTGATACACGGGAGAGGGAGGGTCGTCCCAGCTGGTCGCCTGACGGGGAATGGATCGCATTCCAGCGCCGTCATCCCGAAGACACTCATTGGCAGATCTTCCTCAAGAACATTGAGTCTGATGAAGAGTTAAGGCTGCTGTGTGGCCGCGAGAATGGCTGGGCACCGACTTGGTCACCGGACGGTAGGAGTATCGCGTTCGCCCGGGGAAGCGCAGGAAACGACATTTGGGTGATTGATTCCGTAAGCGGCGAGGCAACACGCTTGAAGGACAAATTCGACGCCGATGACGCCTTCCCGAGTTGGTCACCTGACGGAGACACAATTGCTGTCGCCCGTCGAGATCATGATCCCACGAGGTCGAAGGCATTCAATGACAGGCAGCCTCGCGAGATCCGAGTCTTTACTGGTATCGCGTCTGGCGCAACAGGTGGGGAACTCGGTGTTGGACGATTGACAGATTACAGGACGGGAGACTATTCTTCGCCGGATTGGTCACCTGAAGGAGACAGGATTGCGCACTCCGTCAAATTGACGGGTTCGGGTCATCGTCACATCGAGGTCATTGACCGAGACGGTAACCTATTGCAGCCGTTGACCCTAGAAGATAATGATGACCATCCAAGCTGGTCACCTGATGGCGAGTGGATAGTATTTGAGCGCGACACGAACGGCTCACGTGACCTCTATGTTGTCAGTTCGGCAGGTGGTGAGCCGATCCCCGTGCTGGAGCATCGTGTATTCGACTACTGGTCTCCGAGTTGGGCACCTGGCTCGGACGTGACCGTGGCTCCAGCGTTTGATTGTGGATCGTGACCACCGTGTGCAAGAATCGTCGGATCTGGACACGGTGTGTGACGCCATCTCAGGAGGGGGTGGCTCTCACTCTGGAGCGGCTACCGCCGATTCGACTTCTGTGACGTCGGCGGGGGGGTGGAGGCGGCGGGGCTTCGACACTCGCACCACCAGGTCGGCCAGCAGACCTATCGCCAGCGTCTGGATGGCTGCGAAGCCAAGCAACAGCGTGTTGGTGGCCACCCGCAGGTCCTTGCCCGCCAGGTCGTATCCGAGCTTGGCCGCGAAGGCCGCCAACAGCACCGCAGCCAGAGGCATGAACACTCTCAGGGGATCGTGCGAGAGCATCATCCGTATGACCTGCAGCACGTAGCGCCGGGTGTCGGCCCACCAGTGGAACTTCGAGCGGCCCGAACGGGGCCTGTACTCGATGGGCGTGTAGCGCACGCTGTAGCCGTTCATCAAGTACGACATCGTGAGCGTGGTGACGCACGAGAAGCCGTCGGGGAGCTCGCCGACGAACTGCTCGGCGACATCGCGGCGCATGGCCCGGAATCCGGAGTTGAGGTCGGGTATGCGGGTCCGGGTGAGATACGAGGCCAGGCAACGGACGGCCCACTTGGCCGGGACCCTCAGCGCCTTGAGCGTGCCCTGCTCTGAGGTGCGGGCTCCGACCAGTTGGTCTGCGTCGCCGAGATTGGCCACCAACTCCGGTATCTCGTGATTGGGGTAGGTCATGTCGGCGTCGGTCCACACCACCACCCGGCCCACCGACGCCAGCGTCCCGATCCGCCGGGCCGAGCCCGAGCCGCGGTTGCGGGCCGAGCGCAGCAGGCGCACCCCGTCGCGGCCAACCGCAGCCTCGCCGGAGCCGTCGGTGGAGCCGTCGTCGACCACCACGATCTCCCACGAGTAATCCGATGCCTCCAGGGCCGCGGAGATGCGGTCGAGCTCTGCGGCGAGATGGGCCGACTCGTTGTAGACCGGCAGCACCACGCTGACGTCGAGATCGGATCCCTCGCGACCAGCCGGGTATGCGGTCACGGCTGTGATCCTACGCGGCCGGTCCTTTCCCGGGTGCTCACGGCACGTACACGCCGTGGAAGGCGAGGGTTGTCAGGCACACCATGCCCGCGCCCGCGGCTCCGACAATCCAGCGGTCCAGCCGGCGGTGGCGGCTCACCACCGCCGCTGCGATCACCAGCGGGAAGGCGCTGAGCGCGTACCGCTCGAGGCTGTTGAGGTTCTCCGCGGCCAGCAGCAGCGCAAGGCTGATCACCGCGTAGAGGGCCATGGCACGGCTCAGCCTCCGGGCGGCCACAACGGCCAGGGCGATCAGCACGACCGCGGCAAGGAAGTGCAGCAGCTCGCCGGTGTCGCCGTGTGCTCCCCGCCAGGCGCCGCGAACGAGCCGGCTGACGGGCTCGACGAGATCGCCCCGCAACTCCCGCTGCCGGTCGAGCGGGGCGAAGGCGTCGCCGAGCGCGCCCTGGGCCCAGAGGCAGAAGGTGGCCGCTCCGGCCGGCGGCGCGACCACGGCCGCGAGTGCCCCCACGCGTCGCTGGGATCGTTCCGGCCAGGCCATGACGGCGGCCGGTACGGCCAGCAGCGCCCCTACGGGTCGGGTGAGCCCGGCCAGGTACCCGACGGCTGCGGCCGTCCACCAGCGATGGCGGCGGCCCAGCAGGAACATCGAGAGGGCCAGCGTCAGGTACAGGGCCTCGGAGTAGGCGAGCACCAGGACGAACGATGGGGGAGCGAGCGCCAGCAGCCTCACCGCTCGCCGCGCCAGGCGCTGGTCGCCGGTCTCGGAGACCACGAGCCGGTGCATCAGCACGCCGGCCGCCAGCGCGGCCGCGTTGGCCATGATCACCAGAGCGACGCCGGCGCCGATGCCCGGAATCCAGGAGGCAGCCCGCCCGAGCACGGGCCACAGCGGGAAGAAGCGCAGAGCCGGATCGGCGGTGTCGGCGTAGCCGCCGGTCGCGATCGCCTCGTACCAGCGCCCGTCCCACGCGAGCAGACCGTCGGAGACCGGCGTGAAGTCGGGCGGCGGCTCGAGGCGGTTCACGACCGCGGTAGTGATGATGTAGGCCGCGGCGACGTAGAGGCGGGCCTCGGCCCAGGCGGCCAACGCCACCCGCATCGAGGGACTCCACACCCTCACGGCCCGGTCGCCCGGTGGCGGGTGAGCGCCATGTGCTCGTAGGTGGTTCGAGCGGCCACTACCTGCTCGGTCCGGCGGTCCTGGCGAAGCTTGGCCGCGAGGCTGCCGCATGCCGTCTCGAATCCTCGGTAGCCGGGCGCGGTGACGAACCAGATCGTGCCGGAGGGCCCGGCGCGATCGGCGGCCGCGGCGGCGGTGTCGCCGGGCGAGGCCGCCGCGATCCGCTCCGGGTAGTCGTACCAGTCGACGAAGCGCGGATCGGATGTGGGCGGGTGGGTCAGCGCCGTCAACGGGGCGTCCAGGTACCGCAGCACCGCCGGTGCGAGCTGGTCGGGGCAGAACACGACGACGTCTCCGTCGTGGGCGTGAGCGTCCAGAGCGTCGGCGACCTGCTCTCCCTGGGACCGGTCACGCCGAGCCTCGTCGACGCTGACAGCCACCCCGAACACCGCCAGCGCGGCCAGTGCCGCCGGGGCGAGCCAGCGGGGCAGACCGGCCAGCCCCCGCCCGGCCAGGGCCAGCACCAGCGGGACGACCACCGCGGTGTAGCGGGCCTCGAACGCGCTGCCGAGCGCCATCGCCGCCAGCCCGCCGCCCGCCAGCGTCAGCGCGGCCACCGCGGCCAGCGGAGCGCCCGGGTGCCGGCCCGGCCACCCCAACTCCACCCCGCCGGCGCCGGTGCGTACCAGGGTGGCGCCCAGCACTGCGGCCCCGGCCAGCGCCACCCCCAGCAGCACCGGCTCGAAGCGGGTGCCGCCGCCCAGCGCCTCGATCGTCTCCACCGCCACCTCGGCAGGTCGAGCCCACTTCGCCCACGGAGTTCCGGTGTGGAGCGCCTGCTCGACCAGCACCGGCAGCCATGCCGCGAAACCGATCCATCCGCATGCGTAGGCGGCCAGCACCGGGGTCAGCACCTCGCGGGAGCCATGCGCCCGCAGCCACCGCACAGCCAGCACCGCTGAGGCGGCCAGAGTCAGCCAGATCATCCAGTAGTGGGTGTGGAGCCCGGCCGCCGCCACCAGCGCCACCGCGGCCAGGCGCGCCAGGCTGCGCCGCTCGACGGCTCGCTCAGTGACCAGCCAGCCCGCTGCGGCCAGCAAGACCGCCAGCGCGTACATGCGGGCCTCGCTGCCGTAACGGACCAGGAAGGGCGACGTGAGCGCGAGCACGGCCGCGTAGCGGGCCGCCTCGGCACCCAGCCTTCGCCGGGCCGCGGCCCAGATCACCGCCGCTGCGGCCAGCGAGAAGAGCCCCGACAGCGAGCGGGCCGCAAAGTCGGAGTCGCCGAAGGTGTCGAGCCACACGCCGAGCAACGCGTAGTACAGCAGGGGGTGGCCGTCGTGCCGGAGCGCCTCCACCGCGTCGCCGATCGACAGCGAGGCGATGTTCACCGACAGCGCCTCGTCCAGCCACATCGGTGACGGCGCCATGAACCGCAGTGCCGCTCCGGCCGCGGCCGCCGCGAAGGCGACCGCCCACAGCGCTCTGTGCCGACTCGGTGGGTGAGGGCCGGCGGCGTCCATTCAGCCGTCCATGCAGACAGCGCGCCGATTGATTGGCAGGCCGTCGCGGCGCAGCGTGGTCATTCCCGCTCTCGTTCGCTTCGCTCACGGGCCGCTCGGGCCACGGCCTCGCTCCTTCCGGGGTGTTCGTGCACGCCTATTCGCTCGGCCTCTCAGCCGATTACCGCGATGGTGTCTCCGCTTCCCACCGAGTCCCCCACCTCCACCCGGATCTCGGCGACGGTTCCGGAGCGGCCGGCCGCGACGTTGTTCTCCATCTTCATCGCCTCGAGCACGGCCACCGGCTCGCCCGCCTCCACCTCATCGCCCACCTGCACCAGGAGCTTGACGATCGTGCCCTGCATGCCGACGGTGACCTCGGCCGCGCCCGTGCCCACTCCCGACGGGCCCCGAGAGCGCCGCCGGGCCGCGGCCGGCTGAGTGCTGTCGCCGCCGGCGGTGTCCGGGGCCCACAGGCCCACCGTGAAGCGCTTGCCCTCGACCTCCACGTCGACGGTGCGGCGCACGCCGCCCCCGCCGGCATCGGCGGGAGCGTCGGCGGGCGAGCGAGCGCCGATGTCCGTCAGGTCGAGCTGTTCCTCGACCCACCGCGTCGAGTGGGTCACGGCCGCGAAGTCCGGATGGGCGATGACAGCCTGAGCGGCCGGGATCGTCGTGGCCACCCCGTCGACCTGCATCTCGGACAGGGCTCGCAGGCCTCGCGCGATGGCGGTCTCACGGTCGCGGCCCCAGACGACGAGCTTGCCGATGAGGTTGTCGTAGTACGGGCTGACGGTGTCGCCGGCCTCGTAGCCGCCGTCCCACCGGACGCCGGGCCCCTGGGCGGGGCGCAGGCTGGTTATGGGACCGGGGCAGGGGAGGAACGCGCCCCCGGCGGGATCCTCGGCGTTGACCCGCACCTCGATCGAGCAGCCCGAAGTGGTCATGTCCTCCTGCGAGAAGCCCGTCGGCTCGCCGGCCGCGATCCGGAGCTGCTGCTCCACAAGGTCGATCCCGGTGACCAACTCGGTGACGGGATGCTCGACCTGCAGCCTCGTGTTCATCTCCAGGTAGTAGAACTCGCCGCCGGAGTAGAGGAACTCGACGGTGCCTGCGTTGATGTACCCGCAGCCGCGGGCCACCGCCACCGCGGCGTCGCCCATGGCCGACAGCACCGCAGGATCGATGCTCGGAGCGGGAGCCTCCTCCACGAGCTTCTGGTGCCTGCGCTGGGCGGAGCAGTCCCGGGTTCCGAGATGGACGCAGTTCCCGTGGGCGTCGGCGAGGACCTGCACCTCGACATGGCGGGCCCGGTCGAAGTAGCGCTCCATGTACAGCTCGTCGCGCCCGAAGTAGGCGAGAGCCTCGCGCTGGGCCGATTCGACCGCGGCGGCTGCGTCTGCGGCCGTCGCCACGACCTTCATGCCGCGGCCGCCCCCGCCGTAGGCGGCCTTGACGGCCACCGGCCAGCCGTGGGCCGAGCCGAAGGCCTCGACCTGGGCCGGATCGACGACGGGCTCGGTCGTGCCCGGGACAGGATCCACCCCTGCCCGGACGGCCGCGCCCCGAGCCGAGATCTTGTCCCCCATGACTTCTATGGCCGCGGGAGGCGGACCTATGAAGGCGACCCCGCGGGCGGTCACGGCCCGTGCGAAGTCGGCGTTCTCGCTGAAGAACCCGTAGCCGGGGTGCACGGCGTCGGCACCGCTGCGCTCCACCGCGGCCATGATGGCGTCGGTCCGCAGGTAGCTGTCAGCCGCGGTCGAACCGCCCAGCGCGAAGGCCTCGTCCGCGAGTCGCACGTGCATCGCGTCGCGGTCCTCGTCGGAGTAGACGGCGGCGGTGGCGACGCCCATTTCCCGGCAGGCTCGGATCACCCGGACCGCTATCTCACCCCGGTTGGCCACCAGCACCTTCGAGAACGGGCGCGGGTCGGTGCCTGCGCCTCGCGGCGCGGCGGGGTGCCTCCCGCTCTCGTTCGCTGCGCTCACGGGCCGCTCGGGCCACGGCCTCGCTGAACGCTCGGTCGGATCGGTCATGGAATGCTGTCTACCCGCTCGGCCTCTGAGAACACGAGGTCATTGGATAGCCGATCGCGGCCCGGATCGCACAGAATGCTCTCCGTGACGTCCCGGATACCGCCGGCTGCGCCGCCGCCGGAGCGGCTGCCGCTCAGCGCCGCTGCAGCCCTGCGTGCAGGCTTCGGACCGCTGCTGCACACGGCCTCGACCGGCTCCACCAACGACGATCTGGCGGTCGCGGCCCGTCGAGGGGACCGGACGCCGGCCGTCCTCGTGGCCGATCACCAGACCGCGGGAAGGGGACGCCTGGGCCGGCGCTGGGTCGACGCCGCCGGCGCGGTGGGCTCTCCGGACGCATCGCTGCTGGTGAGCTTCCGGCTGCCGACCGCTATCGCCGAGGCCTTCGACTGCGCCGTGGCGGTGTCCGCCGCCGCGCTGGCCGCCGCGGCCCGCGCCCTCCATGGCTCCGCCGCCGAGATCCGGGCGAAGTGGCCCAACGACCTGCTCCTGGAGGCACCGGGCATCTCCGGGAAGCTGGCCGGCGTCCTGTCGGAGATCGTCGACGGCGAGCCGCCGGTGGCGGTGGTGGGCCTCGGCCTGAACGTGGCGGCCGCGCCCGCGGAGCCGGGTGCCGTCTCGCTTGCCCAGGCGGGGTCCGGAGCCTCCCGCGACGAGGTGCTGGCGTCGCTGCTCGATGGGCTCGACGGCTTCCTCGCCGATCCCGCCCGAGCCCGGCGAGAGCTCAAGGCGGCGTCGGCGACCATCGGGCGACTGGTCAGGGTCGAGCTGGCCGACGGCCGCGCCGTGGAGGGGATCGCCCGGGACATCGACGCCGCGGGGCGACTGGTGGTGGCCTCCGGGGACCGGGACCTGCGGATCGACGCCGGGGACGTCTTCCACCTGCGCTGACACGCCCCGTCGGCACGGTCTCCGGCCCGAAACCCGGCCGGTACGCTGGCGCGCCGTGACCGACGGACGAGAGGTGGTGCTGCGGCGCACCTGGCCGCAGCGCCTCGTCGCCCTCGGATGCCTGGCTGTGATCGCCGGGGCGGTGCTGGTGGCCGACCTGGCCGAACACGTCGAGGAGGTCTGGAGAGAGGTCGACCGGGTCGTCATCGTGGACGAGGGCCGGTACGGCCGCCAACTGCTGCGCACCGACACCGAGCCGGGCGAGCCCGTCAACTTCCTTATCGTGGGGACCGACAGCGCGCTCGGGCTCGATCCCGACGACCCCATCATGAGCGGCCGGGTCGTCGACCCGACCGGCAGGAGCCTGGCGGACACGATCATGCTGGTACGCCTCGATCCGGTGTCGGGATCGGCATGGGTGCTGTCGATCCCGCGCGACCTGTGGGCCGAGATCCCCGGAGCGCAGGACAACCGCATCACCTCGGCCCTCTACATCGGCGGCGCCGAGATGCTCGTCGCCACGGTGACATCGATCTTCGATGTCGAGATCAATCACTACGTGGAGGTCAACCTGGCCGGATTCCGGGAGGTGGTCGACGCGCTCGGGGGCGTTCCGGTGTGGTTCGACAACCCGGTGCGCGACCCCAGGCTGGCGTTCAGCATCGCCGAGCCCGGCTGCCATGTGCTCGACGGCGAGCAGGCTCTTCACTACGTCCGCAGCCGGCGATACACCGAGCTGATCGACGGTCGCTGGAGGATCACCGGCGGGGACGACTTCACCCGTATCGAGCGGCAGCAGGACTTCCTGGTGCTGGCCCTGGATCGGGCCATCAACCGGGGGGCCCGCAATCCCTCCACCATGGTCGAGTTGCTCGACGCGGCCTCTGCGAGCCTGACGCTCGACCAGGACCTGACGCTGGCGGAGCTGATCTCCCTGGGAGACGCCTTCGCCGACTTCAATCCCGAGAACCTGCAGCGGCAACGGCTCGAGGTGTACACCGTGTGGCATCCCGACGGCACCTACAAGGGAGAGGCCGCCTACAAGGGCGCGAACGCTCCGTTGCTGGAGATCTTCAGGGGCGCAGCCGACTCGGTCAGGCCCTCGGAGGTGTCGTTGACGATCGCCGGCTCCTACGACGTCTTCCGGGACGACGCCGTCGACAGGCTCACCGGCGAGGGCTTCGATGTGGTGGGCTCGGTGGCTTCGCCCGACATCCCCGAGACCGTGGTGCTGCACGGCCCCGGCGACAGCATCGAGGCCATGACGGTGGCCCAGTACCTGGATCCGGTGCCCTACGTCGTCGAGGACGACCGGGTCGACGGCGTGGTGGCGGTGCTCGGCTCCGACTACGGCGGAATCAAGTACGTGTTCCAGCCGCCGATGACCGAGGTGCGAGCCCAGGTGCAGGCCCGCGGCCTCCCGCCGCTGCTGCCCGACCCCGATGCCGGGTTCGCTCCCGTGCCCACCGTTGATGGCGCGGCGCTCGCTCCGGCGGCTGCGGCCTCGGTTGCTGCCGCCGCGCTCGCACCGGCGGCTGTGGCCACGGTTGCTGGCGCGGTGGTCGCTCCGGCCGGTGCGGGCGGCGTCGGGTCAGTGTTGCCGGCGCTGGCGACCGCGGGCGGCGGCCTCGTCGTGCTGGCCGCGCAGTCGCCGGATCCCGACACCGGACCGCCGGTCATCCAGGGCCGCCCGCCGGAGGGAGAGTCGTGCAGCTGATCCGGGCGGACCGGTGATGGTTGCCGGCGCGGTCGAGAAGTCCGGCTCGTCGGCGGCGGTCGCCGTCATCGGGGCCGGTTATGTGGGGCTCACCACCGCGGCCTGCCTGGCCGAGCTCGGCCACGGCGTGGTCTGCACCGACATCGACGGCGCGAGGATCGCAGCGTTGCAGCGGGGCGAGGTGCCGATTCGCGAGCCCGGTCTGGCCGAGCTGGTGAAGTCCGGTCTGGCTGCCGGCCGGCTCGCCTTCGTCCTGGGCTCCGCCGACGCGGCAGCCCGCGCCGAATTCGTGTACCTGTGCGTTCCCACACCGTCGAATCCGGAGGGCGGTACCGACCTCAGCTACCTGGAGGCTGCAGCCTCCGAGATCGGGCCGAGCCTCGAGCCGGGAGCGGTGGTGGTGAACAAGTCCACCGCACCCTCGGGAACGACGGCGATGCTGCAGCGGGTCCTGGGGCGCGCCGACGTCTCGGTGGCCTCCAATCCTGAGTTCCTGCGCCAAGGCTCGGCGGTGCGTGACTTCCTCCACCCCGCCCGGGTGGTGGTGGGTGCCGCCGACGCCTCTGTTGCCGAGCGGGTGGCCGGCCTGTTCGCCGGGCTCGAGGCGCCGGTGCTGATCACCGACCCGGCCTCCGCGGAGACCACGAAGTACGCGGCCAATGCGTTCCTGGCCATGAAGCTGTCGTTCACGAATTCCGTGGCGGCCCTGTGCGAAGCGGTCGGCGCCGACGTGAACGACGTGCTCGCCGGCATGGGATACGACCCCCGCATAGGCCGCGACTACTTGAGACCCGGGCCGGGCTGGGGCGGGTCGTGCCTGCCCAAGGACACGAGGGCTCTCATCGCGGCGGCCGCTGCGGCCGGCTACGACTACGGGCTGCTGCGCAGCGTGGTGGCGGCCAACGACGCCCAGTTCGACAGGATCGTCGAGAAGGTGGCGCGCCGGGTGCGGATCGACGGTGCCCGGATCGCGCTGTTCGGTCTGGCCTTCAAGGCCGGCACCGACGACACCCGGGACTCGCCCGCCCTCGAGATCGGCCGACGGCTGACAGCCGCCGGTGCTGCTGTCCAGGCCTTCGACCCCGCGGTCTCCGCCAGCGGTGCCGCGGAGTCGATCGGCATCTCGGTGGCGGGCGACGCCTACGGGGCGTGTGAGGGCGCCGCCGCGCTGGTGGTCGCGACCGAGTGGGACGAGTTCCGCCGACTCGACTTCGCCCGGATCGCCCAGGTCATGGCCCAACGCCATGTGGTGGACGCCCGCAACATGCTGGACCGGGCGGCGCTGGAGCGCCTCGGCTTCACCTACAGCGGGCTCGGTCTGCGCGGCGAGCCATAGGGCACGGCGGGCCGCGTGGCCCGGGCGGGACATCGCGGCCCTTGCGGCGCGAGGCGCGTGGCCCGGGCGAATGGGCGGGACATCGCGGCCCTTGCGGCGCGGGCGCGTGGCCCGAGCGGCCCGCCGTGGGAGACTCGGCGCATGCTTCGCGTCGCCGCGGTGGTGGAACAGTGCTGGCACCGGGTGCCGGGGGGCACCGCGGTGGCCGCGGCCCGCACCCTCGACGCTCTGGCCGATCGCGGCGACGTCGACCTGGTGGGCATCGCGGCTCGCCACCGCCGCCCGCCCGCGGACGGGCTGGCCCCCTCGATTCCTGTCCGCCACGCACCGCTGCCCCGCAGGGCCCTCTATGACGCCTGGCACCGCCTGCGGGCGCCGTCGGTCCAGCGCCTGGCGGGACGGGTGGACGTGGTCCATGCCACCGGGGGAGTGGTGCCCCCGCCGGGCCGGGCCGGGCTGGTCGTCACCGTCAACGACCTGGCCTTCCTGAACCGGCCGGAGTGGTTCACCCGCCGGGGTGTGCGCTTCGCCACCCGGGGGCTCCGTCTGGCCCGGGCCCAGGCCGCGGTGGTGATCGCGCCGTCGCAAGCGACTGCGGCCGACCTGACTGCTCACGGCGTCGAGCCGGAGCGGATCAGGGTGGTGCCGCTAGCGGCCGCTGCCGTCACGGCCGATGCCGCCGAGATCGACGCGGTGCGCGCCCGCTACCGCCTGCCCGAGGCGTTCGCACTCTGGGTCGGCACCGCGGAGCCCCGCAAGAACCTGGCCGGGCTGCTGCGCGCCGCGGAGCGCACCGCCACCGGCGTGCCGCTGGTGCTGGCCGGCCCGGACGGCTGGGGCCTCGACGCGGGAGAACTGGCAGCCGGCGCGGCCTGCGAGGTGATCCGCCTCGGCTTCGTGCCCCAGCGGGAGTTGCCCGCGCTGTACGCGGCGGCTCGGGTGTTCGTCTATCCGAGCCTGATGGAGGGTTTCGGACTGCCCGTTCTGGAGGCGATGGCTCAGGGCACGCCCGTGGTCACCAGCGCCGGAACCGCCACCGAGGAGGTCTGCGCCGACCCGGCGTCGGTGGTGGACCCGACCGACGACGAGGCCCTCGCTGCGGCCATCGACGCGGTGGTGGACGACGACGCCGAGCACTCCCGGCGCTCCGCCGCCGCCCGACGCAGGGCCGCAGCGTTCAGTTGGGCCGCGACCGCGGCCGGCGTGCGGAACGCCTACGACGAGGCCGGCGGGTGAGGATGGTGCGGTGAGTTCGCTGCCGGCTCGCGACAGGTGGAACCTCGGCCCCGGTTCCGTGCCGCGGGTGAGGATGGCGCGGTGAGTTCGCTGCCGGCTCGCGACGGGTGGGACCTCGCCCCGGTTCCGTGCCGCGGGTGAGGATGGTGCGGTGAGTTCGCTGCGGGTGCTGGCGAACCTGTGCTCGGTCGTGCCCGCACAGGTGGGGGGTGCCGAGCCCTACGCCACCAGGCTGCTGGCGGCGGTGGCGTCACAGGTCCCGGGTCAAGGCCCCGTCGTGGATCTGGAGGTGGCGTCCATGGCCGGCGTGCGAGCCGCTCACCCGGAGCTGGGCGCGCTGGCGTGGCATGAGGCCTCGTGGCGGCCCGACAGCCGGGTGCGGAGGGCCGCGGTCGAGTCGACCTGGCTGGCCCGCCTGTCGTCCGGTTTCGACGTCGTGCACCACTTCGGCGGCCGCCTGCCGGCTCGACGCTCCGGCGTGTCGGTGCTGATGGTCCACGACATCCAGCCGCTGGACCTACCCGCCAACTTCTCGACGATGAAGCGCCGCTATCTGGGCTGGGCCCTGCCCCGCAGCCTTCGTGCCGCCGATCTGGTGGTCGTGCCGTCGCAGTGGGTGGCCGACCGGCTGTCGGAACGGCTGTCGGTGCCGGCCGGGCGCATCCGGGTGGTCCCGCCCACTTACGCCCGTCCCCGGTCCGCTTCGCACGGGGCCGGGCCCGAGCCCGGACCGGCGATGCCTGTCGAGCAGCCCTTCGTGCTCTACCCGGCGGCCACCTACCCCCACAAGAACCACGCCACCCTCCTGATGGCCCACGCTGCGGTCCGGGCCCGCCACCACGACCTCCAGTTGGTGCTCACCGGGGCCAGGGGCCGGGCCCACGCTCAGGTGGCTGAGCAGGCGGCCTGCACGCCCGGAGTGGTGCACCTGGGATGGGTGGACGACGCCAGGCTCGCCTCGCTGATGTCGGATGCCGCCGCGGTCGCCTTTCCGTCGCGCTATGAGGGCTTCGGCCTGCCGGTGCTGGAGGCGATGCAGGCGGGAACCCCGGTCATCGCCGCTGACACGACCGCGCTCCCGGAGGTGGTGGCCGGGTGCGGCACGCTTGTCGATCCCGACGACGTCGACGGATGGGCTGACGCGCTGGGCGAGGCGCGGTCGGGATCATCCCGGATCCGCGCGCTGGCGGCCCGCGGCGTCGCCCGGGCCGCCGACTTCGCTCCTGAGCGGTCGGCCGGCCGGCTGGTGGAGGCATGGCGGGCCGCGGCCGGCCGTTCCGGGAGGCCGGCGCGGTGAGGCTGCTGGTGCTGTGCCCCCACTACGACCCCGACGTCGCCCCAACCGGCGACGTCATGACCTCCATAGTCTCCGAGCTGGCTCGCCGGGGCCACGAGATCCGGGTGGTGACTTCCCTTCCCTGGTACCGCCGGCACCGGGTGGAGCCCGACTGGCGCGGACGCCCGGTGAGATCCGGGGTCGCCCGCGGCGGCGTCAGGGTCACCCGGGTCCACCCGTTCCCGACGGCGAAGGGAAGCGTCGCGGCCCGCGCCGCCGGGTTCGCCGGCTTCACCGCGCTGGCCGCGGCCTGCGCCGTCGCGGCCCGGGACCGGCCCGACGCGGTGCTGGCCATGTCGCCGCCGATCACGCTCGGCCTGGCCGGCTGGGCCGCGGCCCGCCGCTGGCGGGTGCCGCTCGTGTTCAACCTGCAGGACATCTTCCCCGATGCGGCCATCGACACCGGCGCCATCAAAGGCAGGCGGGTGGTGGCCGCGGCCCGCCGCCTGGAGCGGTTCATCTACGACCGTGCCTCGGCGGTGACCGTGCTGTCCGAGGACATGCGGGCCAACGTGGCGGCCAAGCTCGACGCCGGCCGGTCAGGATCGGTGCGAGTGATCCCCAACTTCGTCGACACCTCCCGGATCCGTCCCCGCAGCCGCGACACCGCCTACCGGGCCGAGCACGGGCTGGGGGACAGGACCGTTGTGATGTACGCGGGCAATGTCGGCTTCTCGCAGCCCCTCGACCTCCTGGTGGCCGCGGCCCGCGCCCACCGCCATCGCGACGACGTCGTGTTCGTGGTGAACGGCGAGGGCTCGGCCCGCCCGGCCCTGGAGGCTTCGGCCGCGGGCCTGCCCAATGTGGTGTTCGTGGGCTACCAGCCGACTGAACGCCTCGACGAGGTGCTGGCCACGGCCGACGTCCATGTGGTCGTGCTGGGCGAGGGGCTGGCCCGCTCGAGCGTGCCGTCAAAGATCTATTCGATCCTGGCCGCCGGCCGCCCGGTGGTGGCCTCGGTGGACCCCGACACCGAGCTGCCCCGCATGATCGACGAGGCCGGCTGCGGCGTGGCGGTCGCGCCCGGTGACCAGCTCGCGTTCGATGCTGCGGTCGCGACGCTGCTCGACGACCCCGTCGGGCGCGACGCCATGGGCCGTCGGGGCCGGGCCCACGTGGAGGCGTGCATGACTCCGCAGGCGGTCGCAGCAGCCTATGAGGCGTTGTTCTCCGAACTGGGCCGTCGCTGAGAGGCCGAGCGAATAGGCGGGCGCGAACGGCATGCAAGAGCGGGGCCGTGGCCCGAGCGGCCCGTGAGCGCAGCGAACAAGAGCGGGAATGGCACCGCTGCAACGCGACGGGCTCTCACTGGCCCGCGCGGCCCTTGAGTCCTGGAGCCCGCGAGCCGCGGTCCGCCGACGCCCGCTGTCCCGGCCGCCGTGCAGGCGACCGGGGGCCGGTGTGAGCCGATAGCGTGGCGGCCCGTGGCCAAGGCGAATTCTTCCAAGAAGGTCCAGAGGGCGGCCCGCGCGGCCGCCGCGCCCAAGGGCGGCCGCGAGCGCCGCGAACTGGGTTTCCCGCTCATACTCGCGGCCGTGGTCGTCCTCGGCGTGGCGCTGGTGTTCTTCGCCCGTTCGTCGCGGGCTCCGGCCGCGGCGCCGAGGGTGGGGAACGACCACTGGCACTCGGCCTACGCAATCTACGACTGCGACCGGTTCCGGCCCGCCTTCACCAGCGCGGCCGATCCCGACGGCATCCACTCGCACCAGGACGGAGTGATCCACATCCACCCCTGGAACAGCTCCGCCTCGGGAGACGAGGCCCGGCTCGACGTGTTCTTCGAGGCCATGGGGGCGAGGATCACCGACGATGAGATCAGCGGCCCCGGCATCGGCGTGCTCGAAGCGGGATCGGACTGCAACGGCGAGCCGACCGTGATCCGGGCCGTGCGCTTCGCCCGGTTCGATCCAGCGGCACCCGGAGGCGACCAACCGGTCACGGGGCTGGCCGACCTCTACGAGCCGGCCGAGGTGTACGCCGACGACTTCTCCGACGTCCGCCTGCTGGGCGATCTGGAGGCGTTCACGTTCGCCCGGGTGCCTGCCGGCGCCGACGTGCCCCCGCCGCCCGAGGACCGCCTCCAGACGGCCTTCGGGGCTTCAGCGGGCAACCTGATCTCCAGCGGGCCGGAAACCGAGCTCGACCCGACAGACGCCCCGCCCCAGGAATAGAAGAGGCCGAGCGGGCGGGGAGCAACCGATGAGCCATCACGCGATACTTCGAGCGAGGCCGTGGCCCGAGCGGCCTGTGAGCGCAGCGAACAAGAGCGGGAGACACCGCGCCGCCGAGCGAGGTCGCTGCACCTGCCCGCGCTGGCTCTGAAGGCGGGGGCGCCGGGGTGCAGGCGATCCTGCTGGTCGGGGGCTTCGGCACCCGGCTGCGGCCCCTCACGCTGACCACCCCCAAGCAGATGCTGCCGGTGCTGCACCGGCCCATGCTCGAGCACGCCGTGTCCGGCTTGGCCCGCTACGGCGTGGACCGGGTGGTGCTGGCGTTGGGCTACCACGACGACGCCTTCCGGGCCGCGTACCCCGATGGTCTCTGCGCGGGCGTGGAGCTCTGCGGGGTTGTGGAGCCTGAGCCGCTCGACACCGCCGGAGCCATCCGCTTCGCGTACGAGGAGTCGGGCATGAGCGCCGCCGCGGGCACGTTCCTGGTGGCCAACGGCGATGTGATCACCGATCTCGACGTGGGTGAGATGCTGCGAGTCCACCGCTCGACCGGCGCCGAGGCCACGATCCACCTGATCGAGGTCGACGACCCGTCCCGCTACGGGGTGGTGGTGACCGATCCCGACGGGCGGGTGCGCGCCTTCCTGGAGAAGCCCCAACCCCCGGCGCCGAGCAACTGGATCAACGCCGGGACATATCTGATGGAGCCCTCGGTGATCGATCGGATTGCGCCCGGGCGCCGGGTGTCGGTGGAACGAGAGGTCTTCCCGGCCATGGCCGAGGCCGGCACCCTGTGGGCCCTGCCGCACAACACGTACTGGGTCGACGCCGGCACCCCCCAGACATATCTGAGGGTCCAGCTCGACCTGCTCGACGGCCGGCGCGGGCCGGCGGTGGCCGGGGTGTCGGCCGAGGCCTCGGTCGATGCCGGAGCCGTGATCGAGCGCAGCGTGGTGATGGCCGGCGCCGTTGTGGGGGAGGGCTCGGTGGTGCGGGGCTCCGCGGTCCATGCCGGCGCGGTGATCGAGGCCGGCGCCACGGTGCTCGACTCCGTGGTGGGTTCGGGCGCGACGGTGGGGCGGGGCGCCCGGGTGACCGACGGGACGCTCATCGGCGAGCGCTTCGCGGTTGCGCCGGGGGCGGACCTGTCCGACGCCAGGGTGCCGCAGAGCCTCTGATGGCGACGCTGGTCACCGGGGGCGCGGGCTATATCGGCAGCCACACTGTGGTCGCGCTGCACGACGCGGGCCGGGACCCGGTCATCCTGGACGACTTCTCCAACGCGTCGCCGCGGGCGGTGGACGCCATCCGCAGCCTCACCCGCCCCGACCTTCCTGTCATCGAGGGCGATGCGGGTGACCCCGATGTCCTCGACGGGGTGTTCGGCGAGCACCGGATCGACTCGGTGGTCCATTTCGCGGCCCGAAAGAGTGTGGCCGAGTCCGTGAGCGACCCTCTGGGCTACTACCGCAGCAACCTGGGGTCCACCATCGCGCTCGCCGCGGTGGCAATCGATCGGGGTGTCCGGCGGCTGGTGTTCAGCTCCTCGGCCACCGTCTACGGGACTGCGTCGACGCTGCCGGTCACCGAGGACTCGCCGACTGTCCCGGAGAACCCCTACGGCGAGACCAAGCTGATGGGTGAGCGCATCCTGGCCGACGCCGCGGCCGCGTCGGGGATGACCGCAGTCATGCTGCGCTACTTCAACCCGGTGGGCGCGCACCCCTCGGGGCTGATCGGCGAGGACCCGGCGGGGGAGCCGGCCAACCTCGTGCCCCGGCTGATGCAGGTCGCCTCCGGTCGTCGAGCCCGGCTGGATGTCTTCGGGACGGACTACTCCACGGTAGACGGCACCGCGGTGCGGGACTACGTGCACGTCATGGACCTCGCTGAGGGGCATGTGGCCGCCCTGGACGCCGACATAGCCCCGGCCGGCAGCCGCGTATACAACCTGGGCACCGGCTCGGGCACCACCGTGCTCCAGTTGCTGGCCGCAGCTGCCGAGACACTGGGCGCCGACATCCCCTACGAGGTCGCCGGGCGCCGTCCCGGCGATGTCGAGGCCTCCTGGGCCGACTGCACCCGAGCCCGCGACGAGCTGGGCTGGCAGGCCCGTCGCGGCCTCGACGAGATGTTGGCCGACCATTGGAACTTCGCCCGCCGCCACCCCGACGGCTACGCCCGCTAGACATGCCCAGCCAGCCCTCCGGCATGGTCTTGGTGCACATGGTCGTGCTGTGGGCGGGATTCAGAGGGGCGTGGCCTGATTCCGCAAGGCCATATGGCTTCGAGGCGCGAAACCTTAGCTCAGAGGCATACTCGCGGAAGAAACCGCTGGCGTCCGCTATGGCCGCGACCGCCGCCCGTACGTTCGCCTCGAGTCGTCTTGGCGCTGATGGCCTAACTGCCCTCAGTCGCAACCACCGGTAGAGCCTGCCCCCGCTATGACGCGGCCGAGAAGCTGCAGGCCCGCCCTAAGTGAGGCAGGTCGGCGCGTTCGCGGCCAGTCGCAATATCTGGACCTCAGAAGTCACGGCGCTCCTAGATTCTCTGCGGGGCCTCCTGTGTCTCTCTCGTCGCGGTCATCTCCATGCCCGTAGCCGTGACAATCTTCACGGCTATGCGGCCTCGTTCGGGCGGGTCAAACGGCGCTGATCGCATCGCGGTGAGGGCCTCCTGTTCTACGTCATCCGCGTTTCTCCCGAGTTCTCGGAGCAGTTTCTTGATTTGGCGGTCGTTGTCGGCACCGGGGAAGTGGATGCGCCGGGCATAGAAGCTCTCGCCGTCGTGGTCGGTGTCGAGCATCCAGCAGGCCACGTCGTTGGGGCCTCCCTCGGCGGCGTTGCCGGTGGCGGGGTCGAAGGTGTCGTAGCCGCGTACCTCTACCGCGATCTGGCCTGCGGGGTAGTCGTCGAGGATGCGGATGTCGGGCTCACCGATGATGACGAACGCTTCGTGGCCTGTCTCGGCCGACAGCTCCCGAATCATAAGGTCTCGGTTCATCTGCGCTCTCGCCACAGCGATACGACCGACCGTCGGTGGGGCGTCGGCAGCGAACGCATATGCGACCACCAGCAGCACATCGGTTCGTTCTGCGCTGTCGGTGATCTCTCGGGCTGCCTCGCGGACCATCTCGCCGGGCACGGTCACATCCTCTGCGGCGACCATCACCGCTGCGGCGTGTTCGGCTGCTCCGCCGTTGATGGTGTAGGTGGCCTTCCAGGCGAGCAGGTTGGAGTCGCTGGGCCACGGCTCTAGGGCGCGGATGGTCATGTCGGCGTTGTCGCGTCCGCCGTTGATGGTGTGGTTCAGCAGCGCCGCCTCTACTGCATCGGCGAAGTCACTGTGCCCGATCACCATTTCATCATCAGAGCCTTCCAGCGGTATGACCGTCGCCCAAGGCTGCTCGCTTTCGACCGTCAAGGGTGAGGTCACACGTGTGACGCCACGTTTCGTGCTAGGTCTGTCAACGAGCAATATTGGGTCAGGGTCTTCGTCATATGCCAGCACCTTGGCCGAGACTTGAGGCACTCGGTCGTAGACGAATCCTTGAGCCGGGTCATTGCCCCATCCGCCATCCGGCGGCGGCACGGGAGGATTGACAGCCGAGCATTCAGCTTCTTGTCGTGCACCTTCGGCTGAGTCAGCCAGCGTCCAATAGGGGAAGGTTGCAGTAGAGAGTCGTTGGCGGGCGATGGACACGGCTACGGGTGAGGTATCGCAGGTAATCCAGCGCCTGCCCCACTTCTCAGCGGCAACGGCAGTTGTGGCTCCACCGCAGGTTGGGTCAAGCACAAGGTCGCCGGGATCGGAGGCCATGAGAATACAACGCTCGATCACACTGTCTGCTGTTTGCACGACATAGCGCTTGTCGGTGGCAGCCATCGGCTTATGCCACATGTTGTTGATTCGACGTCCGGGTATTTCGTCCTCATACAACTTCCAGTGAAGCCAATCACCGTTGTCCGATCCGTCTAAGCGTCCGAGAGCTGCAAGTCGGTCCATGCCGTCCATAGATACCCGCCACTGCTCACCAGGCGGGCACGGCCATGACCTGCCATTCCAATGGTAGGAATCGGACCGGCCTGTGGTGGAGGTCCATGACGATGCGAGGCGAGCCCATCGGAACATCCGAGCACCGTCTGGAATCGCCCTGTCCGGCTCAGCTCGCTCTTCTGGCGTCAGGGTCCGAGTAGTTCCGTTGGGCAGTTCCAACCGAGCCGCCCAAGTCCACATGCCCAGTAGCCCTTGACGGTCCACATGCTCATATAACTGGTAGTACTTGACCTGCTCTTTGTCTCGGGCGTACCAGAGCAGGAAGTCTGCGACACTTGGCAGTGTCTTTGATGACGAACTGCCAGATGTAGCGTAGGGGATGGTTGCGACGCGGTTCTCGGGCCCGAAGACCTCGTCCAGCAGAAGCGCGGCACGATGCACGTTGTCATCCCCTATCTGCATGAACAGCGACCCACCATCAGCCAACAGCTCACGCATGAGGATGAGCTTCTCGCGGGTGAGATCCAGATAGGAGTGGATGCCGCGGTCGTAGGTGTCCCGGAATGCCCGGATGGTGCGGGTGTCGTGAGGCCTGCCTTGTGCAGTCTCAGGGGTTTCTCTATTACTTGCAGATACCTGAAAGTTGGACTTATAGCCCATCCCGTAGGGCGGGTCGAAGTAGATCATCTGGACCTTGCCAGCCATGCTCTCGCGTGCGAGTAGCGAGGCCATGACTCGTGTGCACTCGCCGTGGATGAGGCGGTTGGACCAGTTTGCGGCGTGCTGGTACCACTCATAGGCGGCATCCGGGGACGGCAGGCCGTTGAAATCCTTGAAGAGTTGGGGTTGCTCGCCGCTGCCTTGTAGGAGCTTGACAAAGGCTGCGGGGTGGACTTTCTCGCGCACATAGAGGGGGTGAGCGGCGTGTCCGTCTTGGTCGGCGGGCTGGCGATTCCACGCGAGGATGGGCTCGTCGTCAATCTCCCGTGTCTGGGGCTGGCAGAGGATGGGGCGGCGGTCGGTGTCGCTCATCGTCTTGCCGGTCTGCTCGGTCGGCAGGTTGGCGCGTTTGGCAGAGGGGTGCGTGTACTGGTCGGTGGTCTTGCCGGCGGCCCGTCTGGTCATCACGCCGCTCCTTGCTGAGTGATCCGCGGGTGCTCGGCCCGGGCCGCCCTGATGGCGGCATTCAGGTCTGCGGACAGACGGCCGGGTTCGTCCAGTTCCACGAACGACCATCGCCGCAGCCAGCGCGGCAGTTGTCCCGATGACTGCACCGCCGGTATCCACCGTGTCGTGACGGACTGTTTCTTGCGTTCGCTATGGTCGTCGGGCACGCCCTTGCACTCGATGATGAGATGGACCGCGTCGTAGTCCTCGCGGCCTGAGAAGAGTCGGGCCACGAAGTCGGGCTCGTATCGGTGCCAGGCGCCCTCCCACAGGTGGGGCACGGTCCAGCCGAGCCGGAAGTTGCGGGCCCAGCTGACCACGTCGCGGTGTTTGTCCAGCGCTCGGGCGCAGGCCGTCTCGAACTGCGAGTGGCAGGCCGCTATGTTCAACTCCGAGTTCTTGGCGGCGTGGCGGTCCGGCAGGCTGGTCTCGAACCTGACGCTGGAGGTGTCCAGCAGCATCGGATGCCCGAACGCGGCGACGAGGCGGTTCTGTGCGCCGCCGGTGGCCTCGCACGCGTCGTCGATCTCCTTGACGGCTTGGTCCAGACTGCTCGATCCCAGCCCGTCGTAGTGGTCGTCGGTGACCTTGGCCAGTGTCGTCCAGGCCTTGACGATCCTGATGGCGTCGTGGAACAGCAACCGCCGCCGGGCGCGCCATCCCTCGCCTTCGTCGGCGAGGCGCCGGCTCCAGCGCTGCACCAGGCTGGCGGCTAGGCGAGTGAGGGCCTGCTGCTGGCGCGTGCTCGCCTCGGCTCTGATGGTCTTGGTGTGTCCGACCGACCCGGCCAGCACCGCCTCCTTGGCGCCTTGGGGCACCCACTTGATGACGCGCTGCGGGTTCAGCCGGAACCCGCAGGCGCCAGGTTCGGTGAGGTAGTGCTCGACGTTGGGGAACTCGATGCGATGGTGGCGCCGCGCCGCGATGCTGCGAACCTCGTATCGGGGCTTCGGGGGCTTCGGGTCGTCCTCGGGGCGCTTGACGGGCAGGAACTCGAACGGCACGCCTATGACCTCGGCGTACTCGGCGACGAGCCTGCCGTCTTCGTCGTAGTTGTCGTAGTTGGAGCGCCGCAGGGCCCGTCCGGTGACCTGCTCGCACAGAAGCTGCGTGGAGAATGCCCGGTACCCGAGGATGTGGGTGACAGTGCGGGTGTCCCATCCCTCGGTGAGCATCTGCACCGAGACCACGCAGCGTATGTGCTCGCCGAGGCCACCTGGTTTGCCGACGGAGTTGAGTGCGCCGCGCACGATGTCGCGGGCGTCGCGGGCGTCGCCGGGGAGCCCCAGCCGGTCGGCCTGCGCCTTGATGGGGGTGCTGAGGTTGGCTTCGCCCTCCAGTTGGGAGTGCACCAGCAGCGTGTGGACACGCTCGGTCGGGCCGCCATCGATGTAGTTGGCGAACAGCGGGCAGGATCCCTCGTGGTAGACGGTGGAGCCGTCGGAGCGCTTCTCGGCCCATCCCGCGATGTGGTCTGCGATGGATGTTGCGTTGGCGATGTTGTTGGCCACCACGATGAACACTGGAGGAGTGGGCATCGCTTTGGCCGGGTCGTCGGGATGCATCCACTGGTCGAACCGCTGCTCGTAGCTGCGGTACAGCGCGGCCAGTGCCCGGCTCAGCTCGGCGGGCACAGCGTCGCGCCTAACCTTCTTGGGGGTGGTGTTGGCGTACAGGTTGCGCCACTGGACCCGCTCGCTCGCGGAGTCGTCGTCCACCGGCACCTGCGGGATCTTGACCAGGCCGGACTCGATGCTGTCCATCAGCGGGAAGTCCGAGACCACCCAGGGGAACATGCGCTCTCTGCGGTCGGTGCCCTCGATGAAGATGGGGGTCGCCGAGAAGTCGTAGACCGGTCCGAGCCGTCCGGCGCCGCGCAGCGCCTCCAGCGCCCCGAACCAGACAGCCGCGACCTTGGCGTCGTCATCCTCTGAGGTACGTCGACCCGCCTCGGGCAGATAGCAGTGGTGGGCCTCGTCATTGAGCACGCACACCCTCGGCGCGCCCCGGCCCGCCGGGAACCCTCTCAGCGCCCGGTCAAGCACCGCCGACATCGACTCCAACTCCTGGGTCCTGCGCCCCGCTCTCAGCAGCTTCTTGGCGTCGCTCGACGCCTCCGATAGCCGGTCCCGCCGCTGGAACGCCTGGAAGTTCAGCACCCGGACCCGCACCGCTCCCAGCGCTCCGCGCCTGCCCTCGGGCAGAAGCCGCATCTCGTCGTAGACGTTGTCGGGGTGCGCCGGATGCAGCACCGCTAGGCGCTCACGCACGGTGTGGCCCGGCGTGATCGCCAAGAAGCACGTCGTGTAGCGCCCGTCGCGGCGTTGCGACGCGGCCGCGTTGACGGCATGCCAGGCGATGACCATCCCCATCACCGCCGTTTTGCCCGACCCGGTGGCCATCCTCACCGCGAGGCGGCCGACGCCATCGTTGTAGCCGCGGTTGGCCTCCGCAAGTTCGCGGCGGACCTCGGCGAGCACCGGATACCGGCCGGCGTTCCCCTCGGTCAACCAGATGAGCGTCTCGGCCGCCTCCACCTGAGCGAAGAACAGCCTCGGGTCGTTGGCCTCGCTGCGCCAATGCAGCAAGAGCTGCCTCGTCGCCGAGGTCGCTCCGGGATAGCTGGCGCTCCTCCATCCCGCTACCGCATCGCGGATGCGGTTCACCAACTCGTTCTGCTCCGCGGTGGATACCTGCATCCGCAGCTGCGCGCCCCGCGCCTTCGGCACAATCACCAGCGCCTGGCTCAGCCGCCGCCCTTCAACGACCAACCCGGTAGAGGTGTTGTCCTCCGCGAGCTGCCAATAGCGCGACGGCTCCTCATGGGGCCGGTTGAGAACCGGATGGCCGATGTGGTCCAACGGACGGCCCGGCAGCGCGAGGCTCCTGCTCCTGGTGACCAGCGCGAGGTCTTCAGCCGAGCCGCGTGCGGCCGTCTCGGAGGTCATCGGACAGTGGGGCCGGACTGACACCGCCGGTAGCGCCGGTCGGCGGAGCGCCACGCGGTGCCGCAAACCCGGCGTGTGGCCGTCTCCAGCATGGGTGGCTCCCTCCGGGTGGTCAGTGATGTCGTTGCCGTACAACACCCGATTCCGGCCCGAAGGGAGCCATGCGACGTCGCTGACCACTTCATGGCCAGAATCGGTGATGGGATCTCGGCTGAATCCCGTGTTGTACGGCGAGTGGCACGGTAGCCGCACCCCACCGGAGAGTCCAAACTCCACGACTGCCCGATGTGCCCGGCTCATGCCAGTGACCGAGACAGCCACCGTCCGGGAGTCCAAACTCCAGGACCGGCCGACTGCCCGACGGTCGATGGGCTCGCCCTTAGTGTCGCTGCATGGAAGTGAAGAACCCAGTGAGGCGTAGCACAGAGTGCTACAGTGGTGCCATGGGCACCGAGATCAGCCAGCGGCAGCTCCGGAATGACAGCGGTCGGATCATGCGGGCCCTCAGCGAGGGCGAGACGTTCACGATCACCAGCAGCGGCGAGCCTGTCGGTGCGCTGACACCCTTGCGGCGCCGCCGCTTCGTTCGCGCCGAGGCCGCCGTCGAACACTTCGGCGCGGCTGCCCCGGTGGGCTACGAGAGCCTCCGCCACGACCTCGACCAGGTTGCCGATCAGGACCCAACCGTCCGTGCCTAGCGTGAGTCGACCCGAGCGGGGACTGCTCGACACGTCGGTTGTCATCGACTTGGATCGAATACCGGCTTCGGCTCTGCCGGCAGAGGTGGCCATCAGCGCGATCACGCTCGCGGAACTGGCCGCAGGCCCCCACGCTGCCGGCGACCCCGACGAGCGAGGCCGGCGCCAGGACCGGCTGCAACGCACCGAAGCGACCTTCGACCCGGTCCCCTTCGGTGCCGACGCAGCCCGCTCCTATGGTCGAGTCTTCTCGGCAGCGATGACCGCAGGACGCAAGCCACGCGGGGCGCGAGCTGTCGACCTCATGATCGCCGCCACCGCCGTGGCCGAGGGGCTCCCGCTCTACACGCGCAATCACGACGACTTCCGCTCGCTCGGAGACCTCGTGGACATAGTCGCCGTCTGACTTGCTCCTGACCCGAAGCCGCGCTCTCAGCCGCTAGGCGATGTCGCGCACTGAGGATGAGAGCGCTCTAAGCATGCGGTGATAGAGCCAGCATCCGAGTCTGCTTCATGTAAAACTATTGAAAAAACCTGTAAATACTTGACAGGTGTCGTAACCCTGTGGGATACTGCCTACATGTTGATCGAAGCCACCCGCCGGGCTGAAGCCGCCGCCAAGGAGGTGCTTGCGCTTGTCCATGAGGGCTCGGCGTCGTGCGCGGAACTGCGCCAGATGCTGGAGGTGTCCAAGGCGACAATGGCAATCATGTCCGCGGCCCAGGTGTCGGCCGCCGCGGATGTCGCGGGCCGGGAGCGTCATGGCGACGGCGGCGCCGAAGTGCTGGCTTCACGCGCGGGCTTGTCGCGGCAGGAGGCCCGCAGCCAGGTCAAGACTGCGGAGGTCTTGCGTGACGCTCCCAGGCTGCGTGACGCGGTGGAGTCGGGGCGGGTCCCGGTCGCGAACGCCAAGAGGCTTGCGGAGGCTGCGGGGAAGACCAGCGCGGCCGATGTCGAGGATGACGGAGATCTGCTGGCCAAGGCCGAGTCGATGCGCCCTGAGCAGTTCACCAAGGAGGCCCGCCGCTGGACTGTCGAGCGCGAGGGCGACGGCGGCGAGAGCGAGCATGCCCGCCAGCGGGCTCGCCGCTGTGTGCGGGTGTGGGACGGCGAGGACGGGATGGTGCACCTCCGCGGAGAGTTCGACGCGGTGACCGGGCGTCAGATCGGCAACCGGTTGAGAGCCGAGGCCGGCTGCCTCCATGACTCTGACAAGAAGGACGCCAGTGACTCACAGCGTCGCAGCTTCGACCAGTGCATGGCCGACGCCCTGGACAGTCTCACCTCCAGCAGCGCCGGCAGCCAGGTGACCAAGCCGTTCGCAGACATCTGCGTGGTCGCGCACGTCGATGAGGCCACCGGCGAGCTCGTCGCCGAACTGCCCGACGGGGAGCGGCTGCCGAGGTCGGTGCTCGAAGAGTTGGCGTGCAACGCCAGATTCACAGGGGTGATCTACGACCGCAAGGGCCGAGCGATATGGCGGGCCCACTCCGTGCGCCGCGCCACCGATGCCCAGCGCCAGTTGCTGATCGCCCGCGACGGGGGATGCTTCGCCTGCGGCGCCCATCCCGACATGTGCGATGCCCACCACGTGAGGCCGGTGTCCCAAGGCGGGGCCACCAGTATCGACAACATGGTGCTGGCCTGCTGGAGATGCCACCACAGGATCCACTACTTCGGCTGGCAAGTTCACGGCCCGCCGGGCAGCCGCACCCTGCACCCGCCCGACACGGAGAGCTGCGGCCCCGCCCATGCTCCCGAACGGCCGAGCCTGTTCTGCTCGGAGACATCCGGCCCGCCCGACCAGCCCCGACTGCTTGAGCCGGTCGCGGCCCAGTCTCCGGACATGCTCGCACTGCGCAGGCCGGAGGCAATCCTCGCTCCAGGTCACCCGCAGGCGAACGGGTCCCGGCAGAGCGGAGCGCGTCCGGCGCGGCACGACGATCCGTCGGCGAGGTCAGGTCCGGCTGCCGCCCGGGCAGCACTGGCGAGAACGCGCGCCCAGCGAGCCGGCACACCGGGCGCGCTCGCGGAAGACCGCGGCCCGCCCTGATTCTCTCAGGCCGCGGACGGGGGCCGTGGCGCCTGCGGCGTGCGGCCTGGCAGTGAGGCTGGCCGTCCTGACTCACGGGAGCGGACGGGGGCCGTGGCGCCCACCTCTCGTGGCCGACATCCGCGGGGTGACGGAGCCGCTAGCGGAAGGCGGCCGCCGGCGTCGGAGAAGGTGAGCTGCGCGCCGGGAGGAGGGAGCTCGCGGCGGGCGGTCATGCGGCATCGGTCGGGCCAGCCCGACAGGCCGACCTGTGCGGTGACCTCGGTGACCTGGGCGGGCTAGACTCGGCGCCGAAGACTCCCCGAGGGTGCCACCCATGAGGCGAGGGCCTGCGCAACGATCGATTGCCTCGATGGCCGCCGCCGTCATGGCCGTGTCGCTCACGACCGTGATGGCGGGGCCCGTGGCCGCGCAGCCAGGACCGTTCGGCGATGTGCCCACAGACGCCTACTTCACGGTGCCGGTGGCCGACCTGGCCGCCCGGGGCGTCTTCGCGGGCACCGAGTGCGACGACGGCTTCTGCCCCTCCGCGCCCGTAGACCGCAAAACGATGGCCGTGTGGACCGTGAGGGTGCTCGACGGCGAGGACCCGCACCCCATCACCGAGGGCCGGTTCGCCGACGTGGACGCGGCCGGCTTCCATGCGCCCTTCATCGAACGCATGGCCGAGATGGAGATCACCCGGGGCTGCGGCGACCTCAGCGGGTTCTGCCCCGACCGCAACGTGACCCGGGCTCAGATGGCGGCCTTCCTGTCCCGCGCCTACGAACTGCCCGACGGGCCCGGTCCGGGCTTCGACGACATCCCCGCTGGTGCGTGGTACAGCGACTATGTGGCCCAGTTGGTCGCCTCGGGGATCACGGTCGGATGCAGGGACGGCACCGTGTTCTGCCCCGGCCGGGACACCACCCGGGGTCAGATGGCCACCTTCCTGCACCGGGCCGACGACCGCGAGGCGCGGACCTCGTTCTCGATCGAGGAGGGTCAGCGCGGCAACGACACGCTGATCTCAGCCTCCCGGGGCCGCACCTGCGCGGTCCGTCTCGACGGCGGGGTGGCGTGCTGGGGCAGCGACGGCCTGCGGGAGCGGTTCGCCCTCGCCGGGTTGCAGGACGTGGTGGCGATCAGCACGGGGGACAACCCCACGCTAGAGATGCACGCCTGCGTGCTGCACAGCGATGGAACCATCTCGTGCTGGGGCTCGGGATACGACGGGCAGCTCGGCACGGGCGACACGAACACCTACTACCTGCCGGTGAAGGTTCCGGGAGTCACCGACGCGGTGGCGGTGAGCGCGGGAGGGGAGCACACCTGCGCGGTCCACCGCGACGGCGGCGTCTCGTGCTGGGGGGAGAATGACTCGGGCCAGTTGGGCGACAACACTCCGAGGCCCAGCTACTCTCCGCAGCGAGTTCCCGGCCTCTCGGACGTGGTGACGGTAGCGGCCGGCAATGCCGACAACTGCGCGGTTCACCGCGACGGCTCCATCTCGTGCTGGGGCTGGCCAATCAACATCGATCCCACCGACTCCGCCCCCAGAAGGTTCAACCTCCCCGACGCAATCACTTCGGTGTCGATCGGTTGGGGGCTTTACTGCGCCACGTCTGTTGCCGGCGACGTCTACTGCTGGTTGAACGGGCAGGCTCCTTCGGATGCGGACCGCGTTCGGCAAATGACCGACGTGGTGGAGGTGTCGGTCGCCCACTTCGCCGTCTGCGGGCTGCACCGCGACGGCGGCGTCTCGTGCTGGGGACAGAACGATTCGGGCCAGGTCGGCGACGGCACCACGACTCCCAGGGACCAGCCCGTGCGGCTTGCCGGAATAGCAGACGCGGTGGCCGTGAGCATGACCTATGGATATCCCGGGGTGAACCCTCACGCCTGCGCGTTGCACGAAGACGGGTCGGCGTCGTGTTGGGGAAGCAACGAGGCAGGCCAACTGGGCGACGGCACGACCCGCAACCGGCTGGTCCCGACCCGTGCCGAGCGAGCTGTCACCATCCCAGCCGACCAGGCCCCGACCACGGCCACTGACCTTCTGCGAGTCTGGGTGGATGCGCTGGTGCAGGAGCGGGAGGCGGAACACCCGTGGATGCGGGTCGCCTGGGATCATGCTCGCGACGGGACGGAGGCGGTCCAGTCCGGCTTCGCCGGGTTGGTGTTCAGGTACTGCTACGCGTCCGGCGGCGACTTCGGTTGTGGAGTGGAGGACGTGCACATCGCCGAGATGTCGGTAGGCACTGTCGTTCACGAGCTGCTCCACGTCTATGACCTGCACACCGGCCTGGCGCCGAGCACCGCCTGGGGAGCGGTGCAACTCTACTTCGCCACCACCCACCCCGGCTGCTGGGCCAGCGACGACATCCACGGAGCCGAGATCCTGGCGGACACGGTGAGCCACGTCATGGTCCCCAGCGCCTGGCTGACCTACCACAACTCCGACGGGTGCCCCACGCTGCCCGCGGGCAGCGAGCCGACGGCGGAAGCCGAGCAGGTCGTGTTGCAGGGCCTAGCCGGCCACGTGCCGGACTGGTACCGCGAGAACATCACCAACGGCGCCGAGCTGTGGGCCGCCTGGCTCCGGGGTCCGTCGCTGCCGGCTCTGGCCAATCTGGCCGGCGAGTTCGGCGGGCTGTGCAGCACGGACTGGATCACCGATCCCTTCGACCCCGAGCGCTTCCCCCCGGAGGGCAGCAACCCCTTCAGAGACGGAGGCTGCTAGGCCAGCAGCTCGGCCCGTGGGTCGCTGCCGAACTGGGGACCGGCGGTATCCCTGAGGGGTGCCTCGCATCAAGTTCGGACAGGCGTGCGGCGATAGAGTCGCTTTCGAGTAGTTCAACTCAAGAACTACCAAGAGTCCTGCAAATGCTCTCTGGCAAGAAGGACGCCAGTGACTCACAGCGCCGCAGCTTCGGCCAGTGCATGGCCGACGCCTTGGGCAGCCTCACCTCCAGCAGCGCCGGCAGCCAGGCGACCAAGCCGCTCGCAGACATCTGCGTGGTCGCGCACGTCGATGAGGTCGTCGGCGAGCTCGTCGCCGAACTGCCCGACGGGGAGCGGCTGCCGCGGTCGGTGCTCGAAGAGTTGGCGTGCAACGCCAGATTCACGGGGGTGATCTACGACCGCAAGGGTCGAGCGGATACGCGATAGGGCCCGAGGCGGCTCCGTCGGGCTAGGGACCGAGGGCGGTTATGGGAACGACGCACACTCCGTCGGGGCGCTCGTAGGCGTAGCCGCCGGCAGTGATCACGATGAGCCTGGCCGGGTCGCGGGTCCTAGCCCGGTCGAGCTTGTCCCGCAACCGCCGCAGCGTCCGGGCGCCTCTGTCGATAGCGGCTGCGCCTCCCAACTTGACCTCCGCCGCGGCCCAGGTCCCGTCGGGCCGTTCGATGATCAGATCGACTTCCAGGTTGTCGCTGTCGCGGTAGTGGGACAGCGAACAGCGGTGCGCTCGGGCGTAGACCTGGAGATCGCGGATCGCCATCGACTCGAACAGCCGTCCCGCGAAGCCCAGATCGCGCATCAGACCGTCGACATCTGTCCTCAGTGCGGCTGCGGTCAGCGACGGATCTACGAGGTGGATCTTCGGCGAGCGGCGAGCCTGGGCACGCGATGCCAGGTGCGGTCTCCAAGCGGGCACCTCCTCCACCACGAACAGCCGGGCCAGCGCGGCCAGGTAGCCGGCGACCGTGCGGCGCTCGAGTGGCTTCTCGCCGGCCGCGGCGGTGTCTGCCGCGAGCACCGTGTGTCTCACCTCGGTGGCGACGTTGCGGGCTAGCGACGCCAGCAGTCTCCCTACTCGCACCGGGTCTCGCTCGGTGCCGTCCACCCTGGACGCGTCCGTGCGGCTGATCTCGTCCAAGTAGGCGCGGGAGGCGTCGCCGGCTGTGACCAAGTCGGCATCGCGCATCTGGGGCCACCCGCCCCGGCAGGCGAGCCCGAGCACGTCGCCCAGTGTCAGGCCGGTGTCGGGGGCAGCGCACCCTTCTCCTTCGAGGAGTGCCTCCAGCGACACGTTGCCGTCGGACTCGCCGCTCTCATAGAGGCTCATGGGCCGCATGCGGACCCGGATGATCCGTCCCGCGCCGGAGTGTCGGGTGATGTCGTCGGGCGGATCGGCGGAGCCCGTCAGGATGAACTGGCCCCTCATGGCCCGGGCGTCGCACGCTCGCCGCATCGGGTTCCAGACCCCTGGCGCGAGCTGCCACTCGTCCAGCAGCCGGGGCGGCGCGCCGTCGAGGATCGACGCCGGGTCCATTCCTGCGCCAAGCGCTGCGCTCACTCTGTCGTCGAGGTACACGGCGCTGCTGGCGAACCGGCGCCCGGTCCACGTCTTGCCACAGGCGCGCGGGCCCTCGACCACCACTGCAGGCATCGTCGTGAGTGCGGCGCGCATCTCGGCGTCCACAACTCGGGGCACATACCCCTCAGGTGTGAGGTCGTCGTTGCTCATCGTCGCTCCGTCTACGCACCCGCGCAACAGTATGCCATTATTCTGGCAGTTAAACTGCCAATAAAGTGGCAGTTATAGGCGTGGAATGCGCCACCGGTCCAGCGCTTCTGCACCACACGGGCGGCTCTGTTGCCACACTGCTGCGAGTCCGCTTGGTGCCGTCATGGCTAGCGGAACAACTAGCGGAATAAGTCGTCGGCGGGGGGGCGGACTATCTCCTCGGCTACTGAGCCGGTGCGGAACCAGGACTGCTCCAGGCCGCGTACCACCGCCACGGGCACGCCCTTGGCCTTGCCCATGACCAGGTCGGCGGCCGCGGCGATCTCGTCGGCCACGGCCACTTCGGTCACCTTGAGCTCGCGGCCCAGCGCGTCGGTGCTGCCCCGCAGGTCCACCACCGCGGCGATGCCCGCGCAGCCGATGGCGGTGTCGGTCACGCCCCTTCGCCACGGCCGGCCGAAAGTGTCGGAGACCACCACCGCCACGTCGACGGAGGCCAGGGCTCGGACGCGGTCGCGGATCCGGCGGGCCGAGCGGTCCGAGTCGACCGGCAGCAGCGCCGCGAAGCCCTCCTCGATGTTGCTCAGGTCGACGCCGGCGTTGGCGCACACGAAGCCGTGTTCGGTCTCGGAGATGATCAGGTCGCCCCGGCGGCGCAGCACCCGGACCGACTCCGCCTCCACCAGCGGCTTGTGGCTGGTCGGGTCGTCGGGGTCGACGGGCGCCAGCCGGCCCTCGGCCTTGGACACGATCTTCTGGGTGACCACCACGCAGTCGCGGTCGCGCAGCCCGTCCGGCCCGGCCGCGGCCACGATGAGCGCGGCCAGGTCATCGCCGAGCCGTACCTCGCCGATGCCCTCGATGCCGAGGATCTCCAGGCTCATGGCGGCCCGTCCATGCCGGGGATCTCCAGGCTCATGGCGGCCCGTCCATGTCGGGGATCTCAGGGTTCATGGCGGCCCGTCCATGTCGGGGATCTCCAGGGTCACGATGCCACAAGATGGCGTTCCGTCCGAACGATGCGTACACAATCGCCGTCCATGCCGGGGATCTCCAGGGTCACGATGCCACCGCGGCCACGGTGCGGCGGGCCAGGTCGGCCGCGGCCTCCGGCGACGACATGATCGTGGGAGCGACCACGGGCCGCACTCCGGCGTCGGCCACTGCCGGGGCCAGGTCGGCATCGACCTCGTCGATCACCAGGGTGCCGACCACGTCGCGGTAGCGGCGGGCCACCCCCACCACGCTCGACTCCTCGCCCAGCTCCCGCAGCATCCGGTCGGCGGGACCCTTGAGGGCGGCGCCTCCGACGATGGGCGACACGGCCACGTTGCGGTCCCGTCGAGCGGCCAGTGACTCGGCCAGACCGTCGACAGCCAGCACCGGGCCTATCGACACCACCGGATTCGACGGCGCGATCACCACGACGTCGGCGTCCACTATGGCCTCGCGGACTCCCGGCGCCGGCCGGGCCGACTCCACACCCGCGAACCGCACACCGGAGATGGCCACATCGTGAGCGAGGCGGACGAAGTACTCCTGGAAGCCGATCTCGGTGCCCGACGCCAGCGTCACCCGGGTCTCGATCGGCTGGTCGCTCGCCGGGAGGATCCGGCAGCCCAGGCCGCGGGCCGCGGCCAGGCGGGCCGTCACCTCGCTGAGGCTCAGGCCCTCGCGCAGCAGGGTGGTCCGGAACAGGTGGGTCCCGATGTCGCGGTCCCCGAGGTTGAACCAGGCGTCGATCCCCAGCGCCCTGAGCTCGCCGAGCGCGTTCCAGGTCTCGTCGGAGAGGCCCCAGCCTCGCTCGGTGTCGATGGCCCCCGACAGCGTGTAGATCACGGTGTCGATGTCGGGGCTCACGTGCAGGCCGTGCAACTCGACGTCGTCGGCCACGTTCACCACTGCGGTGACCTCATCCGATGGCGTGACCTGAAGCTGCCCGGCAAGGTAGCGGGCCGCGCCCACCCCGCCGGCCAGGACCGTGATCACCGCCGCGTCTCGCCTCTGGGCTCAGCCGGCGGGGCCGGGCCGGCTCTGCAGCAGCGCCAGGTCGGCGTCCACCATCAGCTGGACCAGCTCCAGGAACGTCGTCTTGGGGTGCCAGCCGAACGCGGCGGCGGCCTTGGACGAATCGCCCACCAGCAGATCGACCTCCGCGGGGCGCATGAACCGCTCGTCCACCACCACGTGGTCGCGGTAGTCCAGGCCCACATGTTCGAACGCGAGCTCGCACAGGGTGCGCACCGAGTGGGTCTTGCCGGTGCAGATCACGTAGTCGTCGGGCTCGTCCTGCTGCAGCATGTGCCACATGGCCTCGACGTAGTCGGCGGCATAGCCCCAGTCCCGCTGCGACTCCAGGTTGCCGAGCCGCAGCTCGTCGGCCAGGCCGAGCTTGATGCTGGCCGCGGCATGGGTGATCTTGCGGGTGACGAACTCCATGCCCCGGCGCGGGCTCTCGTGGTTGAAGAGGATGCCGGAGGTGGCGTGCAGCCCGTAGGACTCGCGGTAGTTGACCGTGATCCAGTGGCCGTAGACCTTGGCCACCCCGTAGGGGCTGCGGGGATAGAACGGTGTCTGCTCGTCCTGGGGGACCTCCCGCACCTTCCCGAACATCTCCGACGAGCTGGCCTGGTAGAAGCGGATGTCACGGTCGACGAGCCGGATGGCGTCGAGGATCCGGGTGACCCCCAGAGCCGTGGTCTCGCCGGTGAGCACCGGCTGGCTGAACGAGGTCTGGACGAAGGACTGGGCCGCGAGGTTGTACACCTCGTCGGGCCGGTAGGTCCGCAGGATCTCGATCATGGAGACCTGGTCGAGCAGGTCGCCGGTGACGATCCGGACCTGGTCCTGGATGTGGGCGATGCGCTCGTAGTTGACGATGCTCGAGCGCCGCACCATGCCCATGACGTCGTAGCCCTTGTCCAGGAGCAGCTCGGCCAGGTACGAGCCGTCCTGGCCGGTGATGCCGGTGATCAGAGCGCGCCTGGCCATGGTCAGTGGCTATCGCCGCTCGGCGGCAGTTCCGACCCCGCGGGCTCGCCGCGCCAGTGGTCGAGCAGGTCGTCGAGCGTCCGTTCCAGCTTCACCTCCGGGCACCATCCGGTGGCGGCCCGCAGCTTGGACGGGTCGCCCCTGACCTCGGTCACGTCGACGGGGCGGAGCAGTTCGTCGTCGGCGGCCAGGCGCATGGGCTGTCGGGCCCTCGCGATCAGGGTCTCGGCCAGTTCCAGGACGCTCAGCGAGGTTCCGCGGCACACGTTGTAGGCCTCCCCGCAGGCACCGTGCTCGGCCAGCAGCCGGTAGGCCCGCACGACGTCGCGCACGTCGGTGAAGTCGCGGCGGGCTCGCAGGTTCCCCACCGCCACCACATCGGCGCCGGTGCGTTCGTTGTGAACGATGCGGGCCGCCAGCGCGGCGGCCACGAAGCGGTCGCTCTGCCCCGGACCGAGATGGTTGAAGGCCCGGGCCCGGACCACATCGAGGCCGCGCCCCAGCCCGGCCTGCACGCAGACCATCTCGGCTGCCGCCTTGCTCGCCCCGTAGGGAGTCACCGGCCGCATCGGGGCGGTCTCGTCGACCGGGAGGTCGTCGGGCTCCAGCCGCCCGTACACGTCGGCGCTGCTCACCACCACCACCCGGCCCGCGCCGGCCCGGCGGGCCGCGTCCAGAACGTTGAAGGTGCCTTCCACGTTCACCCGCAGCGTGGCCGCGGCCGCGGTGAAGCTCGCGTTGACGTCGGCCTGCGCGGCCAGGTGGTACACCGCGTCGGGCCGGCAACCGCTGAAGTCGGCCTCCAGCGCCTCGGGATCGGTGATCTCGGCCTCGCTGGTCGTGACCTCGTCGCCGCAGGCCGCGAGATGCGCTACCAGATGGCAGCCCACGAAGCCGCCGGCGCCGGTGACGAGAGCCCGCACCCGCCCTACCGCCCGGAGTCTGGACAGCGCATGAAGGCGCAGACTAAGAGGCCGAGCGGACTAGCCGCAATTCCCATCGAGTCATGAGGGGCACTTGAGCGAGGCCGTGGCCCGAGCGGCCAGTGAGCGCAGCGAACAAGAGCGGGAGACACCACCCTCCGCCGTGAGACGATTGACAGCCATCCGCGTGGCATCCCTGTGGCGCCTGGCACACTTGTCGCATGGCGGCATCATCGGGCCGTGACGGGCGGCTGGCAGCTCTGGTGGATCCCGGCTCCACGGCGGTGCTCACCATGGAGCTGCAGCGGGGCGTGGTCGGCCCCGAATCGATGATGCCGGCGCTCGCCGAGCAGGTCGCGGCCTCCGGCGCCGTCGGCGCGGCGGCCTCGGTGTGTGAGGCGGCTCGGGCCGCAGGCGCCCGCGTGGTCCACTGCACGATGGAGACCCGGCCCGACGGCGCCGGAGGCTCGGTCAACTGCCGGATCCTGGGCCTCGCCGACCGGCTGCGCCGTGCCGGGACCGCTCCCACCGAGTCCGGCACCGAGGGAGCCCGGCTGATGCCCGAGCTCGGACCCGATCCCCGTGACCTGGTCGTGGCCCGATGGCACGGGCTCACGCCGTTCACGTCCACCCCGCTCGACCAGACCCTGCGGAATCTCGGCGTCACGACCGTCGTCGCCACCGGGGTGTCGGTGAACGTCGGCATTGTGGGCCTGTGCCTCAGCGCCGTCGATCTCGGCTACCAGGTGGTGCTCGTGCGGGACGCGGTGGCCGGAGTGCCCGCCGCCTACGCGCAGTCCGTCATCGACAACACCCTGGCCATGGTCGCCACCGTCGTCACGTCGGCGGAGCTGCTGGAGGCGTGGGGAGCAGCCTGACCGCCCGCGCTCCCGTCGGGCCGCCACCTTCCTAACTGCCACCTTCCTAACCGCCACCCTCCTAGGTGAGGCGCCCATTAGCCTCGGTTGATCGCACCTCCCGCCGACAGCGCGGCGCCCGCTCCGGGCGCGTCCAGCACCGCTCCGCAGCATCCGACGGTGCTGGCCGTGGTGGTCGCGCACCGGCCGGGCGAGTGGTTCGAGGAGACGCTGGAGTCGCTCGCCCTCCAGGACTACGAGTCGTTGAGCGTCGCCGTCGTGGACGCGGCCGGTTCGGGCCTCGGTCCTCGGGTGGCCGCGGTCACAGAGGGCGCCGAGGTGGTGGACGCAGCCGGCGCCTCCGGCTTCTCGGAGGCCGCCAACGCGGTGCTCTCAACCGAGACCTCCGCCGATTTCCTGCTGGTGTGCCACGACGATGTGGCCCTGGCCCCGGACGCGGTGAGCGTCCTCGTGGCCGAGGCCCTGCGGAGCAGCGCAGGCGTGGTCGGACCCAAGATCGTGGAATGGGACCGCCCCGAGATCATCCGCCACGCGGGCTACGACGTCGACCGCTTCGGCGTCCCCGCCGACCGGGCCGGTGCCGACGAACTCGACCAGGAGCAGCACGACGGGGTGCGCGACTCGTTCGCGGTCCCGTCGGCGGTGATGCTCATCCGCAGGGACCTGTTCGTCCGGCTCGGCGGCTTCGACGCCGGCATGACCTTCCGGGGCGAGGACGTCGACTTCTGCTGGCGTGCCCAGATGGCGGGGGCTCGGGTGATGTTCGTCGGAGGGGCGGTGGCTCGCCACCGGGGCGGGCTCGCGTCGCGCACCGGCGTCGACGACGTGAGGCTCACCCAGACCCGCCACGCGTTGCGGGCCATGCTGGTCAACCACGGTCGCATCTCGCTCACCATCTTCGTGCCGCTGGCCGTCCTGATGGCGATGGCCGAGATCGCTCTGGGGGTGTTCACCGCCCATTTCCGCCGGGTCCGCGACCTGGTCTCGGCGTGGGTCTGGAACATCTCCCGCCTCGATGTGGTGCTCGAGCGCCGGCGGGCCAACCGCCAGGTCCGCAAGGTGCGCCAGGCCGACGTCACCGCCCTGCAATACCTCGGCAGCGTCCGCCTGGTCTCCTTCCTGAGGCGGCAGTTCGGCGGCGAGTCGCAGGGCCTGCTGAGCGTCGCGGGCCGTGGCGTCCTGGGAGGGTTGAGAACCGGCACGACCCGTCTCACCTTCCTCACCTGGGCGGTGGTGGTCGCGGTCGTCCTGTTCGGGTCGCGCCGCCTCCTGTCCGACGGCGTGCCCGCGGTCGGTGACTTCGCACAGCTTCCAGAGTCGGCCAACGATCTCATCAGAACGTGGTGGAACGGATGGAGTGACCGGAACGCGGGAGTGCCGACCTCCAACCTGGGCATCCTGTTCTTCCTCGGCGCGGGCGGCTGGCTGCTGGCCGGCAGCGTGGGACTGCTTCGCACACTGTCGGTACTCCTCCCCATCGGTGTGGGCCTGCTGGGGGCGTACCAGCTCCTGGCCGCCACCGGCTCCCGCCGGGCCCAGGCAAGCACGCTCGTCGCATACCTGCTCGTCCCCCTGGCGTCCTCGTCGGTCGCGAGCGGGTCCATACCCGGCCTGGTCGGCTACGCGGCAGCGCCGTGGATGCTTCGAGAGCTGCTGCGGGCGTCGCGCGCCGCCCCGTTCCGGTCGAGCCCCAAGCGTCTTGACAGTCTGGTGCCGGCAGCAGTCTCACTGGGCGCAGTCGCGGGTCTCGCCGCGCTGATCGTGCCGGCCGCACCGGCGCTGGTCGGGCTGCTGGCTGCGGGGCTGGTGCTGGGGAGCCTGCTGGCGGCCCGGCCCGGCGCCGTCGGGGGTCTGCTGGCCGCCACCGTGCTGGCGGCGCCGATCGTCGCCTTCGTGGCCCTGCCGACCCTCGTGGACGTGCTGGCCGCCGGACCGGCGTGGGCGCCGATCGCCGACGGGCGCGACGGCTCCGCCGGTGCCGTCTCGTTCGCCGAGATGCTGCGGTTCGCGGTCGGACCCGAAGACCCGGGCTCGCTGACGTGGCTGTTCGCAGTGCCGATGGTCGTGCCGCTGCTGCTGGGAAGGGGATGGCGCCTCGAGCAGGCCGTCCGCCTGTGGGCGGTGGCCCTGGCGGCGTGGGCTCTGGCCCTGGCTGCACAGCGGGGGCTGCTCCCCTTCGGGCTTCCCGACCTGCAACTGCTGCTGGCCCCCGCGGCGGTAGCGGTGGCTGCACTGTGCGGCATGGCCGTGCTGTCCGTCGAGCACGACCTGCGATTCAGCCACTTCGGCTGGCGCCAGGCCCTGGTCCCGATCACGGTGGCGGCGACGCTGGTGCTGGCGTTCGGAAGGGTCGGTGTGCTCGAGACCGGCGGTTGGGGCCTGGTGGAGCGCGACCACCACACAGCCCTCCGGTTCGAGCCTCCGACCGTGGTCGGGGCCTACCGGGTGCTGTGGATCGGTGCGCCCGAGTTCCTCGCGGTCGAGGGCCACAGCCTGGAACCCGGTGTTGCCTGGGCGGTGACCGCCGGTGACACGGTCACGATCGCCGACCGTGCCCTACCGGTCGACGCGGGCCGCGCCGACCTCTTCGAGACCGCCATCACCGACATCGACGCGGGCCGGACCACACGGGCCGGGAGGGTGCTGGCCGGCATGGGGGTGCGGTATGTGGTCCTGCTGCACCGACTCGCGCCGGCGCCGTTCGTCGGGGAGGATCAGGCCCGGCCGGTGCCGGCCGGACTGGCAGCCGCGATCCGCAACCAGCTCGACCTGGAGCTGGTCGAGGGAACCAACAGCGCGGTGGACATGTTCGTGAACACGTCCTGGACGCCCATGCGGGCCGTGCACGCGCCGGGATTCGATGAGGGTGTGGACGAGATAGCGGACCTCGAAGCCCATCCGATCACACCGGGCGTTCCGGTGTTCTCCGGAGCAGGTCCGCCGTGGTCGGCCAAGATCCCCGACGGCGCCGAGGTACTGGTGGGCCACACGCCCCGCCCCGGCTGGGAGTTGACAGTCGACGGCGAGGCGGCCGCCAGGCGCGAGGCCCTGTCCTGGGCGAGGGCCTACCTTCCCGCAGGCGAGGGCGAGGCCGAGCTGTCGTACTCGTCGCCCTGGTGGCGCCGCACCGGCCAGCTCCTCGGCGCGGCCGCCCCCTTCGTGCTGCTGCTGGCCTGGCTGCGACGCCGTATGGACCGCCACTGATGCGCTCGGTGCGGGTGCTCGCCATGGTGGCCATCGCCGGCCTGCTGGCCGCCGGCGTCCTCATCGACCTGCCCGACCGGCCGGTACCGGATCGCCCGGTCCGGTACCTCTCGGCCCTGGCCGCGCCGGCTGGTGTCGTGAGCACATGGTTCTGCCCGGGCGGCAGCGGCCCCGACGGCGCGGCCGAGCTGACCATCGGTTTGGCCAGCGGCTCGGATCAGCGGCGCACCGCGGCTGTGTCGGTCCTGCCCGGCGGTTCCGACCCCTCCGAGCCCCGGACCGTCGACGTCGAGATCGAGCCCCGCGGCAGCGTGCTGATGAAACCGTCCGAGGAGGTTCCCGGCGCCCGCTGGCTCGGCGCGGTGGTCGAGGTGGACGGCACCGACGTCGTGGTCGAGCAGATACTCGCCGCGGAGCAGGGCGACGTGGGCCGCTCGGCCTGTCTCACCAGGACGGCCGGCAGCTGGCTGGTGCCGCACGGCGCGACTCGCTCGGCGGTGGAGGGCGAGCGCTTCATCGTCATGCTCCTCAACCCGTTCCCGGACATCGCGGTGGCCGACATCGAGCTGGTGGCCGATGTGGGCCGCGACACCATCGACGGTCTGGTGGTGCCGGCCCAACGGGTGGTCGCCGTCGACATCACCGACGAGATCACCGTGGCGACCTCGGTCGCGGCCTTCGTCGAGGTCGTGTCGGGCCGCTTGGCCGCCTCGTGGATCCAGATCGCCGACGGGCCGATCGCCGGCCGCGGCGCCCGGGCATCAGCCGCTGTGTCCGGCGCCGCCCCGCAGTGGCACCTGCCGGTGGCGGCGGTGGGCGCGGCTCGCCGGGACGTGGTGGCCATCGCCAACCCGTCGGCGGACATCGCCGAGGTGGACTTGGAGATCTTGGCCGAGGCGCCCGGCACCGATGTCAGGCCGATCGAGATCACTGTCAGGCCCGGACGGACGGCTCTGGTCGACCTCTCCCAGCAGGGCCGCCTCGTCGGCATCGGGCCCTTCAGCGTGGTGGTGCGCTCACTGGATGACGCACCGGTGGCGGCCTCGATCCACAGCGTCACGTTCGCTGCCGACGCCGCCGGCGCCGCCGGCGACGCGGTCGCAGTGGTCGCAGGATCCACCGCGACGATCGGGGCGGACGCCGCGGCCCACCGCTGGCTGGTGGCCGCTGAGGCGGCCGACTCCGAGGTCGCGGCCGGAGGCGGCGGCGAGTCCTCGATCCTCGTGGTCGTGAACCCGTCATCTGTGGGGATAGCCCAGGTCGCCCTGAGCGTCGACGGCGAGACAGTGCGCCGCCTGGAGGTCGGACCCCGCCGGCGCGCCAGCGTTGCGTTGGACCGCTTGGGCTCGGGTCGCTTCGTGGTGGAGGTGGAGTCCTCGGCGCCGGTGGTCGCTGGCACCGAGCTCATCGGGCTGACCTCCCGCACGGCCTCGCTCGGCTCAGCGGTCTCCGAACCCGTGTCCGCAGCCGATATTCGCTGATCTCAGGCGGGATCGCTGGTCTCAGGCTGTGTCGCAGAAGGGCTGGCGGTAGCGGTCGAGCATCAGTTGGTCCAAGTGTTGCCGCACGGCCGGGCCTCCCATGTTGAGATGCTCGGGGATCATTCCGGAGTACGCGTCGATCAGGGCGCAGCGGTGGCGATTGCCCTCCTCGGTCCAGTCGATGCTGACGGTCGCGTCCGAGATCTGGCGGGTGACCGACGACAGCGGGTCGTGCCTGTCGGCTTGCGACAGCCGCCAGTTGGCCAGCAGGGACGCGGCCAGCGACGCCGCCAGCAACGCGGCCGCGCCCGCCAGGACGATTCGCCGTGAGCGGAGGCTGCGGACCGCCTCGATCGCGGCCACGACGCCGGCGGTGATCAGCAGTGACCAGCCCACCTGAGTCAGCAGGGTCTCGCGCCAGGCGTCTATTGCCCGCGGATCCGTCTCATGCACTTGATTGGACAGGCTGGCCAGGAGCGCGGCGAGCAGCGCGGCTGAGGCTCCGAGCAGGGCCAGCGCCAGCGCCAGGTGCCTGGGCCGCTCCGCTCCCGAGTGCGGCGCCTCGTGCAGGCCGGGATGGCCTGCGTCGAGGCTTCGGGCCAGGTTCGCCGACCTGACCGCTAGGACGGTTGTGACCACAACGGCGGCCAGCAGCAGGCCCGTCAACGCATTCGTGGCGAGATCGCCCACCCCGAGGTCGAGTCCGAAGTGCCGGGCGAGCTCCGCGTTGTGGATCCATCCCGCGGGCGGCGTGCCCGCGGCCAGTCGCCGCGGAACGTGGCCCAGAGTCTCGGCGGAGAACTGCGGGTCGGTGCCGTTGTAGCAGGACTGCTCGGCGCAGCGCCGCATGATCTCGACTCGAGCCGGCACGAAAGCAACGAGAAAGCCGACCGAGGCCGCCGACCAGCGCTTGGCGGCCGCGGTCGACCGGAGCTGCCCGAGCGGCATGCCCGCGGCGACGGCGCGGGCCACGATGAAGACCGCAGCCAGGATCGGGGCGAGGTAGACGAGGTCGTAGTAGAGGGTCGAGACGGCACCCAGTGCCGCCATGGCGCCCCACTCGTGGCGCTGGAGCGGCCGGCGCCGCATGTCTCCGTCGCGCGCCACCAGCAACGCCATCGCGAGGATCAGCACGACCGCGCCGATGATGGTGTGCGGGAAGTGCACCAGGTTGATGTGGTTGTACCACCGGCGGACCGCCAGGGGGCCGTGGCTGCCGCTCGCGACCAGCACCGTCCCCAGCGCCAGAGGGTAGAGGACGTTGGCCGGATGACGGAGCGACACCCCCGCCGAGCGGGCCAGCGCCGCCACCGCCGCCGAAGCCGTGAGTGCGAGCAGCCCGACCATCGCCAGCCCGACCGCGCCGAGGACCACGTGGGGAGCCACGCTCGTCGCCTCAGCGGCCTCGAACACGAAGCTGTGGCCGATGGTCTCGAACAGCCGTCCCAACGGCCGGAAGTTGCCGCGGCCGAGGAAGAAGTCGAGGTCGCGGTATGTCCCTTCAATGATCTTGAAGGGATTGGAGCCGTACCGGCTGATGACCGCGTAGACCCTCGGCCTCTCGTCGCCCTGGAACGACATCCCCACGAGCGGGACGGTGCATACCAGCGCGGGCAGGGCGGCGGTTCGCCAGCGTCGGGCGGCTCCGGAGCGGGCGGGAATCAAGCTGCGGGCGTGGGAACGCCGGCAGGAGCGCCCGCGCCGTTGCCTGCGGTCGGCGGGGGGTCGGGGTCCGGCGGCGGGTCGGCAACGGCCGGCGCCTCCGGCTCGGCCTGCGCCTGCGCGGTTCCCCGCGATACCGCGATCAGGCGGGCCACTTCCTCGCCGCTGATGGTCTCGTGCTCCAGCAGCGCTCGGGCCACCAGGTCGAGGCCGTGGCGGTACTCGGTGAGGGTCGACCGGCACCGGTCCTGCTGGTCGCGCAGGATGCGCTCGATCTCCTCGTCGATCACCCGGGCGGTGTCGTCGCTGTAGTCGCGGGTCTGCATCAGGTCCTCGCCCAGGAACACCTGGCCCTGGGGGCCCCAGGCCATCGGTCCGAGCTTGTCGGACATGCCCCACTCGCGCACCATCGACTTGGCCAGCGCGGTGGCCCGCATCAGGTCGTCGGCGGCGCCGGTGCTGACGATGCCGAACACCAGCTCCTCGGCGATCCGGCCGCCGAACATCACCACCAGCCGGTCGAGGATGTAGTCGCTGCGGTAGATGTGGCGGTCCTCCTCGGGCAGTTGCATGGTCAGCCCGAGCGCCATCCCGCTGGGGATGATGGTGACCTTGTGGAGCGGGTCGGCGGTGGGCAGGACCGCGGCGCACACTGCGTGGCCGGCCTCGTGGTAGGCGATGGCCTCCTTCTCGTCGTCGGAGAGGGCCAGCGACTCCCGCTTCTGGCCCATGATGACCCGGTCCCGGGCCTGCTCCACATGGCGGGCCGCGATCTCCTCCTCGCCGTCGCGCACCGCGTACAGGGCGGCCTCGTTGATGAGGTTGGCCAGGTCGGCGCCGCTCATCCCCGGCGTGCCCCGGGCCACCACGTTGAGGTCGAGGTCCTCGGCGGTGCGCTTGCCCTTGACGTGCACCTCGAGGATGGCATGGCGGTCCGAGAGCTCGGGCAGGGGCACCACCACCTGGCGGTCGAAGCGTCCCGGGCGCAGCAGGGCGGGGTCGAGGATGTCGGGCCGGTTGGTGGCCGCCATCATCACGATGCCCTCGGAGCCCTCGAACCCGTCCATCTCCGAGAGCATCTGGTTGAGGGTCTGCTCGCGTTCATCGTGGCCGCCGCCGAGGCCCGCGCCCCGCTTGCGTCCGATGGAGTCGACCTCGTCGATGAAGATGATGGCCTTGCCCATCTTGCGGGCCGACTCGAACAGGTCCCGCACCCTGCTGGCGCCCACGCCGACGAACATCTCCATGAAGTCGGAGCCCGTCACCGACAGGAACGGCACGCCGGCCTCGCCCGCCACCGCCTTGGCGATGAGCGTCTTGCCCGTGCCGGGGGGACCCACCAGCAGGACGCCCTTCGGGACCCTCGCGCCGATCTCCGCGAAGCGCTCGGGCATCTTCAGGAAGTCGACTATCTCGGTGATCTCCTGCTTGACGCCGTCGTAGCCCGCCACGTCGTCGAAGGTGGTTCCGGGCCGCTCGGTCGAGTAGGTCTTGGCCCGGCTCCGCCCGATCGACATGATGCTGCCCATCTGCCCCTGCGCCCGGCGCTGCATCCACCAGAAGAACAGGATGAGCAGGCCGATCGGCAGCAGCAGCGGCAGGATCGACAGGAAGAAGTTGGTCTGGGGCGTGTCGTAGCGGAACTCCGGCACGTGCTGGTTGATCAACGCCGTGTCGGCGTCGGGGAGCGGCAGCGGTCCGTTGGAGACGTACTCGGTGCCGTCGCGGGCGGTCGCCTTGATGCTGCCGCTGTTGTTGTTGTAGGTGCCCTGGACGATCTCGTCCGCGGTGACCCGGACGAGGAAGTCGGGGTAGGAGATCTCGGCTCCGGACTCGTCGGGCAGCATGGTGGTGGCCATGAAGACCGCGATGACTGCGCCGATCATCAACCAGATGACCAGGCGGGAGCGCCGCTGGGTCTCCGGCCGGGGCGGGGGGGTCGGCGGTCGGTTACGCTTGCGGTCCGGATTCTGGGGCGGCGGCGGAGGCGGCGGGCTGTCAGCCACGATGCCAGACTAGTCCGGTACGGTTGCAATCCATGCGGCCCTCGATGCCGGCCACGACACGGCTCACTTGGGCGGCAGCCGGATGGGCCGCGGGGTTCGTCGCCAGCATTGCGGCCACCGTCGTGGCCCTCATCGTGCTGCCCTCTGCCGGTGACTCCGGAGCCAGCGGCGAGGAGCTGCTGCAGGAGTTGTCGATGGTGGGCCTCGTGGCGCTGCAGGTGCCGCTGTGGCTGGGCCTGCTCGGCACGCCCCTGCTGGCCCGTCGCTACGGCCTCGACTGGCGCAGCCAGATCCGGTGGCGGATGCGGGCCATCGACGTGGTGGTCGGCACGGGGATCGGGCTCGCTCTCCAGCTCGTGGTCGTGCCGCTGATGTACTGGCCCATATTCCGGATCTTCGGGGACTTGGACGTCGAGGGGCCGGCCCGCGAGCTGAGCGAGCTGGCCGGTACCCCGCTGGAAGTGGTCCTGCTCGTCGTGATGACGGTGCTGTTGGCCCCCCTAACCGAGGAGGTGTTCTTCAGGGGCTTGCTGCAGGGGGCGCTGCAGGACCGGCTCGGGCCGGTCTGGGCGGTCTCCATCGCGTCGGTGGCCTTCGGGATCACCCACTTCCAGGTGGTGCAGCTCCCGGCCCTGGTGCTGGTGGGGGTGGTAAACGGGCTCCTGGTGCTCAGGACCGGCCGCCTCGGTCCGGCGCTGTGGTCCCACGCCGCCTTCAACGCGGTCACGGTGGCGGTGCTGGTGTCGTGAGGCCGCTCGGAGGCGCTGACGCGCCAAGCCGGCGGATCGGCGTCGTGCTGGTGGGTGCGGTCGTCGCGGTGACGGTCGCGTTCGTGGTCGTCAACCTCAGGCCCTGGCTGTGGTTCGACGACACCACCCCGACCGGCGGGGATCTCGGCGCTCATGTCTGGGCGCCGGCCTACCTGCGCGATGTGCTGATACCGGAGCTCCGGCTCACCGGCTGGACCCACGACTGGTATGCGGGCTTCCCGGCGTTCGCCTTCTACATGGTGATCCCGTCGCTGCTGGTGGTGATCGTCGACGTGGGCCTCGATCTGAGCGTCGGGGTGTTCGCCTACCTGGCGGTCGTGCTGGCCGCGTGCGGGCTCGCACTGCTGGTTGCGGGGCGGACGCGATGGGTCGCGGCCCAGCGCTGGGCGGTGGCGCTGGGAATCGCCGGGGCGGCCGGGGCGGGGAAGCTCTTCGTCGGCGATGACGAAGTGAACCGCGCCATCGCCGCGCTGCTGCTGCCGGCCGCCTGCGGCGGGTGGGCGTGGCATCTGCTGAGGGCCCGGCCCCGCTGGCGAGCGGCGGCCGCGGTGGCCGCGGCCCTGCTGGCCGTTCTCGTGGTTCCCATGCCCTACGGCGTGTCCCTCAAGATTGTGGCGATCGCCGGGGTGGTCGCTCTCCCCGTCGCCGTGTGGGCCATGGTCCGGACCGCGGGAGTCGGGCTCGAGGGCCAGGCCCTGGCTGCGGTGGCCACGCTGCTGTTCCTGTTCGACCGCTCGTTCAACATCTACGGCGGCAACCTGATGTCCACCATGGCGGGCGAGTTCGCCTACTCGCTCGGTTTGGCCGTCGCGGTTCTCTTCATCGGCGTCGCGGTCCGGGGAATGGACTCGGGCCGCCACCGTGTCCTGGCAGGCGCTCTGCTGGCTCTCACGGGGCTGCTGCACCTGTTCTCGGCCTTTCTCGCGCTGGCCGCGACCGCCGCTCTGCTGTCGACCGGCCGGTGGCAGAGGTCCGCGTGGCTCCAGCGGCTGAGATGGACCCTGGTGACCGGCGCGTTGGGCGCGGCGCTCAGCGCATGGTGGGTCCTGCCCTTCTGGTGGAATCGGGGCCTGCTCAACGACATGGGCTGGGGCAAGGAACGCCGCTACCTGTCGTCGCTGTGGTCGCGCAGTTCCTTCGACTACGGGTTCCTGGTCAACGACCCCGTGCTCCAGATGTTCGTCGTCGTGGCGGTCGCCGGGTCGGCGTTGCTGCTCTTCAGAAAGTCCCGGCCGCTCCGGTTCAGAGGCTGGTCCCGGCTTCACATGGCGCTGGCGTTGACGGGCGTCATCTTCGCGGCGGCGTTCGTGGTGATGCCCGAGGGACGCCTCTGGAACGTCCGGATCCTGCCCTTCTACTACCTCACGGTGTACCTGACGGCCGCCCTCGCCGTGGGCGAGTTGATCGGGTGGGGCCGCTCATGGCTCGACAGGCGGCCCGCGGCCCGCATCGAGGCGGGGGAAGACGTCGGCCGGTCAGGAGGCCGAGCGGGTAGGCGAGCGGACCCGGCTCATACGGGCGAGGCCGTGGGCAGTGATGCCCTGGGCAGTGATGCCCTGGATTGGGCGGCCCGCGAGCGCAGCGGACAGGAGCGGGAGACACCCCGCCCCGACGCAGCGGGCCTGCACCTGCCCGCGCGGCCTGCAAGGGCCCTCGCCGGCTCCCTGGCGGCCGGCGGGTGCGTCGCGCTCGGCGCGCTCGCGGTGCTGGTCATGGTGGGGCTGCCGCTGCGGTCGCTGCCCGGCGGCGGCCTCGGCGACGACGGCGCCTACCGCTGGGGGCCCTTCAGCTCGAGCGACTCCAACCTGGGCACCTACTGGGTGCAGTACAACTTCGAGGGCTACGAGGGCCGCCAGCCGACCGCGGACGGAGGGGGCAGCGCCGAGTACTGGGATCTGGTCGACACCATGGGCCGCGTCGGCCAGAGCCGGGGCTGCGGCCCGTCGCTGTGGGAGTACGGCTCCGGCCGTCTCGGCTCCTACGGCACGCCCATGGCGCCGATGCTGCTGCCCTACTGGACCGATCGCTGCATCGGCTCCATGGAGGGGCTCTATTTCGAGGCTTCAGCCACGACGCCGTACCATTTCCTGATGCAGTCCGAGCTGTCGGCTGCTCCGTCCCGGGCCCAGCGCGACCTTCCATACAGCGCGCTCGACGTGGCCCGGGGAACCGAGCACCTACGGGCCATGGGCGTGCGCTACTACATGGCCTTCACCGACGACGCGGTGGGCCAGGCCCGGGCTGTGCCCGCTCTGGAGGAGGTGGCGTCCTCGGGTCCCTGGGTCGTCTTCGAGGTGGCCGGGAGCGCGCCCGTGACCGGGCTGGACAGGCTGCCGGTGGTCGTGGACGGCATGGGCCGCTCCAGCGACTCCTGGTTGGAGGCGTCGGTGGGCGCATTCCTGGCCGAAGGCCCCGATGCGCCGCTGCTCGCGGCCGACGGACCCGAGGAATGGCCGCGGATGACCCTGCCGAGCACGCACTCCGGATCCGGCGCCGAGAGCGGGACCTCGGACGCCGGCCGGCAGCAGGTGATGCGCCGGCTGGCCGAACTGCTGCCGCAAGCCGCGCCCCGCGCCGATGTCGAGCCGGCCGTGGTGAGCGACGTGGTCCGCCGCGACCACTCGATCTCGTTCTCCGTCGATCGGGTCGGGACGCCGGTGCTGCTGCACACCTCCTACTACCCCAACTGGTCGGCATCGGGCGCCGAGGGGCCCTTCCGGGTCACGCCGAACTTCATGGTGGTCGTGCCCACCGACACCCAGGTGCGCCTCGACTTCGGGCACAGCGCGGTCGAGTGGATAGCGCTCGTGATCACGCTCGGCGGTCTGGCCGCCGTAGGGTGGATCCTGGTGCGAGGGAGGGAGTCTGACTTGTTGCGGAGGGAGCCGGACGTACGGTGAGACTGTCGGTGGTTGTTCCCTCCTACCGCGAGGCTGGCCGCATCGGCGAGACGGTGGCCACGCTGCGCACCGTCCTGGCTCCCGTCCATGACGACGGCGGCGTCGAGATCGTGGTGGTCGACGACGGCTCCGACGACGGCACGGCCGCGGCGGGACGCGACGCCGGTGCCGACGTGGTCGTGGAGTTCCCGGTCAACAAGGGCAAGGGCGCCGCGGTGCGGGCCGGTATCCGGGCCGCCTCCGGAGCGGTCGTCGCCTTCACTGACGCCGACCTGTCCTACCCGCCCCAACAGATCCTCGGGCTGCTCGAGGAGGTGGAGCAGGGGGCCGATGCCGCTGTGGGCGACCGGCGCCATCCGGACTCGTTCGCGGTGACGGATCCGTCCTGGCTGCGGCGAGCGGGCAGCCGTGCCGTGGCCGCCGTCTGCAGGATGCTGCGGCTCGGCCGGGGCCATGACACCCAGTGCGGCTTGAAGGCCTTCTCCCGGGAGGCGGCCGGCGAGCTGCTGGATGCTTCGGTCATCGACCGGTTCGCTTTCGACGTCGAGTTGCTGTTCCTGGCCGACCGGCTCGGTATGCGGGTGCGCGACGTGCCGGTGGAGGTGGTCAACCGGCGGGTGTCGTCGGTGCGCGTCGCCAGCGACGGCTGGGATCTCGTGCTCGACATGGTCCGGATCCGTGCCCGGGCGATGCTGGGCCGCTACCCGCGCGGCGATCGCTAGCCCGCCGGCGCCGTGGGCGACTTCGAAGCGATCTTCAAGGCCTACGACATCCGGGGCATCGTCGGCCGCGAGATCGACGCCGATGCGTGCTTCGCCATCGGAGCCTCCTTCGGCGGATACGCCCGCGACCGCGGCGCGGCCCGGATCGTGGTCGGCCGGGACATGCGGCCCGACGGAGCGGAGCTGTCGAACGCCTTCTGCGAGGGGGTCGCCGCCGCCGGCGTCGATGTGGTGGACATAGGGCTCTGCGCCACTGAGATGGTGTACTTCGCCTCGGGAATGCTCGACGCCCCCGGGGCGATGTTCACCGCGTCGCACAACCCGGTCGGCTACAACGGCGTCAAGCTGTGCGGCCCGGGCGCCTCACCGATCGGGACCGGCGCCGGCTTGGAGGATGTCAAGGCCCGAGCGATCGCAGGGCCGCCGGCGGCTGCCGTGCCCGGGCGCGCCGTGCGCCGCGACCTCCTCGACTCCTACGTGGAGCATGTCCTGGGTTTTGTGGACGTCGCCGCCCTGCGGCCGCTGCGCCTGGTCGTCGACACCGCCAACGGGATGGGCGGGCTGGTGGCTCCGGCGGTGTTCGAGAGGCTGCCCTTCGAGGTCGACTACCTCTACCCGGAGCTCGACGGCACGTTCCCGAACCACCCGGCGGATCCCCTCAAGCCGGAGAACCTGCGCGACCTGCAGGACCGCGTGCGGGACACGGCCGCGGAGGCGGGCCTGGCCTTCGACGGTGACGCCGACCGGGTGTTCGCGGTGGACGAGGCGTCCGGCGCGATGTCGGGCTCGCTCACCGCGTCCATCATCGCCCAGGCGATGCTCGCGCGGGAGCCGGGGGCCGCGGTCGTGCACAACCTGATCTGCTCGCGGGCCTTCGGTGAGGTCATTGCCGAAGGGGGAGGCCGAGCCGTGCGGTCCCGCGTCGGGCACTCGTTCATGAAGCAGGCGATGGCCTCCAACTCGGCCGTCTTCGGGGGCGAGCACTCCGGCCACTACTACTTCCGCGACAACTACGGCGCCGACGGCGCCATGATCGCCGTGCTGGTGCTGCTGGAGGAGCTCAGCCGCCACGGCGGCCGCCTCAGCGAGTTGGCCGCGCCGCTGGAGCGGTACTGCGCCTCGGGGGAGATCAACGCCGAGGTGCCGGATCCGGCTGCGGTGATCGAACGGGTGGCGGCCGCTTTCGTGAGCTTCGAGCAGGACCGCCTCGACGGCCTGAGCGTCGACTGCGGCGACTGGTGGTTCAATCTGCGGCCCTCGAACACCGAGCCGCTGCTGCGCCTCAACCTGGAGGCCGCCACCGCCGACGAGACGAGAGCCCGGATTGCTGAGGTGCGAGCCCTGATAGTTCCGTAGCATCAGGTGGGAACGGCTCCCCGACACCCCCAGGAGGTTCCGCCTTGACGCTCGATGCCCGGCTGCTGGAAATCCTAGCCTGCCCGTCCGACAAGGGGCCGCTGCTGTACTTCGACGACGAGCAGGCGCTGTACAACCCGCGGCTGCGTCTCAGCTACCGGGTGGAGGACGGGATCCCGGTGATGCTGACCGAGGAGGCCACCGCCGCGGACGACACCGAGCACGGGCGGCTGATGGCCAAGGCTGAGGCCGACGGCGTGCGTCCCACTTTCGAGGCCGGCGACGCCGGCAGCCGCCGGGACTGAACCGGCCGTCACGCCGTGGCCACCGACGATCTGTTCGAGGCGCTCCGGCACCTGCCCGACCAGGTGCGCGACGCGGCGGTGTCCGCCGCGGACGTCGAGGGCCTGCCCGGCCCCGGCGATGTCACCGACGTGGTGATCGTCGGTGCGGGCGGGGGAGGGGTGGCCGGCGACGTCGTGGAGTCGGTCGCGCACCTGCAGGGAGCGGTGCCGGTTCAGGCCACCGGCGGGATCAGCCCGGCCTGGCTCTCGGAGTCGTCGCTGGTGGTGGCGGTGTCACAGTCGGGCGACGACCGGCCGACAGTGGCCGCGGCCCGTGCAGCCCAGGCCGGCGGCGCCCGCATGGTGGCCGTCACCTCCGGGGGCGAGCTGATGGAGCTGTGCTCGCAATGGGGTGTGCCGGTCGCGAGGGTCGACCCGCTCGTGGGCCCGGCCGCGGGACTGGGTGTGGTGATCGTGCCGGTGCTGGTGCTGCTGGAGCGAGTCGGCGTGCTGGCCGGCATGAATCGCCTGATCTCCGAGTGCGCCGAGCAGATCGAGGCCCGCGGCAGGCTCATCGACGCCGATGCCGCCTCCCTGGAGGCACTGGCCGGGGGCGTGCAGGAGCGCATGACGGTGGTGTGCGGCGCCGGGGGAGTGGGAAAGCACTCCGCCCGCCGCTGGGTCCATCGGCTGGACCGCGTCGCCGGTGTGTCGTCGGTGCGGCGCAACCTGCCCGCCGACGAGGCCGAGGCCGCGTCCTGGACCACGCTGGCCGGGCGGGTTCGGGCCGGCGTGGCCACGATCGTTCTGCGCCACGACTTCGAGCCGCCAGGGCTCGCCGACCGAATCGACCTGCTCGGCTCGGCCGTGACCGCCCTGTACGAGGTCCGGGCCGAGGGCGAGGGAGCCCTGGCCCAGCTGCTGGACCTGGTGCTCGTCGGCGACGCGGTCGCGGAGCTGGCCGCGAGGCGCGGCCGCGACGGCCCGCGACCCGGCTGAGCCGGCTCGGACGGCCTCGACATGGAGCTGATCGAGGGTGTGGTCCGCCACTACGACTGGGGGTCGCTCACCGCCATCCCGGAGCTGCTCGGCCGTCCCGCAACCGGCGAGCCGTGGGCCGAGCTCTGGCTGGGCGCCCATCCGGCCGCGCCGGCCAAGGTGGGGGCCCGAGCCGAGCCGCTCGACCGGTTGATCGCGGCGGACCCGGCGGCGGCGCTGGGCTCTGCGGTGGCGTCGCGCTACGGCCGGCTGCCGTTCCTGCTCAAGGTGCTGGCCGCGGCCGAGCCTCTCTCGCTCCAGGCCCACCCGTCGGCGGCGCACGCCGAGGCGGGGTTCGAGCGGGAGGAGGCCATGGGGATCCCCCGCGACGGCCCGCGGCGGATGTTCCGGGACCGCTCGGCCAAGCCGGAGCTGGTCTGCGCGCTGAGCCCCTTCGAGGCGCTCTGCGGGTTCCGCGACCCGAGACGGACGGCGGCGCTGCTCGACACGCTCGACACGCCGGGCCTCGACCCCCTGCGCCGTCGCCTGGGGGCGCTGGCAGGTTCGCAGATGCGCGACCTGCTCGAGTGGCTGCTGGGACTCGACCGGTCCGCGGCGGCCGAGCTGGCCGAGTCGGCAACCGAGGCCTGCGGCGCCTCCGACGCCGACGATGAGTGGTCCGGTGTGCGGTCCGCGGTGGCCGCTCTGGGTACCCGCCATCGGGGCGACGCCGCGGTGGTGGTGGCGTTGCTGCTGAACCATGTCGTGCTCGCTCCCGGCGAGGCGCTGTTCCTGGACGCGGGATGCCTCCACGCCCATCTGGGCGGCACCGCGGTGGAGTTGATGGCCGGCTCCGACAACGTCGTGCGGGCCGGCCTGACGTCCAAGCACGTGGACGCGGCGGCGTTGATCGAGATCGTCGACTGCGCTCCGGGGCCGGCGCCGATCCTGCACCCCGAGCGAGTCTCCGGCGACGCCGTCTTCAGCCCGCCGGTCGCCGAGTTCTGCCTGCGACGGTTGGACGTGGACGGATCGTCGGCTCTGGAAGCAGGACCTGCGGTGCTGCTGTGCATCGAGGGGTGCGTAGACGCCAACGGGGTGACCCTCGACCGCGGGGCCGCGGCCTGGTCCGGTGCCGGGGAGCCCCACATGGTGATGGAGGGCCGGGGAACCGTGTTCTGCGCCACCGTCGGCCGACCGGCGAGCGAAGACAGACTTCCATAGTGTTCCGACAGACAGAACGCCATCGCGACAAGGACATTGAAGAGGCCATTGTCGAAATGGTGGGCGCAGGTTGGCGGATCGAGCGCTCCAGGGGCCGCGCAGCTCACGCGTGGGGCAAGGCGTTCTGCCCGATGCACGGGCACGCCGGGCACTTGGACTGCGCGACGTCGATATCGGGCACGCCTCGCAGCGGTGCGAACGAGGCCCGTAGACTGAGGCAGCGCATCAAGAGGTGCCAGAGACTCAGCGAGGCGACATGACGGAAGCGGCCCCTTCCAGCGGCAACCCGGTGCACCATTTGGTCCTGGTTACCGAAGGGCGCGATCTGCTCGACGACGATGTCTTGGAGGAGCTGTACGCAACAGGATGCACGGATGCGAGCATCGGCCACCGAGTCGTCGAGTTCGACCGGGAGGCGCCCACTCGATGGGAGGCGATCCAGGCGGCGATCCGGGACGTGACCGCCGTCGCGGGCGTTCGAGTGGTCGACATCCGCGACAGCATGGACACGCTGCCCGGCCACCGGAGCGAACGCTCCCTTGCATAGTCGGGCCATGGCGCCGAGCGCGGTAAGCGGCGCCCGCGAGGCGTAGCCGGCGGGGCCCGATCCCGAGCCGTCATGACTACATGGTGCTGCGTCGGCGTCGGTTCCGAAGGCAGCCGGTGAGCCGCGGCGGCCGTCAATGGCCGGCCCTGCTCGGGCGGCTCGCAGTCGTCCTTCTCGCGCTCCAGGCCGTCGCATTCTCCGCGGTCGCCCTTGCGAACCTGGTTCCGGATGGCCTGATCGTGGACGAGCTGCGCTCGGCGGTGCGGTCGGGAGCGATCGACGAGACTTCCGTTTTCCGTCAGCGCACCGGCGGGATGAGCGACCGCTACGGCGAGTGCGTGATGTTCGGCATAGGCCTGGGCGAGCCGGAGGGCCAGAGTTGGTTCGGCACCCTGGCGTTGTCCCCGACCCTCCATGCCTGCCCGAATCTGGTCCGTCGCCTGGAGGCGGAGGCGGCGGGGGAGCCTCTGACCAGCGTCAGGAAGATCCGGTACTGGAACGGTCTGTCGGTGGTGGCGCGACCAGCGCTGGCCACCGTCGGCGTCAACGGTCTGAGGGTCGTTGCCGTGGTGTCGCTCGTAGCGAGCGGCTGCTGCCTCGCGGCGGTCGTGGGCCGTGCCGCCGGGCGCCTGCCTGCGGTGGCGCTGCTTGCGCCGCTGGTGGCCGCGGGAGACCTCGGGGGCCTTGTCGGGGTGTTCCACCATCCGCTGATGATGAGCGTCGGTCTGGCCGGCGCGGCCGTCCTCGCTCGTTGCGCGGCGAGCGGCCGCGGCGGCCGGGACCTCGCCGTCGCCGCGTTCGCGGCGGGGAGCGTGTACTCGTTCTTCAACCTCATGAACTTCGTGCCCGGAGTCTGGGCGGTGTCCGCGGCGGCGGTCGCCGCCGGCGTGCCGGCGCGGCACGGCGCGCGCACGCGGGCAGCTCGCATGGCGGCTGCTGCCGCCGCCTGGCCCGCCGGGTACGTGTCGATGTGGGCGGGCAAGTGGATCCTGGCCGCGGCCGCATCATCGCCTTCGGAGGTGTTCGACGAGATCAGCTCGCAGATCCGTCTGCGCATCAACGGGGAGACCCGCTATTCGAGCGGCGAGCCCTTCTCGGGCCTCGGGGAGAACGTCGACTATTGGCTGGGCCTGCCCCTCGTTCCAGCGGTGCTCGCCGCCTCGGGGCTGTTCCTCGCGGTCGCGGTCTGGCGGCTGGCACGCAGCCCCGCTCCGGCCGTCCGGACCGCGGCTGTCATCGCCGGCCCGGCCCTCATCGTCGTCCTCTGGATGCTGGCCGTGAGCAGCCACAACGAGGTCCATGAATGGTTCGAGTACCGGTCGCTGCCGATGGCGCTCGGCGTGCTCCTCATGGCGTCGTGCACCCCGGTCCGCACCTCGACCGCGGCGGCGACGCCCGCGCGGGCGACAGCAGCGGCCGCCAGGCCCGACGAGGCTCGCTGACAGCCCGGCCCGAGCCGCCGGCCCGTCTCCTGCGCGGCGGCCGCGGCCGCGGGCAGTCCGCCGACGGCGCGTCGCCGCCGGTAGCGTCGTGGATCCCCGACACAGGAGCCAGAACCGTGGCCGCAGCCGCTGAGCGCGACTTCGCCGTCGCCGACCTGTCGCTGGCCCCGCTCGGGCGGGCCGAGATCCGGTTGGCCGAGCACGAGATGCCCGGGCTGATGGCGCTGCGGGGCCGCTGCATCGACGACCAGCCCCTGGCCGGCGCCCGCATCGCGGGATCGCTGCACATGACTGTGCAGACCGCGGTGCTGATCGAGACGCTGGTCGCGCTGGGCGCCCGGGTCCGGTGGGCCAGCTGCAACATCTTCTCCACCCAGGACCATGCCGCTGCGGCCGTCGCCGTGGGCCCCGACGGCACGGTCGACGACCCCCGGGGGGTGCCGGTGTTCGCCTGGAAGGGCGAGACCCTCGCCGAGTACTGGTGGGCCACCGAGCAGATATTCCGCTGGCCCGACGGCGGAGGGCCGAGCCTCATCCTCGACGACGGCGGCGACGCCACCCTGCTGGTGCACAAGGGGCTCGAGTACGAGCGGGCCGGCGAGGTGCCCGAGGCCGCCGAGGAAGACTCCGAGGAGTGGGCGGTGATCCTGGACCGGCTCCGCACCATCGCCGGCGGCGACGACGGCTTCTTCTCGCGGGTCGTGCCGTCCATCCGAGGCGTCTCGGAGGAGACCACCACCGGCGTGATGCGGCTGCACCAGATGCTGGACCGGGGCGAGCTGCTGTTCCCGGCCGTCAACGTGAACGACTCGGTCACCAAGTCCAAGTTCGACAACCTCTACGGCTGCCGCCACTCGCTGCTCGACGGTATCAACCGGGCCACCGACGTGATGATCGGCGGCAAGGTCGCGGTGGTGTGCGGCTTCGGCGACGTGGGCAAGGGCTGCGCCTCGGCGCTGCGGGGCCAGGGGGCCCGGGTGATCGTCACCGAGATCGACCCGATCTGCGCCCTCCAGGCGGCCATGGAGGGCTACGAGGTCAACACCCTGGAGGCGGTGGTGTCCAGCGCCGACATCTTCGTCACCGCCACCGGCAACGCGGGCGTCATAAGCGCGGGCCACATGGCCCGCATGAAGCACCAGGCCATCGTGGGCAACATCGGCCACTTCGACAACGAGGTGGACGTGGCCGGGCTGAACCGGATGTCGGACGTCCAGAGGGTCAACATCAAGCCTCAGGTGGACGAGTACGTCTTCGGCGACGGCCACTCGGTGATCCTGCTGTCGGAGGGCCGCCTGCTCAATCTGGGCAACGCCACCGGGCATCCCAGCTTCGTGATGTCGTGCAGCTTCACCAACCAGGTCCTCGCCCAGATGGAGCTGCACGCCAACGCCGGGTCGCTGCCCGTCGGCGTGACCACCCTGCCCCGCCGGCTCGACGAGGAGGTGGCCCGGCTGCACCTCGACTCGCTCGGCGTGCGCCTGACCAGGCTCACCTCACAGCAGGCCGGCTACATCGGCGTGGACGTCGACGGCCCCTACAAGCCCGACCATTACCGCTACTGACCGCTACGGTAGGCCGGCAGCCTGGCGAAGGGAGCACAGATGGCGGTCGAACGGGGGTGCTGGGCGGCCCCTGAAGCGCTGAGCGGGGCCGATGCGGCCTCCTTCGCCAAGCGGGTGGAGGAGTTGGGCTACTCGCAGCTGTGGATCGGGGAGACCCTCGGGCGCGACCCGTTCGCGCTGGCCGCGCACCTCGGCGCGGTCACCTCCACGCTCGAGCTGGCCAGCGGGATAGCCAACGTCTATCACCGGCATCCGGGGGTGATGAAGCAGGGGGCCTACACCGTGGCCGAGCAGACCGGCGGCCGGTTCACGCTGGGGCTCGGCGTGTCGAGCCCGATAATCGTCAACAAGATCCGGGGAATCCCCTACGACAAGCCGTTGTCGTTCATGCGGTCCTACCTCGACGACATGGACGCGGCCCGCTACACGTCGGTGCCTCCGGCCGAGCCGGTGCCGGTGTTCCTGGCCGCGCTCGGGCCGCGGATGCTCGAGCTCGCCGCCGAGCGCACCGACGGCGCCCACCCCTACAACACCACTCCGGAGCACACCGCCTTCGCCCGCTCGGTCATGGGCCCCGACGCGCAGCTGTGCGTGGAGCAGAAGGTGATGCTCACCACCGACGCCGCCAAGGCCCGCGCCACCGGCGGCAAGGTCGTCAAGTTCTACACCCGGGCCCCCGGCTACCGGGCATCCTGGAAGCGACAGGGCTTCGACGACGACGACATCGACGGCCTCTCGGACCGCTTCGTGGACGCCATGGTGGCCTGGGGCGACGTCGACGCCATCGAGCGCCGCCTGGCCGAGCACGCCGACGCCGGGGCCACCCAGGTCTGCGTGCAGGTGCTTCACCCGGAGGCCGGCGTGGGCGCCGTGGACTACGACGCGCTGGCCGCGCTGGCGCCGTGAAGGACCTCGCCGGCCGGGTGGCGGTGGTCACCGGCGGTGCCAGCGGCATGGGCCGGGGGATGGCCGAGCGGTTCGCGGCCGAGTCGATGCGGGTGGTGGTGGCCGACATCGAGGAGCCGCCCCTGCACGACACGGTGGACGCCATCACGGCCGCGGGGGGCGAGGCTGCCGCGGTCGTCTGCGACGTGTCGTCGTGGTCCTCGGTGGAGGCGCTGCGCGACGCCTGCACCGACGCCTACGGCCCGGCCGACGTGCTGTGCAACAACGCCGGCGTGGCCGCCACCGGCACCGTGGCGGAGCTGTCGCTCAAGTCGTGGGAGTGGTGCCTCGGGGTCAACCTGTGGGGAGTGATCCACGGCTGCCGGGCCTTCCTGGACTCCATGATCGAGCGGGGCTCGGGCCACATCGTCAACACGGCGTCCGTGCTCGGCCATCTGACGTCGGGCGGGATCGGCCCCTACAACGTCTCCAAGCACGGCGTGGTCGCCTTCAGCGAGACCCTGCACGCCGAGATGCTCGCGGACGGGACCGGGGTGGGCGTCACCTGCCTGTGCCCCGGACTGGTGTCCACCAACATCCTGGACTCGGAGCGCAACCGGCCCGAGCGCCTCCAGGACCATCCCGGCGTCGACGGGACATGGGACTCGGACCTGGTCGCGGGAGATGCCGGGTCGGAGATGCGGGCCGCGATGCGCGACCTCTACGCGCAGGCGCTGGCACCCTCCGCGGTGGCCGACATGGTGGTGCGGGCCATCCTCGCCGGGGAGTTCTGGCTGTTCACCGACCGCGACTTCGACTCGGCCATCGCGGACCGCCACCGCGACATCGAGGCCCGGCGCACGCCGGACCGCGCTGCATCCTTGGGCTCGGCCCTGCTGGAGTCCGAGCGGACGGTCGACGGCCAACACGGATTCGAGGGCACGCCGAGCGAGGCCGTGGCCCGAGCGGCCCGTGAGCGCAGCGAACAGGAGCGGGAAGCAATGGAGCCCGAGTGAGCTCGGCGCCGTTCGTGTCGGGCGCGGGTCGGCTGTGAGGGTCCTGGTCACCGGCGCGACCGGCTTCGTGGGATCCCACGCGGCGAAGGCCCTCCAGGACGCCGGTCACACCGTGCGGGTCCTGGTGCGGACGCCGGCCAAGCTCGAGACGGTGACCGCCCGGGTGGGGGTCGACATCGGCTCGCTGGAGACGGCGGAGGGCGACATCGCCGACGCCGAGGCGGTGACGGCCGCGATCGAGGGCTGCGACGCGGTGGTGCACGCCGCCGCGGTGGTGGGCACCGACCCCAGCTCCGAGGCCGAGATCGAGGCCAGCAACTTCGCGGGCGCCCTCAACGTGCTGGTTACGGCTGCGGACGCGGGCTGCGACCCGATCGTGCATGTGTCCAGCGCAGCCGCCCTGTTCCCGTTCACCACCGACCCGGTCACCGGCGACCATCCGGTGGGGAACGCCCGGATGCCGTACGCGCGGTCCAAGGCCGAGTCCGAGCGCCTGGCCCGGCGACTCCAGGACTCGGGGCACGGGGTGGTCATCATCTATCCCGGCGGCGTGGGCGGCCCCGGCGACTTCGGCGAGTCGACCCAGTTCAAGCCGCTCAAGCTGTGGCTGACCAAACCGTTCATGCGCTCGTCGGGCTACACGGTGAACCTCATCGACGTGCGCGACATCGCGGCGGTGATCGCGGCGTCGATGGAGGCCGGACGCGGCCCCAAGCGCTATGTGATGTTCGGCCACCACCTCACCTCCGACGATCTGCTGTCGGTGCTGTGCGAGGTGACGGGCCGGGAACTGAAGTCGATGTCGATGCCCAGAGCCGGTTTCCTGGCATGGGGACGGATGGGCGACCTGGCCCGCCGCGTCGGCCTCGACCTGATCCTCACATCCGAGGGCACCGAATACATGTACAACACCGTCGCCGGCGACAACTCCTTCACTGAGCAGGACACCGGCGTCACCCTGCGCTCCGCGGCGGATTCCCTGGCCGACTCCATCGCCTGGATGCGCGAGGAGGGGCACCTCACCGCCGAGCAGGCCGGAGCGGTGCCCTAGGACCACCCAGATTCCATATATTTCCATTTATTGTAACCAATTGACATATCTTCCGCTAGCCTGCTGTCATGCAGGCTCCTGCGATCGAGGGCGTGGACGAGATGTGGTCGGGATGGTGCCACGAGGGCGGCGCGGCCGATCTGGTGCGGGCCCTCAAGTATCGCCGCATCACCGCGGCGGTGACCCCGATCGCCGACCGCATGGCGTCGGTCGCGGGCGCGGCGCGGGCCGCGGACGTGGTCGCCTGGGTCCCCTGCAGCCCGACGCGCCGGACCGAGCGCGGCTTCGATCCCGCCGAGCTGCTGGCCCGAGCCCTGGCGCGCCGGCTGCGGCTCAGGGCTCGCCGGCTCCTGCACCGGCTCGACGACGAGCCCCAGACGGCCCGGAGCCGCGAGGGTCGTCTGGCCGGCCCCAGACTGGTCGTGCGGCAGGGCCGCGTGCCGGGCTCGGTGCTGGTGGTCGACGACGTGTGCACCACCGGATCGACGCTGCGGGTCGCGGCCGCGGCACTGCGCGCCGCCGGCGCGACGGAGGTGGTGGCCGCGGTGGCCACGGTGGCGCCCTCGTCGCCGCGCCAGCCCGTCGCGGTACCAATACCATGAGGGCGCATCGAAGCCGAGAGGCCTAGCCGACAGGAGCAGACTGGACGTGGAGATCTCCATCAGCAGCCGCCACACCGACATCACGCCGGGCCTCGAGGAGGTCGTACGGTCCAAGATCGGGCAGCTCGACCGTTACCTCGACGATCTCGACACGGCCGAGGTGCACTTCGACGAGGCCCGCAATCCTCGCATCGTCGACCGGGAGACCTGCGAGGTGACCCTCACCGGACACGGCCACCACCTGCGCTGCAAGGTCGACGCCCCCGACGCCTTCACCGCCGTCGACCTCGCCGAGGCCAAGCTGGAGCGCCAGATCCGCAAGCTGCGGACCAGGCTCCAGAACCGCCACCGCGGCCGTGGCGACACCATCCGGACCGGCGCCGCGCCCGAGCCGCAGCCGGCCCCGGACGCGGTAGACGGCTCCGATGACGTGGACGGAGCCGACGACGAGCCGGAGCTGCAGATCGTCAAGACCAAGCGCTTCCACCTCGGCCCGCTCACCCCCGCCGAGGCCGCGTTGAAGATGGATCTGATGGGCCACGGCTTCTTCTTCTTCATCAACTCGACCACCGGGCGCTCCGCCGTCGTGTACCGCCGCGACGACGGGGCGGTGGGCCTCATCGACGAGGCCGGCTGAACCGGCGGCGGGTCCGGACCGATGTCGCTGCTGAAGCGGGTCCTGCGCTCAGGCGAGGGCCGCAAGCTCAGGGACCTTCAGGCGCTGGTCCCCGACATCAACGCGCTCGAGCCCGAGATGCAGCGCCTCGACGACGACGGGCTGCGGGCCCGCACCGGCGAGTTCCGCAGCCGGCTGGAGCGGGGCGAGTCCCCCGACGACCTGGTGCTGGAGGCCTTCGCGGTGGTTCGCGAGGCCGCGGTGAGGGTGCTGGGCCAGCGCCACTTCGATGTGCAGCTCGTGGGCGGCGCGGCCCTGCACTGGGGTGCGGTGGCCGAGATGCGCACCGGCGAGGGCAAGACCCTCACCTCGACGCTGCCGGTCTACGTCACCGGGCTGACGGGGCGGGGCGTGCATGTGGTGACGGTCAACGACTACCTGGCCGGGCGGGACGCCGAGTGGATGGGCCAGCTCTACAAGTGGCTCGGCCTCAGCGTCGGGCTGATCGTCCCTCAGGACCGGGGATGGGAGCACAAGCGGAGCCAGTACGCCTGCGACGTGACCTACGGGACCAACAACGAGCTCGGCTTCGACTACCTGCGCGACAACATGGCCATGTCGCGCTCCGAGCAGGTCCAGCGCGGCCACCACTACTGCATCGTGGACGAGATCGACTCGATCCTCATCGACGAGGCCCGCACCCCGCTGATCATCAGCGGCCAGGTGGCCGACGCGGCCAAGCTCTACACCCGCTTCGCGACCGTCGCCCGTGGCCTGCAGCGCGACGTCCACTACGAGGTGGACGAGGAGAAGCGCTCGGTCGCGCCCCTCGAGGAGGGCGTCCACGCGGTCGAGCGGATGCTCGGCGTGGACAACCTCTACGACATGGTGGCCCAGAACCTGGTGCACCAGCTGCAGGCCGCGCTGCGGGCCAAGGAGCTCTACCGGCGAGACCGCGACTACATCGTGGATCACAACCAGGTCAAGATCGTCGACGAGTTCACCGGCCGGGTCCTGGAGGGGCGGCGCTGGTCCGACGGGCTGCACCAGGCCGTCGAGGCCAAGGAGGGGGTGGCCATCAAGGAGGAGAACCAGACGCTGGCCACCATCACCCTGCAGAACTACTACCGCATGTACGAGCGCCTCGCGGGCATGACCGGAACGGCCGAGACGGAGGCCAGCGAGTTCGCGTCCACCTACAACCTGCACGTGGTGAGCGTCCCGACCCACCGCCCGGCCATCCGCGCCGACCAGGGCGACCTGATCTACAAGACCGAGGACGCCAAGTTCGCGGCGTGCGCCGAGGACATCGAGGAGCGCAACACCGCGGGCCAGCCTGTGCTGGTGGGCACCGTCTCGGTCGAGAAGTCCGAGAAGCTGTCCCGGCTGCTCGACAAGCGGGGCATCCCCCATGAGGTGCTCAACGCCAAGCAGCACCACCGCGAGGCCGAGATCGTCACCCAGGCGGGCCGGCTCGGCATGGTGACGGTGGCCACCAACATGGCCGGGCGGGGCGTCGACATCCTCCTCGGCGGCAACCCCGAGGGCCTGGCCCGGCGCGACCTGAGGGCCGAGGGCCTCGACGAGGACTCGCCCGAGGGCGCACAGCGCCTCAGCGAGCTCACCGCCAAGCATCAGGCCGCCACCGACGCCGAGCGCGAGGAGGTGCTGGAGCTCGGCGGCCTTTACGTGCTCGGCACCGAGCGCCACGAGAGCCGCCGCATCGACAACCAGCTCAGGGGCCGGTCCGGACGCCAGGGCGATCCGGGCGAGAGCCGCTTCTACCTGTCGCTCGAGGACGACCTGATGAGCCGCTTCGCCACCGGAGCGATGAACTGGGTGATGGACAAGGCCCTGCCCGAGGACGTTCCCATCGAGGCGGGAATGGTCACCAAGGCCATCGAGCGGGCCCAGAACACCGTCGAGCAGCGCAACGCCGAGACCCGCAAGAACGTCCTCAAGTACGACGAGGTGATGAACGCTCAGCGCAAGGTCGTCTACCAGCGCCGGGCCCAGATCCTCGACGGCGCCGACCTGCACTCCGACGCGCTGGACTACCTGGAGTCGGCCGTGGGCGGCGCCATCGGCACGCACTGCTCGTCGGAGCATCCCGAGGAGTGGGACCGCGACCAGCTGGCGACCGAGCTGGCGGGTCTGTGGCCGGGCGGCGTCGACGCCTCCGCGCTGGAGACGGCCGCCTCCCAGGACGAGCTGTCAGAGCTCGTGAGCCGCACGGCGATGGACCACTACCGGGACCGGGAGGCCGAGCTCGGCGGCGACGTGATGCGCCAGGTCGAGCGCCAGGTGATGCTGCGGCTCATCGACCAGAAGTGGCGGTCCCACCTGCACGAGATGGACCTGCTGCGCGAGGGCATCCACCTGCGGGCCATGGGACAGAAGGACCCGGCCACCGAGTGGCAGCGCGAGGGCTTCGAGATGTTCGGGCAGATGATCGACGGCATCGGCTTGGACTTCGTGCGCTACATGATGCACGTGCAGCTCGCTGAGCGCGCCGAGGACACCCAGAGGCTCGAGGGCGTGAGCGCGGACAAGGAGGACCAGGCATCGGGCTCGCCGGAGCGCCAGGCCCGGCCCGCCACCGCGAACACGCCCGCCAGCCGGACGCCGGTCGTCAAGAGCGATCTGGAGAAGGTGGGACGCAACCAGCCGTGCCCCTGCGGCAGCGGCAAGAAGTACAAGATGTGCCACGGCCGCCCCGGCGCGAGCTGAGAGGCCGAGGCCCGCGTGCAGGACTTCTCGGACGATCTTCGCCGGCTGCGCGGCCGCCTCGAGGAGGCCGAGGTCTATCTGCGGGTCGAGGCGCTGCGGGCCCGGCGCCCCCAGTTGGAGGCCGAGTCGTCGCGGCCGGACCTGTGGGAGGTGCCCGAGCGGGCCCGGGCCGTCACCTCCGAGCTGGCGTCGATCAGCGAGGACCTGACCAGATTCGACCGCCTCGCGGCCGACATCTCCGACGTCGAGACCCTCAACCAGCTCGCGGTGGAGGAGGGCGACGAATCCGAGGAGGCCGAGATCGCGCGGCTCGTGTCCGACATAGGGGCCCGCTTCGACGAGCTGGAGGTGCGCTCGCTGTTCACCGGCGAGTTCGACGAGCGCGACGCCGTGTGCCAGATCAAGTCGGGCGAGGGCGGCACCGACTCCCAGGACTGGGCCGAGATGCTGCTGAGGATGTACCGCCGCTGGGCCGAGAGGCGCGGCTTCGACCTCGAGGTGACCGCGCTGTCGGAGGGCACCGAGGCCGGATTCTCCAGCGTCGACTTCCTGGTGAAGGGCCGCGGCGCCTACGGCTGGATGCGCTCCGAGCACGGTGTCCACCGCCTGGTGCGCATCTCCCCGTTCAACAACGAGGGCAAGCGCCAGACGGCGTTCACCGCGGTCGACGTGGCCCCGTTCTTCGAGGACGTCGCCGACGAGGTGGTAATCGACGAGAAGGACCTGCGTGTCGACACCTACCGCTCCTCCGGCGCGGGGGGCCAGCACGTGAACGTGACCGACTCCGCGGTGCGCATCACCCACCTGCCGACCGGGATCGTGACCAGCTGCCAGAACGAGCGCAGCCAGCACCAGAACAAGGAGCGGGCCATGCAGATGCTCTCCGGGAAGCTGCTCAACCTGGAGCGCAAGCGACGCTCCGACGAGATCGCCGGCATCAAGGGCGAGCAGCGCAAGGTGGGCTTCGGCAGCCAGATCCGCAGCTACGTGATGCAGCCCTACCAGATGGTCAGGGATCAGCGGACCCGCTACGAGACCCCCAACGTGGACGCGGTGCTGGGCGGCGGCCTGGACCCGTTCATGGAGTCCTGGCTGCGATGGAGCCGGGCCTCGGGTGCCGCTGGACCGGTGGAGGGGGCTGGTACTGTCGCCGAGCGAGGCCCCGCGGCCGGAGGTGTTTCCGAGTGATCAAGATGGAGAAGGTCACCAAGGTGTTCAAGGGCGACGTGGTGGCCCTGCGCGACGTGACCATAGACATCGGCAAGGGCGAGTTCGTCTTCCTGGTGGGCCCGTCGGGCTCGGGCAAGTCGACCTTCATCCGGCTCCTCAACCGCGAGGAGGTGCCCGAGCACGGCCGGATCTTCGTGGCCGGTCGCGACATCGGCGGGCTCAGCTCCTGGCGCGTCCCCTACCTGCGCCGCAACATCGGCTACGTGTTCCAGGACTACAAGCTGCTGCAGAAGAAGACGGTGGCCGAGAACGTCGCCTTCGCCCTGGAGGCGATCGGCAAGGGTCCCCACGTCATCAAGCGCCAGGTGCCCGCCATCCTGGAGCTGGTCGGGCTGTCACGCAAGATCGACCGGTTCCCGCACGAGCTCTCCGGCGGCGAGCAGCAGCGGGTCTCGATCGCCCGGGCCTTCATCAACCGGCCCATGATCCTTCTGGCCGACGAGCCCACCGGGAACCTGGACCCCACCACATCGGTGGGGATCATGCGCCTGCTGGAGCGGATCAACGAGATCGGCACGACGGTGTTGATGGCCACCCACGACAGCAGCATCGTCGACAGCATGCGGCAGCGGGTGGTGGAGCTCGACCGGGGGATGGTCGTGCGCGACCAGGCCCGCGGCGTCTACGAGTAGCCAGTAGCCCTTATGTTCAGCTTCGCTCTGTTGCCGGGCAGCCCCTGATGTTCAGCTTCCGCTGTTGCCGGGCAGCCCGTGATGTTCAGCTTCGCTCTGTTGCCGGGCAGCCCGTGATGTTCAGCTTCGCTCTGTTGCCGGGCAGCCCCTGATGTTCAGCTTCCGCTACCTCCTGCGCGAGACGGGTCAGAACCTGCGGCGCAACATCCTGCTGGCGGTGGCCACCGTGATCACCGTGGGAGTGTCGCTGGCGATGTTCGGCGGCTTCCTGCTGTTCCAGCGGGCCGTGGACAGCGCCACCGCCCGCTGGGAGGACGGCGTCGAGTTCATCGTGTGGATGAACGCCGACGCCGGTTCGGCCGAGGATGCCGGCATCCGCAACCAGCTCGACGAGAGCCCCGGCGTGCTGGACTGGCAGTACGTAGACCGGCTGGCCTCCTACGAGGAGTTCCGGGACTTCTTCGAGGACACTCCCGAGGTTCTCGACATCGCCGCCGAGCAGGACATCCCTCCGTACTACCGGATTGTGCCGATCGACCCTGATCCCGACGTGGTGGAGGAGTTGGGGGACCAGTTCAAGGGCCGACCCGGCGTGCGGACCGTCACCTTCGCCGGCGACGTGATCCGGGACGTCCAGAACCTCTCGGACCGCGCCGGGCGGGTGTTGTTCATCGGCTCCATCATCCTGCTGGCGGCCTCGACCCTGCTGATCCTCAACACGCTGGCGGTGGCCATCGGCAACCGCCGCACCGAGATCGAGATCATGCGGCTGGTGGGGGCCACCAAGGCGTTCATCCGCACCCCGTTCATGCTCGAGGGCCTGGTGCAGGGTCTGCTCGGGGCGGCCGTGGCCATGACCAGCAACGCGCTGCTGCGCAACTACGTGATCGATCAGTTCAGCGACGCCGACGGCCTCCGGCTCCTGGCCGGGTTCAAGGTGGACGACGCCGCCATGCTCCAGGTCAACCTGCTGGTACTGGTCATCGCGGCGGGGGTCGCGGTCGTGGGGTCGTACCTCGCGGTGGCCATGCACATCAACGACTAGCCCACTCACCCCGCAGCGCTGGTTCGCCGGGAGGGCGTGTCGGACGACGGCACCATGGCCGCAGTAGCCTGAAGGGCACGCGAGCGACGATCAAGCGGGGACTGTCGGCCCGATGTCTGAAGTTATAGGCCCTGAAGCAGGCGTCGGAGCAACACGGGTCGAGGCGCTCTATTACCGCTCACTGCGGTACGTGTCGCAGCCTCTAGACGGATTCCAGGTTCTCGTCGGCCCCAACGCCAGCGGCAAGTCAAACTTCCTGGACGTGCTCGCCTTCCTGGGTGATGTGCTCTGCACCGATCTCGAGACGGCTCTTCTTGGTGACGATCGCTTGGACATCCCACTCCGATCCACAGACGGGCGTGATCTCGTGTGGTCGGGGCGGGGTTCGCGCTTCCGATGGCCATCGTTCGATCTTGCCGTCGAGATGGCTATCCCCGAGAGGCTGCTCGCCTCAGCGTCAAGTAATCGCACGGCATGCCGATACGAGGTCAGGATCAATGTCTCCCAGGATCCGACCTTCGTCTGTGAGACGTTTTATCTCACTCGTCCTACAAAGTCTGCAGACGTGCAGCGTCAGTTGTTTCCGCAACCACAGAAGCCACCGTCGCAAATCGCGTTAGCGCCGGGTGAGCACGCGCCCGCTGGCTGGAAGAGAGTTGTGTCGCGAGGCCGAGAGCCCGAACGTGTGAACTTTCGAGCCGAAAGGAGCGGTTGGACTGCTCCGTTTCGAATCGCGCCATGGGAATCGGCCCTTGCGAACCTGCCGGCCGATGACGAGCGCTTTCCGGTCGCTCTATGGTTCAGAGAGACAATGCGCGGCGCTCAGCGGATCGTGCTATCGGGTGAGGCAATGCGACATCCGTGTCCACCTGTCCGGCTGAACGACTACCTTCCAGACGGCTCCAACCTGCCACACGTCGTTCATCGATTAGTCCAGTCCCACCCGGACAGGCACGAGCGCTGGGTCAAGCACGTTCGCGAGGCGCTACCGGACGTCATTGGCATCACGACTCGCGAGCGCGAAGAAGACCGGCACCGATATCTCGTACTAGAGCACTCCAACGGGCAAGAGATGCCGTCATGGCTGGTGTCCGACGGCACGCTGCGGCTACTTGCACTTACGCTGCTGGCCTATCTGCCCGATCTGACCGGCATATACCTCATCGAGGAACCGGAGAACGGGCTTCATCCGCTAGCAGTTGAGACCGTTCTCCAGTCTCTGGCATCGGTATACGACGCGCAAGTCCTTCTTACGACGCATTCGCCGCTGGTGGCTCGTCTCGCTAAGCCGGATGAACTGCTCTGCGTGGCGCGCGACGAGATCGCTGGCACCGATATTGTCCGAGGGACCGAACATCCGCGCCTGCGGGACTGGCAGGGATCAGCCGACCTCGGCACCCTCCTCGCAAGCGGCGTGCTGGGATGACGGCGGACCTCCTATGCCTCGTGGCCGACAGGAACATGTCAGCTGCGATCTCGGCGCTACTGTCGCGATTTGGGAGCCTCGGCATCCCGAACATCGACTATCGGTTGGTGACTCACCCGCGCCATGACCCAGGTTGCTTCCATGACGGAGCAGAGTTTCTCAGGGGCCAGCAATCGGAGGCCGCACACGCACTCGTGATCCTCGACCACGAATGGGATGGTGCGCCGGCCGACTCTGGGCCTGAGCTTGAAGAGTTGCTCGAGGGCCAGTTCGCCCAAGCTGGGATTGACGGGTGGGCGAGGGCGGTGGTGATTGAGCCTGAACTGGAAGCCTGGGTCTTCAGCGGGTCCGTCCATGTGGCGGGGGCACTCGGATGGGCGGATAGAAGCCCCGGTCTCCGCGATGCGTTGGCGTTCCAGGGCCTGTGGCCCGATGATCGCAGCAAGCCGCCCGACCCCAAAGCAGCGATGCAGTGGGCTCTCAAGCAGGTGCGAGTGCCGAGGTCGTCGTCAATCTATGGTGAGTTGGCGTCGAAGGTGGGCACTACGAACTGTATGGACCGGGCCTTCGTTCGGTTTCGCCAGATACTGCAGGAGTGGTTCCCGGCGTCTCGGTGATCTGCTCGGGTTGGATCGGCTCTGACGTCCACTGCAAGGGGCCGGGCGCGATGCCGCCCGCCAGCCTGGGGGAGGGGCTGGCGGGCGGCTGACCTGGATCGCGGGTCCCGGTTGGGCGGGGGGATCAGCCCAGGGTGTCAAGCGGCGCGATGTAGGGGAGGTCCAGCGCGTCGGCCACTGCGGGCTCGGTGATCTGTCCTTTGCGCACGCTGAGGCCGTCCTGAAGGCCACCGTCGGCAGCGATGGCCTCGACGATGCCCTGGTCGGCCAGCCTGATCACGTACGGCAGCGTGGCGTTGTTGAGGGCCTGCGTGGAGGTGCGCGGGACCGCGCCGGGCATGTTGGCCACGCAGTAGTGGACCACGTCGTCGACGACGTAGGTGGGCTCGGCGTGGGTGGTGGGCCGGGAGGTCTCGGCGCAGCCGCCCTGGTCGATGGCCACGTCCACGATCACCGTGCCGTGCCGCATGACCTTGACCATCTGTCTCGTGATCAGGCGGGGCGCACGGGCGCCGGGCAGCAGCACGGCGCCTATCACCAGGTCGGCGGTGTACACCGCCTGGGCCAGCCGGGTGGGGCTGGAGTACAGGGTGCGCAGCGCGGGCCCGAAGCGGGCGGCCAGCGACTCGAGCACCCGGGCGTCGCGGTCCAGCACGGTCACGTCGGCGCCGAGTCCGAGGGCCATCTCCACTGCGTTGGTGCCCACGACGCCACCGCCGATCACTGTTACCGGCGCAGCCGCGACGCCGGGCACGCCGCCCAGCAGCACACCCCGGCCGCCGGCGGATGCCTCCAGGCAGCGGGCGCCGGCCTGGATGGCCAGGCGTCCCGCCACCTGGGACATGGGGGCGAGCAGGGGGAGACGACCGTCGCGGTCGGTCACCGACTCGTAGGCAATGGCGGTGACCCCGCTGTCGAGCAGGTCGTAGGCCTGATCGGGGTCCGGGGCGAGGTGAAGGTAGGTGAACAGGGTGTGGTCGGCCCTCAGCATTGCCCGCTCGGGGGCCAGGGGCTCCTTGACCTTGACGATCAGCTCGGCGGCGTCGAAGAGGTCCCCGGCGGTGGGGACGATCATGGCCCCGCGGCCCTTGTACTCGTCGTCGTCGAACCCGGCGCCCTCGCCCGCGCCCCGTTCCACGTACACCTCGTGCCCGCGGTCGGTGACGTCGCGCACGCTGTCGGGAGTGAGCCCGACGCGGCGCTCCTCGCTCTTGATCTCCTTGGGAACTCCGATTCGCATGTGAACCCCTCCACCTGCGATTTCCAATAGAATACACGCGTCATGGCGGCAAAAAACTGGCGAAATCTGCGCTGATTATCGATCAGGCGCTGTAGTTCTTGCGCCTGAAGCGGATTTGGCGCACAATATTGCTTATGCTCGAACTCGACTCGATTGACCGGCTCATCCTCAACGAGCTCCAGACCGACGGCCGGGTCTCGCACGCCGAGTTGTCCGACCGGGTGGGGTTGTCGACGTCGGCCTGCCATCGCCGGGTGCGCCGGCTGGAGGCCGACGGTGTGATCGCGGGCTACGTGATGCTGCTCGACACCGAGGCCATCGGCCGGGACCTGGACGTGTTCGTGGAGGTGTCGCTGGTCAGCCAGAGCGAGGAGTCGCTGAGGCACTTCGAGGAGGAGGTCCGCGCCTGCCCCGAGGTGATTGCGTGCCACCTGGTCGCGGGCGACGCCGACTACCTGGTTCACCTGGCGGTGCAGGACCACCGCGACTTCGAGCGGATCCACAACGAGCATCTCTCCCGGCTCCCGGGCGTGGCCAGGCTGCGGTCCAACTTCGCGATCCGCACCGTCTACCAGACCACCCGCCACCTGCTGTAGGCCGCGCCCCGGACCCACCCCCACACGAAAATTGACGTAGTTGGCCACATCTATTGGTGACAACTAAGTAAATTTCGGTCGGCTGGCGGGCGTTCAGTCGGTCTGGGTGCCGACCTTCAGATCCTTGAAGGGCACGCCCCGGTCGACGCTGATGTCGCGGGGCAGGCCCAGCACCCGATCGCCGATGATGTTGCGCTGGATCTCCGAGGTTCCGCCCGCGATCCCGGCCTGGAGCGACGTGAGAGCCTGCCGCTGCCAGTGGGCGCCGGCCTCGTCCTCCCAGGCCACGCCGGAGGCCCCCGCTATAGCCATCGACACTTCGGTGTGCAGGTCCGCGATCTGCACTGTGGCCAGCTTCCCGACCGATCCGCCCGGTCCCGGGGTGCGTCCCGCCTTGAGCTCGGCCCGGGTGCGCATGGCCACCAGCGACAGGCAGGTCTCCAGGATGCGCAGCCGCATCAGCTGCTGGCGCAGGGCCGGGTCGCGGTCGAGCCCCCGCTTGCGGGCCGCCTCGATCAGGCGGTCGGTCCGGTCGGTGGCTATCCCGTCGGCGGTGCCCGAGCCGATGGCGACCCGCTCGTACATCAGCATGGCGGTGGCCATGCGCCAGCCGTTGTTCAGGTCGCCGAGGAGGTTGCCGGCGCTGATGCGCACGTCGGTGAAGAACACCTCGTTGAAGTGGGTGCCGCCGTCGATCTGGTGGATGGGGCGGACCTCCACGCCCTCGGAGTCCATGGGCACGATGAACATCGAGATGCCGGCGTGCTTGGGAACGTCCGGGTCGGTGCGAGCGATGACGACTCCGTAGGAGCACAGGTGGGCCAGCGTGGTCCACACCTTCTGGCCGTTGATGATCCACTCGTCGCCGTCTCGCTCGGCCCGGGTCTGCAGGCTGGCCACATCGGAGCCGGCGCCGGGCTCCGAGAACATCTGGCACCACACGTCCTCTGCGGAGATGATGCGGGCCAGGTGGGCCGACTTCTGGTCGTGGGTGCCGTACTCGGCCATCATGGGCAGGCACATCCCGTGGGAGATGAGCAGGTCGTAGGTCATGTTGGGGTAGCGGCTGTACTCCTCGCGCCACACCCTGTCGTGGGCCTTGGTCAGCCCGGCGCCGCCGTAGGTGGCCGGGTAGGTCAGCCCGGCCAGACCTGCGGCGGCCAGCGCCTGCTGGAATCGCTGCGCCGCTCGCAGCCGCGCTTCGCCCCGCGGGTCGGGCCGCCCGCCGAGGTCGATGCCGGTGGCGTGCTCGTCGAGGAAGGCTCGGCAGCGGGCCCGGAACGCCTCGTCCTCTTCGGGGGTCAGGACGTCGTCGGCCACGGGCGCCAGCGTAGTGGCGGGCGCGCCGGCGCAGTTCCCGCTGGGGGGTTGCCCGACCCGGTGACGCCTGCCGCGCCGCCGGTCGTCGAGGATCGGCCGGGATGGGCCGGTAGGGTAAGGGCCAGTCAGGCCGGGATTGTCCGGCCGGCGGTTCGCAGAGCGGGTGTTGGTTCTTCCGGTCATCGTGAGCCAAACCCCAGAGACCGCTGCCCCTCACCGTTTCCCCGCGGCAGCGCCGAACCCATGAGACGCCCGCTGTGCGCGGGCAAGGAGAACAATGTCCCCCACCTTCGCCCAACTGGGCGTACCCGATTCCATATGCCGCGCCCTTGACGAGCGCGGCATCACCCAACCCTTCGACATCCAAGCGGCCGCGATGGCCGACGCCATGGCCGGTCACGACATCTGCGGCCGCGCTCCCACCGGATCAGGCAAGACCCTGGCCTTCGGGATCCCGCTGGTGGCCACCGCCGTCCGGGCCCGGCCCCACCGGCCGACCGCGCTCGTTCTGGCCCCCACCCGCGAGCTCGCCGACCAGATCATGACCGAGCTGCGATCCTTCGCGGGAGGCGTGCGCGTCGCGGTCGTCTACGGCGGCGTGGGCTACGGCCGCCAGATGGAGGCCCTCCGCCGGGGCGTCGACATCCTGGTGGCGTGCCCCGGACGCCTCGAGGATCTGATCGAGCAGGGCGTGGTCAGCCTGGCCGCGGTCGAGGCCGTCGTCATCGACGAGGCCGACCGCATGGCCGACATGGGTTTCATCCCGGCTGTGCGGCGCCTGCTCGACCAGACCTCCCCCGACCGCCAGACGATGCTGTTCTCGGCCACCCTCGACGGTGACGTGGCGTCGCTCACACGCGAATACCAGTACAAGCCGGTGCGCTGTGAGGTCGGCGAGGAGACCCCCGACGTGATCGCGGCCGACCACGTGTTCTGGAACGTGGCCCGAGCCGAGCGCATCGGCGTGGCGGCCGACGCCATCACTGCGTCCGGCAGTGCCATCGTCTTCTGCCGGACCCGCCACGGCTGCGACCGGCTGGCCCGCCAGCTCGATCGGGCCGGCATCGCGACCGCGGCCATCCACGGCGGCCGGAGCCAGAACCAGCGCACCCGGGCGCTGGGCGAGTTCGCCTCCGGCCGGGTGCAGGCCCTGATCGCGACCGACGTCGCGGCCCGGGGCATCCACGTCCAGGGTGTCGACGCGGTCATCCACTTCGACGCTCCCGAGGATCACAAGGCCTATCTGCACCGCTCGGGACGCACCGCCCGAGCCGGCCAGGGCGGCGTCGTCGTGTCGCTCGTCCTGCCCGAGCAGGCCCGCGAGATGGGCCGGATGCAGCGTCAGTTGGGTCTTGAGCAGCCGATCACCGAAGTCGACATGGCCGCCATCGCATGGTTGCGCGAGTCAGCGAGCCACTCTGAGCCCGCAAGGCGCTCCGAGCCGGACACGGCTTCCCGAGACTCGGACCGACCGCGCCGCAGCTCCCAGCCGCGCCGCGACTCCGAGCGCTCAGGAGCCGGGCACAAGTCCCGTTCCCGGCGCAGCAGCAGGCCGCAGCGGTCCCGCAATCGCAACCGGAACCGGCGGCCATCGGCCAAGCGGGCCGCCTGACTCCCGGCCCGACCCCTCAGACAGCGCTCGCGGTGGACCCTTCGACGTTCTGTGTGAGGTTGTCCGTCCCTACGGCGGGTTTCCGCTGACGGGACCCGTAGAGGGTCCGGCGGCGGGCCTCGGCGAGCGACGGCGCGTTTCAGAACTGGTTGACCACGGCGACGCCGCTGGCGCCGAAGCCGGCCATGGTCTCGAAGGCTTCGGACAGGTCTTCGAGAGCCATGGTGCGGCTCACCAGCAGACCGAGGTCCATCCCCGTGGTCGCGATCAGATCCATGAGCTCGGGATACTGGCGGGCCGACATGCCCTTGGTGCCGAGAACCTCCAGCTCCTTCGCGATGATGGTGGCCACGGGCAGCGCGGTGGCCCTCGCCGACAGCAGCCCGGCCTGCACATGGCGGCCCTGCTTGCGCAGGCACCGCACCGAGTTGGCGGCCACCTCGGCGTTGCCCAGCGCGTCGACCGACACGTGGGCGCCCCCGCCGGTGGCGTCTCGCACCGCCCCGACCGTGGCCCGGCCGTCGTCGGGGTCGGCGGTCACCGCAGAGGCCGCCCCCATGGCCGCGGCCAGTTCCAGCGCACCCTCGTCGATGTCGACGGCCACCACCCGAGCACCGACGGCCGCGCCGATCATCACCATGCACAGCCCCAGCCCGCCGCAGCCGTGCACGGCCAGCCATTCTCCCTCCGCGAGGCGGGCCCGCTCGATCAGGGCCCGGTAGGCGGTGATCATCCGGCAGCCGAGGACCGAGCTGTGCTCGTAGGACATCGCTTCGGGCAGGGCGGCCAGGTTGGTGTCGGCGTGGTCGATGGCGCAGTAGGTGGCGAAGGATCCCCAGTGGGTGAAGCCGGGCTGGAAGTAGTTGTCGCAGATCTGCTCGTTGCCGGCCGCGCACTGCTCGCAGGCGCCGCAGCCGCAGCAGAAGGGCGCGGTGACCCGGTCGCCCACCGACCAGTGGGACACGCCCGGCCCAGCCTCGGCGACCACGCCGGAGAGTTCGTGGCCGGGCACATGGGGCAGCGCCATGCCGGGGTCGTGGCCGTGCCAGGCGAACAGGTCGCTGCGGCACAGCCCCGAGGCCCGCACCTCGATGACCACGCCGCCGTCGGGCACGGCCGGGTCGGGCAGGTCCTCGACGGCTATAGGGCCGTTGAACTCGCGGTAGACGGCGGCTCGCACCAAGCAGAGGCTATTGGATCAACACTCGAGCGGGTGGGTGAGCTCAGGAATCGAGCAGCTCGACCTGGACGTCCCGGTACCGCACCGCTCCCGAGTTGACGGCCACCTCGGTGCCGCCCTTGCGCAGGAAGATGCTCTGGCCCGGCGTCACCTCCGCGGGCTTGGCGCCCGATCGGCTGTCGCCGTCCTCGAGCGGCTCGACTGTGACGCGGTCGCCCTCCACCACCACGACGTAGTCGTTCTCATGGTGGTGCAGCGGAGACCTCTCGCCCGGTTCGAGCACCATCTCCCAGACCCGGATGTGCTCGTCCTCGAACAGCACACGATCACCGATGGGACCTAGATCATGGCTCTCGGTCATGGGCGTCTCCTGGCCGGCGGGTACGTCGAAGATACTGTGCGGGCAGGTCGACGACCCAAGCGCCCGGGGCGTCCCTCGCCGTCGAGGTCTGGCATCTTGTCGGGGTGATCTCGGTCGCGACCACCGGGGACGGGCTCGCCGGGATGTGCGAGCGGCTCCGGGCGTTGGGCGTGCGCTCGATGGATGTCGTGGCACCGGGTGACGCCCGCCGGGTGGTACTGGCCGCACTTGACGACCAGCGGGATGAGGCCAGGCTGGTGGCGTCGCTTCGAGCCGCGGGCGTCATGGCGGTCACGAGGCCAGAAGCCGGCGCCGCCCTCCAGAAGTGGCTGCGGGACACCCGCCCGATCACGTTCGACGGGCGGCTGAGCGTCTGCCGCGCGTGGTCCGAGCACGATCGCGCCGACCTGCCGGGGCTGATCGAGCTCGGTCCGGGCGGCTTCGGGGACGGTCGCCATCCCACCACCAGGCAGATGATCGAGGTACTCACCGAGCAGATCGCCGGAGCCGAGCGGGTCCTGGACGTGGGCTGCGGGAGCGGGATCCTCGGACTGTGCGCGCTCGAGCTCGACGCCGCGGCGGTGGTGGCGGTCGACATCGATCCCGATGCGGTCGCGGCGGCTCAGCGCAATGCGGAACTCAACGGCATGGGCTCTCGATTTGAGGCCGCCCAGTCGCCTGCGAGAGACGTCGACAGCACCTTCGACGCAGTCGTGGCGAACATCGCTCGGGCCGGGATCGTGGATCTGGCCCCGGAGCTGGTGACTCGTGTGGCGCCGGACGGATGGCTCGCGGTCGGTGGGATATCGCCGTCGCAGTGCTCGCAGGTCGCCGGCTTCCTGCGTCCCCTCGCCGAAGTCGACCGCCGGACCTCCGGCGAGTGGGCGACCCTCGTGCTCGCCGGAGAGTGATTCCAGGCGCTGGCCGTGTGCCACGATTGTGGGCATGGGTGACGCCGCGCCGCCGGACGAGACCGAGATTCTCGGCACTGCGGTGACCTCGTCCCCGCTGGCAGCCGACGGTCCGGCCAGGATCCCCGTCGAACGCTACATCTCGGCTCCCTTCGCCGAGTTGGAGCACGCCCGGCTCTGGCCCAGGGTGTGGCATGTGGCCTGCACCGGGAGATGCTGGCCGGCATCGACGACGTCGACGCACCGCAGCGGATCAACATGAACCGCCACCTGGAGCGCTACCTGGGCCTCGAGCCCGGCGGCACCGAACCGGCATGACCGATCCCTCCAACGTCCCGGAGATCAACGATTGGAACCGCCTGCTCGACGGCAAGGTAGCCGTCGTCACCGGCGGCGGCGCCGGCATCGGTGCCGCCATCAGCGAACTGTTCGCCGAGCACGGAGCCATTGTCGAGATCGCTGAGATCGACGCCGAGCGCGCCGCGGAGACCGCCGGTTCCATCGCAGCCGCCGGCGGCCGGGCCCGGGCCCATGTCGTGGATGTGCGCACCGAGGTGGGCGTCGACGACCTGGCCACCGCGGTGCTCGACACCCACGGCGGCATCGACGTGCTGGTCAACAACGTCGGCGACTACCGGCCCCTGGTCCGGTTCCACCATTCCGGCCCCGAGTCGTGGGAGGCCATGCACCGGGTGAACTTCTGGCACGTAGTGGCGGTCACCCGGGCTTTCCTGAACGAGATGATCGAACGAGGCCGGGGATCGATCGTGAACGTTCACTCGGTGGAGGGCATGCGCGGCTTCCCCGGCGAGCCCGTCTACGCCGCCATGAAGGCCGCGGCCGCGCACTTCACCACGTCGCTCGCAGCCGGCTACGGCCGCCACGGCATCCGTGTCAACGGCATCGGCACCGACCTGACCCAGACCCCCCAGGTCGACTACATCCGCGGGTACGAGGACCACGAGGCGCTGTGGGAGGCATGGGCGCCGGTGGGGCGCCTCGGATGGCCGACCGACCAGGCCCGGGTGGCGTTGTTCCTGGCATCGGACATGTCCAGCTTCGTCACCGGTCACAACATCCCCGTAGACGGCGGGACGAAGGCCGGCGGCGGCTGGTACTACAGCCCGGCCGCCCAGCGGTTCGTGAACCGCCCAACCACGCTCTGACCGCTCCGATCCGACTGCGTCGGGTCGACTTGTGCACTAATCGCTAGTGCCGTCCTACCACTCGTAGTGCCAATCGAAGTCGATGCCGATAGCGATCAACCTCTCAGGGTCCTGGCCATGTAACGGCTCCGTCACGAACACGATCCGTGCAGGCGGGAAAGCGGGATGAACGGAGTGCATGAGGATCTCGCGGACTTGGGGGTACTCGTCATCGACGGTTCCTGCACTCGACCACGACGACGACAGCGCGACCTCCAGCGCGGGCCAACACAACGTCTCGAAGTCCGACCGCGAGGGAGGAGTCCCGCTTGGATGCCGTTCCGCGGGGAACGTGCGCGCCAACGTGTCGTTGAAGGTGTCCGCCCTCACCACAGAGGGGCGAGGGGGCGGGCTTGTCACGCTGGGATATATCCGGCGGCAACCGCCACAGACCGGCCCCAGGCGCGGTCCGCCTCGGTGAGGTGCCGAGTGTCGACGAACGATGTCTCGTAGGGAATTATCTCCTTCTCGCCGACGGTCTGCCACCCGGCTGAGGCGCGATGTGAGAAGTCACTGCACTCGTTGCCGGTCATCCCTCGGAACTTGCGCAGAGCCGAGTCCAGGTAGCGAAGATCATCGTCGTCGAAGACCGGCTTCGGGGAGCGGAGAGCGCGCAGCACGTGCTCCGGGCTCCCTTGGATGCCGCTGTCGCGCTTCTGCATCTCGACCGCGCCGGACTGCAACAGTCTCTTGCGTGCTGGCAGCAGCCGGACGGGGGCGGGGCCCTCGGGGATCTTCTGGTACGCGGCACCAGTAACAGATCGGCCTCTCTGGCGAAAACTCTCGAAGTCCGCCCACCACAGGATCTTGTTGAGCTTCCTGGCACCTTGAGCCACTGGGTCGTGCGACAGTCGCTCTGCGACGTAGACGATCGCCTCCGCGAGCCGCTCGTCGCCGGGAGGTTCCTCCATGCCATGCTTCGAGAGGTCGCTCAGCGTCATCTGCATCGGTCTCCGTTGCTTCTGCACATCATGCCCGACAGTAGCGAACCCATGTGACATCCCCTCCGTATCCCTGTTGGTCAATGGCAGGACGTGTCTGAACGGCGGCCCGCTCCACCGCCTGACCCGCCCGGGCCAGCACCGCGCTCGCTCAGGCGAAGGCCGGCATTACCTCGTCGTGGATCAACTGGAGCTGGCTCTGGACGTCGGGCACCTCGATGTCGCGGCCGGTGAAGGCGTTGAGCAGGAACGAGTCGGTGATGCAGGCGATGAAGTGGTTGACGCCGCTGGGCGCGATGTCCGACCGGATCTTCTCGACGACCTCCTCGGGTGTGCCGGCCACCGAGAGCTTCTCGGCGATGTCGATCGTCATGTTGTCGATTGCGCCCTGCACGTCGCCGTCGCCGAAGGCGTCGAGGATGGGCTGCACATCGGACTGCGACACGCCGTGGCGCTCCATCTGCTCGACCGCCATGGCCGGGATGTAGAACGCCCCGATGGTCTGGGCCGCCTGCTTGGCCTTGGCCGAGTCGGGCCCGATGGCGAACACGTTCCAGACCGCGATGTCGAGGTCCTGCCAGTTCTTGTTGGCCCGCTCGGCGCCGATGCGCAGGTGCTCCACCATGTAGTCGCACGCCTCCCGCGAGTACTGGGCGAAGGCGTGGGTGCCGTCGGACAGCTCGCCGGCGGCCTGGAACGACTTCGGGCCCCGCAGGGCGCCGATCAGCAGGGGTAGGTGCTCCTGCACCGGGCGGGCGAAGGTGAACAGCCCGGCGTAGTTGAAGAACTCGCCCTCGTAGGTCAGCGCGCCCTCGTCGAGGAAGGTGCGCATCACGTGGTGGGCCTCCTTGACCCTCGACAGCGGCTTGATGCCGGTCCAGTCCGTGGCGTACTGGGCGAGCAGGCTGAAGTTCCCGCTGGAGATGACGCACTCGGCGCGGCCGCCGGTCAGCTCGTCGAGGGTGGCCACCGCCTGGGCGACCAGGGTCGGCTCCCGCAACGCGATCGGGGCCAGGCTGGGGCCCATGCGGATCTGGCTGGTCTGCGACGCCGCCGCCGCGAACAGCACGTAGAGGTCCTTGTGCCACGTCTCGTCGGCGGCGTAGCACCCGTAGAAGCCGAGCTCGTCGGCCAGCTTGACGTGTTCCAGGGACTCCTGCAGCGGGTAGTCGGGAAGGGTTACGAAACTGAACCTCATGTGTCCTCCTTGGCGAACCGATGGGGGAGCCGCGAACCTAGACCACAATGGGCCGGCCGTCGATGTCGATGACCGGCCGCAGGCCGGCGGACAGGGGAGAGGCGTAGCGCCATGATGAGCCCGGAGTCGCTGGTGGCTGCTGACGGCAACATCGTGCGCTGGTTCGAGCGGGATTTCGGGGGCACGGTCGTCGAGCTGGCTCGCCAGCCACGGTGGCGGCCGGTGTGGTTCGCGACGGTCGACCGGGCCGGCACCCGCCATGAGCTGGTGGTGCGGGGCGACCGCACCGACATGCCGCTGATCTTCCCCCTGCGCCACGAGATGACGTTCCAGCGGCTGCTGGGCGGCCATGGCATCCCGGTGGCCAAGGTGCACGGCTGGATCGACGAGCCCATGGCCTTCGTGATCGACCGCGTCGGCGGCCAGGAGCACTTCGCCGGCACCAGCGACGAGGACCGGATCGCGGCCGTCGACGACTATCTCGCCGTGCTGGCCAGGCTGCACGCGCTGCCCATCGAGCGGTTCGCGGCGGCCGGGATCCGGCGGGCCGCCGACCCCTCGGAGGCCGGCCTGGTGGGGCTTCGCCGCTACGAGGAGCACTACCGCTCGCTGAAGAAGCACCCCGACCCGTTCCTGGAGTTCTGTCTGGGCTGGCTGCGCCGCAACCCGATCGACACCGCCGGCCGGGAGGCGCCGGTGGTGTGGGACTCGGGGCAGTTCCACCACGACGGTGGCCGGATCCTGGCGGTGCTCGACCTGGAGTTGGGCCACATCGGCGACCCGATGATGGACCTGGCCGCCTGGCGCATGCGCGACACCATCGTCGGCTACGGCGACATGCGAGAGCTCTACGCCCGGTACGAGGAGCTGTCGGGCGCTCCCGTCGACCTGGACGCCATCCGCTGGCACCACATGGCGTTCACGCTGTCGAACCAGCTGGCCTACAGCCACGCCCTGCGCGACCCCGATCCGGCCTCGGACCTGATGACGAACCTCCACTGGTGCTGCGAGACCAACCTGTTCGCCACCGAGGCCTGGGCCGAGCATCTCGGCATCGACCTGCCCACCGTCGAGATGCCCGAGCCCCGTTTCTCGACCGCCGATGTGGGCCATGGGCACCTGGTTCGGGCGCTGCGGTCGATCTCCACCGACGACCCGTTCCTCCGCCACGAGCTGCGCATCCTGTTCAGGCTGGCCCGCCACCTCCAGCGCCGCGACGAGATCGGCGATGCCGTCAACGAGGCCGACCTCGACGACCTGGAGCGGCTGCTCGGGGCCCGCCCCCACGACTGGCGCGACGGAGAGGCCAAGCTGGAGGCCTTCGTGCTGGCCGACACCGCCGGCCGCCACGACACCGATCTGGTGCGGCTGTTCCACAAGCGGAATCTCCGGGCCCACATGCTGCTGGGCCCGGCCGGCTCGGCCATGACCCACCACCACACCATCCAGCAGTTCTGACCAGCGACCGCTGTTGTGCAGCGGTTGTTCCCTAGGGCTGGTTGGGGGCGCTGGGGGTGGGGGTGTCGGTGGTCTGGAAGTCGCCGGTGGGCGTCGGGCACGCGGCCGTAGCTCTGGCCGCCGGGGGAGTCGCCCTCGTCCCAGTCGACCCTGTCAACCGGGGTGCCGTCGGCCAGCCAGATGCCGAGCTCCTCGTCGCCGCCCAGCGCGAAGCCGGGCCAGCCGTCGCTGTCCAACTCGATCTGCAGGTGCCCTCGGCGAAGGGCGAGAAACTGTCCGGCGCCTACGCTCCCGTCGGGATCGACCACACCCCTCCGCCGATGGGGTCGTCGCCGATCACCAGCGCGGCTCCTGGCACCAGCCGGTCCAGCTCCACATCCAGCGTCATCCCCGAGAGCGAGCCGTCGTCATCGACGCTCACCACCGCTATGGAGGCGGGCTCGCGGGCAGCGCTGGTCGTGGTGGGGGCCTCCGCCGCTTCTCCGGGAGCCGCGGACGGGGGACCGCCGGCGTCGTCGGTCCGCCGCAACCGGCCGCGATGATGGCGGCCGCCGCCAGCAGCAAGGCCAGGCGCATGCGCATGGCCGCAGGATGCGCGAGACCGGCACCGTGGAGTCTCGGTTCGGGTCGATCGGCGGTCTATTACCTGTTCAGCGGGCCTTTCTTGCAGAGGCCGGAAGAATATTTCAGCCGATCTCCAAGAAATCTGCCGGTGACAAGATTCAGCAACATTCCATTCCTACGGTGCGCCGCATCACTAGTTCTTCACACGAAAGGAGTGGACCAGTGATCATCAAGAAGCTGACAAAGAAATACGTCATCGGGCCCGTCGTGGGCATCCTGCTCGGAGCGGGAATCCTAGTCGGCTGCGTCAACGACACAGAGAACGAAGGAAGCTCCGCCGAGAGTGCCGGCGAGCACGGCAACGGCGGCGCTGAGGGCGGCGGCGAGCACGGCAGCGGCGGCGAGTCCGGCGGCGGCGAGGAGGGCAGCGCAGCGATGCTGGCGCCCGATGAGACGTTCGACGCGACCCGCGGCGGAGCCCGGCTGACCATGGCCTATGACCCGGCCGGCAACGCCTTCACGGGCACGGCGGCCAACACGACCAGCGGCACCCTGACCCGGGTCCGGATCGAGGTGCACCTGGACAACGGGACCGAGCTGGGCCCGACGACTCCGGTGGACCTGGCGCCGGGCGAGGTGATGGCGATCAACCTGCCGTCGACGCAGGCTTCGTTCACCGGCTGGGTGGCCCATGCCGAAGTCGGCGGCGGCGAGAGCGGCGGCGAGCACGGCGGCGGCGCTGAGGGCGGCGGCGAGAGCGGCTCAGAAGGCGGCTCCGAGGGCGCGGGCGGCGAGTCCGGTGCCGAGGGCGGCTCCGAGGGCGCGGGCGGCGAGGGCCACGGCGGCGGCGGCGAGGGCGGCTCCGAGGGCGGCAGCGGCGTTGAACTCAACGAGGCCGCTATGTCGAGCCCGGTGGTGTCGCTGGACCAGACCTGGAACGGGACCCTGGGTCCGTTGGCGGTGTCGGCTTGGTATGACCAGGCGACCCAGACGGTGCACTCCACAGTGCAGAACGTCAGCTCCCAGACCCAGTGCTACGTGCAGGCTGAGCCTCATTTGAAGTCGGGAACGACCACGGTCGGGGAGCTGGGCCCGGACAAGCTGGGCGATCTGGCCCCGGGCCGGCAGGCGACCTCGAGTGTGGCGCTGGCCACTGAGCCGGCGCTGGCGGGCGTGGCCTTCGACGGCTATGTCGTGCACATGGAGGTCTTCGACTGCGCCGGCCCCGGACCCCAGCCCCACACCGGCGGCGAGGGCGCTGAGGGCAGCGGCGGCGAAGGTGCCGGCGAGCACCGCAGCGGCGGCGAGTCCGGTGGTGAAGGCGGCGGCGAGCACGGCGCCGGCGGCGAGGGCGGCGGCAGCTAGAGCCATCGAGCTGGGCAACCGGAGACGGGACCCATCCTCACTGCGCCGAGGTAATCTCACCACGGCGACATCGTGAGGATGGGTCCCCCCTGAAGGGCTGGCGATGAGCGGCAGAGTGTTGATCATCGAGGACGACACGAGGATCGCGAACTGGGTCAAGGTGTACTTCGAGCGGGCCGGGTACACCGCGACGGTTGCCAATGACGGCCTGTCCGGCCTGAAGCTGGCCCGTCGCACGGCCCCGGACCTGATAGTCCTCGACCTGATGCTGCCCCGCATCGAAGGGGTGGAGCTGTGCAAGATCCTGCGACGCGATTCGGACGTCCCGATCATCATGCTGACGGCCAAGGAAGCTCCGGCTGAGCGGATCGTCGGACTCGAGAGCGGCGCCGACGACTACATCGTCAAGCCCTTCGATCCGGACGAGGTCATTGCCCGGGCCGAGGCGGTCCTTCGCCGGGTCCAGCACCGAGTCCAGAACGTCCTGACCCGCGGCAACATCACGCTCAATCAGACCATCGGGGTCGTGACCGTCGACGACGAGCCGGTGACGCTGACTCATGCCCAGACCGCTCTGCTGTCAACGTTCATGCGCCACCCCAACCAGTTGCTGACCCGTGATCAGCTCATCTCGCTGGCCTTCGACGACGACTTCGACGGGTTCGATCGGGCCATCGACAGCCACGTCGCCCGCCTGCGAAAGCAGATCACCCGGGACGGCAGGCAGCCCATCCAGACGGTCTACGGCGGCGGCTACCGGTTCGTGGGGGAGTGAACGATGTCGCTGCGCTGGCGGATCATGGGTTCGACCGTCCTTGTCGTCGTTGTGACCGTGCTGGTCAGCATCGGCGTGGGCTACTACACCACCCAGACCAATCTGGGCGAGTTCGTGGACGAGATCGGCGACGACGAGGCGACTCAGCTGGCGCGGAGCCTGAGCCGGGAGTACACCGCGGCCGGCGGTTGGGAGACGGTGGGCAGCTCGCTGTCTGAGGCCGGATACATCTCCGGCGAGAGTCTGGGCGAGGCTCGGCACGCCGAAGGGTCCGAGACCAGCGCGGTGGAGTCCTCGGAGGCGTTGCACCACGACCGGGTGCGAATCGTCATCGTCGGCGTCGACGGGCGGGTGGTGACCGACAACCTGTCCGAGCTGTCAGCCGGAGCAGCCGCGCCCGACCTGGAAGGGCGCCGTGAGGCGGTGTTCGACCTGAACGCCGACCAGCCGGTGGGCCACGTCTACGTGGACGTGAACCGCGATTTCCTGTCGACCGAGTCGGACGGGTTCCTGAACACGCTCCTCTACATCACCCTGGTCGGCGGGGCGTTGACGGTCGGCGTCGCCGTACTGCTGGCCGCTTGGCTGTCGAAGCGGATCACGGCGCCCGTGACCGCGTTGACGGAGGCCACCCAGTCGATCGCCCAGGGCGACGCGGCCCGGCTGCCGGTCGCCTCCTCGGACGAGCTGGGAAGGATGAGCGCGGCCTTCAACCAGATGACCTCCACCCTGGAGACCCAGCGCGAGCTCCGCAGGAGGCTGATCAACGACGTCTCCCACGAGCTCAACACGCCTCTGAGCGTCATACTGCTCGAGGCGAGAGGGCTGCGCGACGGGCTCCAGAGCGCCGAGAGCGCCTCGGACCACATCATCGAGGAGGTGGACAGGCTGCGCGGCCTGGTGACCGACCTGGACTGGCTCGCGGAGACCGACCACGGCGAGATGAGGCTCAGCCTCCAAGAATGCTCGATCCATGAACTGCTGGCGGCGGAGGTGGAGCGCTGGCAGCCCCAGTGGAAGGCTCGGCAGGTTGAACTGTCGCTGCAGGCGCCCGGCGACCTCCCAGCCATGGACCTAGACCCGATGCGTATCAGCCAGGCACTGGGAAACGTCGTGGGCAACGCCATCGGTTGCACCGAGGCCGGCGGGAGCGTCGTCATGAGAGCTGGGTTGGAGGGCAGCGAGACGCTGGCCGTGTCGGTCACCGACGACGGGATCGGCATCGACCCCGCAGACCTCCCTCACGTCTTCGACCGCTTCTACCGGACCGACCAGTCCCGCAGCCGCGGGGTCGGCGGCACCGGCCTCGGGCTGGCCATCACCAGAGCCATAGTCGAAGCCCACGGCGGCACGACGACCGTCACCAGCGACGGGCCCGGCCACGGCGCCACCGTCACGATCCGCCTTCCCGTGTGACGATCCGCCTTCCCGTGTGACCGGCGGGTGGGGCTACAGACTCCCCCTCTAGCGGCGGGCCAGTTGCTTGAGCCACCGGACGGCAGGCGTCCACAGCCGCTCGGGCTCGGTGAAGCGGCGATGGTTCTCGCCGGGCAGCCCCGAAGCCAGGACACCGCGGCGAGGTAGCCGCCAAGAGCAGTCCTCGCTGTGAATCGGGGACATTCCCCGCTGCATGCTCGCCGTCGAGCTGGCGGGGTCAGAGTCCGAGCAGGTGGTGGCGGATGGCTGCGGCCAGCTCATCGGGGTGAGAGGTGGGGGCGCCGTGGCCGGCCCTCTCGATGGTCGCGTCGGAGGATCCCGGCGCGCGGCGAGCCGGGCCTGCACCGGGGACTGACCCGACGGCGATGCCGTCGACGACGCTGGAGGCCTTCGTGCTGGCCGACACGGCCGGCAGCCACGACACCGAGCTGCTGCGGCTGTTCCACAAGCGCAACCTGCGCGCCCACATGCTGCTGGGTCCCGCAGGGTCAGCCATGACCCACCATCACACCATCCAGCAGTTCTGATCGTCACCCGCCGGCGAGTATTGCGTCCCTCAGCCTCGTTGTGGCGGGCGAATCGGCATTGCCCCAACAGCGAAACTGAGGCAGTCAAGGTTGCAGCGGGTGGTTCTATCCTGCCTGACGAAGCCAGTCCTTGATGTGCATGCCGACCCTCTCAACAGCTTGTCTACCAGCGGCGCAGCGCGGCCTCCACTGAGTCCTAGCCGCTGAGGGGTGATTTGCTTAAATCACGATAGTTGTAAAAGTATGCAAGCTATGCTATAAATACAAGCATGAAAATTCCGTACGAGCCGAACGCCATCCGGCGGGCGACGAAGCGCCTCGCGGACATCTTGGAAGCCCCAGACCTCGTCGAGGTCGCCGGGCATCAGGAGCGCGCCGTGGACCGTCAGCGGTGCGATGCGGTCCTGAAGGCTAGAGGTCACTGCTTCGTCCTGGAGTGGAAGCGGTCAGGTTCTGTCGCCCATGTCCGTAGCGCAATCGGCTTCTTGAAGATGGCACAGAGCAGCTTTCCTCGCCAGGTGATCCCGCTCTTGGCCGTGCCCTACATGGGACGGGCAGGGCAGGAACTGTGTGCTTCAGCCGAGATTGCCTGGCTGGATCTCTCGGGCAACGCCAGGATTGTCGTGCCCGGCATCTTCTACCAAAATCTGGGGAACCCCAACCGATTCCGCAGCCCGGGACGGCCGGAGACGGCGTTCGGGCGCAAGGGATCCCGAGTAGCGAGGCTGCTGCTCATGGAGCCTTCCACGGCGGAGAGTCAGCGCGACATCGCGTTGCGAGCCGGGCTGAGTGAGGGACAAGTAAGCAGAGTCGTGCACAAGCTCTTGGAAGCGGGCTTCGTCGAGCGGAGCGGCGGCGGCATCCGCGTTGCCGATCGGGAGAGCCTGCTGGATGCCTGGCGGGAGGACTACCGATTCGACCGGCACAGCGTGATCCGCGGTCACATCTCCGCGGCGGACGGGATGTCCTTGACCCATCTCGTCGCTGAAGCCCTCGACCGGACCTCCTTGACGTATGCGGTCACCGCGCTCCCAGCGGCTTGGCTGTTGACACGACACGCGGGTTTCCGCCTGTCGGCCGTGTATCTCGATAGTCCTCCATCGGCAGCCGTCACGGAGGACCTCGGCTTTCGTGAAGAGTCTCGGGGAGCGAACACCTGGCTAGTCGTGCCCAACGACGACGCCGTCTTCGCCGGAGCGGAGCCGGTGGACGGAGTTCGCTGCGTCCATCCGGTGCAGGCCTATCTCGACTTGAAGGACCATCCCGAGCGGGCCGCGGAAGCTGCGAGCGAGTTGCGACGCAGGCTTCTCGTGCGCGGAGACGATTGATGACCAAGCCATCGACCGCTGACGGATACGATCCCGCGCAGTCGGCCCATGTCCGCGCGACGTGTCTCTACGTCGCCACAAAATTGGGCGACCTGCTCAAGGAGACTGTCGTGGTCGGCGGGCTGGTTCCCTACCTCCTTGTTGACCAGGACGACCTGCCTGCAGGATCTGACTCCCACTCGGGCACCATGGACCTGGACATGGGCTTGGACCTTGCCATCCTGAACGAGGAGCGCTACCGACAGTTGAGCGACAGGTTACGGGACGCAGGATTCCGGGCGGATGTGAATGACAAGGGCAACCCGAGGCTGCAGACTTGGGTCTTGCCCGGGCCGCCGGCCGTCAAGGTGGACTTCTTGATTCCTCCGACCGCTGACGCGGCTGATGGACAACTGCTCTTTCACATTGAACCTGACCTTGCTGCGATTATCACGCCTGGGCTCGACCTAGCCTTCAGGGATCAACGGCAGAGCGAGTTGTCGGGCAGAGTTCCTTCCGGCGCTATCGCTACCCGCGGTGTTCCCGTGTGCGGCCCGGGCGCGTTCACGGTCCTCAAGGCACTCGCCTTCGGGAACAGGACAGAGAACAAGGATGCCTACGACCTCTTCTACGTCTGGCGGGGAGTTGGCGTCGGCGATGTTGCTGAGTGCCTCGCCTCGCTCAAGCCCAGCCCCTTCGTGGAGGAGGCCCTTTCGATCATCGAACGGGACTTCTGCCGCCACGAAGGGCTTGGCCCCGTCGGAACGGCGCAGTTCATTGCCAGAGAACGCGACGACGAGATACAGGCAGATGTCGTCGGCTACGCACACGAGCTTCTCCGCTTGATGGGGTGGCTCTAAACGCCAGCGTGCCTCGGCATATGGCGACAAGCTGCCGGCTCCGATGCGCCCGCGGCGCCCTCCAGACGCCTTCGTACGGACGGGCGCGCAGGCGGCCGGCTAGGTCGAGTCGAGGTGGTGGCGGATGGCTGCGGCCAGCTCCTCGGGGTGAGATGTCGGCGCGCCGTGGCCGGCGCCCTCGATGGTGACGCCGGAGGCCTCCGGGACGAGTCTGAGGATCTCGGCGGTGGAGGCCGAGAATGCGGGCAGGGTCCGGCTGCCGACCGAGAAGGTGACCGGCCCGTCGAAGGCGTTGAGCGCGGTGACGTCCATGGCCAGGCGCTCGGGGTCGCGTGACTGGTCGAGCCAGGTGTCGGCGTTGGCCACCATGGTGGCCCGGGCCTGGTCGTCGAACAGGTCGTTCCAGCTGCCGGCGCCGAAGGCCATCTCCTCCATGAAGTAGGCGGTCCCCTCCTCGACGCGTCCTGCGGCCAGCAGGGCCACCGACTCCCGCGCCACCACCCCGGTCTGCTCTCTCAGCTCGTCAAGTTCGGGACGGCCGGCGAGAAGGGCGAACGCCGGCGGTTCGTGCAGGTACAGCGAGGAGACCAGGTCTGCGTGCTTGGCGGCCAGCAGGACTCCCACTGCCGCCCCGTAGGAATGCCCGACGATGTGCACCCGGCCCAGTCCCAGGTGCTCGATCAGCCGGGCCGCGTCGTCCACATCGGAATGGATGGTCCCCTGGCCGGCGACGTCGGTGCTGGCGCTGTGTCCCCTGCGGTCGTACACGACCATGGTGTGACCGGTCCCGGCCAACGCCCGGGTCAACGGCAGCCAGGTGTGGTGATCGTCGAAGGAGCCGTGGATGAACAGCAGCACCCCGGCGCCGCCCTCCAGCACCCGGGTGGCCAGCTTGACCTCGCCGATGTCGACCCGGATGAGGGGACTCTCGGGCGTCGGGGCCGCGGTCGGGTCACTCAATGTCATGTGTCTACCGTCAGGGCTGGTTGGGGGCGCCCGGAGTGGGGTTGCCGACGGTCTGGAAGTCCCCGGTGGTGTCGGGGATCCGGGCGTAGCTCTGGTCGCCGCCGGAGTCGCCCTCCTCCCAGTCGACCTTGTCCACGCCGGTGCCGTCGGCCAGCCAGATGCCGAGCTCCTCGTCGCCGCCCAGCGCGAAGCCGGGCCAGCCGTCGCTGTCCAGCTCGATCTGCAGGTACCCGCCCGCCTCGATGGTGGTGCCCGCCGGGAAGGCGACCCGCTTGCCGGCGTCGGCGAGGTCGTCGGCGAACACGAAGCCGTCGAGCACGATCGGCTCGCGCGAGGAGTTGTGCAGCTCGAACCAGTCCAGCTGGTCGCCCTTGGCGGCCACTTCGTTGATCACCAGGCCGACGTCCACCAGAGCCGTGCCGTAGTCGGCGGCGCCGGGAACCAGGTCCCAACCGAACCGGCCCGAGAAGGTGCCGGCTATGGCGTCGCCGCGGGCCGTGCCTGCCTCGGACAGCTCCAGCGTGCCCTCGGCGAAGGGCGAGAAGCTGTCGGGTGCGGCCGCTCCCGCCGGGATGGACCACACCCCGCCGCCGATGGCGTCGGCGCCGACCACCAGCGTGGCCCCCGGCTCCAGCCGGTCGAGTTCCACCACCAGTGACATACCCGAGAGCGAGCCGTCGTCCTCGACGCTCACGACCACTATGGAAGCGGGCTCGCGGGCACCCGGGAGCAGGGGGACCTCGTCCGGGCTGGCGCGGCCGGCGAAGACCCCCATGTTCTCGATCGGCTCGGGGGACCCGTTGAGCACCAGGCTGTGGATCGTCCCGTCGCCCGGGAAGTCGCCGCTCAGGTTGCTGCCCCACGTTGTGGAGAAGCCGACCTCCAGGGTTCCCGATCCTGCGTCGGCCGGGATGTAGCCCTCCGGCTCGGGCCACTCGGGCGGCTCGGGGGTGAGGTCGGCGAGGATCTCGCCCTCGCGCTTGAGGATGAACTTGCGCACCCGCTCGGTGTCTTCGGCGGCGGCCTCGCGCTCGGCGGGGAGGGCGTGCTGCTGCACGACGGCGCCCATCTCGTCCACCGCGGCCAGCAGTGCCTCGGTGTCCCAGACGGTTTCCAGGATGTCCTTGAGCCGCTCCACGTAGGCGGCCCGCCAGTCGGGATGGTTGTAGAGGCGGTTGGGGATGGCCGTCAGGGCCAGAACCGACACCGGAGGGTCGCTGATGTCGTCGAACGGGTTGGGGTCGTCGCGCAGGTGGAACGTGTCGTCGACCCCCCAGGGGATGAACACGAACCGGCCGCCGGGCTCGCGGTAGAACCAGTAGTTGTTGCGGTCTCCGGCGTAGCCGTCCCAGTGCCCGATCAGCACCTCGGTCGCCCAGTGGGAGAGGTACCGGTCGAGGTCCACGATCTCGCCCAGCGCCTCCAGTCCGGCGTCGGAGGGGTCGTCGAGGGCGGCCACCACCGCGTCGATGTCGGACCAGTCGTTGGCGTCCTCGTTGTTCTTCTTCTCGAAGGTGCCGCGGTACACCGGCGTGAAGTCGCTGACGTTGCCCTCGTACATATTGCCCTCCGCGCTGTCGAAGTGGCGCAATAGGAACGGGGCCTTGATCTCCTCGACGTGGACGTAGAGACCCAGGTCCTTGCCGTTCACCGCCACGGTGGCGAAGTTGCAGCGGGAAGCGGGGTTGCCGGCCGCGGCGAACACCCGGTACGACATGCAGGTGTTGACCATGGAGGGGTCCTGGACGCTGTTGTTGAGGGTCATCCGCTCCATGACCCCGCCCAGGCTCTGGCCGTCGACGTACCTGTCGAAGCGCAGCTTGAGCGACGGCTTGGTGTCGCTCTGGGAGCCGACGAACCCCTTCTTGCGCACCCCGACCTCGGCGTGGGTCTCGCCGTCCACGGTCACGGTGGCGCTGAACCAGGTGTAGATGTCGGCGAAGGGCCGCGACAGGCCGAACTCCTCGATCTCGGCGAACACGTCCTCGAGGGTGCGGGTCTGGTGGCGCAGGGTGTCCCAGTCGGCGCCGTCGATCTCGATGCTGATGTCCATCACCCGGTCGAGAGCGAAGTAGGCGTCGCTGGGATGGGGCTCGGGCTCGTCCTGGCGGGCCGGGGCCGAGGTGTCGGCCGGCTCGGACTCCGGCTCCGGTGAGGTGTCGCTCGCCTCAGGGTCCGCCGGGGCGACGGTGTCGGCGGTCTCCGCACCAGCGGGAGTCTCGGCAGGGGATCCGCCGGCGTCGCCGGTGCCGTCCCCGCAGCTGGCCGCAAGGATCCCGGCCGCCAGCATCGCCGTCGCCAGCCTCAATCGCACGTCCGCAGGCTAGGGGAGACGGCTACCCGGCGAGGCAGTCTCTAGCGGCGGACCAGTTGCTTGAGCCGCCGGACCGCCGGCGTCCACAGCCACTCGGGCTCGGCGAACCGGCGATAGTTCTCGCCGGGCAGCCCCGTGGGGTCGTAGAAGCTTCTGTCGGAGGTCTTGCGCAGGATGCTCGTCTGCCTCAGAATCTGCACGGTCGCATAGACGGTCCCTTTGTGGGTCCAGCCCTGCCGCATGTAGTTCCAGTTGTCGGGCGCCAGGTCCTGCGCCGCGCCGAAGTGCCTGAGCGCCCGTTCGCTGTCGCCCGCTGCCTCGAAGTGCAGCGCCAGCTTGAATGTCGCTTCGGCCAGCAGCGCGTCGTCGTCTACCGGCTTGAGCCGCTCGGCCAGTTCGCTGCTCGACCAGACGTGCTCACTCTCGGCGCCTCGCTCGATCCAGTCGCGGGTCGCGTCGGCGAATGCGTCGTCGCCGAGGCGAACCCTGCCGAGACCGAACCCGACGGTCACCTCTGCCGGGTACACCCCCTCGTTGCTGCGGACGATCTGCCCGTCCTCGTCGATCCAGGCGGCCGACGGCACGTTCACCCAGCCGAACAGCGAGCTGATCTCATGTGTCGGGTCGACGACGCAGCGGTAGGTCGGCTCGGCCCGGTCGAACCACTTGTCCACCGCCGTGGGGCCGCCCGAGTCCTGGGCCACGCTGATCAGCTCGAAGCGGTCGGGACCGATCGATTCGTACAGCTCCTGCCAGACCGGCAGGCTGAAACGGCAGCCTCACCAGGACGACCAGGTGAACAGCACCACCTTGTGGCCGCGCAGGTCTGAGAGCCTCAGCGTGTCGCCGTCGCGGTCGGTCACCTCGAAGTCGGGGGCGATCCCGCATTCCAGCCCGACCTGTCGGGTCGCCGGCACCGAGCCGAGGCTCCACACGTCGCCGTCGCGCACGTACTTCTGGCCGATCATGGCCGCGAACTGCGAGTAGTTGAACCACACCCAGTCGTCGGCGTCGGCGATCCACTCCTCACGCTTGCTGTCCGGCAGCGGCACGCACAGCTCGCCCAGGCACGCGCCCTGCGGCTTCATCTGCCAGCCGGTGGCGTCGGGGAGTTCGCCGAGCCGCACCCACAGGGCGTCGGCGTCGTCGGTCCGCTGGGCGGCCTCGTGTGTCTTGCCGTTTGCGAGGATGATCACGAATGCTCCGCGAAAGCCGATTCTGCCCGGTCGGGTAAGTGTGCCAGAGTCCGCTGCTGTCCGCTAGCAGCCCGTGGCGGCCCTCAGCGTCTGGCAGGCATCTTCGAGCCGAGCGGGTGTGAGCGTCGCCGTTGCTCACGGCGGGGGGGGGGGGGGGAGTGCCCGTCGGCGTTGTGGAGATGCTCGCCGTCGAGCTGGCCGGGTCAGAGTCCGAGCAGGTCGGCGACGAGTTCTCGAATCTGTTGCAGCGCGACGGGCCCGATGTTCGTGCCTGTCGTCTCGACGACGCGGTCGACGCTGATGGTTGTCGGCAGGTGCGCCTGGGCGACACTGGACCCGGTGATGTCGACCTCGCTCAACCATCCTCGCCTCGTGGTCGTGCAAGGTACGACCACGATCGCGTGCTGCCGGAATTCGAGCACATCATCGGAGGTGATCACGATGGCCGGCCGGACGAACCCCGGCTCGCCCCGCGCCGGGGTCCCGAAATCGCAGCGGACGACGTCACCCGCTCGCATCGGCGACATCGCTCGCGGACGCATCGAGCACAGCATGGTCTCCGATGTCGAGTGGGGCGTTCGCGAGTTGGGCCCCGATGATGCGACGACGTTCCCGTCGGACCAGCTTCTCGATCTGTGCGTCGAAGGTGAGCCCCTCAAGATCGGCGAGTTCACGCAAGGCGTCCCGGGTCCGGACTGAGACCTTTATGGTAGTCGAATCAGGCATACCCCAGAGTATACCATTCGCCTGGTTCGCGAACCCAGGCTGCGGGAGAGCTAGCAGCCCGTGCCGGCTTTGAGCGTCCGGCAGGCATCTTGGAGCCGAGCGGGTGTGAGCGTGGCTACCGGCAGCTGAGCGATCCCGGCGGCCAAGCTCACGCCGATCGGGTTCGGCTTTGAGCCTCCTCGGCGATCCCGGCGGCCATCTTGGACACCGATGAGGACATGATCCGACGAGACATCCCTGCGGTGAGAGGAATGGTGGCCTCGAACCAGGACTCCCAGTGAAGCGTGCAGCCGTTGCCGGTCTCGTCGCTCGCAAGCACCATCTCGGCACGGTAGTTGCGCACCGGCAGCGGCATGCTCAGCGCCCGGTAGGTCATGCGGTTGGGCGGGTCGAAGGCCGTGATCTCCTCGCGGGCTCTCACGATTCCGGCGTGAAACACCCGGATGGCGCCGACGCCGTTGCGATCGGGTGATCCCTCGACCTCCAGATCGACCCGAGAACCGGCTGACCATCGAGAATAGAGACGGTGATCGGTCATCACCTCCCAGACGATCTCTCGATGAGCCGCGATCGGAGTGGATGAAGAGAAGGTCTGCACCGGCGCTCAATATACGCAGGCGGGCGTCGCGCCCGCCCGGGTGAAGGCTGCGGGTGCAGTGCGTGCCGCTGACCCCTGAGGCGCTCGTGGTGCTCGACGAGGCACGCCCCTGCAGCGACGGCACTGCCGACTCGCTGGTGTTCCCGTCGGCACGCAGCCGGCAGGGCTGCCACCAGCATAGCGCTGCAATTGATTATACAAGAATCGTCGAATGCGGTTGTTCAGTGCAATTCAACTAGTTCGATAACTGGTTCTATCATCTGCAAGAGATCCTTGTGATTTAGGTGAAAAACTATGCAGAGATTTATCGAATATGTCTATACAAACTCAACAAGAGGCGCGCTGAAATAGCTCACTAACCGGCTAACATCCAGCCGCAATTGTCGGACTCAGACTCGCCGTATCTCGCACCTGCGGGTGCACCAGCTGCCAATGGTCTTCGTTGGAATCAGTCACTAGCAAGACATTGCGCTGCCGTCGCGCAGTGGCAGCAACAGTTGCAGGAAACGGCGTGAGACCAGCGCCTTTCCAGGTTCGAAGACACCCTCGTACAGACGACGGGCCGATGCGATCACCCGGCTGGAAATGTCAGCCATGACGGACGCGACGCCCAGCAACCAACAGCGGCGACTATTGCGAATCATCGGACGAATGCCGCTCTCGAGTGCCGCGAATCTCGCGGCGGTTCTGAATGTAGAACCGAGTGTCGCCCGCCGGAGATTGACGGCGTTGCGGGACTCGGGCTGGATCGCATCTCTGCGTCGGGGGATGGTTGAGCGATCGCAGCATCGCTGGTTTCTCACCCTGGAAGCAGTGGAGTTGCTGTACACCACTGACCATGAGCATCTCAGCGCGCGAGAGATCGCGCGTGCCGGTGGAATGGCGTGCGTTCGGCCCTGGGTCGAGGGAAGGGCCGGGTCAGGGAGATTCGCGTCGGATCACGAGCATCTGCCCCACCTCGAAGAGCCGCACTTCGCGCCGTTCGTGGAGGCTGACCCGTCCTGCGACATCCCGCCAGGGCTCCACGAGCATCCGCCGTGGACGGTTACCGCGCGCGGGCTTCAGGTGTGCGTGCACCGCCTGGCCACGCTAGAGGCGGTGTACCGGATCGCACCGGGCTTGATGCGCAGCGACCAGTTGACTTGGCCCCTCGACGGCGTCCCGCTCGATGCTGAACTGCACATGACCGACTTCCGGCTGCTGCGGCACGGTGGCTTCTACCACGCAGTAGCCCGCTACGGCGATCCGTTGTGGGTGACGTTCACCTACGCGGGGCTGCACGCCACAGAACGGATACTGCGGCGCAAGCAGGCACATCGCTTCTGGGGCCTCGACGCTTACGTCCACGGACGGGACCGCTACTTCCGGATCGCGAACCGGGTGTTCTACGAGGACCCCGAACAGGTGGTGGAGCCGTCTGCGCAAGTGATCGTGGTCGCTGACGGATGGGCTGCCGAACTCGCCCGCAGCGTGCTGGCCGACTCCGCCCCTACGCTCATCTGCGCTGCCGACGGGCGCTGGAGCGACCCGGTGGAGGTGGTGCCGTCACGTGACCGCATCTCGGATCCCGCAGGACACCCGCAGATCGGACGCCCCGAGGCCGTGCGCCGCTGGGAGGCCCGCAACCGCGGCGTCCGCGCGGTCAACGGCCCGACTGCATACCGGACACTGTTGACCATCGCCCAGTTCCCGGCGATGCGGGCTGCGTGGCTGCGCGAGCTCGTGCGCGGATCCCCCCGGGCGTTCAACGAGGCGCTGGACGGCTTCGTCGAGCACGGACTGGTTGCCCGGTTCGACGATCGCCTCTATCTGGACGAGCTCGGGATGCGCCGCGCGGCCCATCTCAGCCGGATTCTCGTGTCCGTCATTCGGAGCCGTCATGGCGCCTATCTCGACCGCGAGTACCGCCGGCACGAGTTGCGGCACAACGACGGCGTCAACCGGCTCGTCCTGCAGTTCGCCCGTGAGGGCGTCGCGGCGTTCGGCGGATGGCGTGCCGAGATCAATATCCCGGATGTGACTCAGATCAAGCCCGACCTCGCCATCCTTGTCACACACGGACCGTTCGGCGCCGGCGCCTACTGCGTCGAGTACGAGCGTTCGGCCACGACCCCGACCGAAGTGCACCGAAAGCTCGGCCCGTACCGCAAGAGCGCATGGCATGGACGACCGGTGCCCCTGCTTGTGGTGAGCGAGACTGAGCGCGCCGCCCGCCACTTCGAGGACACGGCCTCCGGCCTGCCGGCACTCGCCACCGACATCGCCGCAGCAGCGAGGGGTCCATTGACCGGCGACGCCACTGTGTGGACACGCGACGGCGCCACGGTGGCGCTGCATTGCCCTCCGATCGAACGCGCGAGAGCTGCGACGCTCCAACCCCCGCCGGCACCCGATTGACCATCCTGCGCAGCGCGGATGCCGTGGTGACCGATCGTTCGGATGATCCGTCCGCGCAGTTGTCACCGCGGGCCGTTGTATCGTTCGTGGCTCTGTCAATGCATCATTCGTGCTCTATCTGATGCATCAAACGATGTTCGATCAATGTACCAGACACGATTCAGAACGCTGTAGGTGTCCGAGTGGTCCCAGCAATCGGAAGTCTGTTCGGCGGGCGGAGTTGGTAAGCGGCCCGTCGACATGGCCACCGGCGAGCGCCCACAGCCCGACCCCGGAACCGACCTCAGCGCCGGACTCTGAGCGCTCAGCTCCACGCCGGTCGGGCATCGAACCGTCGCCGCAGGGTCAGTCCCCTCGCCTCAACAGCCGTCTCGGCCCGTGCGGCCGGCCCTCGAGGATCTCTGCGACGCCGGCCATCACGACGCTGCGGCACGGCTGGCCGAGCACGCCCATCGACCACGGCTGCAGGGCGCAGATGTGGATGACGCTCGCCCGGGCCCGGGAGGAGAGCCATCCGCTGGACGCCATCGCCGTGTACGAGCCGGCCGCGCTGGCGATCATCGACCGCAAGAAGGCCGACCAGTACCAGTCCGCGGTCGATCTGATGGTCCGCATCCGCCGCCTGGCCGACTCGGCGGGCAAGCCGAGACGGTTCGCGTCGCTGCTGGAGCGGGTGCGCACCGAGCACAAGGCCAAGCGCAAGCTCAAGGCTCTGCTCGACGACCAAGGCTGGTAGCCCGCAGGCATTCGGGTTCTAGGCGCCCGGCGGCCGTTTGGCTGACCGTGGCCGCGGTGACTATTCCTGTAATCTACTGGGCAGCAGTCCTATAATATGAGGTTCAATTATGCTGCAATATGCTGGATCTGGGGGTCGGGCGGCTAGGATCGCGGGATGGTGTTCGCCAGCGCCGCGCCGGGACCGCTGACACCCGACGGCTATCTGCCGCGCGTGGCTGACAGTGTCGTCGCCGAGGCGCTGGCCGTTGCCCCGATCGTGGTGGTGGAGGGGGCCAGAGGCGTCGGAAAGTCCTGGACTGGGCTTCGCCACGCCCGCAGCGCGGTGCGCCTTGATAGCGATGCCGGCGCTGCGGAGGCCGCCGCGCTGTGGCCGGACAGGGTGCTGGACGGAGCCCGGCCTCGGCTGGTGGACGAATGGCAGCTGGCGCCGGGATTGTGGAACTTCGCCCGCCATGCAGTGGACGCCGAGGCAGGCGCGGGTCGGTTCGTCCTCACCGGGTCGGCACATCCTCCCGATGACCGGACGCGCCATTCCGGCGCCGGACGCGTGATGAGGGTGCAGATGCGGCCCATGTCGCTCGCCGAGTCGGGCGAGTCCACCGCTGAGGTGTCGCTCGCCTCGCTGCTCGACGGCGGGGACTGCTCGGCGAGGTCGCCTGCGGCCTCGCTCTCCGATGTGGTGGATGCGCTGTGCCGGGGCGGCTGGCCCCGCCATCTCTCCCTGCCGGCGGCAGGGGCGCAGTCGCTTTGCCGAGCGTACCTCCAGGAGGTGGCCCGGGCCGACATTCCCAGGCTGGGGCGCACCCGGCACCGACCGGACGGCGTGCTCAGGCTCTTGGCGTCGCTGAGCCGCAACATCGCGACCGCGGCCGCGGCTACCACGCTCGCGACGGATGTCGCCGGGGACGCGGCGCCGTCGCGCGACGTGGTCGCGGAGTACCTGGCCGCGCTCGAGCGGGTGTATGTGGTGGAGGACCTGCCTGCATGGGCGGTGCACCTGAGGTCGAGGGCGAGGCTGCG